>Ga0209611_10004241_pt1 | contig 24600 bp, 14 predicted proteins | sample S1TSphgellanicum_3_FD_187693 | JGI IMG/M metagenome (GOLD analysis project Ga0209611, IMG submission 187693) | Host-associated microbial communities from peat moss isolated from Minnesota, USA - S1T2_Fc - Sphagnum magellanicum MG (SPAdes) (version 2) | ecosystem: Host-associated > Plants > Peat...
GAAGGATTGGAGGGATCCGAGCGGTAGAATTGAGGTTTGGGCTGCAGTGCTTTGCATCAGGGATGTTGGTTGTGGTCGGAGTGAGTAGCAGAGAGGAGAGGAGGAATCCGGAAGGTGGAAAGAAGGAGTGCTTTGAGTGAGGATGTAGAAAGGCTTTGAGATCGGCAGAGTTGCTGATCATTTGGTATGAGGATGAGTTGTTTGGAGTAGCATTGGCAAGCGTGGTACGAGCTGTCCAGGGTTGGTGTTGTTCAGAGTGCAAGTTGGACTCAAGGAGAGTCAGGTCATAGGCTTCTGGTCTAGCAGAGAGAGAGAAAAACATGCATTTGTAGCATACTGTGTGGGATCAGGTTAGAGGCTCAAGGGAGCTCACGAACACCGAGAGCTCTGACCTCAAAAGCATTACCTGAACTGATGTCTGATTTTTGGTGCACACTCTGGATCCAGAAAGATTGTACCCTCTGGGGATTTTTCATGAATGGCAAGGTGGGGGTTTTGAATTCGGCTTTTTTGTTTTGCTGATCTGTGAGAGTATGAGTTGATCTTGTCCAAAGGTCAGTGGATGCATGGAAAATATTCTGCGATGAGCTTGCAGGGAAAGGGGTCGGAGAGAGTGGTTTGTTTTGGATGATCAGTAGGGATACCACTCTGATCAGGCCCGCACTAGTGGTCAGCTTCTTTGGTTGGTTTCGTTCCCTCTCTTTTCGGTGACAGGGGATCTTGGGACGAGAAGGCAGCTGCACTGCTACAGCTCGCTGTAAGGGTTGCAGACTACAGAGTGGCGCCAGCTGGCACTGACGTATGTTCAAATATTTTCGAACACTTCTTCTTCAACGATAGTCCCATACCTCTGTTGCTTCCCCAGCTCTTTCTCGCTCCGAAAGCGTTTTCTTCACCATGTCTGCACCGTCGAACTCTCAATCTTCACGGGATATACAACGTGGAGCAGTACATTTGTCAGTGTTTTCCCCGTCTCCCATTGTTCGTGCATTTGCTCGTCAACGTCAGGCTACCGATGACGAAAAGGAGCCACCCGAACCATTGGACCCGAATGGTGCAGCCAATGACGTGATAATTGTTGCGAACAATGACCGCGTCATTGTTGGCGAACAGCTCGCCGACAATCCTTGTGCTTTGGGAAAGAGAAAGCGTCCTACCGCAGTCACAATTCAGCAAACTCGCATTAGAATTGTTGAGTGGATGATCAATGACGACGAAGCGAACGGGGAAAAAGGACTACACGCACGAACCGTCAAGGCGTTCCCCGAGCATTTTCGAGGGACGACATCTGCGATGATCATAAAGTTGTCACGCTGGTGGGAAAAACGCGCTATTATTCTACAAATTCATGACGATCGTGACAACATGGTATCCTGCAACTCTGCGCAGCCGGGGAAAGCCAAGAAGGTGTTCACAAAAGCTGCCCCTGGTCAAGGACCAAAGCGGGCTCCATGGGTCGACTGGCTGTATCCTCTCATTGTCGACGAATTTGACCGCTATTGCAAAATGGGCGTGAAGTTCAGTCCGAAGCTACTGGTTTGCCTCGCGAAAGACATCCTGGTAGAGATGAATCATCCTGATTTCCCTCCCAACCTACAGCACAAGGGCACCACTATCATTGATTGCATCGATATAAGATGGATTCAGCATTTTCAGACGGTCAACAATATCATCGGTCGAGCTCAAACTGGCAAGTTGATGCTGAGCCCTACTCGTCAGCAGCATATCGACAAGTAAATCGCATTCCATCTCGGACAGCTTGCGAGAGAATTTCGCGCTGGCACGCTTGATGAGAACCTGGTTGAGAACATCGATGAAACGCATTGCAAGGTCAACTTGGACAACGGCAAGACACTGGGATTTCGCAGTGACAATGATGTCAAGTACGCTGATGTAGTATCCGGCGGCATGGGAATGACGCTGATGATTCGGCTAACGGGTGGGCCACATGCAAGAATTTGTAATCCATGTGTCATTTTCCAGAACGCCAGTGAAAGCTATCCTATTCGCGGAGTACCTGATGACGTCCCTGGAGTCTGCTACAGAACGACCAAGAAGGGTTTCATCACGCAGAAGTTGTGGGCGCAATACCTCCAAGAACCACGTGCTCACTACCGCGGACATGCAGCCGATCGTTCCAAGCAGAGAGTGATATTTGTGGACAACTTCAACGGCCATCACGATGACGGTAATGGGAACATGCACGTAGCGTTGGAGTCGAGCAATGCCACTCTTCGCTACTTGGTGGCTGCCGCGACCGACAAGATTCAGCCGTGCGATTCGTTCGTGATCTCAAAGATCAAGGATGCCTCGATGGAGATCTGGGATGACTATAAGTTCAAAGCCACCAAGGATGGCCTCTGGCATGAAGGATCTGGCGCGCTGCAAAATCCCGGAAAACCGTTTTTTTGCGCATGGCTGCCGAAGTAGTTCGTTGGGTAAACGAGCAGCGCGATCAAACCCGCCTGACTTACGCCCGTAAGGCGATGATTCGCTGCGGGTTGTCCCTCGACATCATAGGAGAATGGCATGAAAAACAACTCAATCAAGATCTTCAAATCGTCATTGAAAAACATCGTCAACATTTCGAAGGTCTTGCTGTACCGGATCTGGATCCGCATGATGACAACGCCCCATTGCGCGATTAAACCTCAGCAGACTACCTTCGCCGCATTTCGCGTGATCAGGTGCTTCATCCTCCATAACATCACAACAATAAATATTAATGTAGCAGTTTCGTAGCCACATGGCAAGCCACTCCATTTGCAATTATACATCATTTGGTAACCAAATACAGTTTACTCTTATTAACATTAATTAGGTATCGATTTAAATAATGTTATTAACATTATTTAGATTACGCCTGTATTAATGTTAACACGCTATTAAGGTTATTAACATTAATAACGGAAAGCAATGTGTAAAAACACTGTTCGCAAATAATGTGAGTAACATTAATTACGGAAACCAATGTAGTTACAGACAAGATTCTTGCGCATTACTTGTGTACTTTGTTTTCATAAGCATCTCACCAAAAAGTCTTCTATTGATAAATAGACCCAAGTGGGACTGAAAATGTAGTGGCGTGAAGTTTGGACATCTAATGTTCCACCTACGGCCAATTAAAACTAAGAGCATATAATGTGATGTTATCAACACGTACCATCAAAGAAAAATAATATAAAATCATATCATTTATAAAATCTTTCAGTATCATAAAGAACCAGCCAATTTTCCCCTTTGTATATTTAAGTGAGGAGCCTCAGGCATAATTTTGTGCTCGACCTTAGGACCTTGTAAGACGTCAGTCAACTGGTCAACAGGACCTTACAACTTTCTAAGGTACCAGTTTTCAAAAGAATTAGCCTGTTCTTCATGCAGGAGAAGGCTATGCTTTCAAACTCTTCCAGAATTTAGAGTACCTTCCACTCGGCCTTCAGCCTTGTGACAACACCTCAAATTCTGAAAGTGTCTGAAAAGAAACCCTTTTCCTGTACTTATGCAATCTTTCAAATGCCATGACATACACACAAGCACTTGCTTGAGACTGTACATGGGATGGTCTTTTTGCTACTGCCTATTTGTAACATCACATTTTGTTATGATCATGATTTGGGTAATTTGAGAAAGATTTTTGAAAGATTTTCTTAGATCCCTCTTAATGTACAAATCATACAATTGCTACAATTGTCATAATATTTTTGCATGATCATTTATATACTTTTGTTATTTCAATAAATTCATTCCCTTTGCTATAATATTTTTGCATAAAAAATCATTTAAATATTTTATATTATTTTTCAATAAATTCATTCCCTAATCTGGTCTTTAATTTCTTTTGATGTTTTCAACATCCAATCCAAAAATCATCTTCCCACCCTGACCAAGAGTGCATGCATCACTGAAAGTATCCTCCTCCACTCTTGGCCAAATGCAATAGAAAGGAACCAACAGATCCCACTCAGGAACTAATGTCGAGAGAGCTCCAAAGTCAGTGAAAACTCACCAAATTCAATACAGTGACAGTAGATGGACAATGCTGAAAATAAAATAATTTGGGTGCCGAACTTGAAAAAATTGCAAAAGCTTTAAGAAACTTCATGGTGTACAAAAAAGTCTTCCACACTGAAATAATGAACCCCAGCGCACAGTGAACCAGCACCAACCAGTGCACCATGAAGGATGAATGGTGAGTGGTCAGGAAAGAGTTTTCCGTTGGGTTCCAGTTCCCTAGCTAACCATGGTGGTTAGCTCAGTTGCTTGTTTTCAACCTACCTACTAGCAACCCACAAGCAGGTTGTTGGTAGGTAGGTAGGTAGGTAGTAAAAACAGCCCTTACCTATGTATTATCCATTTACATTCCTAGTTGTTACCTATTTTCTTACCTATCTACCTATATGAGAGACCCATTTCCTACAGAATTGGTTACCAAGGTAAAACCAAATAGTAACTCAGTTGAGGTTCATCCACAACTGAGTAATAACAGGCATCCAGTGGATGGTGTGCTGGTGGGTGCTGGTTCACTGTGGACCTTTTGGACTACTTGCAATAAAGACCCATTGTTAATTTATTGTCTTCCATGTATATAATGTTTTGCATAGTTCATAACAATTGATTGGAAGTCCCCCCAAAGTTCATTTTAAACCAAATCAGGGTTACATTTTGTAATAATACACAAAAGCTATTTATAAACTTGTGCGTAGGTGTGCAAAAGAAAATGTTACAACCAACGAAATTGCTAGATTTGGTGGTTTAAATTTTTTTCTTGGTTTTCTTAAGTGATTAAAATTTTAACCTTAATTTTTAAAAAAAAAAGTTATCTTGAGTGAACTTATTTTTAATGATCAAAAACAATGTAATCAAGTTTTAGATATTATTGTTAGAGGGTGGATTTATCAACTAAGTCTCATCCTTTATTACCTTCACTATTTTAGAATAAGTTTTCGTAAAGTTTTTAGAAGGTGAGTAGGTGACTGAAATAATGCCACCAAAATAGACGATAAGTTAACCTTAGTATTGATTATTAGAAGAAATCTTGTAATATGCAATTTTTATTTTTTTTTGCAACTACATGCAATTATGTGTTGGTTGTGACTATAATTGGTTTTTTTGCAACTTGTTATCAATGTTCACACTTTATATGGTGAAATGCTATGTTGCAATTACTATGCAATTATTGACATATTCATCTTTTCATTTGGACAACTTTTGGGATTTTTTTCATTCAACAATAGGCTCATGTGTTCCATTAGTTACATTTGGGTTCAAAATTAGTTGCAACCATATTCCATATACTTAGCCCTTTGATGTACACTAAAGTGTATTATAACTAAATTTGAGATACATTTTTATGCTGTATTAGGGTTGCATTAAGGGTATATTTAATGAGTTTATTAAGAATATATTATACATTAATTATGCGTAGATTAATTATATATTGTGAATATATTAAGGGTTTTATCAACGTGTTTTTTGTGGTGAATTTTTTCCATTTGGCAATATTATTTTTCAAAAAAAAAAACCTTTGTTTTGGTTTTGATATTTTCAACAACCTTCTCACCTTTCATTGTGCTTACAACAAATGTATTGTGACACCTTTGTTCCATGATAAAACAAATACAGTGATCAGAATGTGAGATGCAATGGAATATGCCATTCATACCCATTACACCCAAATTTAAAAAAAATTCCATTGGAATTTCAAACAAGTTACATGAACTTGAAATCAATTCATATTTCAATTTTGAAAATTGTTGTTATGAAACAAAAAATATATTTTTATTTCAATATGAAAGTTCATATCTCAATTCTGAAAATTATTACATGAATTTGATTATTTTGTAATCCAAAAATTGTTATTTAAATTCTGAAAAATAATATTTGAATTAAAAATTGTTATTTGAATTTGAAAAATGTTATTTGCATTCTGAAAATTAACATTTGAATTTTAAAATTGATATTTGGATCTGAAAATTGATATTTCAATTCTGAGAATTTTATTATTTCAATTTAGAACTTCATATTTGAATTCCAAAAATTTTTATTCAAATCTGAAAAATACTCCATATTCCGATTTGAAAAAAATTAAATAACAATTTTCAGAATGGAAATATCAAGTTTCAAATTCAAATTTTCTCTTAGAATTCAAATTTTTTTTTTCAATTCAACTGAAAATTGTCAGAATTGATACATCAATTTTCAGATTCAAATAATGATGGTCAGAAACAAAATAAATATTTTAAAAATGAAAATGTCAATTTTAGATTAAAATAGTAATTTTCCATATTTAAAATTTTAAAACTTAATTCAAGTAATAATTTTCATAATTTAAATATGAATTTTCAGAATCAAATAACAATTTTTGGAATTGAAATACCACTTTTCAGTTGCAACTAACAGTTTTTAGAATTAAAATCAAATATTCATATTCAAATAACAATTTTCAAGATTGAAATATCAATTTCAGATTCAAATAAGAAATTTCAGAAATCAATTCTCAATTTTTGAAATTCAAATAAATTTTGTTGAAATTCAAATATCATTTTTCAGAATTCAAATACGAATTCTTAATACCAAAATAAAATTAGAATTCAAATATGAATTTTTTAATTCAAATAATAATTCTTAGATTTGAAATATCAATTTGGAGATTCAAATAAGAATTTCGAGAAGTGAAACATCAATTTTTATAATCAAATAACAATTTTTAGATTGAAATATCCTTTTTGAGTTCAAAACATGTTTCAGATTTTTGTTCCAAACCAAAAAAAACACATGTTACATTTCTATAAAATATTCTAAATGCATTAATTATGACCATCAAAATAAAAAAATATTTTCAATAGCATTAAAGTTGTAAAAGCTGTACAAAATGACAAATGTGCTCATGAAAAAAAATTAATGATAATTCTTATATAAGTGTTTTTTATATATTTTTAAAAGCTTGATGATTCCAATAAAATTAAGTTGTGATGTTCCTAGTGGTATCACCCAAAGCTACTTGTGCCCATTTGGCATGTATCAAGATTGATACACTTTTATGTATATATGTATAATACATGTATGAAAGTTTCATATATATTATAATTACCTAATATTGCTTAATAGTTATTAAGTGCAACTCTTCTAAGTTGTATGCTTGATTGAAAATACGAGGGACATATATATGATCACTACTTGAGTGTAATTGTTTTTCTAGTGACAAGTTTAAGAAGACTTTTTCCTTTGGAAGCTATTAATGTGCACTACTTGCCATTCTATATTAAAAAGAAATTAACCCATATGGGAAATTTCTATAAGATGGCAAGTAAGATATTTATATTTTTCTCAAGCCCATGGGAAAATTGCATTCTGGGCTGTAAATGTCACATTATAATCAGGGGATTACGAGCTATTTGGCTATAATTGAACATGGAAACAAAATGCATCAACATGCATATATACTCCCATAATAACACAAAGATTTTACTCCATTGATTATTTAATGGGATTTCAATGTATCTTTTACATGGCTATTCAAATAAGTAGTTTTAATCAAATGATTCAAACTACAAAAACTTTGGAACTTGCTCTTTAAGCTCCTGTCTTTCAGAAATGGGAAATATTGGCATAAGTTATTATTATTTGAAACCCGTTACCCAATGTGGGATGGCATATTGTAAAATTAAGTTTCCCTATCTTTGTGTCTTGCCCCCCAATTCTGGATGTCCAAATATTGTGGACAGAAATGTGATATACTGCCATAAAATTTAAGAGACAAATATGCATTTAATTTGCATATATACATTAATGCATGCCATATATCTATCCAAAATTTGAGATTACAAAATTTCACACTAAAAGTGATTGTTGGTAAATAAAGAATTTCATACATACTTTTGGTCTAATAGGGGCATTGGCACCAAATTTTTTAGAAGGTGCAAGTGTGGCGGAATTATGGAGGAACGGTTAGCTTCTTTCTGCACGTAATGCAATAATACAAATGAAGATAATCTATTCACCCATGCACATTTCCAAAATTTGTGGGCACTTGTTGCCATGCACAAATTAATCAGCAAAAGCAACAAATATAGATGCCAATTCTTAAATTAAAAATAGCAACTAAAGAAGGCTCTAAATTGCACAATTTAATACGGACACTGAGGTGTGCTCAAAAGATATGCATGCACTATTACTCCATGTATTAAATATAACTTGCTTAATTGCAAAGAGTTTGTCCTCCTTGACAAGGAAACCGGGCCCTAGCTAGATTATTATGCTTTCTCTCTTTGCAATTTGTGCATATGCACATGAGCTAGCTACATAAGCTCACACATTCTCTTATGTGCTTAGACTATATCATTCCTGCTAGTACATATGATCTTGTTGCAGACACACATGGGAGGAAAGTCGTGCAAAGACAATGGTTTTGATGTGAGTGTAGTGCATGCACAATTCCAATCGATCATGGTAGCCAACTACTTGAGGTAGTTGATACTTGAACTTTGTATAGAGGTTGAATTAGTTTGTTGGTCCTCTATGACTAGTGGGTCTTTGTACCAACAAAGCATATTCACCCCCATTCAGAGCTAGTATTATCTTTTGAAATGACTACTGGTTGTTTCCATTCTACTATTTTTTTATTTGATCTTGAAAACCTCTCTTTTTACTTCTCTTTGTATTTTGAGGGATCTCTCCCAGCAGAAGATCCCTAGGGAGTTAAGTGGTGGGGGAGATCCTCCTATATTTCTAAGTTCCCACGGTCCTATGGAAAGATTTTTTGATGGGACGGATCAGGAAAATTCAAAAACACAAGGAGGAAAAGGACAGATCAGGAAAATTCAAAAAAAAAGAAGGAAAGAATGGAGGAAAGAAAAAGAAGAGATTTTTCCATTCGTGGAGGTTCCCATACTCAAGTGTTCTCCTGAGGGAGGGTCGCACGAGGGCGGTAACCTCCCCTACAACCTATTGACAAGATGCATTCAAAAACAATATGGTCCCTCCCAACTTGCCAAAATGCAGATTGGATTCTTGACAAGACTGCCTTGGATGTGACTATCACATTTGTATCTTTCTAACTAAGAGTGTGAGTTGTTTTGGTGTCATGCAGGACATCGATGACAAGTTAGTGTCAAGCTGTAGATGCCTAGTATTCCCCATGCTCCCATTAACAAGTTGTTTGTGATTCTGATGGGATGGGACCAGGTGAGGCACACATTAGTTGCCTAATATACTCTTACATCTTCTGAAATTCCAACTTTGGTTTGTAACAAAAAATTTCCCCACGGTTTTCAGATGATTTTGCAACAAAAATAGTAGCAATTGTTACCATACATTTTTCCTGATTTTTTTGACAGCATCTTTGAAAACCTCCAAAAAAAAATTTAATTGGATTTGTAACAGTAACACTGTGTATTTTTTATATATCTAGAATATGATTGACAATGTGTTTTACCACAGAATTTCTTATGAATTTGTGACGAGATTTTTGGGAAATTCCAATGGAATTTAACAATAGTCATATATTTTCAATAAATTTGCAATGGAATTGTAGCATGATTTACTGTACATTTTTCATGAATGTTTATCAACATATTCAAGAGTTTTCAACAAAAAATTGACTTGGATATGCACCAATAGCTCACATTTTTTACACAAATTTGTGATACTATTGCAAACAACTATTACCATACATTCTCTCATGAGCTTGTGAGCTTGTGGTAGTTTCTCTATGAAACTACAATGGAAATTGAATTGGATATGAAACAACAATGCCCATCCATTTTCACCAAATTGGCAGTAAAACTGCAGCTCAGTTTACCATATATTTTGCATGCATCTTTGTCAACCTTTTTGCAAAATCTCCAATAAGATTTGACATGAATTTGCCACAAAATAAAACAAAGTTTCTCCCATAGTTTTTTTAATATGATTACAAACAGTTTTCACCATACAACTTGTCATGGGTTTGTGTGAACATTTTTGGTCAATGCCAATGAAATATGTAGCAACAACACCCATGCATTTTCAATGCACAATGTCTTGAACAATAGTTCCTAGCTTTATAAAACATTCAATGCACTACTTTTCATGGAATCCCTCAAATGAAGAAGGATCCCAGAGAACTTTGAGATCAGAGCGTGGGTACAAACCCCAACCGTATGAAAAAGAGATAACAATTTATAAAAAATACCCAGTACAACAGAAATACCCAGACAGATATGTAACCAGAAAACTCCTGAATTGGCAATGCCACCATCATGAAAATAAACCTGACAAAAGGCCGGTGGGTTCATTACTCAATAGCCAGCTTGCTGCTTGACACAGGACAGTGGATGTGGAAATGTGCCCATTGGCCTACACATGGCAAAATCGATACAACACATAAGTGTTCTCATTTGTGTTCCAAGATATAATCATAATTTAATGATTTAATTCAATATAAAATATTGACTTCTGCAAGTGCAATTGCATACTTACCCTAGAACCAGTGTGGAAAAAGTTGCTTCCTTTTTACCAAAGGGTTACTGCCTCTGGGATTGGAGAAACAATGTCAACTACTGTTTAGGGGGGCCCTTGGTACACTACCCCTTAAGTATGGCGTCTCAAATATACCATGATGTGCACAAGCTGCATTAAGCAATCACAAGGAAAGCTTCAAAACAAGAATCTATGGACATTGACACAAAATCCACAACTCGGAAAAGTCTGACGATAACTTTGTCCCCTGTAAATGGCATTGAATCTGTTAAAAACAAATATGCAAGTCTAAGAAGTATTGAGAACCATGGGGAAACGGACACTGGAAAGCTTTTACAACTTGCTTGGGTTGGAGTTGCAAGTTTTGGTGATTGTTGCCCTCAATGTGAATGTTGTATGTCTCTCCCACCATAGTCTGCAACAACAGCTGATATCATGAGCAAAACCATTTGTGTTCATGTACTATTGGTTTCCAAACACAGTGATCAATGTAGCAGTGAGCCTGATCTGACTGGAAGCTATCCAAAACAGCCCCTAGGTGAAAATGTGAGTGGCATTAAATCTTGATCATTGAATTAGAAATTGTCCTCATTATTTGCGACTGACAGGAGGTGTTTTGGTATTTGCTCAATATCTCTGAGCATTTTGAAAATTGGTCCATGTTGGCATCATGAAATGCATCCAGCTCCTCATCCAGCTCCTCATTGTCAAGGAATGGAATACTCACCACAAAAGTTTCAGCAGTGTTGGGATTGTCTTGCTGCATGTTATTTTCCATATATAACATACTATGCCTTCTCACAATGGTTTGACTTGACTTCACTCTTTGTGCTGCAACATATTCTCATATTCCTAGCAGATCAAAAGAGCAAGAAACAACTGCATACATCAAACAGGGACTTACACACTAGCCCTACAAAAGGAGACAAGCTCCTTCAGAGGATCACCAAGAGACTATTTACAAGCCACCACCCTATCAAAGGGAAAAATGTTGTGGTTGAGGATAGACCCACATTTATGTTGCTGGATATTTTTCCAAATTTTATGTCACTCGCCAAAAGCCAATGGCACGAAATTATCCACATGGAAACAAAAAAGCCAATGGAGAAAGAGAGCCAGACCTGCAACCATACTGAGAAGAGAATTTCTGAGGTGAGCAGCTGGATATGTACAGATCCTGATCCCAAACAACGATGACCACCCAGCTACATCCATCTCCAACACAAACTCAACAAGAGTCAAGGGCTTCCCAGAAGCTCCACTCTTCAAGGGTGTCACAATACAACCACCACTTGTTCCCTAATCCAAAAAATAACACAGGCTACATTCAAAGCTATGGAACTCTTCTTTGTCAACCAGACCGTTGTATTCTTAATCTTCCAAATCTATTGTTGTGGTGTTTGCCCAACCTAAACCGGCTATGTGCAGAAACTGTTTCCATGAACCATCTTTCTAACAATGATGGAGACAACTAGAAATTGGGTTGAGATCAGAACTTACTGTAGATATATGCTCCAACATATCTAGGCTGGAGGAACCTTTTGGATACCAACCTGGAAAACATGGCTCAAACCAATCATAAAACAAAAGAGCAGCATAACATCAGAATTAACGGTCTCCTTTTCATTCATTTCCCTTCACAAGTAAGACAGAGAAATCAATTTCAAGATCTCTTCTGGTGCAACATACTAATCCTGAATGCCCCCCCCTAGTGCATCCTTTAGCTATTGGAGAATAAATGACCAAAAAGTTCACTCAGAGAACTTACAAAAAGGCCATGTCACTGGTATTGTCTGATCACAAAAAGTATTATTGTCTTTTTGTTTCCAGTAGCAAGACAAGCAAAAGTCTCTTGGATGTCACCACCTGACCACAAAAAAACCAATTCACATGCACCAGAAATGTCAAGCAAGAAACTACAGCTGCTCACCACAATGATACATACAACAAACAAATCAGATGAGTCCACAAAAATCAGCTAGCCTAGCATAAACTCATCTGGCATGCCTGCATTGGTAAGTTTTCTTACTCATGTAATGCTGCCAACTGCAACACTGATGGTTGACAACTATCCAAGACACTGAGAATACAATATCAGTGTCTGAACCATCAAAGTACTTACATCCAAAAATATGAATTATGAATATCAAAAAATTCCATAAATCCAACCATTGCTAGCTAAATGTCAAAAAAATACAGGACCATCAGCATGCACATCAATGGACTCTACTATAGATGCTCTTCAAATATGCACAAAGGGAATGGGCTACTGATTCAAGACTAGATCTTGCAGACAACAGATCAACAAAAAGGTATCTAATCATGACTACAACTCCAACTTCAGTTTCATCAACAATATAGAAATATATAACCTCACACATGCCATAGCTATATTGACTCATCACCTTTTGCATAGCTTGTAAAAAGCATGCAAATGAAACTTCACAGCAAGGCATACTTATTGGTGATGCTCCAATCCATAATCCATTATAACGTTGAAAATTTGATCATTAGGAGTTTTAAGATCAGAATTTGATCAACTGCTTTTGTCACAGGAAGCTGCATCCATTTGTAACAAAAGCAACCACAAATGTTTTTTACAAGTATTGTCCAAAATTGTTTCATAGAAACATCTCCTGCAATTCTTGATGCCATGAAGCTTGACCTTCTAGGAAGAAAGCCTGAAACTTACACAGAAGGTTCAGATAGGATGAAACAACTAGAATTACCAATGCAAAGAGGAAGCTCTTGAGACAAAACAAGAAGTTCAAGTGATGCCACCTAACCTTATATTTGAACAGAAAATCTGACATCTCCTCAAAAAATCTTAATCCTCCAAACCAACCAACAAAACACAAACAAAGTCACTCCCAATTTGAGTATGCAAACCCTTTGCAAACAATCTAATTGAAACTTAATAAACAACATAACATACTTACTGGTGATGTTCTTATCCTAATCCATTATACTTAGGTTGAAAATCACGTATTTAATGTTGTGAAATAAGCACGAATTACACACATTGCGAAAACCAAATAAAGGGTGAATTCATGATTGAGAATCTCAATATCAGCAAAAGTTACATTCTTTATAAGTCCATACAAGATTCTTTAAAATGATTCAAATGGAAATAGTTTTTACTTTTAAAAATGTTATTAATCTAATCTTTCAATAAGACATATTCAATCACCTATAAACCTTCCCAAATCTATGTGAGAACTTGTATTTAATATCACTAATGTCATTTTTAAATTTGGAAGTCCTAAAAGGAAAACTCACAATTTTTTTTGGATTAATGTCTCATCTAAAACTTTCAAAACATATGTTTTTGGAACAATAAAATTGAAAAACAAAAAACAGTTGTAATTCATATGGACTTATGGAAATATGGTCAAATTTTAACCATTCAAAAGTTTTTAACTATCAAACAGTTAAGGTTTTCAAATAAAAGATTCCTCATATGAATTCATCATCTTATATTACATCATATATTGAATCCCAATAACAAATTTGAAAAATGAATTAATATAATTTTTTCCATTTTGTGATTGGTCCAATCAGACAACCTGTCCATATTTTTTCATTTTAAAAATCCATTACTACTAACAAATGATTTTTTCATCAATAAATAACCACACAGTTCTTTTCATAATGCACAATGAAATTATTAGTCTAAATTCAAGTCCCAATTAATAAATTTAAAAATATATTAATCGCCATATGCACTTGAATAAAAAATACGTACGAAAAAAAAAACACCATTTAATTTCGTCATAATAATGAGACACTTGACTATAAATCCACCACAAAGGTTAAACCATTTACAGCATGGGCTTGCACTTATAGCATGTCATCCTATGCCAAATCCCACCAAGATCCACCTTATAAACATTGCTTAAAAACTAGCAACATTTGCACCATAAATTTTACAACAAATAACCTAGCAATGTTCAATATTTCATAATTTTGTATTTTCCAACTATTTCATGTACACACAACATGGCATGATGTTATTCTTCAAATTGCAATCATGTATCGAATAAATCATGAGTTTCTTCATGGTCTAAAAGGGTTAATAAAATTGAATAACATCCTAAACTTCCAATAAGAATGTTACTCACCTTATCCAAATAAAATGAACATTACTTCATTATGACCTCATTCTTCATGTTTCAAATCTAAAACTTTTTGTTCATCAAGAAAAATATATAGGTTTTTTTGGGTGAAAATCCTTTAAGGTGTACCGCACATGATGAAAAAAGCCTAGTCCTTTTTTGCAATCCTTTTTTACCTTATATTTTAATGCCCATAAAAATAAGGAATCAAAAGTTATCAAATATTTGAAAAGGACTAAATTTTAAACCATTACAATTTTAAATTCCATCATAATCATCCATAAATGTGTTTTTACATGGTAAAAAAGGACTAGGTAAAAAAGACAAAAAAGGGTGACATTGTGACAAGATTTTTGTACATCTTAAAGAATTTGGGACCCTTTTGCATGTTGAAACCTCCCAAATTTATGTTGAATTCTTCACCTTTCCCTTCATCATTTTTTCCATCCTCATCATTATCATCACCCCCAACAATTTGGGGTATCTATTCCTCAGTAGGTTGTTTTTTAATAGGGTGCATCTTAGTAACATATCCACAACATCATCATGTTGCATGGTTTCCATCATCCCAAGCCACAAGTGGGTTCCCAAAAACCCTAAACAACCTCAAATTATTTTGTAAAACAATCAATTGACCAAGTTTTAGATGGTCCATAACAAAAACATTTATTCCACAAACTTTGGAAATACAAATGGTTGGTCTTTCAACATGTCTTCCCAATACACTTGGCTACTGTTAATTGAATAAAATAGGCATTCATCATATTCCACAATGCTTAAAAACGATTACACCTTGAAGACCACCATTTTTTAACTTTGATTTTTCAAATTACTATAGTCCACTCCCAAGATTTCCTACAAACAATTCTTGAATCACAACTTTGCCTTTACTCATCAAGGGCATGGTAACGACACCCATAGGGACACATTATGGAATGTGTTTGGTAATTGAAGTTGCAATCCACTACAAGAAAATAATCCAAAAAACAATCAAAGGAGAATGTGATTTAATTAAACATGTAATTAATAAAAAAATGTATCAAAGGATTAAAGCAAAATGGGATTGGTAAATCCAATACTTGCAATGTTGGAGATGTCCTTGTTAATGGAATTTTCACCCTTTGCTTTTGCAATTGCATCTTTCACCCAATCACCAAAGTTTGGCAATTTTTCAAGAAGTGAACCTCATAGGGACTTGTGTGTTGGCTTTCACATTTGGAGGGCATTTTCAACCTCTTGTTTCTTGTCTTCATATGCCTTCAACTACAATTCAATTGACACCACACTTTGTGGAACAAGTCTATTAATTTACTTATAAGCCACATTGTCATAATTTTGAATGTTATTTTATTTTCCTTTTGTTGGCAACACTTCACTTGTTGTAACATAACATGTTATTTATTCACCTCAAAGAACATGAACTCAATTTATGTGTTTTGACTTCATAAATATTTAGAAAATTATTTGAGTAATAATGAAAATCATACCAATTTCTCAAGCATTAATGTGCTTTTTCCAAATTCGAGGGGTGTACTCATCAAGATCTCCGATTACATTATGGCACCTAGTCATTGTTTCTTGTATCAAATAACCTTCCATTGTGCTTATTTCTAGTCGAAAACATTGTCTTATGAAGCTTTTCAAGGTTGTACGAATCTTTCTATAAAATACATACAACTCCTTGGTAAAAGGCCAATCAATCCTACTTCTTGCACTAAGTGAATCAACATATGAACTTGAAAATTGAAAAAAGATGTTAGCAAATGCATATCCAACATAGTAAAAACACTTTCCTTTTTCATTATTAGACCCACTTCAATACAAACCCACCACACCAATTTAGAAAGACAAGAAATGTTTTCATGAATTACATTAATAGTCAAACCTGTGATTGCCATAATTAGTGTGTATTGTAGCATATTGAAAAAATCCTGCAACTTGAAACTTATGAATTGAATTTTTTTATTTATGGCATGTTTGAAATCTACACCATAATCTATAGTTGGTGTTTTGATGAACTTCAAAACACCAAAAAAAATCTTATGTTCAGTTTTAGTAAGGACTTATGAATTGGCCTTATAACTTCTATCATCATGCTTCCAAAAATCCTCCTTCACATTGCATGTTTGAAGATCTAGCATTGCCTCTACATTCTCCTTCTCCTTCGACAAATGTGAAAGCAAAAAGAAAACAATTTTTTATAATGTGCATGGGATAGGTGATGGATGTTTAGATCTACCCAATTATCTAGGACATAATTTTGAACATGATAACCATTTCATACCTTTTGGAAGAACTTCCATAGAAGAATTCCATAAATCCAACCACTCTTGAGTTGTGCATCAAATAGGAGTTGGAGACTTTCCACAAAGTTCATTGAAGAACATCTTCAAGGTGGTGCAAAATGGGTGATCTATAAACAAGAATATTTGCCTAAAATTAAAGTAAACCATTTTCTTCAAATGAAGAAAATATCAAAATCCACATTATTAACACAATGAAACATGTGTGGTATCCTTTCATTTGAAATCTTACATAAGAAACCTTTTGTAATATGAAGTTTTTTTTAATTCTAAAATATATATTATTTTACTTGAAACCAAAAAAAAAAACTTATTTTTTCCTTAATGAATTTTTTGAATAAAAACGGATGATGAATATACCTGAACAAAATCCAAGGCCTAAGTAATCATGCATTGTCCATAAGAACATGGTATGAACCATCAACAACTTTGGTACCCTCTTCTAACAACATCTTGAGTTCATCAACTAAATACACATAGTTAACAATCAAACGGCCAATGGTCTTTAATCAAATTGAATAATTAATCAAAATGGCCAATGATTTTTAATAAAAATGACCAATAATCTTTAATCAAGTTGAACATTTAGTCAAGATGGCCAATGATCTTTAATCATTTATATGACATGGTCTAACTAGATTTAACTACTATGTTTAACCACTAAATTTAACCAAAGTTTAACCATTATTTTAATTCACTAAATTTAGCAATTAAATTTAGTTATTATGTTTAACCATTACTTTTAAATCACTAAATTTAACAACTAGGTTTAATCATTATGTTTAGTCATTATTTTAAATCACTATGTTTAACAACTAGGTTTCATCATTATATTTAGCCATTATTTTAAATCATTAAATTTAGTGTTAAGTTTAACCATTATTTTAAGTCATTAAATTTAGCCATTATGTTTAACAATTACTTTAAATCACTAAATTTAACCATTACTTTAAGTCACTAAGTTTAGCTATTATGTTTAGTCATTAATTTTAAGTCATTAGGTTTAACCAAAGTCATTAAGTTTAACCATTATATTTAACCATTAGGTTTAGCCATTACTTTAAATCATTGAATTTAACTTTTAGGTTTGGCCATTACTTTAAGTCACTACGTTTAGCCATTAGGTTTAGCCACTAGTTGTCAACTAGGTTTAGCCACTACATTTTAATGATGTGAAATAAACATGTGAAATAAAAAAAACTTGATAAAAATTGAACACCTTTGATGGTGTAGTCCATTGGTAAGGACTTGGGATTCAATTCTTTATATTTAAAACTTATGTGCATGTTTGGAAGGCTAGAGTCAGTAGGTTAGACTAAAGTAGTTCAGTGAAGTTAGGTTAAGTTAAATTAAGTTAGGTTAGGTAAGTAATCTAACTACACCTACCTACCTACCTAATGCATTTTTTGACCTACTTACCTACCTATTAATTCTTAAAATAATAATCCAAAAAATGACTTTAATTTAGGTATAAAATATTTGACCCATTTAAATGTTCCATTGTCTACTAATCAAATAGTTAATCACTTTGTTAATCACTATGCTAGTCAAAATGACAAGGTCCAATTTGACTACTTAATTACATTGACCAAATCCAAATCAACTTGTCCAAATTGATAAGGTGGTTTTTTTGAGCTTGTCATTTTAGGTATTTTTTGACTTGAAAACCTAGATGAAAAAATCATGAATTATAATAAAACCATTTTCCAAACAAACCACTCAAGAAAATATTGACAAATGCTTTGAATATGTATCCAATGGAACATACAAACAATTGATAAAAATTTCTTATTTATTTTGATAATTATGTAACTCAAAGGCATACCTCAACCATCAAATACCTAAAATTGGTTTAGATCAAGGTCTAATTATCAATTAATGAACAACTTTTCATTTCCTATTATGCATAATCCTCAACAAAACAAAATTTTAATAATCAAAGAACATTGAGTAATTTTGCACAAAGAAAAAAACAATGGTGGCTTTAAGGTTGTTTGCAACCTCTTGCTCTTGCCTCCACATAAGTTAGCCTTAACAAATCACAAAACACAACATTTGCTGAAAATGTTGATTTGGGAAACTGAAAAGCTAATTAGAAAAATTGAAAAAGATTCAACCAAACCCCTAAAAGGACAATGTTTTAAGGTTAAATTTATCTCCTAACCCTAATTTTCACCCAAAAAAATGTCCCTAGCAATGCCATATGATATGAAATTTTGTATGGTGTTTTTTAAAATTTAGTTTATGGGGTTGAGGATGCCATACATTTTTTTATAAATGTGTGATTATTCTTTCAAAAACTCTCCTCTCATACATTATATTTTAAAACATATGGTTACACCACATGTGACCATGTGTTTATGAAAAACTATATGGCTCAGTTATCTTCCACATAACACTTTATGGCTTTAAATGCCATATGCTTAAAAAGGATTCTAATCATTGTGAAAATTTTGTCAATCCGTCATCATAATTTGTGAACTTGTCTCCAATATGTAAATTTCCATATATCTACATTATAGTACACATTACCTATATATACTATTGTATATAAGACATAAAAAAGGTGTCTTAATCTCCTTCAAATCCCTTTGTGTATGTTTTCAAAACGTAAAACAAGACTCTTCCAAATTTGAAAACAACGATGGCAAAAGCTCCACCATTTTGCTCAATAATCTTTCTTGCTTGTTGTATGGAAAATTTACCACATTTTATCTTTATATGTTTTGTTGTGCATCTATAATGTGATTTTTACTTGCTGCTTTTGAAGATTGGATCATTATTACAGATCATGGTTTATTTGATTGGAAAACTAAACCAAAAACCAATCATTTTGACATTTAATCAATTTGACCACTTAATCATACTAAACAAATCGATTTGAACATGTCCAATTTGATTCATGATTTTGTCGATTGACCATAAAATGCTTTTTTTGATTAGTTAAATTGTACAAAAAATTGGGCAACCAAAAAAATTTAATTAAAAAAATAGTTCAATTTTTAAATATAATAAATACCTACCACCCACCCACCCACCATGGCCTCCTACCTCCTATCCACAACCCATCTATATATTATACATTTGCACACATGTACAAGGTATATATATGAATACATGTATTCCACAAAATATATGTCGGTAAGGGGGATTGAACCTTGGTTTTTTTGGTTCCACACCAATGTCTTGGCCATCAAACCACCACACCATTTTGTAAAACAACATGATACCAAATGGATTTAACATGTTTCCTTGAACTTCAATAAATTCTTTTGTCAATGTGTATAACAACATTTGAATTTCAATTTTTTTCATAAGTAAGTACCTAACTAAATAAATAAATAGGTATACATGTCTACCTACCTATGTTTTTAGATGTACATATCTACTTATGTAAAATATAGGTAAAGTATGTAGGTAGATAGTAGGTAGGTAGGTAGGTATATATAAGTTTTTAGATATATAAGTAGGTAAATAGATAAATAGGTAAATAAATAGGTAAGTTTGGTAAATAGTAAATAGATAGTAGGTATAATATGAGGTAAATAGGTGGATGGTAGGTAGGTAGATAGGATGTAAATAGGTAGATGGTAGGTAGGTAGACAGTAGATAGGACATATTTTGGTAAGTAGGTAGGAAGGACATAGATAGGTATATGTTAAATAGGTTGGTAGTTCAGTAGCATAGAAGGTGGGCTAACCAACTAAATTAATACAGTCAATTTGACTAAGTCATGGGCATCTTGATGCACCATTTAAAATTTTTCTTTTTTAATTAGATGTACAACTTAATACTTGGTCAAAATGGTCACTTTAAGGTGTGAATGCAATAAAATGACTCACTCCAAGAGTAACTAGTCCTAAGAAATCACGGTTAAGAGACATTTCATATGGATAAACATTATCAAAGGAAAATCTTTTCAAGGACTAAATTAAATATGTATTCATTGAACTTCTTCAAAAGTTTAAAATGATTTTGTCAAATTTTGCATGTCTTTAAAAACTTTCTTAGCACTATAACCAATTGTTATAATCCTTTTGTAACAATAATTAACACAATATATTTGATTTTTTTCAATAAATTTTTTTATTATTTCTATGCATTCCTCAACAATCATGAATTATGATGCTATATAATTCATTTTTCTACATTACTATAATTTAATTTCCAACAAGTTTTCCTCTTTGAAACATTGTGGATGGCTCGAATAAATTAAATTTTTGGAACTAATGTTTGACAACTTTTGTTGTTTTCTCTTGAGTGTTGTAGTTAGAGGTCTAACACTCTAGGGTTCAAGCAAAGTGTGAAATCTAGTATGGGTGGCAAGTACGCATTGTGAGTAGGAACTCCACTTAGGTTTGAATCTTAGTCATGTATGAGCTTTTGTGCTTTCAATGTGCACTGTGTGCATAGTTTGAGCTTCCATTAAGGTTCATTTTTGAGTTCAAGTGTTCAAACATAAAAGTTGTAAAGTGACCGCTTAAGCAACCGCCTCAAAAAATAATTTCTCTAGGCACATTAAATTTGAATTTGAGCATTAGAACTTTACTGTTGTGATAAAAACATTTGACAAAACTATAAGCAACTTGTAGATATGATGAAATTTTGCATCTTTAAAAAGCTTATGCAAAGACAAATCAATAGAGTGGATAAGGTGGTATGGGAGATGTTGAAACATACTCATATTATTGAACAATATGAGCTTGAAGAACAAAATGAAAAACAAGATTTCGATAAAAAAAGGTTTTTTACACACCTGCAGAGAGTTCGTCCTAGATCGTCACTATGAAATAATGTTTTGAATTTAGAGTGTATGGTTGACAACCCTTAACATCTCGTTGTGCAAAACTAATGACTAATTTTCATGAACAAATTTTTCATGAGTTATTTAATTTGATCCCATTTTGGATCAGTTTGGCAATGAGAGATGTTGCAACTTCTATAAGTAACTAGCTAGGAATGCAATCACATGCTTCAACTTCAACATCCTTGCTAAGAACGTATGCATCTGATGAGGTTTCTAGGGTTCATGTGTTATGTATGCATGGATCAAAAGCCAAGGAAGTTGATTGCAACAATTTTGATGCATAATGTGAACTTGAATGCCCTTCATCTCTAAAGAAAATGCATTCAAACCTAGAAAAGATGGCTTCACATAGAGTTTTCAAATCAAAAAGTTTTGTGTCTCAAGTTGTCTTTGCTAGTTTCAAGTTTTGAGCAAAAAAAAAAATTCAAGATTTATGTGAATGTTTTTTCTTTATGGATGGGTTTCATTGCAGAGCTTTTGACAACAACATGGCCAAGTGCAAACAAAATCCTTCATCAGGAGGGGGTAGGGAAGGTGCACAAGACATTCGAAATGTGAATGTTTAAGGGGAAGGAAATTGTAACTTGAGAAATGCATATCAAAGCTAATATGAAAGTAAGCACAAAGCTAACACATGAAAACGTGTCAGGCGGTACCAAGCTCATAAAGCTTCTAAAAATACATCACAAGAATCTATTCAATGAAAAGTTGTTAAGGGTGAAAGCACATTACAATGGGCAAAAAATGTAATCACAAATATTGTTTTTCAAAACTATATAACTTTCAACTTCCACCAAGCCAATATTAAAAGAGGTTTTCATAAATTATATTCAAAAGAAGGTAGTTCAATAGCTGAATAATGAAATTATCAAAGTAAACTAGATTTTTTGATTAATATTAAATGATTAAAGAGTACATTTGTGAGAATTTATATGTCGTCACGATATATTGCAAAGTGCAAATATACTCTAAAAATGATACAAATAATTGCAAAACTTAATGAAAAACTTAGTCATATATTGAATATGAATTGATTGTATCATTTCAATTACAATTGAAAAGTTTGATTCTTACGATTTTACAAAAAACATCTAGACAAAATTTTCATTCAAACGGACATAAGTGTGTTGAAAAAAAACATTTTGTAGAAAAATTACTTTCATTTGAAACATGACAAGAATTATGTTGGAGGCCTTTGTATGAAAATCCATTCTATATGTTTATCAAAATGCTAGATGAAATCAAAGAAAAATTGCCCCCAAAATATATTAGAATATACCTAGAAATAATACATTTTTTTTGCCTAAAGTGGCCCCCTTGTAGTGTGTTTTCACCTTTAAATCTACTTCTAAAACTCTTGAAAGTTATGATAGATAGCCACATAAGGTGATTGTTGAGATTGCTAAAAAGCTAACAATAATTGCCCTAAAATTTATCAAGGATTTTGAACCTTCCATTCAACATTTTATCCTTGAAAAGTTTCTCAGTCATTTTATCCTACAAAATGTAGTTCCTAAATACCTCACTAATGTGTAATCTATCAAGCCAAATCAAGAAATTTTGAACAACATGAAATTTGGGATCATAAGTCATTTGGTAGGTCCAAAACAAACTCAACTTATAGCTGCCAAAAACATTTTATGTATGTTTGCTTCTAGTTCATTAATTGGTAGTAGTAGAAATGTTGCTAAAGTGTTGGGGGTTGATAAAAAAAACATCAAAAAGGCGTTGGAATGATGTGTTCAAATGGATATAATCAACAATGCATTTTGGATTATTCAAAAGAGGTCAAGATGCTTTAACACCTCGCCTACATCCATTAGAGATATTGTGATTTCGTTTTGGACTTTTCAAACTGTGATTTCTCCTAAGCGAAAAGATGTGGTGAGGTGGCGCATTCTTGTAAAGGTGCATGAAGAGCATGTAACACATTACTTACAAGTTTCACAAGAAAAATTCCAATGCACATTCCTTTTTTCTTTGCACAATTGAAAAAGAATTGATCTTGTATTTATGAAATGTGGGTGCTTAGTGCTACTAATTGAATGTGGACTTGTTTAATTTCCATGATTTGGCAATATGTAGACTTGGTTATAACACTATAACCATATAATGTTTTAAGTAGCAATACATTCTAGAAGCTCTTGGCATTAATTTTTATAGAAGTCCAGTGGTGAGGGGTGTAAGCAAGATAAAGTGAACAACTTGATTACCTTGTCAAAATTGGAACAAGTATATTTAAAATAACAACAAAACCTATTATAAAATTGTGGAACGTTGAATGTTTTCATTTCAATGACTAAATATGATATATTTTTACCCTAATGAGCATTGATTTTCATATTTCAAATTATAAAAATAGGTTTTAAGTAGGTTTGTCAAAATACAAGTAGCTTTTGATGTCTACTTTTCATTGTGGGCTTTTGGTTTCACATAGGTGTCAAGTAAGTTCTTACAAAAAGGAAATAGATTTTGTTTTTGATGACTTGCTAAAACATATGTTGATCTTCAATTACAATATGTTGTCCAAAACAAATCACCTTATGGGGTGGTGGTGTAATGGTTAAGGACTTGATTCCTCAATGTGAAGGTAAGGAGTTCAAATCCCCACACTTGCAATTTAAGCTACCTTGGCTATTTAAGTGACCTATTAGGTAGCCTAGGTTACAAAGCCTACAAGACCACATAGGCTAGGCCAAGTGGCCTAGCCTAAGTGGTTTGGTTTAGACTAGGTGCCTAAATTAGGTGGCTTAACCTAGGCCTAGGACATAGGTTGGTAGGTAAATTAAAAAAATTTGGCATTAATTATTAGGTTTATTAATTAGGTAAGTAGGTAGGTAGGTAAGGTAGGGTAATTAATTAATTAATTAATATTTTCATATTCATTTTAAATAAGATAATTTAAATAATATATATA
>Ga0209611_10004242_pt1 | contig 24599 bp, 25 predicted proteins | sample S1TSphgellanicum_3_FD_187693 | JGI IMG/M metagenome (GOLD analysis project Ga0209611, IMG submission 187693) | Host-associated microbial communities from peat moss isolated from Minnesota, USA - S1T2_Fc - Sphagnum magellanicum MG (SPAdes) (version 2) | ecosystem: Host-associated > Plants > Peat...
AACTTTCAAGTAGCGACAATTCTTTTTTGTAGCTATTTGTTAAAGCTTGTAATCTTTTGTGGCAAGACATGGTGGCAACAAGAGTTTCTTTTGGCTCATGGCCCACTCAGTTTGACAAATTCAATACGATGCTTTCAAGATTGAATGCAAAAAAACTCATGAATAAGTGGTGGTTTCATGTGGTCCATCTCAATGGACATCTCAATGGACTTGCAAGAGAAAATAATGTCAAACGTCAACAAGGCTTCATTTGACATCTATGGAAAAAAAATAGACATTAATAATGGGAAATTCACTTGTTTATGTCGATCATAGTTGTAAGTTGTTCAACCAGGCCATTTGTTGTGTCAAGAACAAATGAATCGACCTTTATGTACCATTCGGGTTCATTGTGATGGTTTGCATCAATGTATGGTCACCAAGCTTGAAGGCAATGATTGCCATCCCAATTGTGAAACATTCTTCCTGATAGGCAATAAAGATGCGGATCCTCGACCAAGAATTTATTAAACTCTTCATTCTTCTCTTTCCAGAAAGAACTCCAAGTATCAACGTAATCACATATATTTTTCTTCACCTTGACAATTTGTTGGGGAAACATAAAATGCCCTCTCACCTTCCCTATAACCCGTGAAGAATGCCTATTCCATCTTGAGCGCATCAATATTCAATGTTGGCTTAACTATCGGCATGGTGAGGAGCCAACACAAAGGAATATTCATCTTTGCTTTATTCTTTGGGAGAATTTTGTATTTGTCCAAAACCTCCAAAGTATTTAGTTTACTCTAATGTTAAACTACCTCTATGGTTCTCTGGCAATTAGACTCCCCCTATGATTAAACAAATGAAAGAGAGTTAGTTGCAAAAGAACAAATCTATCCATTGCAGACAAAGAAAAGAAAATGACAATGCAAGAAAATGAAAAAAGAAGAAATATTATGCTTGTTCATTTCTATACTTGCCTCAACCTACTTGGAAATCCCATAAATTTATCTCTCTAAATTGCAAACTCTTGGCTATTGAAGCAAAATCTAACCCTTGGAATCCTTCCTACAAGATACAAAATTTAAAGTAAAGTCCTATTTAACATTTTACATAAGTTGAAAGCACATGAACTTGAACAGAAACTATACCTCCTCCTTAGTGTCCTTGGAAGCCGAGTCCACAACTTTCCTTTTAATGTTGCGTGCTTCCTATTTATTTTTTTAAAAATCCTTGCTATCAAACTTTTGTCTACTAAACCAAATAATTATATTATGGTTCCTCTCTCTACTACTAGAAAAGGTTGCAAGAATTCAAAATAAAATAATTTCACACAATCTTAATGTCACAACTCAGACATATCATTCCATTCACCTCTTCCACTAAACTTTCCTTGCGAGGCCTCCTTACACCTTGCATAACAAGAAGAATCTTGTTTAGAAAAATGACAATTGGTCATGATGTCAAATCAAGAGTGATCTTAGCCATTGTCAAGACCTCCTTGGCACCCTTGCTCGAAAGCAAGTTCAGTAATTGTCGAGATCACTCGTGAACTCCTTAGGGAGGGACCTCAACCATTGTCGAGACCTCCCTTGCAGTTGTTACTATGGGAGGTCTTTCCCCACGAACCCATCAAGGAAGGATCTTAGCCATCGCTGAGACCTCCCTTGTAGTTGTTGCCATGGGAGGTCTGAACAATGGTTGAGGACCTTCCCTATAAGCCCATTGGGGAGGGATCTCAGCCATGGCTGAAACCTCTCGTGCAACTCTTGTTGTTAAAGGTTTCATCAATGGCCGAAGTCCCTCCCTGCAATGTCATTGGAGAGGGACCTCAACCATCGTCAAAACCTCCCATGTAACTCATGCCAGGGGAGGTTTTGGCAATGGTTGGGGTCCCTCCCCCCAAGCATATTGGGGAAGGACCTTGGCCATCGCCAAGACCTCCCCTACAACTTGTGTGAGTGGAGGTCTCAACGATGGCTGAGGTCCCTCCCCCCAAGCATGTCGGGGAGGGACTTCGGCCATTGTTAAAACCTCCCCACAAGCATAGTCAGGAGGAACCTCGGCCATGATTGAGACCACCCAAGCATCTTGACTGGGGGTGGACCTTGGCCATCGCTAAAATTAACCCGAGTGCTCTTTTGGCACTTGAAAAGAAACAGAGAGGAGCTCCTTCAAGCTCTCGGGTGTCATCACTTGTTTGAGCTTTGGCTTGAGCTCATTGGAGCTCTTCAAAACAAACAATTGCAACATCAAATATTTTTAAAAGCTTGAAATTGAAAGCAAGGAAAGGAACTTACCTCTTAACTTGCTACAGTATGCAATGGAGAGACCTCAACCTAAAAATGAACAAGAATCACATCTTGTACACTTTGAAACCCTAATAATTACGTTTTACAAGAAATGAAATCTAAATAATTGAGAAGTTAACATTTTTCTTACCTCTTCCTCAATTTCTTCTTGATGTTATAGCATGAGATTTTTCTTCCTTACTTGCGCCATCGCCTTTCTTCTTTTGTGTTCTTTCAAGTTCATCAAATGAAAAGACTGTCGCGAACTATTTGCTCTAGGCTTTTGCGATATTTTTCTTTGTTCTTGCATTTGAAGAATGAAATGACGTGTTAGGTATCAAGAAGCCTTCTTGTAATTTAAATTTATATTACCTCCTCAAATTTTACTTTTACCTCAAATTTACATGCTCAAAATTTACTTTTACAATTGTAAATAAAAGGAGTTAGAATTTATTATTGACCTATTGTTACGAGAATATACATTCTGTATAAAACTATTTTGTGATTCCAAGGGAAGGTACAATAACTATGGTTGTTATTTCATAAATAGTCACTAAAAAATTAATGCCCCAACTATAACTTTTTTCATCCTTTTAAATAGTTCCTCCATATTCCCCCAATTGATTAATGTTTAGAAAATCCTAAAAGTGCAATCGAAGTATATAAAATCCAATGCACCTAACATGTAATATTGTGTAATTTCGCAAATTTTGCCATAATATAGTTGGAATGGATAATGGTTGTTTGTGTGGATGTTTGTGTTGGGGATACTAGTTCTACATGGGTATTTTTGCTAGCTAAATGTTAAAAAATGTTTTAAATATAATATCAAGTTGGACAATTTAATTATTATCCAAGTTTTTTTTTATTGCCAATGTTAGAATTAGTACATTCAAGATCTCCAGTTCATTTTTCTTGGATTTTACTTTATAGCCAAAAACAAATAATGTCATTTCCATAATTGCAATGGTCAAAAATTACACTTCATAGAAGTTTTAAACCATTCCAATTTTTAGGTCAATGTTTTATTTTCTCATGTTGATTTCATGAATTTGTAATATGTTTGTAATTTGTTCCACCCAAGAAAATGTAATTTATTAATCCATACATGATAGTGCCAATAGGTTATCGTTCCAACATTTGTATTTTTTAATTTATATTAATAAATCAAAACTGGTTCAATCTTCACATTCACCAAATTTATGTCTCATTTAGATACGTGTCTCAAACTATTATCTTTAATAAAAATATAATCGACTCAATATTGGTTGCCAAATCCAAAGCCTTAAACCCTAAAGCTAAATCAATTAGTATCCTTATCTTTATTGATGCCAAGTGATCCCAATGAATTAAGTTAATGTCCAGTGATCCCAAGGTTTTATTAGTTAATCCAATGATCAGATTAAATATAATTTTTATTGGATGAACTGTTTAATTTAGTCTTATGAAATCTTTTCATGAAGATAATGGTCATCAATGATAAACATATATGTCTTTTGCAAACATCCTTCCAACTTCTGAATTTTTTTCCAATTGATATTTCAAAACAATTGTAACCTTGTCACCACACCTACAAAATGACAAAATTTGGTTTGACCAACCTGTTTGGATAAACCTACTTTAGAATTTTGTTGCATTTTATTTGTCCCTATGGATGTGTGTTCATTCTATTGGTACAGGTCATGCTCATTTCCACCATATTTGTAAAAGATATCGAGGTGAAATGAATCATTTATTCTTTTTATTAGTCCATGTTCAGCCATATATGTGGGGTGATGATAATTGATGTGTGTGATATATCGAAATTACGATTTATTGAATAATTAAATGAAAAATTTGCATTTAGGCATGAATTGTATTTTGTTTACCATACATTTGCCATATATACTTTGCACATACAAATTGTACTTTTGGATGTACATATGCCACATGCACTTATTATGTTCCAATTTCATACAGCTCACCATCATATTTCATTAAATAATTATGTTGGTGCTCAATTAATAATTGCACATACATAAGGTTCAAGCTTCTTACAAATCTAGATGGTAAATCTATATGGAACGTTCGCATTCTTGGTACAAACACATATGTGGTATATACATTTACATCACATCCAAATTAAGAATATTTCAGATATTTTAATGTCAGATGTAAAAAATTCTATATCTTGGAAAATTGCCACATTGATATGTTGGAATCCCATTGGGTTGTGATTTGTTTACAGTATATCATTCTTATATTAATTGTGTTTTCCCATGAAAGTGCAGCTATTATTTAATAAAATTATTTATGCCGATTTACAACATCTAGTTCTGATAAAAATATCTTGTTGTTGTTGGGATCCCATTCATGGCGTGCTCTTTACTTTTTGTTTGCGGCATGTTCTTTTCCAATCATATCTTGTCATGTCAAAATCATGCCAATAGCAGTGCACACAATTTGATCAATTTATGTAGGAGTTATGACTTTAGAAATCATTGTTATATTTTGTATTAATTGCCCTTCCTTTACATTTCATTCTCTAATCTTTCACCCATCTCCTTGTTTTTCTTTTTCTTTTGAGATTATAATTGAAGCCAAACTAATTCATCATTATGTAAATGGTTATTCCTATAAAATCGACCCCCACTTTGAATGTCCTCTGATAATATATTATTTTTACGTTTCAATTGTATTTTTGAAATGAATATTTGAAACTGGGATTACTGGTGTTTAGGGAATCAATTGAATGCCAAATCTTCCCTGATTGTTCCCCACTTTTAAACTCCTTTCAACAATTCATTTCATTTGTCATTTGTTTCCTAGTTTCGGGAATAGTTATGGGGTTTAAGGAATGGAATCTAGACATGGCATTGTATTATGGTGGTTTCAATTTTATCATCTCGTTTCACTTTCAATATTCTACCTCGGATCCCATAATCTTTGGCTACAATAATATTTCAATGATTTTTTCTATGTGTGTCAAATCAAAGTTGTTTTGTGTCTGATTCCATATTCATCCCCTTTATTTTTTATCATCTTATCAAATATATTTCGATTTGTTATTCTCCCCACTCCTTGTCCTTTGAAGCATTCAAATTTGTGTTTTGCACTTGATTGCATTTCACTCTTTCTTGCATTTCTTTCTTTTTCATTACAATCTATGTGTCCCTGGTAACATGGTGACATTTCATGTTATTCGATGCTTAGAGCTAACCATCATGGTTGACGATTCAGGGATGACCTCAGTGTCTAAACAATGTTTATGTGCTATATGTTTTCATTTTAGCTAAGATCTTTCCATATATCCAAAGATGTCTTGTATGATTCTAATAACTTGGTCTTGAATTTGGTGTACCAAATTCCTATGACCTCTTCTCAAGGGAAACAATGGGTGGGTTGTTTGTGGGCGTTGTTGCATTGTTGGTGATAGTCTTCTTCATAACTTTCAAGAAACAATCTTAATGCCAAGAACAATAGGGTCTATGATCAAGATTGTGAAACAAAAACATGAAGTTAGTGACATTGAACCTCTATCTTTAGTCAAACCTTCTTCATTTGATTTCATTGAACTATTTGATTCTTCTTCGGGTGACAACTTGACACCCCATTTTTTGTCCATGATATTATTGAATTTGATTTCTCAATCCGGTTCCTTGTAGCCATAGTTTCCATCATCACGATCATTTTCCACCTTGTCATCACCTTCATCCTTTCTTGAAAGTATTCAGTCAATGGTTTCTTGCCTACATTTAATGGCGCTTCCAGGACAAAGTTCCAACGAGTTGTGGAATTTGGATTATGACAAGATACCTATTCAAAAAGTCCAATTCTTGTTGACTATTTTTGATGGGGATGTCTTGTTTAAATTGCCGCCTTTGCTTCCCAATGTTCACGACTATTCCAAAATGTAGGGCATGGATAGAAAGAACAATGGCCATGTTTGGTGTAAAGTGATACCACCAATATTAAAAATAGTTTTGGGTTGAGCTTCAAGAAGACTCATTGCTTGGGTCACCTTCATTGTGTACAATGATTGTGAGAACTTTGTGTGATTTATCTCTCGCAATGAAACCTTTTGGTGTGGTGAAAACATTCATATTCTAGTTGTAGGTTAGATGCAACTTCTCCATTCGCTTCCTCGTTTGGATGCAAATTTTATCATGTTCCTCCCTTTTGCATTGTTGGTTGCAATGGAAAAATCTATTATGTTGTGCATAAACTCCACTTTCTATCCAAAGTGACAATTCATCTTGGGGTACACAACCATCCTATTGTGGATGGCAAGCATAAGGAGTCTCTAGAGGAGACTAAAAGGTTGATTATAAAGGAGGTTGATTGCACACCTGACGTGAAGATGTATGTGATTTCCCTAAGTGCCAACAAGACCTTTTTTGCTAAGCATCTACTTGATGATTGTAGCGATGGTAAAGTGTAGCTTCTCAAAGGTGAGCAGTTGGAATAAATCCAAGACAAGTTTTGTGAACTTAATTCTCCCAACGTTCATAACCTTGTTGCTTCTTTCAAGCATCATCCACGTGGTGGTTACATCGATAACATCCTTGAATTGAAGTCCAAAAGTCAATATGACTACATCTAAGATTACTTTCCTGGACAAGTTCTTGGATAAAAGGTGTTCATTTTCAAAATGTCGATAAATGATGTGAGGAGTGGAGTGAGTCTTGTCACACGAATGCTACCTTTTGGGGGTTTCCAGAATGCTTGGGTCATGTTTGATCATGTGAAATGTGTGAATGGTTGGACAACTATGGCTTGTCATATGTACAATCTAACTTATTGCAAAGTGATGACCATTGTATTTTGTGACATGCATTTTGAGGACACGAAGGCTCAACAAGTAATGTGGCCAAAGCTTAATGACACGATGCAAAAGCACAGCTTCCAAAACCGAATTTTAAGGTATTCACGACTAATAACACACAAGCCAATTGGAATGTCATGAGAATTGTTTATGGATCAAGGGATGCCTCTGTGAAGATGATTAACAAGGAATGAACATGTTTATTCCACTAGACTTAATCGCTTGATAAACACATTAAACAATTGATGAAACCCAAATTTCAAGATCAACACATTTCTCTTTGCCACCAGTACAAGGGCACAAAATCCATTGGGGAGGTCGACAGTTTGTATGCTCTAATTTGTTGTTGGTGGCTTTTGTCAAGGGTTGTTTATGAGGCAAATGTCCATGAGTTTGGCAATTGGCTTAGCTTCTGACATTTTTGTGTTAGATAATAGGGAGGGTTCATGGTCCATGTGAGTATTTTTTCCTTCAACTTTTTTTGACTTTTTTTTTCTTATTTGCATTAACATAGGAATTCCATTTGCTCTCCAATTCCATTTACACTCTCACTCCAACTCTGTTGTGACATTTCAAATTTTGTTGATGTTTTCTTTCCTTTGACCTATAGAAGTTCAATGATGAGGAGTGGGTGGACATGCCCACTTGTAATTTGATAAAAACTATGCATAACATTTGGTATCAACAGTCGAGAAAACGTGGCACTTGTCTGTACACAATGACATCCAATTACTATGTTCTTGCTTTCAAACAATCTATGTTGTATAAAAAATACTCGCAAGGTGGCCCAAATAGGCATGGACTTGATAAAAATGAATTGTTGTTAAGGAGGGCATAAGGATTTAATGATCTTGCCAAACTTGCAACTGTTGTGGTAAATTTCACATATGGGTCATCTTTCACAAATCACCTTTTGCATCTTAAGGGAAAAGAGGTGTTTGGGTTTGCTAAGCAACCTGCTGATTGTCTTCCAAGCGCAGACAAAGATTCCCATCATCCCAATCATATGAATTTTTCTCATCCACAGGTATCCATTTCGGCTTCTAGGCCTGATTTTGTTGAAGATGTACACATTCAACAATCACCATCTAGTTCTAGTGATTCGATGTTTTTGCTATCTTGAGGTGGCCTAAAGTTGAAGGCAAGTATTTGTATTGATGGCCAATGGCATATTGAACATTGCCCATCCAAATCTGCAATTCAATGTTTAGCACTCCAAAAAACCACAACACTCAAATGCAAAGCAAGGACCAACATTTACAAAATCAATAAGTGGAATTCCTATTCCATGTTATTCAAGTTTCCAGGTTGAATATCACAACAGATCACTCGAACACCATAAGCACTGGTTTTGTCTTGATGACTTGAGCCATTGTGTGGGTGGGACAACCCAAAAATTTGCAGTTGCTAAGCTTGTAGTTCCAACTATATGGCCCATCCAAGAAGGTATTAACTTGACCCAAAAGGAGGTAACAACTCTAGAAGAGGGGGGGTTTTCCTTTGACCACCTACGTAGAAATAATGTTCGAAGTTTATTTGGCTTCCAATCTTCTAGCTCAAGTAATTCCCATGTGCACGCTATGAGTTGTCACAACCTTGTGAGGTCGTCCAATGCAAGTTGTTGGCCTATAACTCATGGTGGCAAGAAGGTGAGACGGCCTTTCATGTTCAAAATAACACAACAACACAAACAATTGGGAAGTTGGCAAGTTATTTCTCCAATGTGTTGTTAATGTTTCGCCATTTGGGTATGGATGAATTTACAATATTCTTTCTGATGACAACCAATATGATGTCACTATTGACAATTTCTGTAGATGTTCATGTGTCTACTTTGTCAAAATGTTGGCAAGTTCTTTGGGTGCCCGTGGGATGTATGTGCAACGTAAACATGTCTATCACATCTTGTAAATGATTATGTTTTGTGGGCTCACAAAAGAGTTCATTCATTACTGCACATGGAGTTGAGATGACATTCAACATTTGTTAGAACACTTTAAAGCCTTTGGACTCTCATGATAGTACATAACGATTACATTCGTTTCAAATCAATTGTGTTTTCTCATTCATCAAGCTTACTCTAGTTACCTTCACTATGTAAAAACTTTTGTTTCTAGTTATGACTAAACAATTTTCTCTCCACTATGCATTATTTTAATTGTTCTTATGAAATGTATATGTTTTTTTGTTTTGGTGATTATACACTAGTGGTGTGGCATCAAAGTATGTGACTTGATAAAACTTTATATATTTTATTTGCGATAAACCCATTGACAATCATAATGTGCTTTCATGTATATTGTTTTATTTTATTGCCATCGTAGCACATGTTTGTTGAAAAACTAATGTATTTATTAGTTTAAATTCATCAAATAATTCTTAGTCATGTAGTTTATTGTCATTTCAACAATTCTGAAAATATTAAAGGTATTTTATAAGAACTTTAGACATTTGGAGCATTGGTTGCACCAAGAATGATAACATGTTTAGAGTCAATAAATCATTGATTCCCCCCAACAAATCATGTATGTGACATGGCAACATATTCCATGACAAGGCATGGAATATTTTGCCACATCACACATTAATTCCACATGGAAAAATAATGTACTTGGAATATTCCATGATGTGGCATGGAACATTCCTTAAGATTATTTCATGCTCACTTTCACCTATTCACCCGCTCACATGCTCACTTATTGGCGTCGTTCCATTTGGATCTACATCTTTTTTATTATTTGGATATTTCAAAGTTGATCGATATGCTATGGCCACTAAGCCCCTTGCTCCAATATTTGCCATCAATCCAATTCTTTGTCATTCACAATTTAATGGAATCGATGGTGGTCATCCCACAAATTTATTTGCTTAAATCATCATGATTGGCATTATGTTGAAGTTTTGAAATGGGTATTTTTACCTAGCATGGATCCTCATAGATTTGATATGGGCTTTTTCAAAATTGAGTACTCACTCGTACCTAATATGCAGTTTGACCATTCTCAAATTGACTCTTTGTTCTTGATGGCTTAGACTTTAATCCACATGTTACAATAGTTGTATTTGGCATCATAGATTTAATATGAAGCTCTTATGAAACAATAATTGGTATCTAAGGTATCCCACTCATAAATTTAAGCCTTTTGGGTCAAAACATGTAGTTAAGAGCCAAAGGGATTACTTTGGAAAAGGACTACATGTCCATTTTCCCAAAAAAAAACTATTACATGCAAATGAATTTTTGAATGAATTCTTTTGTAACTTTTTTTTAAAAATATTTAAATGTTCCCCAATGTATCACATTTTTTTGGTTATTCATTATTGAATAAATATGATTTTTAAAAAGCGTGCAGATTCCTTATAAATTCAATGTTTCATCTAGAAAAATGATCAAAATTTTAAGTCATCACCAAAACTTAAATTTTCACGTTCTTTAGCTTTATTATACTCTAAGCTATAACTTTTTTCATACATCATGTACATTATAACCCATTTATATGTGGTAAAAGACTCTTGAAGCTTTAAAATTGTTAAGCAATTTTGAAACATTTTTTGAATTTTTAAAGTTTTAAAATTCCACATTTGAAAAATTATGAATGTTTTTTGAGTGTTGTTGATGTGTTATTATCATCTATATTTTTTCAATGAAAATTCTTTTATTATATGAATCCTTTGATGGTCCTTCGCAAAATTGACTTCATTTGACACAATAGGTGTACATTTTCAAATATCCTAAATTAAAACCAAAACTTAAAATTGAATTGAATGAATTTTTATTCTAAATTTTTTGACGTTCATATGAAGGAAATGGATTAACTTGCCATGTGACTATGGTTTTAAATGTTTGATTTTGATTGATTATGTTTAACATTTAACGCCCTTTTGGTTCCTAGTTACATGTTTTGACCCTTCTTGATGATGGTGTGAACTTTTTGGACATCATAGCCTCCAACTGTACATCATTCATTTGTATTTTCTATGGTATAGAATCTGGTTTTACAAAAAATGGTTTTGCCCTACTCACATTGGGAATTACAAATTTTCAGTTTACTTTGTATACATTATCTTTCACCCAAACTAATTTCTTGCAATCTATATTTTAAACTATTTTGATTTGTTTTCTCACCTGTGGTTATTCTGTAGAGTTTCTATTTAACACATGTTGTCTTACATGTCTAACAAATCCATCCTTCACTTCACTATTAATCTATGGACATTTTGTGATGACATGTCCTCTAACTCTACAAAAAACAAATATTATAGAAAAAGTTTGAGCCAAACTTCATAATCATAATTTCTACGTTCTTGATTCTTTTTTTCTTTTTCAATTCCTTTAATTTTATGGTTCATCTAAATTGGTAGTGCCTGCTCCAAAACATTCACATGTGCATCATCGTTCACAATAGTTATTTGGTAATTTGCATCCACCCATTCTAGAATATTAGGATTATAATTATCTTCCACATCCTAGTCCTTTATTGGTTCATGATATTCTAGAAATGCTAATTGGTACACAAATGGTACATTTGTGCATCCGTTGTAATCACTATGTCGACTATTCATAGATTTTAGACTTGAAGAATTTCTAAGGTCTACCAATAGTAGTTTGTCCCTTGGATTTCTTTCTTCCCCATGTTTTTGAATAGTAGATGGTGTTTGAAAAGCATGGTTAACCCTTCTCTTGGGTACACATCAAACCTGATCCCTTTCATTGGAAATTGCTTTCTATAACCAAGATGTTTTTGTGGGCCCCCTATCCATACTTCTCTTATCACTCCAATTTCCACTAAAGACACCCAATATCTTGCAAGTCGTTCTTTTGTTTGCAAACTTTTGGGTTCCAAAATTGTACCCTTGTTCAGGGTTTCATACATTTCAAATAAGCATCCCTATTTTCTTCAAGATCAAAATTCATGTTTTATCGCATAGCTTCTTGATCCATTTGCCTTTGCAAACTTTGAGTCACCATCTGATTCATATTGTTTTGCAAATCTTGAATTTCCTTTGTTTCTTGGTATATTTTCAACTTAAATCCTTATATCCTTTACCACTTAGACCTCCATCTTTTGTTTTCCAAGAAAATTAAAAATTTAAATCTATCATAAAATAATATATCCTCTTCCAATTTTTGAGATTTATAAAAAACAATACTCTCAATCAATCCAAGCTACTCACAATATTGTTGTTGATTTTTGCTTTGGAAAAAAAATTGTCCTCAAGATGGTCACCAAATGGTAGGCACAAATTCTACCCTAGAATTGTTCTTTGCCTACTTAAAACAATACAAATTTTACTTTAGTCATTCATTTCAACCCTTAAAATTTGTGGTTTAAATTATTCAAAACAATTTTTACAGATTGGTTTTTATATTTAATTTTCATATTTCAGCCATTGTTCATTCTTCTCCAATTATAATTCATTCTTTTAACTAGAATCTGTAGTCAATATATATATATATATATATAAACTAAAACACAACAATTATAAAATACAATCCATGTTTCTTCATCAATTTCACACTACTTTCTTTATTCAAAATTGAAAACATGAAAAATCTATGGTTTGCAATACCAATAGAACTCTAAACTCATATTGTGTTTCTTTTTTAATTGTAGCAGCTTTTTAGGTCCAACTTTATGTGTAGAAAAAAAAATCTCCCAAACTCCATTAAATTACAAAACTACATCCTAAGTTCTATTCCCTCCAAAAGTAATTCAAAATCAAATGATCAACAATTTTAATCCTATGAAGTTAATCAAAAGTCTTGTTGCATCAATGTCATTCATTAACTAATCAATACCTTGTTGAATATATTCCATTCATTGGGTAACAGACATTAAAAATATATAGTTAGTTTTGCATTGAATTAACTCAACAAAACATCTCAATAGATATATGCATTGCATTTACACCAAATTTGTCATGTTATTATGTGTGCCTTTTATCATGGATATTTTAAACCATATAATTCGTCATTTGATTGCAAAATTCCTTTTCCTTTCACATAGGTGTGCCATAGTGTTTGAAATTGTAGTTTCATCTACTTTTATATGACTTAAATTGGATTCATATTTTTCTTAAATCTCCTTCCTATTTACATGTGATTTTTTATACATTATTTAAATACATAATGAACTAATAGATTCTTATGTAATAGTCTCCATTAACCTCATGTAGGATTTTGTATTTTCAATGTGTAAATGTCTTTACATCTTTTAAAAACATTTATAAAAAATTTGCAAGTGCTTGAATATTCTATCATGTTTGAAGATACATGCATAATATATGAATATGGTATAATGTTTTCAAAATGGAAGAACTTATATTGTAAATTAGATGTAAGGTGACATGACATAGCCTTGTAGTAGTTTTCCCCTCTTGAATTTAATTGATTTATTGTTTTTTTTCAAATTTTTGACATTTTATTTTACTTTGTCCAACATGTAGGAAGTTTTGTTTAGAAGTTTCTTTGAATGGCTAATAATTGAATGCTTCTTCTCTCATCATTGTAGATCGATATCTTTTGTGTTGATAATAACAAGGCTTTAGATTTGTAGTTTGTCCCCTCTACACACCTTCAAATTTGGTACACAAGTAATATTTGTACATTGAATGCCAATTCATTTTATGGAGATTTGTTAGATTTTATTTTTGTTAGTTGGGAAACATCCAAGTTATCAAAGTTTATGTCATTTTTCTCTTAATATGTTCTAATGCTTTCCAATGTAATTGGTTGGGATTGTTGTTCTTGCAAAAATAAATTACAATGTTAACTTGATAGAATTGATTTCTTGATAGATATTTGTTTCATTTCTTCAAATATTTTTTCATTTTTTCAAATTTGTAGTGATTCTAAAGTTTTGTTTCCAAATTATACATTACATAATATTGACAAGCTTGCCAATAACTTAAAATCTTCAAGAATAATCATATTAAACAAGATTCAAAAATGAGATTTTGAAAGTGTATTTTTTATCAACATACATGATATTAATTTTTTCCATTAATATTTTGCAATGTCCAAGGCACGGCCAGATACTCCCTATCTTTTGGCAAACTTGTCTTGAGCTTTCCATGCATTGATATAGGTGTTTGCTTTTGTAGATGTAAAAAATCATGGAGGAGAAGAAAACTTGTTACAACCAAAAAAAATCTAAAATATTGTGGTGTACATTTTGTACAGTAAACTTCATTTTTGTGGTTTTCTCATTTGATTTTAAATCATATTTATTTTGTAAACTCTAAAATATGGATTCGTAATCTAGTTTTTGCAATGTTCTAGAATTATTGCCTGCCATTGAACCTTTTTTGCCAGAGTAATGTTGAATAAAAATATTGAAACTTTTTATTGTTCAACCAGAAATTACTTTTATGTTGCCTTCCTCTTTATATGTTGAGCCATTTAAAACTGGTCTAACTGTATATATTTTAATTAGCTATAACTGTTTGTTTTCCTAGATGTATGTTACAATTTGAAAATTTGAAATTGTGGGACTATCCCTTCTACCACATCCTTTCACATGTGGTAGTCTAATTGAATAGATCTTAACTAGTTTTGATGAAAACCATTTGTCTTCCTAGACATCAACTACAATCTAAAAATTAAATTTTTTCCTAAGTTTGTATTAATCATCTTTGTAAATACGGAGTAGCTATCAATTGGTGTTATCAAGTAGAATTTATATTCCTTTTTCAAATTGGGTTGTTTGAGCAATATATATGTTATGATGTGAATTGTGCAATTTATCATGTTGTTATGGGCCATTTACTATCACCTAACATGGAATTTTTATTTATTTATTATAATGATGCAATTCTATTTACCTGCTATGGAAATGCCTCAATAGATTCAGTTGCTTGATTTTTCTCTTGAAGTTAATGTGAAAAATGCGTTTGCATTCTGGATGCTAGATTCAAGTGTAGGCAATTAGAGGATGGTTGTTATTCTGCACAGATATCTCACAACATTTGCCCAAGATTGCAAATTTGTTAGGCTAGTTCCTCCTTGCAAGTGTCAATTTTCATTCAATAGACAAATGTGCATTTGTCCTTTTGAAAACTCAATGGATTAAAATCCATCAAAATATCATTAATTGATTATGAACTACAAATCAATTAAAAAAAGGTACAATTGATTATAAATACTTGTTCCAAGGAAAACTCTTCAAAGCAATATTTATGTTAACCCTTGCATATGCAATGTTTGGAAATAAATCTCAAGGTGGCAACTATTTCCCGAAATATAAATAGTAGAAATATGAACTTCATTTACATCCAAACTAACATATGTGATGTCAAGAGTTACTCAAAGGCATCACTTGCTCATCGCACGTGGGCTATCAACCTTTGCCTTGTTCAATATTAAAATGACAAAAACATTCTAGCATAATATTTTCACATCAATGTGATTATCCCAATAAATATATTGTCAAAGTGATCAATTCAAAACTTAGAAATAGTAAAGTCCTTTGTAGAACTAGAATCAACAATGGGGCAACACAACTAGTTGAGAATAAATTAAAACACCCGCCATGCCCTCTTGAATGAACAAACTCCTCAGAAACACTTCATTGTCCAAGCTCTAGTACCCGCACGAGTGGAAAAATATTAGAGATGAAAGACAAATCTTGTATCAAAATTTGTTTATGCAATATAATCTCTCATAAAAGAGAACATAAAGCAAAGAACATATATACCGTTTTTACATTCTATAAGATCCAATAAGTTCAACTATCATAAAAGAGAAAGTACCTTCTGTTTTGAGAGTTGACTGCAATAACCCAGACTTCTTCCTATGGCTTCAGGAACTGTGATAGATTCCAGAGTCACAGATGTCTATAACGGTTTTGCAAGAAATTATTATATACTTATCTGTACCTACCATTCAGAGCTGATGATCCATGCTTATTGTGAAGATCCATCTCTCCTTCCCTCTCTCATTTTGTACTGCTAGTCATCATCAATGGAAAAGGCCACACCTTGTGTCCAAATACTCAGGGTAATGTGCCAAACGAGTACTTACTTCAATGATCAAGGAAAATTTGACCTGTTTCATGAAACATGCCTAAGGACTGCTACTCTATTTTCTTCAAACCCAAACCTGCTACCATTAAATGTGTTTGGAAGGCTTACTACCATCACATGCAAGTAAGTGATGATCACCATTCATGGTACTAGAGGGATCTAGAAAGATCCACTAACAAATTAGAAGTAATAGTTGGTTAAGAACACTGACAACATGCTACAACTTGGGAACTTTCTTTCTTTTAGTGTACACCAAACCCTCTCTTTTGTAGGGGTTTTAACATGACAATAAGCTTAATTCAAGCTTTCTGTGCAATCAGAGTCCTAATGCCTACAACTATCTGTTCCAATTTCCTTCAAATCAATTTCTTACCATCTACATAAGCTCGCTACATTTCCTTAGCCCATCCAGGATGTCAAACACCATTTGCTGTAGCGCATCATCTGCACAAATGATCAAGGATCATATCTTCAGACACAAGGAAAATATCTACTCACCATTGTTACTGTGGTAAATCACCTTTTCTTGTGGCGTAGTTTGCTAGTGGACCAAATATTGCAGAAACACAGACAATGGTTCTGCTCAAATCAACTTTGCTCATCCTCTTTTTCACTTCAACATGTTCAACGTGAAATTAATTGTTACCTCCAGGGGCACGTATTAAAGCTGCACAAAGTTCCAGCAATGCCTCTTTGGAAGGTGTATTGTGGCTCCTCTTGTTGACAAGTTGACCATCACCGTGGACTATATGCACACTCTCACTCAAGTGAAGCTTTGCCAGGTTCAAGTAAGGGTGATGACCTGCGCCGACTTCATATCTTGAGCATGCTTTGGCTCTGACAGAAGGTACCCACTATGTAAGTTCCAGAAAAAGGAAGTGATGAAGTATCAGTCAATAGGCAACTTTTCAAGATGTTGCAAGTGAATTTACATCTCATCCAAACTGTCCTCCGTGTACAGTGCCATACCTCTGGAAAAACCGAGCAGCCAGGCTAGTGTCTCCCACATCCCATAGCTCACAAGCAACGTCATTCCATGGATTTCCTGTTGGGTGTAGGTACAATTGATATGAATAATTGCAAGACTTCATGTAGAATAAACAAACTCTACACAAATGGAATATTAAAGCATGTCCAGTGAGTTTTAGCCCAGCTGGAAACCATAAATAGAGACTTAAAACTTAGTGCTACAGATCACCTATATGACACGTTCATGTGCATTATGCTCTGAAAACCTTCCAACTCCAGATTGCCACAAAGCAAATGCAGGATGTGTGAGATCTGTGGCTTTACCATAGTCATTGTCCAGAAAAATAGCACGTGCACACTCACGGACGCACTCACTGCGGTCAGCACCTGCCTGCAACCAGCATCACAAATGATGTTAGGAAACACTCTCTTCACTTCTCCATACATATTGCATCAAAAGAATGAAAACACTACTCTCCAGAATCCACTCTTCAGATGGTCAGAGAGATAAACCAAGAAGAGAAATCTAGTGAAGAGAATGAGTGAGCTGACTGACCAGACGCTGCATCCATGCCATGAAGGTGTAAGCTGCTGCACTTGGATTGAAATGGCAAGCAGCCCGGAATGAGTTTGTGGCAGCTTCCACATTTCCATCAGAGAGTTCTGCCTGACCCCGTTGGAACTGTTGTATTGCAGCAGCAAAGGCCTCAACAAAGTTTCCTTCAGTTCGGTCCATGCCTTTATTAATCTCCCCAAGAGGTTCGTGAGCAACCTGAAAAGATATAGTAATTCTCATGAGCATCAAGAAATCTCCATACCCATGATTAAGAAAGCAAGAAGATGGTTAAAACTTTTCCTTTTAAATCAAAGAAAAACTTCCAGATAAGGACTTACAGAACCCAGAAGAAAGAACACAAAAGGGTGAAAACTAGAACAACACAAAATTTACACACTTGTGCAGTATGAACAACTGTGACAGTCTATCACTTTCTCGGGGACTGTCAACAGTAACATGTATGATAGCAACTTATGTATCACAACTTCCCCATTGACTTCATCAGCTCCCTACAGTGGGTATAGGCCACTGTAACCACTAACCTACATACCAAATTTCTTTTGCAACTCCAGAAGCAACAGGAAGACTCAGCATGATACTGGCCATTAACTAACAACATAACACCACAGAAGGGGAAACAACTCAGGCACACACACTAAGAAGAGAACATAGAAACCAGACAACAGGGAAAAAACAAACAAGACATCAAACTTTGAAATGAAAAAACAGCATAACATTGGGAAGAAAAGTCCTGAACAACTCCAAAAACCACAGTATGAAACTCCAGCACATAATCAAAGAACATCTCTAAGCTGCAAGTTATCTGCAGTGATAACTACTACCTGCTTGGGTCGAATATTTTCTGAAGACTCTTGTTGAGCACTTTCATCAGCGGCAGAAATTGCACCATCTTTCCTCTCATGTCTTTCAACCTCTTGATGGGTGTAAGACAAGGTAGGAGATCCATAACGATTCAAAGCAATTCCTTGAGCAGGGACAAGGAATGGGGGAGGTGGTGGTGGCCGTGCTGGAAATGGTGCAGCATTGGGCATATGATTTCCTGCCTCTACCATTGCAAGCCGTAGGCATCCTCCAGCTGTGAGCTCTTTCGCAATTTCACTCGCCTCTTTCATATAGATTGATTTACAACCAACAAGACACAGGGCCTGCACATGCAAGAGGGCACTTTCATCCCCTGAATAAAATCAAGTCTAATATCATGCAAAAAATTTGGTTAACATGCAAATGCCTTGAATGCTATCCTAACTGGCTGCAGTACAACTGAGGGACTTTGTACCCAAACTTGCATTTAAAATTGACCGCAATTGTATACTCTTTACTAGTGAGTGAATAGGGTTTGTATTGTCCTTAGGAAGCATACATACCTCGAGGGAACTACAGCCACAAAGATATAGAAGATTAGCCATTGTCACTCGTGGACATCCAGCAAGTGAAAGAACAACTAGAAGCTTCAACTTGCTCCCCAGTTCCTTCCTGCAGATCAAGTATGAGTCTCAGTTGTCAGACACCAGTGAACAGAAGAAAATCATTTATGGAACCCAACTTTCCACCATGATGCAGCTTCTGGATGCAAAAAAGACAGAACATCAGATGTGTCCTTAGGAAAATATTTTACATATAAATTAGGTCAACTGACACTGGGGAAAAAGAAGGAAAAACCTGACTAAACTTACAGGGTATGCTGAGAAACATTGAAGCAGAGACCAAGGTCCAGCTCTCGTAAGTTTACAAGATTAGCAAGTCCAGCCAAAGCTTCCCCACTAACGGCATTGCGTCCTCCGAAGAGACGTAGTCTCTGGAGAGAGCAACAGTTTTCCACCACAGCATTCACCTATAGCAAAACAGAGAACAGGTCACATGAGAGTGTGAACGTCTCAAGGAAGCATATACAGATGACAAGCATGCAAGGCAATCCAGCTTCAACAATGGGGATAGAAGGGGAATAAATCGATCAGTCTTGGACATGCAGAACAAGAGACTTCAGGAGATCTAGTGCATTACCACATCATCATCAAAGTTGCAAAAAGAAAGATCCAGGCACAGAAGCTGCTGCCCACATTGAGACCTCGCCAAAGCTATCAGACTTGTAGCAGTTATGTGCCAACAAAGTGCCATGGAGAGCACTGTGGTGTGCTGCAGACAGTCCACAATGCTTCATTAGAATAGACTTGCAAGAGAAATGATAATTTGCAACTATTTCAAAACACACTGGTCAAAGACTTGGCCACAAATCGGACTTGCTGAATTGAACCATCTAACAAAGGTGACATCTTCTATCCAAGCATGCAGAAAGGTCAGATATATTCAGGAGGAGTAGAGAATACAAACCTTCAAGCGCTTGTCTACAAGCAAAGAAAGTTCTTTATCACCAAGAAACTCAGCTACAGAGACTAGTTCTACATGTCGCCATAGTGGTTCCAAGCTTGCAACTTCCTTCCATCTTCTACAGACCAGTGACATTGAGATCACCTCTTGCCTTGACAGCTTTGCAAATACTCGCATTCTGTGACAGCCAGAAATCAACAATTTTTTCCTCAGGACCCTCAGGAGGTTCAAAGCTGGCAGAGCTGAATGTTACAAATTCATGTAAAACATGGTTACCAATGGGTTGTGGTTGCAGGATTATCAATTCCTATGAGACCATAATTACAGAGCTGATGGCAGATATCATTACTCCAGATAGACAATTCCAAGCCATCAATCAAGCCTTAATGCAAGAGGTGACAAAGTATGAGATTAAGACATTCAGACAGAATCAGAACCAGGGTTATCAGGTGATGAATCTGATGAACCTGAATCGCGCAGGGGAAGGAGGGGCTTAAAGGAAGAACTCACAGCACATCATCAGAAATTCTGTCTACTGGACTGCAGTTCCCCTGCCTCTTCCTCCTCGTGTTGACGAGACCCTCGCTTCCCCGTTTGGGATTCCACAAACAGCTACAATAGATGGGTCTTTCGGTAACAAACGAGTGCCGTGGCCAGGAAAGTCGGGAGCTCAAACCTGACGTCGTCGTCATCGTCGTCGTCGTCCCCTCCCTTCTCTGCTGGATTTTTCGGCTTGACGACCTGCAACAGCAGTCTGATGCACACCGGCAGAGCTTGCTGAGACCTCCACCCTGCGAGGGGTAGTTCACACGAGTGCGATGGTTGCTGCTGAGCTCCTCTTGATCTTCCTCGTCCCTGGTAGAAGAAGAACTGGGAGCTGGTGCCTCGCTTGAGGGACTTCTCTCTCGACCAGAATCTTCAGCCAAGCCGCTGGAGTCCGATTCATCGCTCGAGCCGTGGCCACGCGCGTCGTTATTCTCGCCTCCATCCGAGACAGTCTCCTCTTGACTGCCGCCTTCCGCCTCCCGTGAGTGATCTGATTCCTCCGATTCACCGCTCAGAGAGCATTTTCCCAGCGATTTCAACGCAGCTTTCAGCAAGTCGCCGTCTGTAGAAGACGGAGAGGCATGTTGGCCCCAGCGACCTGCTTGCCACACAAACTGTTCGCTCTCTACCTGGCTTACATCAGCAGCGGCTATACGAGCACGCTGTCGCAGTGCTTGATCATCTCTTAAAGCTTTGCGTGCTCTCTCTTCCCACACTGCATTTCCCCGTGCTCCCCATAGCCAAGCATCCCAAGCTCGCTCTCTCCTCGACTGCGAGCTACTCTTCACCATATTATTCCGTAATGAACTTCCTTCGAAAAGGAATTCTTTCTTTCTTTCTTTCTTTCTTTCGCTCAAGCTGCTCCTTACTGCTGCTTGACAACAGCCGGAAGCTGCTGTAGCTGATGATTCACACAACGATTCTTGATCGTTGTGCCACAATACAGGTACTACGACATCCCGACCAAGGCCACTACCAGCCGCAGCTCCGGAACAAAAGCTCGCCTCATTTTAGACGCATCCACGAGAGGCAAGGTATAACTCCGCCATGAGATTTCCAAAAAAAATTTCACAACCATCGACTGCTTGTGTTCACAAGAACTCTTCCGATTTCTCATCTACGACGAAAACTAGGAGAAGACATCCGCGGTCCCAGTGAGCCGGAGTTGAGGAGGTTTTCTTTTTTCCCTGAAACACACACAGAGCACAGCTGCTAGGTACCACAATATATATTCTTCTCCACCCCAGGAAACCAAATATCAAAAGATCAGAAGCGAAACCATCCCTGAATGCATTTACAAACGAACCTGGCTGGCTGGCCGGCGGGCGAGTGGGCACAAGCACGAACCTCAAATTTGCAGAGAAGTTAGCAACCAGTTGGAACCTTGACAAACAGTCGAAGATCTGGAGGACGAAGCAATAACAAGTGGAGTTGGGTGAAGATTGGACATAATCACAACCCCCGAGGACGTAAGAAAACACAAGAAAAACCCACAAAGCAATACTCTTGTTCCACTTCTGGCAAACACAAAACAAAGTTTACAACACACTTATTAGTGCACGCTCCGCTGCTTCTCTGCTCTCGCCCTCTCTCTCTCTCTGTGTTCTCTCCTCTTCCCTTCTTCTCTTTCCTTTCCTTCTCCTTCCTTCTTGCTTGCAATGGCAATGCTCGAATTCCATCTGAACCGTCAACAACACACGACGTTCTGGGTCCAACTCGACACTTCTATGAGTCAAGTGGACGAAACTCGCGCGCTGATAGGCTTACCTTAGATATTTTCCCAGGGAGGCGGAACCCCACCACCGAGATATTCCGCGCCGGAATTACCCCTGTCCTATACCGGAATCAACTATTACCGACCCTTATCCAGTAGGTACCTTCTTTATAATAAGGTACTCTAACTCCTTCCCCCTCTCCTTCCTTCCCCCCGCCCCAGCTCCCTGTGTCCCCTCTTATGGACATACCTTGGTAGGTAGGTAAGTAGGTATCTACTGAAAACCCCACCACCCTTCCACCCTTTTAGTACACCTCTGAAACCTGTTTCAGTCGATCTTCACACGTGCTAACCAGGCTGTACAGATTTTTTGGTTTTTTTTTCTCTTGCCTGCCCACTGTAGCACTAATTAAGCCCCCTGCGGCATATTATTGTTATGCCTTATAATACCAAACTCTCGTCCTTCATCGTCGTGTGCAGGTAAAGATTCTGTTACATGATTATGGTACTTCCAGAACGCCCCTCCCCCCTCCCCCACCCCCCCCCCCAACACACCCCAAAATAAAAATATTAAGTTCAACACACACCAAAAAAGGGAAAAAAAGCTTAAGCAAATAAAAACATCATGTTCAACACACACCAAAAAAGAAACAAATTCATATGCAAATCAAATATTATGTTCAACACACACCAAAAAAAGAAAAAAATTCGTATGCAAATAAAAATATTATGTTTAACACACACCAAAAAAAAGAAAAAAAATTCGTATGCAAATAAAAGTATTACGTTCAACACACACCAAAAAAGAAAAAAAGAAAAAAAAAAGCTTATGCTTTGAAGGGGTGGTGGCATCAAAATTTATGTGTAGGATAAAGCCAAAGGGTGAGGACATTACAGAAAATAAAGGCACAAAGAGGTGAGCACAAGCCTGATTTCGGTAATGCATGCATTTGCCGCTGGCTTTTACATGGCATAAAACTCAATGAAACGTTTGGAGAGCGGTAGTGCTTTCTTTACATGTTTCGTATGCCATAAAAAAACACAACGACTCACTCGCTGGGTGCAGGAATAATTGTGCACTATAAGATACCCTCCATTCACACCACAGAAATTGTAAAGAGTCTTTTGCAGTTATGGAGAGGATGGAAACTTTAATAGATAGCTGAATAGTGCCCTTGTCCAAAGGATTTTGGGGCCCAATGAGAGGCCAGTAACAGCCCGCAAGGTAAGGTGCCAGCTCTTTATGTTCGGTAAGGCCCTTGGAAATAAGGGGCATTTGGGAACGTAAGGGGGCTCCTTGCATTGACCTTGGTATGGGTCTGGTTGGGTCAGGCCACTTCGATTTTGGGAATGGCCCCCCTCCAACTTCCATTATCCATAGACCTAAAATTTGTGATGGTTTTATTTTAATTTCGTGCTTCCATTAGAAAAAAGAAGGGGTCAGAATTTAACTCAGCAGCGGTCACCCGGGGAGGGGGGGTGGGGGCCCACCCAAACAAAACAAAAAAAAAGGCGTCGGGGGTGGGGGCGAGAAGTGCGAGGGATTGACAGTCAGATTATCCGTTGGGTTACTCTTGATCTGACGATGTGTGTGTGAGAAACGTGGCCTGTCCTTCAACCTTCCGAATATCCAGCCTGACGGCGTGGATCTATTTTGGCGTATGTTCATAAAATCTCCGGTGTGGGATTTTGCAAGTGGGTTCGGGAGGGAGGGACCGCGGGGGCAGAATAAATATCTGGGCGAAGGAGGGTAGACAGCTCGGATGCATCTCGCCCCCCAACACGGATTGCACGGCTCCGATCCAGCCACGCTACACATACCACCATGCAACTAGCGAGATATTTTCCCTCAACGACCGGGAGAGTGGCGGCTATTGGACGTGATCAACAGAACCGCCGGGCCCCTCTCTCCTTCCCCCCCCCTTTTTTCTCGAGCTCGCCCGAGAAAGTGATGGGCGTAAATGACTACATCGCGAGTTCAGCCGTCGAATTGGCGGGCAAATACAATGCACATGTCATAATACATAAACTGTCCACCCTGCACAATGCAGGGTACAGTGGATCTGATTTGACTGCCAACACGTTCCGCCGCATAAGGAAGAACTTGTTTGGGATCTTGGGGGTGAGGGCGGGGTGGCCCGGAGAAGAAGCCAGGCAAAGGGGTCGGGTGACCCTGGTTCCGGTATCCGCGCTTGACGCGTTCCCACAGGCACGCGTGTGTAAGCAGGAAAGTAGGCAGGTACATATCTACTTTATCCTGTTGGTGTAAAAGGTAAAAAATCGGAATTTATTTGGGGTGTTGGGAGGACTTATCTTCTCTTTGTTTGGAAGAGTCGAGGGGGGGGGGGGGCAAAAAGGCAAGTGGTG
>Ga0209611_10004244_pt1 | contig 24592 bp, 14 predicted proteins | sample S1TSphgellanicum_3_FD_187693 | JGI IMG/M metagenome (GOLD analysis project Ga0209611, IMG submission 187693) | Host-associated microbial communities from peat moss isolated from Minnesota, USA - S1T2_Fc - Sphagnum magellanicum MG (SPAdes) (version 2) | ecosystem: Host-associated > Plants > Peat...
AGGAAAGGGGGGAAGTAAGTAGGAGGGGAAAATTTTGGGGCAGAAAAGGGGGCTGAAAAATCCCTGGGTAGGGGAAGAGGATGTGTTTTTTGTTCATCCCCAAAACGGCTTGAACAGCCTCATCCTGAACTGGTGCATTAGTGGCTGCTAGTTCATTCTAGCCAGTGAATTGTCCTTTCCAGCAACGAAAGGAGCAATGTGTAACCTCTTTTTTGCTCGCGAATTGGTGCAAATTTCACCATCATCTGGGGAGGCATAATCGCCATAACAAGAGTTTAGCTCCCATTTGCCACACATAGTTTTTGGATAAGGTTTTGGGTGTTAGGTTGCATCCAATTATAATTTTTTTTTTTGCCAGATTTGTCTGGTTGAAGATAGTTTTCTACTGGTTTTTTATCATTTTGACAATTTCATAGAAACTTGTTGTGCCATTAAAGCTAAATTTTCTACGGGATCATCATCCGTCATGCTAAATATTTAGTGAGATGAATGCCACCCATGCTCCAACGCAAAAATAATAATAAATAAATAAAAGGTTGGTCTTTAAACAAATTGAGTTGTCCTTTTTAATGATGAAAAGGGTGCAGTGTGAGGGAGATCAGGACTCTAGACCAATTGAGTTGTCCTTTCCAATAGCTCACTTCAAAATAGAGGCAGCTTGCTCTCATTGTGACGTCACTAACACCCTTTGCTTGTAAAATGCACACAAAATCAAAAAAGGAAGGCCTCTAGAGCCTTTTACAACTCATGTCATGCTAGCATAATGATGAAAAAAATTATTAACTTATTAATATAAACACCCAAAGACCTCAATAATGAGAAGGATAAATAAGTCTACAAGGTATTGATTTTGATAAAATTCTTTTTTTTGGCTTAAGTCACCACTATTGTGGCCATTTTTGAAATAATGCAACACATGAAATCAAATCCATTCGAATGAAGTCAACAATGACGACATCGACCAATATGCGAATGTTATCAATTGAAAACACAATGTTGATTGATTGGTGTGAGGACTAGAGGATAAGACATGGAAGAACGTGGGTCTACTCACACGCAACATGTTAACCAACATCTCTCATGATGGATGCAAAGGCATCCCACACAACATCATGGGATGTTGTCCTTTCCCTACCATGAGTGCAAAAAAAAAGGTGAATTCCCATGCGGTCTAAAGGTTGGCCACATATGCAATTTGATAAACCAAGGGCCAATGGATGGGGGAGGCCCAACTTAGTGCGAACTATGGAGGAGAAAACATTTAAGGCCAAACAGAAAAAAATGATTTGATGAGGAGACAACCAAGCTCCCACTTTTGACCATGCACAAGATTTCAAATGTGTGTGATGTGAATCCAAATGCAAATAAAAAAGGATCCTAGAAAAAAAATAAACATGCAAACTTTCTAAAATGTTCTCATGAAGCCAATCTATGCCTTTTTCTACAAGTTGTTCAATAAGGGGGTACACTTAATGCTACCATTATAGAAAAAAACTTTTACACCAACCTCAAGTGGGCTTAGAATGGGACAAACCTAAACTATTTGCTTTTATCACCTCTAATAGGAATATGACGCGCTCCCAAGTCCCTAGTTAGACCCAAAATGGGTCTAAGTTACTCAACAGCGGAATTGTGAGGAACTCGGGGCACGTTCCCAGCTTGATGCACTCCCAACTCCTCAAAGGACTCAAATATGAGTCCAAGTAGAAAATAACGGAAGAGGGAGGAGTCGGGGCATGCTCCCTAGTTCACAACACTTTGAGGGGTAGAGGGGCGTGTTGGAGCTCCAGGATGGGACTAGGAAGAGTTGACAAGCTTCACTCACTCACACGAGCCTACACACAACCCACACAAAATGGTTAGTGCATAGTTGGAGCACCTTTGGTGCTAGGACGAGCCACGGGCAACACAAACACATTAGACTCACCACAGCCCGGACTTGGGGAAAGCCACCACCTTCCCCCTTATAGTATACTTTGTGGCTGACCACAAACCCTACATCCAAGTGGCTTTTCTCTCCTGAGACTTTCGAGTGAGAGTCTCGAAATCGCGCCAGTTATGTCTCTTGCAACTTTGGAGCCCCATAACTTTGCGAGCAAACCTCGGATTGCGATGTAGTCTAAAGCAAAGTTGTAGCTCTCATTGAGAGCTTTTCAACAGTATGTTGCATGCCCTCTGCAGCTCAGTAAATCGGGACGATTCCCGACTTTTTATGGTCGGGAGTTAAATTGGCAATTTGACTCCCAACCTTTCTTTTGGCCATAACTTGTGTTTCAAATGTCCAAATGAGCAATGTGAGCCCATTTTAGACATTTAAGTTCTAAGAGCTTTTTAATGATATAAAGAACGCCATAAGCCATTGAGTTTTGACCCCTGCAATCGCTCTCTAAAGTTTTTGGAGTCCACTAAGACTCTATCTCCCAAAGTGGGAATTACCTTAGTGAGTGTGAAGGTTCACTCCCTCACACTTCTTATACTCCCAGGAATATGTGATGTGACTCCCGGGCTTCTTTTTGCCTTGATTCCCGAGCTTCCTCTTGGCCCGCACCCTTGCAAACTTCATCTTGGCCCGCACCCTTGCAAGCCCTTTTGCCTTGGTCGCGAGCCCAAGGTTAAGGCTGCAACACAACTCTCAACACTAAAAGGGGTAGAGGGGCATGCTGAAGCTCCGGGATGGGACTAAGAGGAGTGACAAGCTATTTACTTACTCGAACCTACATCAAACTAACTTGTTACTTCACTTTCTGGAACACCCTTGATGCTAAGACAAGCCACAGGCAACCCTGGACTCACAAGACTCACCATGGCCCGGATTCGGGGGAAGTCATCACCTTCCCCCATATAGTATATTCTATGCCTCTTCGTAGCACCCACATCCGAATGGCTTTTTGTCCTAGGACTCCCAAGGAAGAGTTTCGAAATTGTCCTGGTTTGGACTCCCGTGACTTTGCAAGGTCATAACTCTTTGCTCAGACCTTCGATTGAGATGAGGTCTGAAGCAAAGTTGTATCTCTCCTCAAAATCTTTCCAATGGTGTATCGTACCACACCTATATGCACCAGATTCGGGTCGATTCCTGACTTTTAGTGGTCGGGAGTCAAACTGCCAATTTGACTTGTGGCCCTTCTTTTTGCCATAACTTGTGTTACAAAAGTCCAAATGGCTCATGCGAGCCCATTTTCGACATCTACACTTTGCTAGCTTTCCAATGATATAAAGAACACCCCAATGCAAGGTGATTTGTTCCCTACAATTGAACTTTGAAGTTTCAAGAGTCCCAAAGGACTCTAAGTCCCAATTTCGGGAGTGGGAATTTCATCCTCACATTCCCTCTAAGTAGGGTTGCGACAAAATAGATGAGAATCTACCAAGAATCTTGACGCAATGACAAGGGCGACGAACACCCAACTCCCAAAATAGGTTGTCGACATGATAACCTTAGAAGAAATGAAGCCTATCCGTTTAGAAGAAATGGGGAGAAAGATTTGTCAATGCACTAAGGAAGCCTTGGGCACTCTAAATAACTTGAACCTAAGAACCTCCCAAAAACCCCATAAGGGTTGAATCAAAACCACAAATTGATGCCAAAGCCACACCACAACCCAATTATCTTCTTGGCTCAAAAGGGGGGGAGGGAGCACAACAATAGAAAGGCCTATGGGTGAAACATTGATCTAAAGGAAACCAAAAGCAACCTAAACATCCATGAACCTTAAAAACACTTCAACATCCCAAAGATCCTCATCTAAGGCGACCTACAAAAAGGAAATGGAGAAAGAAATAGAATTAAAAGGTATACCTAAAGCCTTGATGCCATTTGTAGGGTAGCAAAAACCAAGAGGGGAGAACTCTAGAGGGAAGCCTAAAGGGGCCGAACTAAACACTTGTGGGGTTAAATGGCTAACCCCATAGACACTAATTGGGAGATGAAATGATCAAAAGAAGAGTTTTGAGATCACAAAAGCGAGGCTAAGAATGTGGGGTGTCATTAATTAAAGAAGGGACGATATAGAAAGGAAAAACCCATGAGGAACAATGCAAAGCATGAAAGTGGGCAAGAGCAAAAAGAGACCTAACAAGTGAATCGCCCTAGAGCACACCAATAAACAAAAGGAGGATAGACAAATTTCTCAAAAAGGAGTGATGATTAAAACAAAAAAGAGTTTAGAACATAAAAAATATGAACAAAGGGAAAGATGTGATAATTAGCCTCCTACAACCCAAAGCTCCTAGAAAATGGCCTTACATAAAATGGAGTTGAAAATGTTTGTACTGTCCACCTAAAGTACCACCCAATTGGGATGGATGTTTAATGCAGGCTGGATACCATGAACCACAACCTTAGGGTGGTTGCATGCTACAATGGACCAGTATGGAACAACACAATGGTAGTTTCTTTGAATTTGAGAAATGTTCTTACATATAATTTTTAATTATTATTGAACATAATAAAAAGGGACTCACTTATGTGAAGCTAACACATGAAGTTTATAAACATACCAAAAAAAAAATCAAAATTATGATGTTCAATTAGTAATGGACTTTATAATCTTGGCAAAGCAAAGTGTCACAAACTATAAAATTTTGGATATGGATTTTTCTTTCACAATACGTTTATGCAATGTATGTGAAACTTTCAGATATCAAATATTTGAAGTTTAGGACATTAAAGGTTCATTTAGTGAACGAAACATTGTTTTAACTTTTGTGTTCCATAACATCAAATATGCAGCCCTTAAAATATTTCGCAAAGTCCATAAAGGCATAAAAAATGTTGATTTTTTTAATTTAGTTTCAAGGAAGACCTTTTAAATGGTTTTTAACATGGTGGCACCAAAAACAATTTGGAAATAATTGAATTTTTGGAATGAAAACTACATGGTCAATTTAAAGCCAATTTCAAATACACTAGAAATGGACTTCAAAAGGGACTTTGACTTGCCAATTTTGGTCCACTTTTATATGTTTTCACCCCTCACACTTGGTCCTAACAACCACACTGAATTCATGTGGCAATAAATGCGAAGAAGACACATCACAAAATTGAAGACACAATGCCCTATTCACTAACCAATAAAACATTACATTTATTATTATTGATCGAATGCCACCTAAAGGTTTGGCCAAAGTCAAAAGTCTAGTAGCACCAAGAATCCGAGCAACAAACCTTGGGATACTACCTACAATCGCATGGGAAACCAGTTAGTGGAGTTGAATGAAACCATTTGCTAAATCTTCTAATTCAAAAAAATCTTGGAAATGTTCAAAAACCATGCCTAAAGGACTCCTAGTTGACAAATGGGATAAGCACATGAAAGTCGACCTAAAAAAATAAAAAAAAGGATCAAGGTATGCATCTGGTTGAAAATTCATCAATGAATCCGAACAAAGGGAATTTGAGCTTGAAGGATGTAAAGTTCATAAAACATTGATTGTTTCAGAAAAGGTTGAAGCTAGGGCAATGGGGGTAAGAACCTTGGTAATGTGTGTGAATTCCTTTGCATGCCCAAGGGTTAAGCTTTGCTCGAGTTGACAAGCATGTGGAAAGATGGGTGTAGGATCTAGAGAGGGCACAATCACCACATGAGCCCAATTTGTAGGTAGTGCCACCATAAGCGCTTATGCCTTGAAAAAATGTTCTATTTGAATTATGTTCATGGCAATGGATTCATTAATGTAAGGGGAAGATTCCTTTGCACCTATTTTTTTGCTTCACATGAACATATATGCATTATGTTACCTTGGTCAATTTGCAACTTTCATAGCCTTTATACTCTCCCAACCTTAGACACCACTTTCAAGTTTGTCACAATAGCAGAGGCTAGAGGAGGGTAGCCCATGAGTGGAAAAACATAAGTTCATGTGCCCAATTTGGGGATCCCATCTTGGGTTTTCCCAATTTGGTCCCTTATTGGACCTCTATCCTTAAACTTTACAAATAAAACCAAACAAAGGATGAGGGATCAAAGAGGGATGAAAATGGGACCATGTATAACTTTAATATGCAATTGCGTGGGTGGTGGTGCACATAACTAAACAAATTCAAGTGCAAACATGCAAACCAATGTTGGGTAAACATAAAAATTTGAGTACTGTAATTGAATAGCCTAATAGGTTTGTCGAGTTTCTATCAAATAATTATTTAATTCTGAATTTTTCATTTTGACACACAAAATATTCTATTTCCAAAATATGCTTAATTTTCCTTCACAAAAAAAATTCTTAGAGAAAAATATTAAAATTTTCATCATGTCTAAAAATAAGATTTACTTTTTTTATCCTGTGATTCAATTAGGGTATGTCAATCAAGTTAAGGGTACAATGTTATATATATATATCAATAGGTAAAAGTTATATAGGCTTGAAAAAAAATTCCAAACCAAATAAGGGGAAGGGGAACATTTTGTCATCTATCTTATATTTACTATGCAGATATAAATGGTTGAACATAAAATAAATTCAAATATTTAACATAAGTATGGCACATTACCAAACTTGGAAAAATATCATAAGTTGTGCATTTGGAATTGCAAACATGAACCATGAAACTTCAAACATCCTATCAAACAAATAACAAACTAAATTGACACCAATCAATATGTTAAAAATATATTCAAAACATTCTTATGATGCCAAAATTTAAACAGATTCCAAAAGCATATGATAAAAATCTTCTTACAATAACCAATGTAATGAACAATTTTAAATGTCAAAAGTAAATATTTTCAATAGTTTGTTGCTTTAATTTGAAAAAATTCATCATAATGGTGCATGCATTGTAATATGTGGAAATGCATGTATATATACGTTACAATTTTGGCATATATTATTTTTCCAATTTGAAGGCAATTGACATCCCCAGATAAGGGTAAAGTGCGTTTCATTTGACATGTACAATAAGGGCAGGGTAAATCTAATTTTTCTATTAGCTAGGGAAAGTATATGCCCTACCTTGTTATATATTAATGGGTATTAGTGTAGCATAGGTTGTCAACTATTTTTTCCTTTTTAAAACTACTCAAATTTCAATATCTCCCACACCTTATGTCTAAAAATTTCCAACACCATTAACTCCTACTCACTAAAGGCTTTCCAATAATACTTAAAGTGTGCCCAAATTCTCCTATAATTTTTTGTTTTGATCTAAATGAATTTTCAATGAAAAAATTGTTCAATATTCAACAACTTCACCATAACTCAAAACACTATGAAACAAACTCAGTGCACCCTTAGTCATTGAAGGCTTTCCAACAAGACCAAGATTGTATTAAAAGGCACCATGGTTTGGGAGATTTGAACATGAAAAAAAAAACAAACAACCTTCCTTCATAGATAGACATATTCAAAGTAAAAGACTTACCCACCCAACATTGGTGCACACATCCATGTCAATATTATGATTATTTAGGTGATAAAAATAAACATGTTAAGAGCTTTGCTAACATCCAATGACATTGAGTAACCCACTATGTTTTAAATGTAACTTTTTCTAAATATTATGGCATTTAATGCATAAACATTCTATTCAAAAATCATAATTCTAAACTTCATACAAAGTTAAATTGGAAAATATGCATGATCTTGGTGAGCATGATTAATGTATGATGATTTTGGTGACCATGCTAAATGCCTAGTTCCAACCAATGGACTTAGCCAATGGTTCTAGCCAGTGCTAAACAAGATAGTTCCAACCAATGTTGTCGCCTTGAACAAGTCACATTAATGTTTTTAAATGTTCATACAAGTGATAAAATGTAAAACATTCCATTAGGTTATCTAAGAAACACATTTCAAATTATGGGTGAGGAAATAGATATATTGACACACCTTAGTATTTCTTTTTGGTTGAGTGGAGAGCCACATAAAATCTAATAAAGTGTAAGTAATTATTGGCACAACATTTGCAAAGTTGAATAAAGACAAGTTCAATGTTCTTTGTACACTAGTAATCACCAAATCAAAGAGTTGTAAAATAACATGATATTCAAGAGATTTAAAGTTTAATTTCATTGCATTATGTTTTGAAGGTAAAATTAACATTATAAACACAAAAGGTCAAGGATTGAATATGCACCCACAAAGAGTGCACAAAGGACATGTCACAAAAAAAACTCAAAAACAATAAAATTACAATATTGTAATTACAAAAAGTTAACGAAACTTTCAAGAAAACTATGGGAAGAAGGGAAAGAAGAATGACAAAGGAGATTTTGTGGTGTAATATTGTTGTTTCTATTTTTTCTTATGTGTTTAAACAATGTGCAATGGCTGATTGAAGGTTCAAATAATTCATTATGCACTTCCATACAATTTACAACATTTTCTAAAAATCAAACTTAAGAAATGTGCAACGGTTGTTTGAAGGTTTTGATATATTACTTTTTGCAACTAGATACAATTTATAAGAAATTCCAAAAAAAAGGTTAATGCATGTTGTGAAAGGGATAAATTGTGAAAGTGATGATCATTTGAACAAAAATGTTTAATGTTCAATTTGTATAAAGGAAAAGGGGAAAGAATTGAGTGATATTTTATGTTGGCATATTTGAAGTCTTAGTGTTTGGTGCAATTTGTGATTTTGAGCATTTGTGAAAGGTTCTACAAAGATAATATGTAATTAAATTGGGTGATTATTTCAATGTTAACAAGTCAAAAGCTCATCAAATGTGGGGATGGATATGCATAAGGCAATGTAATTGTGGAACAATAATTGGTTTGTTGTGATTTCAATCATCAAGAAAGTCACTTCCATTTGTTTCCAAGTGTTGTGTAAGAAAACCATAGGGTGCATTAACTAGGCACCTCATTGTGAAAATACACTTAAAATATACTTAGAAAATACTTTCAGTTTTACTAAAATATTTTTTCAATATATTCTATTATTTCATAACATACTTAAAATTACCCTTTTACTTAAAACATTTCAAAAAATGTACAAAAAGTGATTTCCCCAAGTTCAAATGTTTTTTATGCCAAGGGAGTACCTCACTTTTGGTTGTTTGATCCTTACTTCCAATTGACCAAAACTAACAAGAGTTTTTTTCAAAAAAAAAACAAGCATGTGAGGTGTGACTTGTTATTCAATGTACATGAATCTACCACTATATATGTGTACCATGTGTACCAATTCAATGGATTCAAGATTTGAACATTGGTTAAAAGTGTATCATGTGGTTGGTGAAGTAATTGAAATCCTAGAAAACTACCAAATAAATTGGATGTATGTTAACATTCAAGTTTGAACTAAATGCAAAATATAAGGATGATGGGTACTAATGATAAGAATATTTAAGGATTGTAATTTGTAGTTATCTTTCACAAGGTTTTTCATATTTTTGGTTGTAAGTCGAAAATAAATGGGTGTTTAACAACCTTGTTTATATCATACATGTCTTAATTTAAAATTTTCATAAAAAAAAATTCCTTGCACATTTTTTTGCAATGAATTGGGGATGGATTGATCTAATTTGATACTTCTTAGGCTTGCAAATATAAATAAAATTAAAAAAAATAAACCTCACAATGGCATTAGCTCTTGGACAAGCTCATAAATTTGATATATACAGCTCCCCCATTTTCAAAAATACATTCCAATTTGAATGGTTACACATGTGGTACTTGAGATCTTGAAGTGTGTCAATGTTGGTGCCTCTATTTATTTATCAAGTCAAATCAGTAATTGGCATTCATTTTAGCAAGCTTTCATTTCATTCTTTGTATACATGAGTGAAACAATACTACAGAGGGTGAAATTCATGCCCATAAGTCCCTAAGCTTGAATTTGAGGTGCCTCCAAAGGTGTAACATTGCACATTTTCAATAATTTCTTCTCCATCTTTCTTTGGTTATTTTTAGTTTTATTGTCAAATAACATATTGCTTGATTCAAATGTATATATATGCCATGCTTTTTATGCAACTACACTTTGAAAGGGTTGGTAGTTTCATAAAACATGGTGGCATAATTAATCATAGGTAGTGCAATGGTTGTTTTCAAATTATGCTTTATGTTAACATTGATAATTGCATGTGTTGTATATGGTCAAGTTGAAGGAGTGTCGTTGAACGTAACTAATGAGTTGCAAGCCTTTTAAAGAAGTGAAGAGTACATGCTAGGTCATTCCCCCTCTTATTTGCATCTCTTTATGTATGATCATTGTTTCTCTAGTCATAAGGACCAATTGACAAGGACTTGTTTATCTATGCCTTTGATAGGCAAACTTATGGCATACATGTTGACATGACATGGCTACCACATGGTTTTGTTAAGGTGCAATGAACGCAAACCACAAAATCAAACAAGAAAATTCAATAGAAATGGTTGTTGCAATTTTTATGTATTTAACACATGAGAAATTGATTTAAAATGTTTTTTTGGTAGAAAAATTTGAAAGAAATAGCTTGGTGATGATTTAAATTAATGATTGATCATTAGAAGAAAATATGTGTTGAGAACCAAACCATTGAGACTACATCACCATGTTATTTTCAAACACAAATTAGAACTAAAAAACATGTAATTTACTTTTGTTTGTTTTAGGTTTATTGTGAAAGTTGTGTTTTGATATGCAAAGTCCTCATGGTCATGATTTTTGGTTCCAAAAAATTGGATGCACAATTGCATTTTCAAGTTTTATACATTATTTGTGTGGTGTGTGTTATTGTAATTTCCTAATTCTATTTTATTGGCTTAAGTTGTGAATATGAAAAATGTCTCAATACCTATGAACATATATATATTTTGTGTGTGTGCACATATGTGCATGTCAAATCACTATTATAAATCATGGTTTATAAGGAGTACAATTTCATTAGGTTGTTAATTTTGATTAATAGAGGCGTTCAATTTGACTAGAAGTTAGGGGCATGAATGACATGTGTATTTTTTTATTGATCAATTTGACAAATGTGTCATAATTAATTACCAATCAAATGGGACATTTAGTCAAGCTTGACAAAAAAATTACCATCCCTAGTCAAGATGGCCAATGGATCAGTCAAATGAGACATCCTGTTGTGCCATTACATGTACATGTAATTATAACCCAACATGAGCGAGACCAATATATATGTGTGGCTAATTTATTTTTTTTAATGTCAATTTCTATTGCATCTAATATGCCAATAGTACCTATAAAATCAACTATTGAATGTGTTGAGGTTTTATTGCCATAAGTTCAACATGGTTGTGTGAATAAAGTTGGTAGAAAATCAAGGCACTTCATGTTTGTAGGTTCACCACAATTTGGTTGAATTTGTTTGACATGTACATGAATGAAATTTTAGTTATAAATGAAAGTAGACCATGATGCCAAATTAGGTACCATGAAAAATAACATTTAATTTGTTGTGATCCAAAACACTTGTTTCACAAACATTGAATGTTGGACCAAAAAAACAAAGATCTTTGAGATCTTTGCCCCATAGTTGAACCTACCATTTTTTCTTAAATCATTAATTAAAATTTAAAACATAATCTAAAAGTGCAATTGTTAAATTCTTCTGAAAAGAAATAGGTCCCTCCTTGGCTTTCTATCATACTTTAAATAAAACTAAACATCAAAATGACACATTAAAATCCGATTAGAATCCATCAACCATTTTCCATTACAATAATCAAAGTACAACTTGCTTCCATATTCTAATTTTCCTTTCTTTCTAATATCACACACATTTCTTCCCAAGAGAAGGAACTCCTAGAAAATTCAATCTAAAATATAATAGAATAATCCCAAGTTTTCCTTTTGGCCTCTTAAAGGTTAATCCCTTTCCTCACAAGACCACACAAGGCCATATCATCCCCATGAAAATAGGTCCTTATCCTAATCCTTCTTATAATTCCACTAGATGATTGCACAACAACACATCTTGGGTTTTGTGACCGGTTTAAAAAATGACTATTGTCTTTTTCGACTGTGTTTATAACTATTTGGTCACAAAAATCACTATGTAATTACAAAGGACATCAAGTTGCCATGTGGCATCATAGTTTTGCAACTATAGTCATATGACAAGTTGTTCAATTTTTGGCTAAATATATTATTATTTTAAAATTTATATTAATATATTTGAATGATTTAAAATTAGGAATTCAAAAATACCATTTAATTTGTGACTAATGATGATTCAATTTTGAATGATGATGATGTGGTATGCCGTTTTAAACAAGGTGTTGCAACTAGTAGTCAACCTCATGATTCATGATACTAATTTCAATAATATTACATTTATTGATGGGTTGAAAGCATGCATAATGCCAAAATATGTTTTTTATGACTTGTTCTATGCAACTACAATGTCCGACATGATTAAAAAAATGATTAAAAATGTTTTTAACAACTAGTAATTAACCGCATGACTCATGTAATCAACAAAAATGACCTTAAAAAAAAAAACTATAATCACATAGGACCAATCGTTTTATTAACTAAATTTAGTTTAAATAACCTAATTTAATTTATAATTTTATCACAATTTTGCCATATTTACCATGTATTGCTTCAATAATTTATTCATTTTTCAGATTTAGCCAAATGTAACATAAATATTCAAGTTTAGCTTAATTTATCATTGTTTAACTATGTTAAACTTAAGTTCCATTTATGTTAATTTAACCATGTTTAGCCTAAATCACTATTTTAAATATAGATTATATTAATTTAGCCATACATTAACAATTTTCAACCATGTTTAACCTAAATAATTGTGTTTAAAGGTGTTTAACCATGTGTTAACCATGTTTAGCCAAAGTAATTGTGTTTATAATTCTTTAGTCATATTTAACCATGTTTAACCAAAGTAATTATGTTTAATGTTATTTATGTTTATTTAATCATGTTTAACTTAAATAGTTGTGTTTAATTACATGTGTGTTTAAACATTTAAAAATTTAGCCATTTTTAGCATGGGTGATTATTTTAGCTAAAATTACTTTGAAAGATTATGTTTAGCCATGTCTAAACTAACTTTGTCTATGTTTAGCCTAGATTAGCCTAGTTTAATTTGGGTCTACCATAAATTAACGTAGATCTACCCTGACATAATTAAGTTTAACGTAGGCTAAGTCTACCCTAACTTAATCTAAATCTAGCCTAGAACCTAAATAGTCCTAACTAAACTAGATTAGGTTTATTTATTTTTAGCATAAGGAAGACTAGGTTAACATAGGCTAAACTTGTAGGTAGTTTAAGTTGACCTAACTCATTTTAAGTCAACCTAGGGAGGCTTAAATTAACCTAAGCTAAGTTGGTAGGTAAAAGGTAGGTTGACCTATGTCAACCTGAGGTGGATTAATTTAATTTGAAGCTAAAAAATTTGATCTTTATAATTTTGTGTTTAATAGACTTAGTATGAAAAATGTGGTAGTGCAATGGATGAGGACTTGAGCCCCAAGTGAAGGTGAGGAGTTCAAATCCTTGTTCTTGTAACTTATGATACCTAGGCCACTTAACCTAAGTTAGGTAGCCTAGTCTAGGCAACCTAGGCTAGGAGGCCAAGGTTTATTTTTAATCTAAGCCATTTAGCTTAAGTTAGGTAGCCTAAGTTAACTAGGCTAAACTAGGTTGGCTTTTGGTTAGGCTAATTACTTAGGCCACCCAACCTAGGCTAAGTTGAATTTTTCTAATGTGTGATGACTTGTAATTGAACATGTATTTATAGATTTTTGACACATCATGCATTTATCAAGGCATCTTTTGTAATTATTAATTGAATAAAACGACTGGGCTATGCAACTATATGTCCTTTGTGATTAAATGGGTGAAACAACATGGGTTTAACAACTCAATAATCACTAGTCACAAATGTCATTTCTATACATAATCATAAAGGCAAGTCAACAAACCCAAAATGTGTTATTGTGTTGGTGGATTACCACCAACCATTCAACTAACTAACCCCATTAACTTCATCCTTTGGTAAAGGATGGTAAGTATACCGCTAGTAACCATCTAGTTACTATGATGCCGATGGCACTAATTAACCCAAGAATTTTTACTTTTAACAGTCATCATATTGCAAAACTACACAACTTGAATGAAATAATAATAAACAAAATATTTTTTTGTGATTCTTTTGTTTAAGACTAGGATAGTTCTATGCTACTTGTAATATAAACAAAATGAACAATATAACAAAATTTGCTTAAAACACAATTATTTTTTTCTTGGAAGAAACAAATAATTCAAACCAAAACTCTAACCAAAATAGAGTCATTGAACCAAAAATCATAGTTCTATATTCATGGTATGGTTGCCAAATGTTAAAGCCATTGGATAAAATCCTAAATTTTTTATACTTAAATGAAATAGGGATAAAAAATGAACATTTCAATCTTGCAACATTGAGTGACGAATAGTCACAAAAAGTTTATGAAATTGATAGTACAAACAAACTTCATGTTTCTATCATGCAACAACTTTAATTTTCCCAAAAAGACATACAACTTCAAAAAGGAAGTAAAAAAAATACATTCGAACATAAAAATTAGTAAGGAATGTTCAAAGAATTATGTTTATTTCATAGTAGAATCAAACAATCATTACACCAATATGAATATAATATTCCCAACTTCCCCCATAGTAATCCTTTAGGAAGAGGAGAAACAATGGTTTACCCCAAAAATCAAGGAAATCCCAATTTTAAAAAAAGATTCATAGTAAATCCTATCTATAAATCATCATCAAAAGGCATTCTAATCAACTACATTTTCAACTCTAAAACTATACATTCCAAAAACCAATGGTAAGTTTTCAATATCATGAAATTTGATAGTGAAATCCAATAATCAATTCTACTATTACAAAAACTAGTATTTACAAGTTTGAAAATGTCTTTTCTTATGTTCTATGTCCAAAACTTAATTAAAGTCTATTCTAGCCTTTAACATTAGGGACATTAATTAGCTATTACCTAGTACTTAACTACTATTAACTACAAGTTCTAATATTTATAGTACCTATTAAATAGTATTTACTAGAAGTCTAGGTACACTACTATAAATCTTGAAAGGATGATATAAATTGAATTTGTGAACACAACTCAATTTCAAGAAAAAAAATTTGTAAATTAGTTTAAATTATATATATTACTGTCCAATGCACTAATATGAAAAAAAAAACCAAATTCAAAGTTTGGATGTGGAAGAAGACTTGAAATGGAACATGTTAATAACAAAGTTTTATAAACATTATTAGAACATAAAGTGTGATGAGTTTATTAGGAACTTGGTAAGTATGTGGCCAAAAAGGTCAAGGGTTCAACTCCCACTTCTTACATGCCTAGGAGGTTATGTTAAAATGGTGTACAACCCAAATACCTAGGACTTAGGCTAATGGATGTATGGTTACCTACCATGACCTAGGTGGGTAGGTGGTACGTACTTACCTATGAACCTTTTATCACCCACCCACCCACCCACCTACACTTAAATGAAAATTTGGGCAACCATTTAAAAACTTAAATTTTTGGCCCTAAAACAATTGTTGCCCAAAATCTTTGTTGTTTGATTTGATTGATCAAATGGGCCATGACTTGGCTAGGTAAAAAGACCATTAATCAAATTAGTCACATAAAAAATAAATTGTTCAATATGACGAAATGGTCATTTTGATTAATGTCCCAAAATGAATATTTTTGGGTCAAAATTCTTAGTAAAAAAAGCTAGGATTTATAGTAATGAGTGTAATGTGTCACAATTCATCTTACAATTATCATAGTTAAGCCCATATATGATAAACTTTGTTTCATAGGAAAATGTTAATTAAAAACATGATTGAAACTTTTGTGTGGCCAAAGGGAAGGTGAAAATCTAAGATCAATTTTGTAATTTATAATATGTTTTTAATTCATATCTCAAATATAAATGTATTACCATACATACACAATTAAATTAAATTAATCTTCCATTTTGTTGAAGTCAAAGTGACGTAATCATGATAATTATTCAATTTGCAAACTTTGCAAAACATATGTTTCAACATTTTATGAAAGCAAACCAAACCCTGTTGAATTCATGACATTTTAGAAAATTATAGTTTGCACAATTGGAAAGTGTAGTTTCATATATGGATATAAGACATTTGTTTTCAATGTTTGTGATGTATCAAAATAGTCGTTTCAATGTTTTTGTTGAGTTGGAAGAATGATAATATTTATTTCAGGTATATATATTGTAACCTTTTAGTTTTAAATTATTTTTAACAAGGATGAGCTATTTGCCATCATGTGTTAATTGTCAAAAGATCATTACACAAAATAACATGATTTATAATTTCATGTAATGCATTAACATACTTTAGATAAATAAATTATTTTGGTTGACAAAAAAAAGTCAAAAATATTAAGAATCTTGTTATATGATGCAATCCCCATGAATGTTTTAAAGGTTTATGTAAAGAGGCATAATGGTTGGAAAAAAATGCAAGCATGAGTTCACAATGGAAACTTCATGGATGTGCATGTTTCATTGGAGAAAACAATTGCACAAGACTAGTGGTGGTGTGTATGAAAAGTTTGAAAATAATAATAATTGGTTTTTTTAATGACTTGGTTGAATAATGTTTTTTTGTAAAATTAAAAATGCCTAATTTATTTAACCTATATGCAGGTATGTTCATTGTGTTGTTAAAATGAAGGGAAAGGCTATAATTTTTTCTCATAAAATCATTAATTATTTGAAATAGACATTCCCAAAAATTATGGAAGCTTTTTAGTGCAAAAGGACAAGAGTCAATATTGATATCAATGAAAGTTGTGTTGTGAAAGAGTTGTTTTTAAAAAAAATTCATGTTTTATAAAAATTCTCAAGTCAAAATTTATCAAGGCAAGGATGACAATGGCATTTTTTATATTATATGGATGCAAAATTGTAAGTATATATGTCACTGGTTATTATTTTAATTTTTTAACAAAATCATAATTAAATGATGGTATTTTGTTTACAATAATATTTGTGAACGCAAAGGTGACAAGTGGAGAGATATTTTTCTATTTATTGGAGTACAAAATCAAGTTTGAAAATTTAAAATGGGGTTAACTTTAGTTTGAACTAAAAAAGTTTCTATTGTGTTTAATTATTGAACTATTGGTGACTTTAATATGACATTCTTATAATTAACATTGCCATTAGTTGAACTCAAAATTGGAGAGTAGATCACTTACACAAAACATGTTTTCACCATGTTATGTGAAAAGAATAAAAAAATAGAAGGGCCCTTGTTTCAATACTAAACATTTGTCGTCGTTGTCAATTGCGAATGCAGTCAATGACTAACTTGCTTTTGAACATGGAAATCGACAAACTTCAAAAGAAGTTGAAAGAAGCCCAATTCGAAGTTGCATAATTGTTTTAAAGCCAATTGAAAAAAGTCCAACTTGAGGTTACATGATTGCTAAACTAACAATCTCCTAAAAAATTTACAAGGAGACGTGAGAAATTGTTTGAATTTTTTTCCGAAAATTTTGGCGCTCTGTTTGTTTTTAGCTATAGATCATGAAGAGCTTCAATCATAGTTGTTTGATGAACACCAGGACCCAATGCTCAAACTAAACACAAGGGAGGAATGTGAAGAAAGCATGATCGAATTGGACGTGGCTGACATGGTGGAGGAACACAAAGTAATCCCAATTAAATTAAACATAATGGAAACAATGGAGAAGGGCAAAGAAGTCCCGATCAAATTGGACATGATAGACATGGTGGTTGAACACAAAAAAATTTCGATCAAATTAAATGTGGTGGAGGAGGATGAAGAGGCCCCCCCAATTTTGAAGTTTTAAAACGAAGAATTTTCACTAAAGTAGTCAAAAAATAAATATGGGTAGTAGTAGTTGAATATGAAGCAAAAGATAAACAATTATTTTTCTAAAGATCATGCATGTATCATAGACTACTTACATGAATAAATAAAAAATGATGAAAAAAATCAAATTTAAATTGATCTATTTTTTCAAAGATCTCATCCATTTAAATTTGGATATGGTAAAAAAAAGTTGATGACCATTATGTTTTTAATTTTTTTTTAATGCAAAAAGTGATAAAAGAAAAAAAACAAAAAAAACATATATAAAAAGGAGATGTTTTGAAACAATTATTTTAGATTCAAAAAGTGAACTATGATATATTAATAAGTTGATACAAATTGATAAAAAGTCCATTAACTTATTCACAAACAACTAAATGGTTTTCAAAAATTCTTCATTCATCTTTGAAATGGCATCCAATACAAGAATTCTCCCTAAAAATTAAATAAATTGACTATAAATATTACACCAATTTTTTACATACAACCTTACACCCTTGTGCAAGGCATTTTCTTTCAAACTTGTCTGCAATCTTCAACATTTCATGCTCAAAGTTACTGTATTCCTCTATTATTCTTGCCAATCTTTTTGGCCTCTAGAATTGTGTCAATTGGATAACATTGGAAGAAATTGTGATTCAACATCAATGAGTGGTGGAGATGAAACACAAAGTGTTGCTTTTTGGTAAGCATTTGTGTTGTCCAATTGACTTAATTGAACCTCAATTGACAATGAGTTTTCAGATGACATCATTTTATTTTGATTTGAAATTGGGGTGTTACATGAAGAGGAGGAAGATTTGTTGCAATGAGAAAAAACATATTCTCTATTTTGAATCCAAGAAAGGAAAACATCCTTTTATCCTAACTTGAAACATGGGATATATATAGTGTGTAACAAAAGATAAATGTTCCTTGTCTCAATTTTTTGGAAGGAGGATGTCCTCTTTTCTTCATTTAAAATAGGGGATGCTACTTGACAAAAAAATAAAATTCTATTAGCAATAACTCTATTACAAGATTATAATTTATTTTTAAAATTTCAAATCCGTGAAGGGTTTAAATTTTTCCTTCCAATTTTTAAGAAAACTTGTCACGTTTTGTTTCTTTTGCTCGTTTTCCTATTTCAATTGGTCAAGTTCATGTTACATCCAACATTTTTGGGTTTGAAGTTTAGTTTCTAGGGCAATGAATTTGTTGTAACTATAATCAAGGATGTAATTCTTTTAATCAAAATTTGAATATATTACATAATTAACAACACACCTAAAAACAACTTGAAGTTGACTTGATCAAAATCTCAATTTTTTAGTTTAAAAAAAATTGAAATAAAAGTGAATCCATCAACAACTATTTCATTTACTTAAGTGATCCCATTAGTATGTTGCTTTTTTTCACCATGTCATTTTATTATTATAAGTTATTTTTAGGTTTTTGATAATGTCATTATTTTTTCTTTTACCAATTCTTAGTTAAAATGCAAAAGAAAAATGTTGATGTGATTATGTTAAAACAATTTTTTAAAAATTCACAACCTCTTTAAAACATTATATGCACACATAAATATACATCACATAAATAATAACAATAATAATTCACCTTAAAAACATATTGGAGGGTTTATTTTGTTGTCACACAATCATGATGCCTTTCACCATGAAAGCATATTGGAGGGTTTATTTTGTTGCCACACAATCATGAAAATATACAAATGTTGCCAAATATATTGATATATTAGCTGAAGGTGGAACACATAAGATGAAAATGATGAAAATATATGAGAAAATCAATTTCATCAAAATCATAAAAAAAACCCATTTTGTGCATTTTTTGGTGCATTATTTGGATTCGTTTTCCAAAAAAATTATGTAAATTTACAAACCATTGATTTCATTAATACAAATAATCAAATACATGTTGAAACATGTTCGTGTGTAAACTCAAATCGCAATATAAACCAAAATACATTTAAGAATTCAAAGTTACCTTCGAATACATTGTTAGAGCATGGACGTGGTATTGAAACATAACTTTCCTTGCTTTTATACCAATTTACATTTAAAAGAATAAAACTGATTTATTCATATCACAAGTTGATCCATAACACAAAATTAAGCACAAAGCTTCAATAAGATTTTGTACACACTATTACACCTTTACAAAAGTCAAGGACCTTTCTTTTTGTAACAAGCACAATGACATTATTCAGAAGTTCTCAATTAACTTTAAAAGATAACAAAATATTTTCATATACCTTTAGTCAATGCTACTCTATTTGGCCATTTGACACTAACTAAATTAATGAGTTAAAAAATTAATGAAATTTTTTTTTTCTTGCCCCATGTCATTTTGAACATAACATGGAAATTATTTTAACAAAATCAAACATATATCCTTATGTAAATACCATGTGAGACTTATAGGCATCTAAATTGCAATTCACACTTGAGTATATAAACAACTAACAAAAAATTAAACTACCAATTTTGAATTCAAATAATATCAAAACTAATCATCTAATATATTTGCTTGTGTTGTGGGTGTTTCATGCAACATTGCACCTTTCATCAAAAGAGAATTTAAAATCCTCCATGTTTGATATGTTTTGAACTTTTGATTTTTATACCTTCAACAATAAAAGTAGAAATATTTTCTTTCTTGCTATTTTATGTTGAAAAGTCTAAAAATTATCCCATGTGTATAGTTGTCAAACGAAATTGATATTCAATTATTCAAATTTGACACCTAATTTGAACATCAATGATCATGTAAAAATGTATGACATTGCATTTGATAAACAAATACATCATTTCATGTGTGTAAATGGATTCAAATGAAGAAAAATGGATAAGGAAACTCACTTCAAATATGAAATTATCATGCAAACCTCATTGATCAAAATTATTTCACATGCGTTATAAATCCATCCAATTTATATTGTATCTTTTGATAGATTAGTTCTCATGATTTGAAATTGCTTTCCTAAACATTTACAAAAAATCAAAACACACACACACACACACCCACACACACACACACACACATGTGATTGACATCACATATCAAGGTGAATCAAAATTTAAAAATAGAAAAAAATGTCTAAAAAAATCAAGAGTTATGAATAAATGACCAAGTACAAAACAATCAACGATTATGAGCAAATGATAAAACACTTTTTCATAGACTATTATTATTATATTTTCTACTCACTTATTGAAGTTCATTGTCAATAAAATAATAGTATGAAAAATGTTTTGTTAACTTGTCATGTTTTTTCCTTCACAAACATGATATTTTTTTTTGAATTGTTATACTCCACCTATTTTTAAATCAAGAAAAAAATGTGGTTAGAAAAATAAAACATCATAAAAATTCAATATAAGTTGAGATATTCTTTACAAAATGACATGATTATAGACCAAAAATAAATTAAAAATCATATCCATGCACATGGTGTAAAGTTTCAATGTAGAATAGACTACCATGATTGCATTTTAAAAAAATATTGATATGGTTATTAATGCAAACCTTGTCCTCCCCATCTAATGATGGTGTTGTATGGACACCAAGTTGGAATTTGGACCATTCCTTATATTCCATGTGACATAAACAATACAATGGCAAGGAATAGATTATCGTGGTCAATCTTATGTAAAGAAAATTAAACTTTTGCCAATCATGAACACAAATGCATGGATTAAAACATAAAAATATGTCACAACTTGAGAGGGTCGCATACACAAATTTTTAAAAAAATGATGCATAGATTAAATCACAAAATTCACATTGTCATATTTGAACATCACAAGCTAGCACAAAAATATATCTTGCTCATTTCAATTTGTAATCCTTGGGCAATGAAAATTAAATCTAAATTAACCAATGATTTTTATTAAATTCATCTTGTTTATGATTTATTTCCATTTTGATTATTATGTGCCATGGGAATAAGGATGCCATGTGACATTTTTAACATATCATTGTTTTTTCATTGTCATGCCAAGTGCCATCTCACTTTAGTAACCCCCAATTCTATGCACCTTATGGGAAAAAAAATGTGCATACTTTATATTGAATAATATTTGAATTACATGCACCCAAATAACAACTTTCCAATATTAACCAAATGCACCTTTTTCTTTACGGGACCCTTCCATGATTTTTTCTTCATTATCAAACATTGATCCATTGTTTTTGGTTGTTCTTTTGGCAAAACATTTTTTTGTTAGAATTGGGCAATTATTAAAAATTACAAAAAAACATGTATAGAACATTAGGATGAATTTAAAAATAGGAGATTTTGATTTTCAAAAACAAAATTCAAATAAGTTGCAAACACAATAAAAATAACCATTCATGCTTACAATTTAATCCTTATAAATATGTTCAATTAAAAAATATACTTATTAATTTATTTTTAATTTATTTAAATTATTATGACCCAAAAAGATGTTGCTTATGTTATTATATAAAACTATTAACAAAAGTGATATCATTACATCATTTTATAATACTTCTTTCATCATCAAACAATTTCTCTTTATAAAAGCACTTCACAATTGGTAATGACATCAATTGAAGCACAACAATCATCAATGAAAAATATTCCCACCAATTGAAAAGGTTTTGTCATTTGAATGAGATGATGGTAACATTAAGAGCCACCTCAAGGAATGGCTATGGAATCAAAATTGGTCAAATCATTTTCTTGGTCCCTTTTTAAAAAATGATTTTGGAATTCTAGTTATTTTTTTCCCTCATGTCTATCCATTACATGCTTTAATATATTGCTTGAAATTTATTTTGAAATTAAAAAAATGAAAATTGTTACAAAATTGTATTACTAATAGTGATGACCTTTTCATAAATCATTTCCTTAATTTTGAAAAGTCATAGCTAAAATATACTCATTCAATTAATTGCCCCAACACCCCTATTGGCATGCACACACACACACACACACACACACACACAATATATATATATATATATATTCAATTTGCATTTTTATGACCCAAAGATAATCTTTGAGAACATTCAAAATATATATATATAATTAACAAAAAAATTTCAATAAATTATTTGAAATATCTAATCAAATCTTGTAATACAATATTTATTTATTTATTTGAAAAATTAGCTTGAAATCAACTTCAGCAATTCAACAAATTTTAATACTTCATTAAAAATCTAACAAATACCCGTTTAAAAAGATAAAATTCAAATTAAAAACCTTTCCACATACACACATATCAAAAATTCCCAAATTCAATAAGTATTCTTTGTGAAAATATCTCTCCATGCCCATCCATAAACATAAAATATTGGACAATCTTATTTTGCTATGGGGTTCAATTTTGATTTGGATATAAGCTTCAAAAATAATGTATTACATCATGTATTTTTTGTACCAACATTAAACAATCATAACCATAATTACATGATATTGTAAAATCAAAATGCCATCGTTACATGTTCGACATTCATGTGGGAAGGCACAATAAAGGAAGGGGTTAAATTGGGTGTGTGCTCATAGAATCAACATTTTGAAAGTATCACAAACTCTTACAATGAGCCCCCTTTAATCCATGGTTACTAAATTACAAAAATTTGAGGTGAATAGCAACAACTTTCTCACATTCTTTTAGAGTAGTGAGCCTTAAATTTGTTCAATTTGATGGTTAATGGCCAAGTATGGGAGAAGGCTACCGTCAATTGCTTTTGTATTTTAGGTTTGTAGAGAAAAATCTTTTGTTATGCTTTAGTACAATTTGAATGTTGTAATATATTCTCATAAAATAGCTTCCATCAAAAATCCCAAAATAAAATCAATTACATAGTTGCTACATACAAGCCAAAAAAAATTCAACCTCTAACCTTATTCAACATTTTATTTTATTTTTAGATATGTAACAAAAATACTCAACAACACCATATGTAATCTGATCATATAAAGTTACTGATTATGCACCTAAATTTTATTAAAAATGAATAAGAAAAGAAGATAACATTTAGCTCCACTTTGTTTGTGGCTTCATATTGTTTATTTTCAATAGATAGAGTTTTGAATTTTTTAGTTTGAATGTTTTGGATAATCTACCCATTTTGATTTTTCTAGCTTCATAAAGAATTTCTTGAAATGGATAGTTTCAGTTTAAGAACCCTTACACTAATCATTTCAAACCTTTTGTTATTTGAATAAAAAAACCTTTGTGCTTGACTTGGGGTGCCATGGGACAATCTGCCAATATGTTCCCACAAAATAATAAAAATAATTTGACATTGTTGAAAGCTTGCTCCAATTGGCCTCTCTTAATTTTGGGGCCTACAACTTTGGGCTAATGCCTGCCCTCAAGATTACAATCCATCAAATTAGAGGAGGCCCCGGGAAGCTAGTCATCCCCTAATTTTTTGAGAATTTGAACATTTATGAAAATCAAATCACCATATTAATTCATTAATTAATTAATTAATTATGGAATCAATGAGACTTTACAGCTGATCATACTTTAATTAAAAGTTATTATTCAAATGAGGATCCAAATTTAATGGTCTAATGAGATAGAATAAATATTATTGGTTCAGAACCATAATTTGGACCCAAGGGCTCTAGATAAGGTCCAAGATTGAAAGAATTGCAAACTGATTCTGACTACAAAAAACATAGATCAAAGAGGAACTCACAATTTGAATAATCAAAATGCAAACAAATGTCCAATCCAGAGTCCAAATCAATGATTCAATTTGCTTCATAAGGGTCCATATTGGTTCATGCAAATTTGGACCCTGTAC
>Ga0209611_10004245_pt1 | contig 24589 bp, 13 predicted proteins | sample S1TSphgellanicum_3_FD_187693 | JGI IMG/M metagenome (GOLD analysis project Ga0209611, IMG submission 187693) | Host-associated microbial communities from peat moss isolated from Minnesota, USA - S1T2_Fc - Sphagnum magellanicum MG (SPAdes) (version 2) | ecosystem: Host-associated > Plants > Peat...
ATAACAGAAGGTATCAAGAGCAACCCGCATGGTGCAGAGAATATAAAAAAAGGAACCAAAAGTAATGTATTTTGGTCATTTTTAAATTGGCAGATTGCACTTCAAACAATACCTATTGGGAGTTGAGATTCAACATTTTCTATTTAGAATCGTGTCAATTTGTGGGTGGGGGACAACTCGGTAAGACTCTAACCTATTGCTTGAAGCTTCTGAAGTCCATTCACCATGTACTGAAATTCTGGAATACTGTTCATAGCGAACAAACAATTTGAAAGTTTTAAAAAGGATTGTAATGTTTTTGAAGGATTATAAATTTGTGTACAAAATTTTACACATGCTGGATGAACAACCTTGGTGGGAAAAGAGAAGTATTTCAAGTAGATTTGTGGATATGTTGCTGCAACCAATGTTGTCTTGTTCCTAGGTTTTTGGCCCGGTCTGGGTTAGGAATCAAGCCTAACAAGTCTACATGGACCCCGACTCAGTGGGTCTTAAGGTTTTCCTCCTAATAGGTTTCAGTACTTTTTATTTATTTTATTCTTAGTTGATAAAAAGAACTGAAAAAACATTTGCTTGACCTTTACCGAATTAATTTTCTCTTGAACTTCGTGGTAGGTAGGGTACTATGTTCCAATATGTGCTCAAGGATATAGGCCATGTTGTTTTGTAAAAGGGGGAATGTGGCAAGGGCAAATTATAGTACAATTGAAGTGTACCTTGCATGAACAAACCTATGTTTGAATTGATGAAATGTATTGCTCCTAAGTGGCGATACGAATAAAACCAACTCTATGGAAAAAATTGTGATGATAAATGAAATTGCATTCATTCATGAAATTGACTACATAGATGCAATTGGTCATAGGGATGAGATTTGAGATGGATGAGAATGATCCTCAGTATGATCATGCAAGGATGGATGATGAAAAATATCACATGGATGAAATTCACCAAGTAACAAGAATGCTTTAAAGCACATGGATCATGCAATTGATGATATGGATGAATTTAACAATATTGATGATATTACATTCATGTCCTTGGAATAGTAACCATCATCCATTTGGTTGAATATCATCCACATGGCCAGTAACATTTGTGTGATCAACATATTGCATTAGTGTCATTCATGCAGTAACAATTTTTTAGGTTTTTCATGTCATGTACGTTGTCAATTTTATCCCTGTTTCCAAGTTTCACCCATTTGAGCATTACTATAAACCATGTTGTAGATTTTATTTTTGTGATGAAGATCAATGATATGATCCAATGTCATCCATGTGGTCAATTCATTCATGTTATCGAATTCTACCAAATTCATAGAATTATGCTCATGGATGAAATTGATCACACATGAGATATTGCCCATATATGAGTAAAATTAACCAATTGAAGAAACGTGATATTAAATGCAATTGTGTTTATAGTTGAATTTGACCACATAGATAAAATTTTACATGGATGAGAATGATCCTCAATATCAATAAATCGACTATAAGGACAAAACCAGGTGAATACAAATGGCAATAATGACATGGAAAATTGCACTATATGGATGAAATTAATAAGATTTAGATGAGTTATGTTAGCCTTTCTTTTTTTTGGTATGTGCATTTCCTACAAAAGAAATTTGGGTTCTTGGTCTTACCTACCAGACTAAGTACCATATACCTAGCTGACCAGAGCCATTAAGCTTCCTAACCATAGTACATACATTTTATGGAGATCTTCATTAGAAAGTATATAGCTCTCGATTAATCTATCTTCTCAGTTTGCCATGCTATTGTCAGTTTGCTCTAAGTGGGTATGCTTTCTCTATGCATGTTGATTTGCACACCTTCTTACTACATGACAAGTTGCCACATTTTGGCATCTTATACTTCTCAGGCTCACCATACCTACCCTAACTTTCATTCTATTTACAACTTCAGTAATTGGATCACCTGAAATGTGTAACAATGGCAAGCGCAATCATGAAAAACAATTATATGCATGCAGTACTTTAGCTCAAGGGAATTACTTCCATTTTTTCCCAATCGAATCCGAAAAAATATAGGGTGAAGCTTATTAGGAAAAAATGAATTGTATAATTTATTTAAATGTAATTAGGTTGTTTAGAATACGATTATGAAAATACATCTTAAATATATATCGAATATTTTCAATTTTAATAAAAATATATGTTTTGATATATTATCATTTCATAGCGTACCAAAAAGATCCCTTTATTTCACATGTTCTATAAAATGTGCAAAGAATAAATTCCCTTTGACTTTAAACTGATGAAAGTAATAAATGTCCACTGAAAGAAAGGTCACATGGATGAATTTGATCACATCAATGCATTTGGTGATATGGAGGAATTTAACTTGACACAAAATTAAATGAAACGACGTTCATAGATTAGTTTGACCATCATCTCAATATGGTCGAATTTTATCCACACAACCATTAAAATTATCTATGTTATTTTCATCCATGTCATTCATATCACCCATGTCAAGTCAATTTCATTCATGTAATGCTGTTATGTATGATCCAATACCATCCATGTGCTCAATTTCGATCTTGAGATCATGGTCTTTTTTATCCATGTAACTCATTCATTTGAGTCATGAATTTCATATCCTTCCATGTGGAAATTTTATCCATGTCAAATTTACCAAAACAAGTTGCAAACAGATGTTTGTCAACCATGTTATGCAACCTTGAATTGATGAACTCCATGATTTTTTCCACCCTTTGAACATCAAATTTAAAATGCAACCCATGAATTTCAAAGGAAGGTGGTTGATGTCTTAATATTTGCATTGTTGTAAACAATTTGTATTAAAAATAATGGGCTTTACTAATGATTATTTTAATTCATTCATTGCTACAAAAGGTGGGTCTATTTCACTAACCCAAATAACTAGATGCCCTTAAAAGTGAATTGAATCATCAATGTACCCTTTTTTCATTTCAATTCAATATAAAATTGAATCACTATATAATTGGCATGTCCAATTATAATCAAAATACTTCACAAAGGTTTTCTTTTCTTATTAAAACTATTATTTCAATCTTGCATAAAAATTTATACTTAGTCACTAAATAATATATTTCACTGTGAATGTGTAAAATTATTTATTATTTACTATAACCTTTTAATGTATCATTTAGTTACAATATGACATATTACATGATTGGTTTAAACCAAATTAAATTGAATTAAAAATATCATATATATAATTTGGACAATTTGGTATAATTTATTTTGGGCTTTCACTTAACAAAAATATTAAAGAAATAAAACAAGACGAAAATCCAATTTTCATTATGTAAAATTTAAGAAATTAGTTTTAATATTAAATTAATGTATATTATATATTATATCATATATATCAGATAATATATTTTTTCATAATTCAATGATTTTGTATACAAAACACATGATAGAACATTGAACGGTTTCGACATAATGTCATTATATGATATATTATATTGCACTTCATAATCAGCATGTAATAGTTTATAAATATAATAAATATATTAAATAATAATATGTTATATTATTGAGACATAATATAGTTTCAACCTTGTAATTTAATATTCAATAATTTAGTAAAATTTTATTATGAATTGAAATAAATGGTTAAAATGTGGGGAAGCCCTTTTATTTACATCTTTTTAAACCATAAATTATTTTCCATAAATAAGATGAAAATTTCAAAGTTCATTAAAGTATAATTTATTTACAAATCATGTCATGAAATGATTTGTTCGTGAAAATTTGTGTTTTGAGTTGTTATTAAACAATGACATTCAAATGTATTTTTTTATAAATGATTTGATATGTTTACTTATTATACATATGTAGACTGTTGAAAAACATTGAAACATGAATTTTCAGTTATTTCATTTGAACAAAAGATGAGAAAAAAATACATATCAAAGTTTGAGTTATAAAACAATTTAGTGTAATTATGATCCATTTAATTTTTGACATCTTATATTACAATGCTAAATGGTAATGGGTTGGCAAGGACTATGAATTGTTTCCTTGATACCAATCTTATATCTTCCAAGAGGTGCGTGTTTTTGAAAAGCAAAACGCCCACTTCTCTTCCAAGGACCAAGCATTTTGTTTTTCAAAAAACCATCTCACAATTTTTTTTCTTTTTATCCCTGTGGTGGGTGTCAAAGGAAAAATTTAAAATAAAATAAAATAATATATATATATATATATAGACAGGTTTTTAACACTCAATAACACTCTTGGAGTGGGGCATTCCTGAAGTAAGTTTCCCTTGGCTCCATCTTGGGTGGGCGCTTACTTGGGGAACACCATGCTCCTTGGACATTATCCTCAATGGTGTGGAGAATATTAACTAGGGACCAAAGGTCTTGGTTTCTTGTTCTTTTTAAAGTGGGAAATTGCACTTCAAATTCCTATGGAGAGTTGGACTCTAGACTTGGGAGCTTGAAATTGGGGGGCAAGGGACAGAATGGAGGGTATCAGGGCGGCCCAAATGGTCTGGGCCATGGGGAATATAAAAGAGAAACCAAAAGTCTTGTATTCTTGTTTCTTTTCAAAATTTGGGAAATTGTACTTCAAATATCTGTAGGGAATTGAAAACTGACATTTACCATTTACAAATTACAATTGTCTCAATTTGGGGTGGGGAAGAATGGGTTAGGCTCTAGCATAGCATATGGGTGTAAAGTCCATTGACATTTTATTGAGAATTGAACTATATTTCATAAATTATATATTTTTATTATTCTTAAATAGTGGAAAAAATTTACCCTTGGTTGAGGAATATCCTTGGTGGCAAAGCATAAATATTTCAAATAGAATTTGGGATGTGGTGTTGCAACCATTTTATCATTCCCATTTACAAAGATCAATTTTAACAAAACTTTGTTTGACAATTTGATTGATTGCCAAGGAATTCTATGCATTTATCCCTCATGTTTTGAACCTTTAATTTCACAAGTCTACTTGTTCACCTTGTAATCTTCATTTTAAGACATTGTGTTCATATTGATTTGAACTTCAAAAAACATGAGCATTCAAAGTATTCCATGAAAGTCTTAGTTGTGAGAGATTTTATAATTGTACTCAACCGCACAGTTACTTTTATTGAAAGATTTACTTATTGAATTTTGACATGTTTTAACAAAAAAATGAGGACATTGGATTCTACATTCACTGCACCATTGGATCTAAAATTTGAAACACCACATCTTTGGCTTAGCTAAGAAAAAACAATAGACCATTCTAATTCCTCAACTTGGAAGCAGTGATTTTTTTGTGGCAATTTTTTTTTAATTTAGTGAAATGTATTTTGGGAAAAGAATTCCCTGTTTTTTGAAAAAAAACGTCTACAAAATACCCAAAAAACTGTAAATTGATTCTTTTTGCTTTAACATAAGAAAATATATACATTGCCTACATAAAGTAAAATACATATATGTGTTTTATTATAATTTGAATATTTATCACTGACTAGAATATAGGGTCTCCACATCCTACATAGTGAGTGTTGAAACTCATACACGTATGTTTCAAAGTGGTGTGAATATTTCATAAGGTGGTGCATGGATAAAGGTTGGGACAAATTGGGGTTAAATTTTCTATGAATGAATCCTTTCCAATTTGGATAAGGTCCCAAATCCTCCCCAATTGTGCCTATCCTTATCTGGATGAGGTCCTATTAAAACAGCTTGGCAATAAAGCAAATTAACAACAATACTGACCACGTAACCAGCAAGAGCAGCCCCTTTACCAGAAAGAAACAAGCAATTGGAGTGTTGAGTTTTTTTTCCAGTAACCAGGCTGGTTGAGCTGTGTTATGGGACATAGTTGGTGACTCGATGGATGGGTTTTCACTCGCGTGGAACCGATAACTGCTTGGACGTCTGGGATGAATGCCATTGTCATTGTCGGCATAAACATCTACACCTGTCTGGCCGTCCCAGTACGCAGCAGAAATGAGTTGTAACCTGAGGCCTCTCCGCCAATGGGGTGACACCATGCTACCGATTTCTACCAATTTCTAGGGAGGAACCAGAGAATAAACTTGTTTTGTGGGATGCAGGTAAGGTTCTTAGTTGGTAGGGGCCAGGGAAAGGTGATTACAATTACCTTCTGGTAAAGCCTCTGTAACAGGATATTCCTGAAATGTGCGCCCCTTGCCTGAGGCAGGAGCTGAACGTGAGCCTCAACTGGGGGGGGGGGTACCCTGTTTCTGAGGGGCTTAGCTGGTATCTCGCTTCTTTGGTCCTTGCAGGCGGCGCATCTTTTTTGGCCTTTCTTTGTTGGCCTTGCCTTTTGTCTTCAGTGTCATATGGGTCCAGCCATGCGCTTTTACTGGATTTTTTGCTTTCCTTTTGGTATCAATCTTGCTATGATTAATTGATTCGATGGCATAGCAGGCTCTTACCGAAGTACAAGGAAAGCACAAAACCGTAATTGCACGCAGTACTTATGTAAGAATCCTTTGTACTGGGACATGTATTCTGCATGTACGAATATGTACATTGCATGATAAAAGGCAGGCACCCCAACTAGGCCATTAGAGAATCCATTTCCTTTAAAGTGACACCCAGTCGTGTGCCCTCTCTCATCCTAGATTGGGCATTTCACCCTCACTTTGCAGGTATCTGCCAAGTCCCACAAATTGGGGTCCAAACTAAAAAGAAAGACTGGTGTAGAGGGTCTATTTTTGAACTGCACATAGATACAGTAGACACCTTGCTTACCTAGGGGGCTACTCACCTAAACCTAGGGATCTACCTAGGTTATGTACCCACCAGTGTTGGTCTGGTATCACCCTTTTGATTTACCAGCCTGGTCCTGGTACCAGAGTATTTCTCAAACTCACATAACCATTCTGGTATAACAATTCAAGGGACCCAATTTCATGATGTAATGGTATCAATATCAATTTGACTAAAATGATATCAGCTGGTGTAATGTTTTAACTCTGGTCTAAATTCAGTGTCTCATTAGGGTTGAATTCAACCTTAGGGTATAAATTTTCTACTCTGGTATAAATCCAATCTCTCAGTAGGGTTGCCTTCAAATCTCAGCCTCACACATTGCAACTCAAAGCACATAATCATAACAAGTTGATACCAAGAGAGAAGACAACCCTAAACGCGCAACAATGGTATGCACTGTGGTATTCGAACCCTAAAATTAGGCTGGTGAAGTTTGTGACTGTTCATATTTCAGGGGTATGTTGGTATTGAACTAGTACCAAGTGGATCAATGCTAGACAAATCAGGTTTGCAATACCTATGGTCATACCAATGCATATACTAGGGCTCAACCTATATACCGGACCAACTTTGGTACCCACCTACCTAGTGTGCTTATTCATCTACTTGCCTACCTACATACCTTCTTACTTGGCTTCCAACCTACCTATTTATTTGCCTTCCTAGACTATTTACCTTCCTATGTGGGCACCCAACTACCCTACCTACTTACTTGCTTACCTAGACTACATAACTTCCTACCATGGCCCCCATCTTAACAACTCAAGGACCCATTTACCTTGGCTACCTTATGTTCAACTTGGTTACCCACATGTATGGGTTATGTACCCACCTAGGTTACCTACCTACTTAAATCACCAACCTATCTCAAAGGTTAAATCAACTACCTAGTTATTTACCTAGTCTAATTAAGGGTAGGTGCACATTAAGGTGGACCAAAAACAACACATGTGGAATCCATAAATCACAAGAAAAATTAATTATGCCAAGGTATCACACATCCTAAATCACAGTCCATAGAAACCATTTATACTTAGGTAGGTCACTCTAAAATACATTGCATAATGAAATGATTACATTTTATCATCAAAAAAATTTCTATGTGTTTATAAATATGTTACATTTGTTAGATGAGTCACTTCCAAATATTAAAGGTGGTTCTAATTTGCATTTTCACAAGCTACCTTGACCTTTACATAAATTTGTTGTGTCAAACCAATTATGGATTGTCTAATGTGTAATCACCCATAAACTATTTACCTACATACCCACCTACCTAGGTTAACTACCACCTAGGGTACTTATCTACTTAAACTATTTATCTAGGAAAGTAATGATATTTCAAAAACTTTTCATATAATTTGGGTATCCCTTGGGACCAAGGGTACTTTGATAGCAAATTTTCAAAAATGAATCCAATAGGCATCCAAAAAACCAGTATGTCCCAAAGACCCATTCATGTCAAAGTCTTTCTCTAAATCATTATTCTCACATGAGCAAAGTCTTTTTTTCACTCATTCAATGTTTTTCTTTAGATAATTTATTTTGTGTTTTTCAAAGTCCTTTTAGATGAATATTTAGGGTTGAACAAAGTCCTTCTTTGGAACATTATTCACACATGAGCAATATGCTCACTTTTCTAGCAACTTTAAATTTTCTACCACCTCAAACATTTTTAGGTCTTCTTTATTTAATGTTTAAGAGTTTATTGATGACATGGATGTCAAAGCCTTCACATGTATTTTAAGGTGACAATAGTCATTACTAATTTTTTATAAGAGTTTTTCACGACAAGTGAGTGGTGTTAGGTATTAGTCAATTAGTGTATCTATGTGTTGAGGTTTGGGACGTGTTGACAACCATGTGCAAAGGACACATGGATTATTTAGAATCTTGAACAACTTCAAATCAGTTGAAATCAAGGAATTTGGTGTGGCTTTTGGTTCTAATAATCTTCAACCACACAAGATTAACTAATGATGCTTGTAAACTTCTGAATCGACCATGTGATTTGACTAGAACAATGCCTCTTTAATTTCATTTTATACTTCAAACATAACAATGCCACCATGCATGATGACGCATTCATTCGTAGAAATTGTTTAGTGTCTGGTTATAAATACTATCAAAGTGAAAGGAAGAAACAGTCAGATATCTGAGATGTCAGAAATTAGTTTAAAGTAGTACTGTAGAAATGAACTGTCAACCCTAAGACATAAATAAACCTCAAACCCACTCAATTGGTTCAAGTGTAGAGACATTTGAAAATTGGTAACTATAAAACCCAAACTTCAGCCATAAAACCCACAAACCCAAAATACTGAAACACATTTTTGCCAATAGCTATGAAATGCTCCTTTTTCATTAGAAAAAGATTTCACCTTTAGACTTTGAAGGAAATTTTTGTCATTGAGCAAGGTAACTGAAGGCTTCCAATAGTCCAATAATTGACCACCTTTTCCATCAGGCACTTTGGCAGGTTTTGCCTCGAGGCTCACACAAACAGCCTCCAACACGAGCTTAATAAGATAAGGGGGATTTGCGAGCTTCTTCACATAGTTGATGTCATTTGCAGATAGAGTGTCCAAAGCAGCAAGTGCTTCATCGAGCACCGGCATTGCCACAGCTAAAGCGGCTTCACATTCATCTTTGATGACCTTAGCTGCTGCATCAGCTTTGTTTGCCTCTGCCTCATCTGCCATCACAATGGCCTTCTTGGGTTCCACTTTCTCAATCTTCTCTTTCTCCACACTGCCATCATCTTTTCCACCTCTGTCACCTGTAGGTACCCCACAAAACTTTTTCAGATTTAGGGTTTAGGGTTTTAGGATTAGGATTTGTACACAAAACACAAAGATAATGGATCAGAAAGCCAGAAGATGTACTAGTGCAGATGAAATCTTCAAAGGTATAGCATCATCTGCTTCTTGATTTCCTATCATGTTTGTGAGTAGGGTCACACAAGGAGCAGGGCATTCCCAAAATAAGCACCTGCCTGAGGTGGAGGGGGCACTTAATTTGGGAATGCCCTGCTCTGAGGGTGTTATCTGACATGAAGCACTAGCAGAATTTTTTTCCTTTTTTCCTGTGATACCCACCTGACAGATACCAAACCAACAATGGTGCATATACTCACTGTGATCATAAGCTTGGGCATGAGCTCTGTGAGTTCTGCTTGCATGACTGCAACTTGCTGGCAACTTGAAGCCAATTTCTGCAATCCAACTTCATACTGCCGTTTCTGTTGCAAGTTCTCCTCCCTCTTTGCTATTAGAAGTGTCGGCAAGCAATGCAAGCACATGTCATCATATCACCCAAGTATCCAATAACACATCCCACATTACTCATGCATACATGCAGGAAATTAAATCCATGGAATGCACAAATCATGCCAAACTAAAATGAATAAATTCATCTTCACAAGTTTCTGAAGAAAGGAGATTCAATCTGTGTGGGTGAATGGCGGCAATAGCAGATCATCATCATGATTTAGATCTGATTGAAAATCATCTGATTTAATTTTATTTACCTGAAAACTTGAGATCAGTTCAAGGAAGGATGTGGGTGTGAGATAGTTGAAGCGCCCCAATTGCTCCTTGAATTTCAGCGAGTACACCCTCACAGATTCATGAAATGTCTGGACAAAACAATGCAACAAAATCTCTCTCTCAACTTGTTCAAAACTCCTAAATTTGCTCAATTGCAAAACATAAAATCCTTTTTCTGTTTAACAGAAAACTTCAAGAATCCTGCTATTTCTTGCTGGAACCTATTGTCTAAACATGGTGATTTCACGGGAGCCAGTGAAAAGAGCATAGGAAGGAAACCTTGCAGATAAGCACAATGCTGTTCTGGATTTTATCATCTAGATCCATAGTTGACAAAAACTTGATGGCCACTGCCTCCAATGCATCATTCGGCCATTCTTATATTACACATATAATACTATGTCTTACTATGTCTCTTCAACCAACAAACCCATATTCAAACAATGCAGAACACTTTCAAGTAGACAAATAGCCATTGTTCTACTTGCATCACATAGACTTGACCTTGTTTTTAATATTTCTTCAAGAAAACCAAACAAGAATACAGCTCTTTGTTTTTGCCATGATCTATACACGATCCTGAAAGTACTACCAAAACAGTCAATGCCCTGGCCATTATTATGTTGGGTATTTTTGGGTATTTTTGCAGCATTGAAAGATGCTGGTGGAATTTTGGGGTTTTAAGGAAGATGTATGGTAAGTAGGTACCTGAAACCAATCAATTGTGCAACAGTTTACAAGAGAGGGAAACTGACGAAGGCGGTCCTTGATCATGTCATGTTGGCTAGATGTTAATTGGATGAAAAGTTCATGTTAATTGCACTTTGATGCAACTGCCATTGCAATTAGGTGCCACATCATGTCTTTTGCAACAAAAATTGTATGTAATTTTTTCAAGGCGACTAAACATTTTAGCATGTCACATGTGGCATTTATGACTGAAAATAATCATTTACAACTAAAAAACTTAATCATTAATATGCAAAGTTCTTGTAGTGTTAGTTTCACCTTTCAAACCTTTTAGACCCCCTATCATACCTCTTTGAGCTCCAACTCACCATTTCTTTTGTTGTTTCACCTTTTAAAACCTTGTTTTCACCTCTCTTTTTTTCTTAATCAAACCATGTCTCTCATTGCCTCACTTCCTAAAATCACCCCTTTCACATGAACCTTTTCAAGCCATTTTCAAGTATGTTGACTCACCTTCTTTCTTGTTACCTCACCTTTCAAACCTCTTTTTCACCTCTTTTTCTCTTAAGCAAACCCTTTCTCTCAATAGTTCACTTCTCTTACCCCTTTCAAACATTTCACTTCCTCCCTCAAGTGTTTTTGGACCCATTTCAACATTGTTACACCTCATTCAAACATCTAAGACCTTTGCCTCCTTTCATTTAATTAATTCATACCTTCTAATACCCATGTACCTCATTGACCATAAACCTCATAGATTTCTATCTCCTTTCAAGTTCTTTTGGACCTTTTGAGGTTTTTTTAGACCCTTTCAAATGTTGCCAAACCTCACTCACCTTTCTTACACCATTGCCTCATTTTTTTCACCCCTTTGAAATTTCTAAAAAACTTTTCACCTTTTCCAAATGTTGCTTCACCTTTGATAGACATTTAAACCCCTTTCATGGGTCCAATTGCACTCAAAGGAGTCATTCATATGATTAAATCCAAGGACTACAAGTCTTTTTAGAATCCTTTTGACTTTTGCATATAAAGGAATTTTTGAATTTTTTTTACAACTTGTTATTAAATATGCCTAAAACTGTTTTAATACATCACATGTTGTGTTTTAGTCATCTTTAAATAATTGTGAAGTTTCAAAAATAGATATATGCAACTTTGTCTTTAAGAATGATTATAATTTCAAATGATAGCTAAATATGCTATTATTTTAAGGCTTAGTTTCTTATATTATAAACTACAAACTTTGTTTCATATGTCATGTACATTACACCCCATTTACATGTGGTAAAAGACTTTTGAAATTTTGGAATGTACTTTGAATTTCTAAAAGTTTCAAGTTTCACATTGTGAGTGTTTTTTGAATGTTGACATTGGGGTTATCTTTTCCAAAAAAAAAACCATTAAATTTTCTTTCAAAAGTATTTTTATTAAAATCAGAACCTGAAATTAGATTAAATGAATTTTTATTCTTAATTCCTTAACATTCATGTTAATCATTTCACATAATTTCCCATGATTACCATAATTTTCACATGGCAATGCATAAATATATGTACAAAATTTGATAGCTTTCATTAAGATCTAACATGGTATGTGGTTCCTAATATTGCCTCACACCCCTTTCATACCTCTAACATGCCTTCTTATTATTTGCCTTCATTTATTGACCACTGATAGCTCATAAATGAAGTTCCTCTTTCACATCTTTCCTTTCATTTAGACCTTATTTTTTAATTTGAAAAACCTTATTTCTCCTTTAGTATATTTCTATAAAAATTATTTTTTCATTCAAACCCATTTTCTTTCTTCTTTCACCCAAACATTCACAAACTTTCTCAACCCACTTTCTTTCAATTTAATTCTCCTTCTATTGAAACCCCTCTTAAACTACTTTCACCCCTAGATGCCCCTCAAGCGTGTCCTTGCACTCTTCAATTTCCCAAAACAAACCTAAATTACCTACACATGGTCAAGCCACATGGGGATTAGTCCCCTACCCAAAATCCAATCCTAAACAGACTCTCTACAAAAGCCATTCCTTTCCACCTAATGTGAGAGAGACATGGCTTTTTGTGAACTTCCCATTTGATCCAAAGGTTCATCACCAAAAGTCCCTTGACTCCATTTGGCAACCTAACTGCAACCTACCTAAGATAACACCTTTGCCCTTTTAAAAACCTTCCACCCAAGTCAACAAACTTTTGTGCCAAGTGATGGCCTACCTTGCCAGGACTCAAAACCCAATTTGACATTCACATTGTACAACCCATGCCAACATGGGGGCCACCCCATAGTGGTCCCCACATGGGCCCTTGATTGGGTGAACCCAACAATTGTCCTCACTTAAAAGGGCATGTCACTTTCCCCCATTTTAAAAATGTCAATGTCATTTTTATTGTTGTTCAATGTTCTTTTTATGAAATATGGCAAACTCTAACATTTTTATGGAATCACAAGTAAATGACTACCATTCACCCTCACAAAAATTAAAATTGTGGTCCTTCAAAGGTAGCACACCAAAGGCAAAGATGGTGTAGAAAGATAAAACCCATAGATCATTTGTGGAATCTTTACATTTTTGGGTAATCGCAACTATGTACAACATCCATTTTAAGATCTACAATAAGGGTAAAAAACATGTTACTCAATGGAAAAACATGTATTTTGCATATAAAAAAACATACTTGAAGTCTTCATTATAGGAGGAAACATTCAAGGATTGGTTGTGAAAAACATCGGAGTCATAAATAATGACATCTAATGAAAAAGACTCCAAGTAGACAACTCCACAATGTGATGAAGTTCTAACTTGATTAAAGACTACCAATGACCACACCTTTAAAAATGTGTTGAAAAGGCACTAATCTGTTATAGATGGTACATATATGGCTAACACCTTCATTTAGTATTTAAATGCAAGATGAAATAGTTTATGTAGGGATCATTGGTGTTTCAAGTTCTATATATCAATTTTGAGCCCCTTACTATAATGGTCAAAAAACTAAATAAGTTCATGTCAAAGGCTAAAATGTTGCACACATAGGCTAAAAGTGTATAATAACCATGTGGCCAACCAATTTCAATTGAATAGTGAAATTATAAATGTTCTATTAATGGCCTAATTGGTGGGCATTACTTAATAAAAACACAACAAAACCAAAATTGCTAAAAAAAAAAGGGTGTAATATTTAAATAAAAGTTTTAAGTGAAAGTATAACTAATATGTGATTTTTAATTAAAGGTTTTTTTTAATATCTTTTGGTGAGCTTCCATGCCATCCATAATTTGATTGATTCTTCAATGATTCCCCATTGATTCCATAAATTGAATCCATTTTCCATCATTGAAAGAAATTCATAAGTAAGGTAGTTGTCATGGATGACATCCAAACAATTCATTGAAACATCATTATTACCAACACCATGAATGATCATTTTTATTTCATAATGGATGAATTTCATTCATCATTGTCTAATTTTCATCCACACAAATTTGAAATTCATGAACATTATTTTTGACTTTTTATCCATAATGTAAGAAATTCATCCATTATTGTTTTGCTTTTGATGTGTCATTAAGAAAATGCTTAGGGTTCCTTGGATGGTGGGCCATATGGAAGCCTTCATGGAAGTTTCTTTGAATTACATATTCAAATGGGTATAAATAAAGGGAGTTCCTTTTAATACTTTTAATTGTTCAATGTTAGTCTAAGGTATGATTGAACACCATAATTTTGTTTCCTTCATTTCATATTTATATTTTCATGTGTTACTAAAATGAAGTTTTATTTCAAGTTTTTTATTGCATATTCCATGTTTTTGTCCTTGAATATTAGGTTTTGTGGTTGGATTTAGATTTAAGTTTGTTATTTCCATAGTTTATTTTAGTTTCTATGTATTTTGGAATTGGAATTCTTTTTATTATGGTAATTTTCGTAACCCTAACATTGAGTCTGTGACAGAATGTGAAGTTCAAGGGCCCATGAAGTTGAGAGTGTGTTTAAGTGTGAAACACAGTCTCACCAATGGTAGAAAATGCAAAGGAAAAAGCCCAATGTGTCATGATCCTAGCCTTGGGCTTACTACCAAAGCAAGGGCTTGCAAAGGTGCGGGCCAAGAATGAAGCCCACACATTCATGCTCTTGAAAGTGTAGAAGAATGTGGGAGAATAAACCCCACACTCCTAAATGAACTCCCACTTTGGGAGTTGGAGTCCTGATGGACTCCTGAATTTTCACAAAGTGATTGCAAAGGTCAAAACCCATTAGATTGATACATTCTTTATATCTTTGGAAATTTGTTGGAACGTAGATGTCTTAAATGGGCTCGCATGACCCATTTGGGTTCTTGAAACATAAGTTACGGCCAAAAGAAAGGTTAGGAGTCAAATTGGCAATTTAACCCCCGACCACTAAAAGCTAAGAATCACCCTGATTTCCTTATGTGCAGGTAGCATACCACATACCATTGGAAAGCTCTTGACGAGGGCTATAAGTTTGCTTCAAACTTCACTTTAATCAGAGGTCTATAGACAAAGTTATCGGCATCCAAAGTGGCGGGAGTCCCAATTTTGGGAATTTTAGGACAAAATGACATTCGAGTGTTAATCCCATGGCCAGGCACATAGTATACTATAAGGGGGAAGGTGGTGGCTTCCTCAAAGTCCAGGCCATGACGAATCTTATGAGTTCGTGTTTATTCGTGGCTCGTCCGTGCACCAAAAGTGTTCAAACTATGCATTAACCAACTTGTTGTTTGGTTTGTGCAGGTTCCTGTGAATAATTGATGCTTATCACTTTTCCTAGTCCCCATCTTGGAGCTCTAGCATGGCTCTCTACCCACAAAGTGTTACGAGCTAAGGAGCGTGCCCCTACTCCTTATTCTTTTGCTATTTTTAATTTAGACTTACATTTGAATCTATCAAGGAGCTTGGGAACATGTCATAATGATTCCTAAGTGCACTCCCACTTTGGGAATTACACTCGTGCAAGAGTTGTGAATGTTCAGAGCCTTGGTTAGAAAAGTAAACAAACACAAAATTTAAGCCCCCAGGATACCATTACAAAGGTTTTGAAATATAGATGCTTAAAGTACCTTCGCATTGGTCATTTAATCCTAATTTGCATGAGTTATGATCAAAAGAAGGGGCGGGAGTCAAATTGGGCTATGACGCACTCCCAACTCTTTGAAGGACTCAAATGTGAGTCTAAGTAGAAGACAATGGAAGAGGGAGTAATCGGGGCACACTCCCTAGCTCACAACACTTTGAGGGGTAGAGGGGTGTGTTGAAGCTCCGAGATGAGATTAGGAAAAGTTGACAAGCTTCACTCACTCACATGGGCCTGCACGTAACCCACATAAAGTGGTCAGTGCATAGTTGGAGCACTTTTGGTGCTAGGACGAGCCATGGGCAACATGGACATACTAAATTCATCACGGCCCGGACTTGGGGGAAACCACCACCTTCCCCCTTATAATATACTTTGTGGCTGGCCACGGAGCCTACATCCAAATGGCTTTTCTCTCCCGGGACTCTTGAGTGGGAGTCCCAAAATCGCGCCAGTTGGGACTCCCACAACTTTGGAACCCCATAACTTTATGAGCAGACCTCAGATGGAGATGTGGCCTAAGCAAAGTTGTAACTCTCATCGAAAGCTTTCCAACGGTGTGTCGCACGCCCCCTGCAACCAAATAATTGAGTCGATTTCCGACTTTTTTTGGTCGGGAGTCAAACTAGCAATTTGACTCCTGGCCTTTCTTTTGGCCATAACTTATATTTCAGATGTTCAAATGAGTAATGTGAACCCATTTTAAACATCTACGTTTTAGGATCTTTTTAATGATATAAAGAATGCCATAAGCCATTGAATTTTGACCCCTAAAATCGCTCTCTGAAGTTTTGGGAGTCCAATGGACTCCATCTCCCAAAGCGGGAGTTGCTTTGGACTCCCACTTTGGGAGTGTGAGGGTTCACTCCCTTATATTCCCTCACACTTTCTTACACTCCCGAGAATATGTGATGTGACTTTCGGGCTTCTCCTTGTCCTGGGCTCCTTCTTGGCCCACACCCTTCCGACCTCCCTGCCTTGATTCCCGGGCTTCCTCTTGGCCTAGAACCTTGTAATCGCTTTGCCTTAGTTATGAGCCCAAAGCTAGGGTTGCGACAGGCTATTTCATTATTGACCATAAAGCCTTTGAAAACAAGGGTCAAATGAAGTCCAATTGGAACGTGCTATACACCGTTGGAAAGATATTTTCGAGGGCTATAAGATAATGTCTTTGCATTCTCAAAAAAAACTTAAATAGATATGAGCGTCCAAAGTTTTGGGACAACATGAATCCTCTTAGTTTTGGGATTCTCATTTGGGAATTCCGGGGAAAAGTGGCATTTAGATGTAGTCTTCGCGGATATGCATATAATATATTATAGGGAGGGGAGTGGTGCCTCCTTTGAAAGGTTGTGGGCCGTGTAAAGTTTTTGTTTGAAGTTGTCCATATTAAGTTCACCGCACCATTTCCATTCGATTTGTATTAACCGCCCTTTTTTCTTGGTTGTGTAAGTTAATCTCATCTTGAACTTTCGCTTATGAATTTTTTTTAGTCCCATCCTAGAGTTCTAACATGCCCTCCTACCCCCGAAGTGTTGCGAGTTAGGGAATGTGCCCCAACTTTTTTCTTATTTTGTTGTTTCACTTTGGGACCCACCTTTGGGTCTCTTGAAGAGTTTGGGGGTGTGTTATAGTTTTCATGATTATGACAACATTAAGAAATGATAGAAGAAAATTTTAAATACATGATTAAGTTTATAACTAATATTCATGTTATAAATCACAAAAATGATTAATAACTTTAAAATTACAAACCATCTGCTTAATATAATTATAGTCATTTAGGACAAGATGTGACATAATGATATGGCACATTTTGACACACCCCCAAACTCTTAGAAAGACTCAAATGTCAGTTTGAATGTGAAAACAATGGAAGAAAAAAAAATTAGGGTATGTTCCCTAATTCGTAACATTTCGAAGGTAAAAGGGGTGTGTTGGAGCTCCATGATGGGGATTAGGATGAATGACAAGCAAGTCAATTATTCATATGGACCTGCACAAATCAAATAACAAGTTAGTAAGTGCATAGTTAAAACACTTTTGGTGCACAAACAAATCATGGGCATACACGAACTCACAAGACTCATCATAGCTGGGACTTGAAAAAAGCCACCACCTTCCCCCTTATAGTATTCTTTGTGATTAATAATAAGTGCTACACCCAAATGTCATTTTTCGTAAGATTCCTAAGTTGGGAGTTTCAAAATTTTTGAAATTGGGATTCTTGCCATTTTGGGGGCCCATAACTTTTTGTGCAAACCTTCAATTGAGGTGAGGTCCAAAGCAAAGTTGTAGCTATTGTTGAGGGCTTTCCAACGATATGTGGCATGTCACTTACGCGCATGAAATTTAAAGAGTTTCTTGATTTTTAATGGTCGGGAGTCAAATTGACACTTTGACTCCCGGCCTATCTTTTGGCCATAACTTGTGTTGTAAGTACTCAAGTGGATCATGCGAACCTATTTTAGACATCTATTTCTTAAGAGCTTTTCAATGGTATTAAAAAAAAAATTAATCAATAAATTTTGACCCCTCAAATTTTTTTTAAAAAATTAAAAAGTCCACAAGGATTTTAATTCTCAAATTGAAAGTCCATTTGGGAATGCATGAATTCATTCCCTCACACTTTTTCACACTCTCAATTTGCACCTTTCCATGCCCTTGCCTTTGTCATGAACCCAAGGCTAAGGTTGTAACACATTTCATCCATAAGTCGTAAGTGATAGTTTAATCATTATTTAATTACTTTTTAAATTATAAATTAGACCCAAAAAATTGGGGAAAATTAAATTTTAAATCATGATATTTAGTATTAGTTTATTATATATAATATAAATAATAATATTTTAAAATTTTAATCATTTTTATTTTCATATTTTCCTTCCGGTCAATTATTGACATGTGTCACCACCTAACTTAAATAATCTAGGTAGCTAAGGAATATTTAGTTAATATTTTGATGCTGACCATAATGGTTAATGAATGTCATTTTTGAAGTTTGAGGATGGAATTCAATTCTTTTCCCACCAAGCCATCCCATTTGTTGTGTAAATAATTTAGTGTTTATTTTATTTAAACCATATTTCATCTAAATATTACACAAAATTTCAAATTTGATAATTCATATCTTACTGATAATTTTTTTGACTAAAAAAATGAAAAAAATTCACAAATTCCTTTAATAAAGTACAAATTTATAACATTTTAAAAAAAACTTTAAATTCATTTCAAATTGTTTTTGGATTTTGTCATTGAATATCATTTCAATGACCATTATTTGGAAAAAAATAAACTCAAACACATGGTTTGTAAATGGAAAAACCTTTGTGGTTAATACAAAATAAATAAAATATATCTTCATATTTTAAACCTTCATTTGATTTAAGAATTTATATTATATAATTTTGCTTCCAATATATCATACTTTTACAAGTAACATTTATTTCAGTTTGTAATATATAATTTATTCATGTCAAATGTTTTAAAGTGAGTCATATCAAATATATATATTTAAAATGTAATAATTTTTTTTATATTACCTATATGTATTATAATAATAATAATAATAATCAAAACCCTACATGCCATTGTTCCTTATGTCTACTTATACTCTTATTAAATGATTAATAATCATTTTTGAATCATTGTAAGGTAATTTCAAGACCACATTGTCTATGTAATGACACATCATTGTGTCCATGTCATTGGCATAGTCATTCTTTAATTATATTTGAAATGCTTTTATCTTAATCACATTTTGAAATGATATTTTGAACATCCACGTCACTTTGTTATCAATCATGGATGTTATATGGATGAAAAATTGTGCAGTGAAAAAATAATTTCATCCTTTTTGTTACCACATCATTATTTACTAATCAAATGCATCACAAATATATGGCCATAACTTTTTTCCACATAGAATTTGAAGTAATATTTTATGACTACATTCAATTATATAGTTGTTTAGGACATCTAATCATTGATTTATTATTGTAAAAGACATAATTCCTTTTAATGAAACAAGTGGTGAAAGTTGAGTTTTGTGGAGTAAAAACTTTTCAAAAGTAACTTATATTACTTCTTTTAAACTTGCTAACTCCCCACTCCATTGTAACCTTGAATCCCACATATATCTTATTGTATGTTTTAACCTTTCATTAACAACAAGAAACAATTTGCATTAATGATGAATTTGTCATGTAATAAAAATCTTTTTGCCCACATAACTTGGATCCCTAAGAAAATATTTGAAACGATCATTTGCATGAGCAAATGCATGAAATAATCATTCATTTGGGTCAATTACAATTGAGTGTTAAAATATCATAATATTGTCACATCGATCAAGGTTTTGTTGATGGACTTCATGCAACCTAGGAAATCTTAAATTCCAAAAGCCAACATAACCCTTTCATCAACCATAGGCCATGGGATCTCATCTAAGATAACACATTAATGCACAACAAAATGAAAAGTTCATTTTAGGACCAATTCGACATGAATGAGTCATGCATGGTGACATAATCATGTTTGAAGTATAAAATGAAATTCAAGAGGCATTGTTCTAGTCAATTCACATGGTCAATTGAGAAGTTTATAAGCATCATTAATTAATCTTGTGTGGTTGATGATTATTAGAACCAAAAACCACACCAACTCCTTGAATTCAACTAATTTGAAGTTCAAGATTTTAAATAATCCGTGTGTCCTTCGCACATGGTTGTCAACACATCACAAACCTCAACATGTAGATACACTAATTAACCAACACCTAACACCATTCATTTTAGTGAAAGACATTTATGAACAAATATAATGACTATTGTCACCTTAAAATTGATGTGAAGGCTTTGACATCTATGCCATCAATAAATTCGTAAACATTAAATAAAAAAGAATTAAAAAAGTTTGAGGTGGTAGATAAATTAAAGTTGTTAGCAGAGCGAAACATATTGCTCATGTGTGAATAATGTTCCAAAGAAGGATTATGTTCTACTTTAAATATTCATCTAAAAGTACTTTGAAAACCACAAAATAAATTTTGAATGATTGAAAAAGGGACTTCACTCATCTAAGAATAATTATTTAGAAAAAGACTTTGACATGAATGGGTTTTGGGGATATAATGGTTTTTTGGATGCTCACTAAATTCATTTTTGAAAATTTGTTATCAAAATATCCTTGGTCCTAAGGGATACCCAAATGATATGAAAAGTTTTGAGGTATCATTTGACACGTTCCCAAGTCCCTAGTTAGCCCCAAGTGGGGCCTAAGTTACTCAAGTTGTAGAATTGTGGGGGATGCGGGGCACGCTCCTAGTTTTTAGCACTAAAAGGGGTAGAGGGGCATGCTGAAGCTCTGGGATGGGACTAGGAAGAGTGACAAGCTATTCACTTACTCGAACCTGCATCAAACCAACCAATAAGTTGGTTAGTTCACATTCTGGAGCACCTTTGGTGCTAGGACAAGCCACAGGCAACTCTAGACTCACTTGACTCACCACGACCTGGACTCGGGGGAAGCCACCACCTTCCCCCATATAGTATACTCTGCGCCTCTTCGCGGCACCCACATCCGAATGGCTTTTTGTCCCAAGATTCCCAAGGAGGAGTCCCGAAACTATCCCGGTTCGGACTTCCGAGACTTTGCACGATCATAACTTTTTGCTCAAACCTCCGATTGAAATGAGGTCTAAAGCAAAGTTGTAGCTCTCCTCAAGAGCTTTCCAACAATGTGTCATACTCCACCTGCACGCACCGGGGTCAGGTCGATTCCTGACTTTTAGTGGTCGGGAATCAAACTGGCAATTTGACTCCTGACCCTTCTTTTGGCCATAATTTGTGCTGCAGATGTCCAAATGGTTCATGCAAGGCCATTTTCGACATCTACACTTCAATAGATTTTCAATGATATAAAGAACACCCCAATGCAAAGTGTTTTGACCCCTACAATCGAACTCTGAAATTCTGGGAGTCCCGAAGGACTCCCAAGTCCCAATTTCAGGAATGTGAGTTTCTCCTCACACTTCCCTCAAAGTGGGGTTGCGACATCATTACCTTCCTAGATAAGTAGTTTAGGTGGTAGTTAACCTAGGTAAGTGGGTACGTAGTCAAGTAGTTTAAGGTTATTTGCACACTAGATAGTCCATAATTGGTTGGACACAAATAATTTTTGTAAGGGTCAAGGTAGCTTGTTAAAATGAAATTAGAACCACCTTTAATGTTTGGAAGGGACTCATCTAACAAATGTAACATATTTATAAAAACATAGAAAAAAATTTGGTGATAAAATGTAATCATTTCATTATGTAATGTATTTTAAAGTGACTTACTTAAATATAAATGGTTTCTATGGACTATGACTTGTGATGTTTGATACCTTGTCATAATCAATTCTCATTGTGATTTATGGATTCCACATGTGTTGTTTTTGGTCCACCATAATGTGCAACAACTATTAATTAGACTAGGTAAATAACTAGGTAGTTGATTTACCCTTTGAAATAGGTTGGTGATTTCAGTATGTAGGTAACTTAGGTGAGTACATAACCCATACATTTAGGTAACCAAGTTGAAAGTTGGGTAGCCAAGGTAAATGGGTCCTTGAGTTGGTAAGTTGGGGGCCATGGTAGGAAATTAGGTAGTCTAGGTATGCAAGTAAGTAGGTAGGTTCATTGGGGCCCACATAGGAAGGTAAATAGTCTAGGTAGGCAAATAAATAGGTAAGTTGGAAGCCAAGGTACGAAGGTATGTCGATAGGCAAGTAGAGGAATAAGGACACTAGGTAGGTGGGTACCAAAGTTGGTCTGGTATATAGGTTGAGCCCTGGTATATGCATTGGTATGAACATTGGTATTGCAAACTTGATCGGTCTAGCATTGATCCACTTGGTACTAGTTCAATACCAACATACCCCCCAAACATATTTCGCCAAAAAGAGCCACAAACTTGATGAGCCTAATTTTAGGGTTTGAATACCATAGTGCATACCATTGTTTCACGTTTACGGTTGCCTTCTCGCTTGGTATCAATCTTGCTATGATTATGTGCTTTGAGTTGTGATGTTGTGAGGCTGAGAATTGAAAATAACCTTAATGAGGGATTAGATTTATACCAAAGTTGAAAATTTATACCCTAAGGTTGAATTCAAGCCTAATGAGACACTAAATTTACACCAAAGTTAAAACTTTAAATCAGCTGATATCATATTAGTCATATTGATATTGATACCATTGCATCATGAAATTAGGTGCCTTGAATTGTTATACTAGAATGGTTATGTGAGTTTGAAAAATACTCTGGCAATTTGGTACTTCATTTTAAGACAGACCTGTATAGTAGGACCATGCTGGTAAATCAAAAGGGTGATACCAAACTAACACTAGTGGGTGCATAACATAGGTAGATCCCTAGGTTTAGGTGAGTAGCCCCCTTAGGTAAGCAAGGTGTCTACTATATCTATGTACATGTCAAAATAGACCCTCTACCCAGTCTTCTTTTTTAGTTTGGGTCCCAATTTGTGGGACTCATGGGATACCTGCAAAGTGAGGGTGAAATGCCCAATCTAGGATGAAAGAGGGCACGTGGCTGCAGTGAACCAGCAGCCACCAATGCACTAGTTGAGGATGAGCCCGTTGAAACCGTTTTGCGGATGAACAAAAATCCGATCCTCGTTGCTCACATGTTTTTTGTTTTTTCCACCTCTTCTCTGCCCCAAAATTTTCCCGCCTCCTACCTACCACCTACCTCCCACCTCTTACCTCCCACCTACCATGTCACAACCTTAGCTTTGGGCTCGCGACCAAGGCTAAGGGGGTTGTAAGGTTGCGGGCCAAGAGGAAGGAAGCCCGGGAGTCAAAGCAAAGGCATTGTAAGAGTGCGGGCCAAGAAGAAGCCCGGGAGTTAAGGCAAGAGGAAGCCCGGGAGTCACATCACATACTCTTGGGAGTGTTAGAAAGTGTGAGGGAGTATGAGGGAGTGAACCCTCACACTCTCAAGGCAACTCCCACTTTGGGAAGTGGAGTCCCGGTGGACTCCTAAAATTTCAGAGAGCAATTGCAGGGGTCAAACCTCAATGGATTGTGGCGTGTTTTATATCATTGAAAAGCTCTTGAAGCGTAGATATCTAAAATGAGCTCGCATTGCTCATTTGGACATCTGAAACACAAGTTATGGCCAAAAGAAAGGTCAGGAGTCGAATTTTCGGGAGTCTACCAGTTTTGACTCCTGACGACTAAAAGTCGGGAATCGACCCGAAATACTTAGCTGCAGAGAACGTGCGACATACCGTTAGAAAGGTCTCGACGAGACCTACAACTTTGCTTCAGACCGCATCGCGATCCGAGGTCTGCTCGCAAAGTTATGGGGCTCCAAAGTCCCAGGAGTCCCATTTGGCGCGATTTCGGGACTCCCACTCGGAAGTCCCGGGAAAAATAGCCATTTGGATGTAACCTCCGTGGAGAGTCACA
>Ga0209611_10004246_pt1 | contig 24589 bp, 21 predicted proteins | sample S1TSphgellanicum_3_FD_187693 | JGI IMG/M metagenome (GOLD analysis project Ga0209611, IMG submission 187693) | Host-associated microbial communities from peat moss isolated from Minnesota, USA - S1T2_Fc - Sphagnum magellanicum MG (SPAdes) (version 2) | ecosystem: Host-associated > Plants > Peat...
CCCTATTTTTATTTTTATTTTTTTGCATTTGAGCGAAATTTCACATAAATGTTTTTGGCTATACACTGTAGACTATAATTGTCTTTAATATCATTACTTTTATTTTTTGGATTTCTTTAGATTCTTTTTTTCTTTATTTTCATATAAATAATTTTTTTCCTTAATTTCTTAAATTATTTTACATATATATATATATAATACCCAATTGACATATTAGCAAGTTATATATTTTAGTGATATCTATTTAATTTTTTCATTTCATTATATTAATTAAATCGGGAAATAATTGCCGCGCAGAAATTAGTAGCAGATTATTTTTTGTAATTGGCTTATTTGGAGCATTTATTCAATGGCATGTAGCACTATTGATTTGGTTCATGGCAGAATTGGCTGTTACTAACGATTCTGATATTTGTTACAACACCACATATTTCCAAGCCCAATTTATATGGCTTTTGTTTTTTTTTTGTGAGTTATGTAGCTGAAGTGGTGAATTATCCATAAGACAGTTTAGCCAAATCTGGCTATAAACAAGATATGAAAATAAAGAAGTTTAGGCATCCCTTACATTTTTGGCTACATGCTGGCACACAATAGAGAAACTGGGTGATTTTATTTTTTAAATGGTCGAAATTTGGCGACTAGAAAACCAAAAAAAAAAACCAAAGAGGCGTAGTTCTTTTTGTCTTGAAGGGCCTGTGGGGGGAGGGGAATTGGAGGGATTTTTTCAGAATTTGACGTTCCCAATGTGTTCCATATGGTTCCATCATGTGTCCACCAAATTTCCAATGCTTATTTATTTTGCTACTAATTTGTTTCTCAAGTTCCCAATAGCACCATAAAGAGTGGTTATCATTTGGACAATTTCAAATAAAAATTTGTTTAGCCATTCCCAAGTAAAAAAGGCATGAAAAGGTGTCCTTTCAAATTTGTGTCTTTTTTTTTATTAAAAAAAATTCAAAGCATGGATTCACAAGTAGAGTAGATTCTTTAATACCCTCTACACTAATTTGCATCTCATTATTTTTAAATTGAATTTTAATTAATTTCAATTCAATCTTAATCCAATTATTGAATTGGTGAATTAAATGAAAATCAAGTTAAGTTGTGTCATGGGATTTTTTAAAAAAAACTTGCAACCTTTGTGAGGGTGGATTTCATGGCCACCAATACATATCTCCACATCTCTTTTGCTTTCTACATACCATTATGCCCTCATTTTCCTCATCAATTTGGACACTTGCAAAAATGTGCAAAGTCAGCACAAAAAAAAAGGTAGCATTTGCCCCTCCTTTCAAGGAAGTAAATGGAAATTTAAATATTAAAAATTATAAATAAATAAATAAGGGGTGTATCACATTGTGGCCTTGCCATTTACATTAAAAAGCATCTTAAGGCAAAAGAAGAATTATGGAAACTCAAATATTTCACCATGCAAAAATACAATCTTCAGAAAAAAAAAATCCTCTAAAAGAAACCCAAAAATCCTTCAAGATATTATAACTCTATAACTAACCTCAAGTTTCAACAGAAGCCAAAAATACCATCTTTCAAAAATCCTCATACAAAAAATAGACCTGTTTATTATTTATTACCTAGGGGGCCAAAATCCCTTGAGCTACTATATACTCTACAGTGAATCTAAACACAATATCCTTGCCTTTTTGGTAATGAAATTTTATTAAATCTCAGTATGAAATGCGGAAACTCAGCATTTAATGCACACAGTTCGTGATGAAATGCTGAAACTCAGCATTTAATGCACATAGTTCGTGGGTGATTATAGTAATCGTACAGGTAGGAGCAGTGAAAATATATGTAACAGCAGAGGCAAGGCCAATAAAAAAAAGTTGCTCACTTTCTGACATGTGGCTTTCAGCTATCCATCCACAAGAAGAGCTCTTTCTGATATACACAAAAAAGAAAAAAGAAAAAAAAGTAGCAGATCTAGGCAAAATAAAGGCTCCAGCTAAAGCACTCACAAATAGCCACCAGCAACACAAGCCATGATGCCATGTGTTGAGGGATACTTAGCTAGTGTCTTATGTAGCACCAAGTAATACAAATAATACACTTTCTGTGTGGACATTTCCTATTGGGTTCTTTTTTGTGAGATATTTTATTTATTGGGTGCCACCCACCCAAAGCAAAAACTACTCCTCTCTCCTGGGGCTTGGTTTACAAACTAACTGACACCAAACACCTGGGCACCATTCTCAGCAACAAAAAGAAGAAAGGAAAAGACATCCACTTCCAAAACCCTAAAACCAGTCACTTCCAAAACCCTAAACCCCCTTTAAGATTCAGGTAAGTAAGTATGTAGTTTGAATTTTAGTTGCTTGGGTTGGGGGACCATTCTAGTTTCTCATGGATGATGATGCCTTGGATGATGAGTTTGCATCTCTTAGAACATCCTCAACTGATTTTTCCTTCCAAAACCTGGTTTTTTGGAATTTATTTGAATTTTCAGTGGCAGAAATCACTTTAAAATCAATATCTCCCACATTCTGAATCCAAATCTTACCAAATAAATTCCATTAAATTCTTCTCGTCGAGATCTTTCCAACAACACCAAACCCACATTCCAATTGCTCCGAAATTCTCAGCTACGATTCAATTTAATTCAATTTGCAGTGAAGAAATCAATCAATATTCACAAACTTTTGCACCACAAGTCCAAACGTCATGGAACCAAGCCCATGCATCCCTCCTCCTTGAGAGCTTTCCAAAGACACCAGGAGTGTGATCTGAAGCATCCTGGTTCGGCAGATCTCATAAGTACAAAACAAAACAAACTAACTACCTTGTTTCATAGATAGATGTTTTCTTAACTATCTAATTTTGTTCCAAGAATCTTGTGTCTCAATCAATCAATTCCTCTAAAATTGTATGTTCTTGATGCTTCGAGTTTTAAGGATGCCAACAAGATTAAAATATATCAAGATTTTTGAAAAGTGATCATAAAGAAGGCTCCAACTTTGTTAAATCTCTTTGATTCAAAACTTCCTCACCTTTTTAATGCATTTAACTTTCTCCTAAGTGATATGCAATTAGAAGTGTTCATATTGAGTTGCTTGAATCTAAGAAGGATTGTGAAAAATAAGAGATTTTTTCTAAAGCGTAGTTGAAATTCCATAAGTTGTAATTTGCCACTCAAAGAATTTCAAACTATAACTTGTTTAGCCCATTCCTAAATAAAAAGGCATGGAAAAATATCTTTTTTAGATTTGTGTATTCAATTATTTTTTTCCCAAACACGATATTCATCAACATATTTGCAATAATTTTTCATCAATTTGCATCCCATTTTCTTCGATTGAATTCTAATCCATTCAATTAAATCTAAATCCAATTCATTATTTTCATTTGAATGGACCTTAATTTTCACAAAATTAATTAGATGATAGTCATTAACTTAATGTGTTGCATTGTGAAACCCAAGTGGATTTCTTTAAAATGTAATTGAAACTTTTTATTTTAAAATCTAGTGACATTGCGAACAAATTACATTGCCAACTTTCTTCAACTCATTTGATTTTATATTTGTTTATTTGCAAAGCCCTTCATGATCATGTTACCTTGAGTTTTGTTTAGGGTAGATAGGTGAAAATATATTTCAAAGATTATTTGAATTGTAATCACTTGACCATGGATATTTTGATATAGTGAATCTTATATTTTTTTGAATTTAAGCAACTTGGATTAGTGTTAATGGATGATATTGGTGTAATGCATATATAATTTATTTATATTGATGTTGCATGGTAAATGGGGTGAAAGGTTCATAATTGGTTTAATTATAAAAAAATTTAGTAACATGACCTTGTCACCATACATAAACCCCTTAATGATCATTTAGCTAAAGAACATTTGAAATGTTTCCAAATTGATCGTAAAAAAAAAGGTATTTATGCATTAAAATTTGAGTTAAGAACATTTCAACAAATTTTCCTTATTAAAACAATAAAAATGTGTTTACCTTCAAGAGAAGTAATGACCTTAAGGTGAAAAGGCATATAAACAAGATTTTGGTGATATATGATGAACTCACAATATGTGGCATGACATATTCTAGGCATAATATTTTTTTATTTTTAATGTTTTATGATTTAATTTTGTTGCTATGGATCCATGTTGAATTAAAATATATTTTTTAGATAAATGTTGTTTGAAGGCTAAGTGGTTATTGTAGATATGAGTTCAAATATAGCAAAAAGAGACAAGGGTACTAAAGCCAATGTTCTTTTCAAGGTTTGCATTTGACATGTGGTATTCATGTGTTGGTTCATTATCCCATTTTTTGTATTTTTTATATAAGCTAGTTTATAATTAGATGTGAAATATAAATATTTTCAACTATATCTTGATTTTATATAATGTATATTATACATCCATTTTATATATCACATGAGACTAATTAAGATGTGTTAAAACACATCTCAAAGTTCCTCACATTTAATGCCAAAAGCCCATTTGAACCAAATATGTTCAAATTCGTTGTGAAAATGAATTTCACCAATTTCAACTAACGTTGTTCCTCTAGTCATAAATGTTAAATTCTACTCCAATTTTGAGAAGGAATGGTGCAAATTTGATAATTTAAAATGATATTTGAAAAAAAAACAAGAACAACAAATTCATAGTTGTTTTGAGCATGCAAAAGTATTCTTGAAACATCATTAATTTACATCAAATTTTGAGGAAACTTTGCAAATAATGAAACCTATTGATTTTTTTTGACAATCCAAATTATTGTGCTCCCCTTATGATTTTTCAAAATAAAATAAAATTATAGCTTTAAACATTGTTCACATTCCACACCCAGATGCCTCCTTATAGTGTGTTTTCACCCATATGACAATTTGTGTTGCGATAGTTTTTGGGTTAAAATACTAAAGGTGATTAAATCAATTTTCAAGAACCATGTATGTTGGTTATGACAAGTGACAATTATTAATTTGTGGTACACACATTATGTTCATTCACCTTGAAGTGGACCCAATAAATATCCATGAAAAAAATAAATTGAATAAGGTTTATGCACAAAATATTTGTTTTTAATAGTGTGTGCACTACAAGGGAATCCATGTTCCATGTTTTTTGGGGGCTTGCCATTGTGTACATTACACATATTGATTGGTCCTCAACATCTATAAGTTCTTCCCAAATTGGTTTAAACCAATTTATTTTTTGACCAATGTTAGCAATGTACAATTTTGGTCCAATGGAAGAAAAGGATGACATATCAAGTATAACAAATGGATTCATTTTCATATACACTTTTGTTAATAATGGTAGTTGTGAGATTGATGATGTTACAATCCCCTTTGGTTAATACTCCTACATAGAGGGGACAAGTGGTACATATTAAAACCTTGTGGGTGAGAAAAAGCTTTAGATTTATGGAATGTATTCTAACAATTAAATAAAAATTTAATTTTAATTGAAGCTTCATTTTGAAAATGTGAAAATGAGGTACAAGAATAATGGAAAAGGAAATGGTGATTTTAAAATAATATTTCTCCCTCTCCTTTTATTTCCTCCATGTACTCCCATATGGTTTTCAAATAATTCATCAATATTATTGTCAATTTCAAATTTACTATATAACATGGGCAAGAAAGTTAACATGCCTTTTCATGTCCATGTAGGCATGGCTAGGGGGAAAAATGAGGTAATTATTAGGAAAAAAGTAAGATGGTCCATGAAAAGACACATATTATTGTGGATTTTTTTTTGGGGGGAAAAATATTGAAAAATAAATCTTTTCAATATAGATTATAGTAGAACCTCATGGCCAAGGAAAAAGCTTTGGATTTATGGAATGTATTATAACATTTAAATTAATCTTTAAAAATTTATTTAAGTTTCACTTTGAAAATGTGAGAAAAAAAATACAAGAATAATGGTAAAGGAGACAAAGTTTTATTGATTTAATAATATCCCCTGCTTCTCTCCCCTTTTTATTTTTTTCATATTTTCCCATATGGTTTTTGATAGTTCATCATTATTTGTGTTAATCTCAAATTTTATTTTATTATATAACATGAACATGAAAAGTCACATTCATGTTATTTCTTGAATTTATTTCTTATATATACTACTTGATGCCAAAAACTTTGGATAAATCCAAATAAAGTTGTAATATGTATCCCTACTAAACAATCAAAAGCCAAATCTTCTTGACTTGGACATCAATACTTCCCATGGTTGTGTTGTTAAATCATGGACAATAATTAACATGCTGAAAATTCAAAAAATGAAACATTAAAAAAACAAATTAATACTTGAAAAAAATGTTTATGAAATTGAAAAAAAAAATAGGCACCATTATTTTTTTGATTTTTTATTATGAATAAACCTAATTGAACACCATTTTGTGTGAATATGGGCTTCCAAGTAGGTGGTATGGTTAACATGCAATGTTGAATGATGCACCAATTAAACATTGAAGCAAAAGAAATTATTATTGAATGAAATTTTGTATACATTCTAATGATTGTGACTTATGAGATTGAAACATGACATTATTATTTTAAAATTTTGAATAATTTTTAAAAAAAAGTGTTGGATTAAAAATAATGTCTATATGGGGACATACATTATGGGTACTAGAATGTCATGCACCATGGGTTTGGTAGTGTTTTTGTTTGAGTTTTAAAACAAATTGATGGAATGTGAATGGGTAGCAAGTTGTTTTATGTGATGATGTTGTGATGGTTGGATATGTTGTTTTGTTGATTGTTAATAGAATTTTATATGTCTAGGGGTGATTTGCTTTGTTACAAGTAGGCAAGTGTAAGGAAAAGTCATAAGAAATATGAGAAGCAAATTGAATTGACATTCCTTTATTAAATAAGGAAATGGACTAGTATAGCTCAATCAACAAACAAACATGATCAATATTTTGTGGTCTCCTACATAGGGGTGCAACAACAAAATAATATTTGAAAAATATGATTTGAAAAATATACAATTTGGATCCATGTTCCAAGGAGGAATTTTCAAGCCTACTAATTTTCAATTAATTTTTTATCCCTTGCAATATGAATACCTTCACCTTGATTATTGAACTTGCCATCATTTAACAAATATGTTTGTTGTCATAGATCCCATTGCTAAAGTTTGCATATGGATAAGCTCTATTAACACACCTCACTTATATATATATATATGACGTGAATTCATATATCCCACCATATTTCTTTCATCTTGTTGATCAACTTGGGCTTTGTGTTGTTTTGCACTACCAATGACAATCAATTGTTGGAAAAATTAATTGATTTTGTGAAAATTAATTTTAATTTTAATAAAAATATTGAATGACATTGTATTGAATTTGAATTGAAATCCAATTGGGTTTAGGTTCATTGCAACAAAAGGCATCCTTGTACGCCAAGTGATTTTACTAATTTTTTTTGTGAATTCACTAGTTTTGTGAATGGGAACTAGTGAATTGCACTAACATTTTGTAATAATGGTTGAACTAAAATGAATTCAAATTGAATTGAAAAGAAATGGGGCACAAGTTGGTGCATAAGATATTGAAAATATGTTTGTGACTATGGTGTTGCAATTGCAAAAATTGAACTCTAAAAAAACATAGATATAAGAAAACACCGTTCCATCCATTTTTACTTATTATAAAAAAAGATGACTTATGGAACCTAAAGTTGCTCTACTTAAACCAACTCCAATGAATTGTTGTCATTAGAATTAACTTAAAATTTATGTTGTATAAATCATTACAATTCTTTTGAATTTCATGACAAATCAGTTCAAATTGCCAAACATATATTTCCAATAAAACCACAAAAAAGCTTGGGAAACAAAAATCTGACAAAATCATCTTCAATTGCAATATTTGTGGTTCTATTCAATCACTATTTTATACAATATTTGCAAAATTCATTTTGTTAATATATTTTTTGTAATAATTTTTGTAGCTTCATGTGAAAAAAAAAAGGTTGAGAAAGTGATTAGCATTTGATCATTGTTGTTTAGGAAACATGTTTCAATCTTGGTGTGTTGAACACTTCAAGTAGTTCACTTCATTTTCAATGACAATTTTTAAAAATTTAACCACCAACTTCATATTTGGACAACAAAAAATGGTTTGATGTTTGATCGTATATGGAGAAAAGGTAATGAATTATTTCCATGTGTATTACAAGCTACCTACCTAAAGTATAATAAACTTATACACTTTGCATTTGAGCTTCCTAGCAACCTACTCACAATCAATAAAATACCACAATTATTTGTATTTGTTTAACCACACACATGTATCATATAACTTTTCATAATTTTATTTATAGCATAAAAAAACAAACACAATTCATGACTCTCATCATCTTGTTAATCAATACCGTAATAACTTTTTAGGTTTGGCACAATAATGCCAAATAATTAATATAATTTGAAGTTTTTGTTTTGTCACCATAGATTTTGATTTTGAAAATTTCAACATATAATGATTAAATACAATAAAATCAAAGTTACTCTCACAAAATATTTGTTGTACCTTAGGTTAGACTAGTTAAAAACAATATGGGTTTAGTGGGGAAGGTGTTGGTTGGAATCCAATTGTGTTTACTAATTATTCAAAAAATTAAAAATAAATAAATTATATATATATATGACAAAACTGAAAATAATATAATTAGTGCCGAATTTGAAAAGGTAGTACAATATAAAACCAATGGCCTAAACTAAGTTCTTCATATCAAATAATACAATACATTCATCCATTCATGAAAAGTAATGAAAACTCAACCTTATCATCATGACATTTTAAATCCCCAATGACCCATGTTGTCCATGGCATTGAATGGGCATGGTAACCTTAAAAATAACAAAGTTAATCCTTCCATTTATTTTGACAAGAAGGACATGGGTGAATGATTGCAATAGAAACATTTACCAATGGTGGTCACTAAGTTGAATCTTATGTTTCAACATTAATACCTAAACATTCACAATATTTTCTTGGAACCCGAATATGTGATTTCCAAAAAAACTAAAGATAGAAGCCAAGTGTTAAGGACAAGCCAAACATACAATTTGGAAAAACATATATGAATTTGATAACTAAATAATTCAACAATGAACTAAAATTAAATTATATTATTATTTGAACATGATGCAAGTTAAACATGAGATAAACTAGGAGTATACGGTTCATAACTTGTGTTGAGAAGTTTGAAGGTGGTGCCCTTAGGCCCTTTATTTATATTAAAAGTTCACCAACCTTCTAAAAAGTTCCACCCACTAAATCTTTTGTAAATTTCCACCAACCATGTCTTTTAAAAATTTATATTCACTCCTTTTTTCATAAACTTTCATCAATTACATCTTTTAGAACTTTTTATGAATCATTCTTAAAAGAAACTTCTTATAAGTATTCTAGGAAAAAAAACAACTTATTCTTATCAATCTTTCTACTGATTCATTTTTTAAAAACTTATTATAATGCTTAGAAAAACATGCATATTCTTCAATGATATTTTAAAAACTTTTAGAAACTTTTAAACATATTATTCACCCAAAAAAAAAAGTATGTTTAATGTCTATGACACCAAGATGTTTTGTTTCTAATAATGAAAGAAATTATTTTTCATAATGGGAGGATTGACCTTTAATATTGTAAACTATAATTTAGTTCAACAACAAGGTCCTTAATAATATTTTTTCATTTATTCTTGACAATAAAAAAATTAAATTAAACATTATAATAAATAATGAAATTAGTCTATTTAACAATCTTTTTCAAATTTTCAGGTAGTAGGTATTTTTCAAAATATTCAACAAATCCCAAAGTAATTAATACATACATAACCAACATAGGTATGAGGGTATTAAGGTATCAATCGAAATTGTTGGGTGTTTAGGTGCACCACGTTCGTAATAACACCCTTGGGATTATACAAATCCACACCATCAAACATTTGTTAAATATTTAAACATTCCATTTAAGTCATTATTGTTGATTGAACGTTATGTACTATTGGATGGGTTTGGTAGGGTAAACAATCATTCTATTAGGTGGTAATGGATTTTGTTCAATCTTGTTTGACAATGTAATAGATCTTTTAGCTGAAGATTCCAATTTCAAACACATATTTCAATTGTTGGTTCATTAGAACTAACATTTACATGAAAAAAAAATGGAGTCCAAAAGATAGTTGTTTGTCTTGCATAGGAACAAGTCATTAAGGGCCTAGAACCCCATGTTGGTGGGAGTAGGCAACATGTTAGATTGCAATGTAAGGAGAGGTTATTTTAAGAAAATGCTATTTGACATCACCTAGTATTTAGTATAATACATAGAAGCATGAATTGATGCATTGGTGCCATGTAGGTGAAATTTTTTTAATTCAATTATTTTTAAGTACCCCATTTTAAATATTTATCAATTAAATATATAATGTTAAATATGTATACACTTATATATTTTAGTTCATTAGTGGCCCATTCCACATGTGCATCATTCAAAGGCACATGGTTAACATGATTTTTTTTAAATGAAGAAAGCAATAGAGTAGTCCTTTGGAAAATACAAATGAATCTTTAGTTGGGCTTCTTTTTCAATTCATAATATCAAAGAAATATAACTAGAAACCCAAGGAGAATCATGTAAATTGTAGTAACAATATCTTTGAATGCAATTGGACCACATACTTCATAAGATGGATGGTGATGAAAAGAAAATAAAAGTCCAATTACATCTTGCCAAAAATAATTGCTAGGAGACTTGGTAGAAACAAAAGAAGGAAAAAACAATAATTCCCAACAAGAATGCAATGGTTTGGTTCATGACATGAACACAACAAACTTAAAACATCTCCCTTGGTCTATTTTAGCAAAAATTTAACATGACACAAATTAGTTTTTTAATTTTGTGAACATGTTTCCCTTTTTAAATTCATGCATGGGGTATGAGCGACTACTAACCCCAAACATTGTCAAAGTAAATGAAAAACCAATTGAAGAGTAGATTAAGTGGAGTTGTTATGAACATGTATATCACAATATGCACCAACATAGACCATTAGCATGGCACACACAATCCCATGCATTGTTCAAATCTATCATTTCAAGTTGAAATGTTGTGCTCACTAATGTAAGCATATGATCATTTACATAAAATCCATTCGTTAAACAAAATAATATATCAATGTCTTGCATGAAAAGTATGCACCTCAAATTATTTGATCAAAATTGAATTTTCATTTTTGTGGATTTGATTATCCCATTTGGAATTGAATTGAATTAAGTAAGCAAACTCAAAGTCAAATCATGCTTAGGAACACATGTTCAACTACATGAATAAATGAACGCAGTCTTTGGAAATATTTAGAAGCGTTGTACATTTTATCCTTGTGGATGTGCCTATTCCAACATTCATTCATCCATTTATAAATACAATAGTTCTTGCAACCACCATGAGTGACACAAAAATTTATAATTAAACATTTGCAAGAGCTTAATCAACAATATTTTACAATTAAACTCTAAAAGCTATTGTAAATTGCAAACTTCTAAGAACATGGTCAAGTAACACAAAGATTTATAATTAAAAATTTGCAAGAGCTTAATCACCAATATTTTACAATTAAACTCTTAAAGCTATTGTAAATTGCAAACTTCTAAAAACATGTGACCAACACTAGCTAGAAAACCTAGATTAAAAACAACATTGCATTACTCTTACCAATTTAGCCAATAAAAAACATAGGAGAATGTCTTTCTTGAATCAACTTTATACCTACTAAACTTTGTTCACATTCTTCTTCCACTTGTGGTCCTTGTCGTCAACTCATTTAACATGTTGCAATGCCAATGTTACATCTTTGATCTCCTTTGCAAGCTCACTAGACACAAATTTGTTACATACAATGAATTGAAATTTGTCACATATGGTTGATTTGATAAATCTAAGCATTGAACATCAAAATCTACCTTGCCCATTAGAACTTCAAAAGCCAAGCACAACTATTTTTTAAAGGAAGAACTAAAACTAGTTATTGTTAAGCACTTTCAAAAAACATGTTCAACAACAAATGATGTTGCATCTCATTCATAAATGATAAGGAACAATGGTAATATTTGTAGTGCATGTTCATTGCCAACCTCCATTATTTAAATTATTGTGGGTAATATTGCAACCTTGACTTTAGTTCGACATGCCAAATCAACATTCTTGTATATCAAATTAGTGATTTTCATAGCTTCATGAACATCATATGCACCACATCAAATGAGTTGTCAGCTAAATTTCTAATACGGTGCATTTAATGTTTAGGTTTTTTTTGCAACTAGAAGATTAATAGAAGTTTTTGTTTTTTTCTTCATTAGAATGGGCAAATGGGGATCAACCCATATGAAGACCTTCATAAAATATAGTCATTACAATTTTCATAGTGGGAAAGAATAATTTTGAAAACACATTGTAAGCAATTCCAAACGCAAATCCAAGTATAATGGACATTCCAATGATCCAAATAATGGCTCCACATCTTGCTTGTATCCACATCTTGCAATGCCAAGTGGACCCAAACAACATTACAATGCCACCAAATCTCCATGATCCATTGTTTCACAACATGATCCAAAGACATAGAATTTTTCGCCCCCTTGATCATCATCACCAAGGCACTATTGTTTACACCAAATCATTTCTACTAGTAATAAAGCACGATTGTTGATATCTTATTTAGGGTATCTAGAAGAAACTCACCCACATACCATAAATCCCAACTTCAATAATCATGTGAAAAATGAACAACCTTAGAATGAAGTTTGGGCATGGTTTACATGTCACTAGAAAGTCATGGTAGTAGAACTTAACCTAACGATGATGATGTTGGCCATGAAAAACAAAATAAAATTGGCATAACACAAGGTCCAAGCCAAAATCAAAATCATAAAGCTTTGCTTTCATGGAAAAAATAGCCGAAAACAATAATAATAATAATATCTCAATGGGGATTTAATATATGTGTCACCGCGTAAAACCGACCGCGGTGAACTGCGCGGTCGTCTCGCACAGTTTGCTCCATCGGCTCCTCCTGCGACGGCTCCTCCTGCGACGCCGGACCGTATTCCTTCCGCTCGTTCCCCCCAGCGAGCTTCGCGTTTTCTCTCCTTCCTTGCTCGCAAGCGACAGCAAGATCATCCTCACCAGGTATGGATCTGTGCCACTACGAAGCTTTCTAGTTTTTGCTTCTGATTTGAGGTCTGTTTTGATGCCTTTGTTTTTTTCTTTTTTTGGAGAAAAAAGCACGGTTCTGGCTTCACAATGCCTTCTGTTTGTCGATGCTTTCTTTGTCGCTTGTAAGTGGAGATCTTCTTTAGTCCAAGTTAAGAGCTTCCAAACTGGCTTCTGTTCTCTTTTGGTTTCCACTGGAATATGAATGTGATGCTTGTTTTTTTTGGTTTTTTTTCCTCTGGTCAATTTGGATACACTCCTTGTTTTAATGTTTTGGTTCATGAGTACCGTGACGGTTCTTGGCTGTAGAGAGCGCGCTCGCTCTCTCTCTCTCTCACACACACACACACATCAAATTACGCCATCTTCGCTTCTGGATGGCGAAATCTGTTGTGATCAATTCCTATGATACACTCTCCACAACAGTCTTATTAATACTGTCGGGAGTCTTATGTTTAACTACTGTGTTCCGACTATCCCTCAGCTCCTTGCATTTTTCCATTTGCTGTTGAGTTCTGGAAGATTTTGCTGAAGACTTTTCGTACAGAACTTTGCAGATTTTTTCCTGCAATTTGAGGAAAGTCCTAGTTGTGATGGTTTGAGAGATGTGCAAAGAACCATTTACTATGGCTCTCCTTCTAGTGTGGCACTTTCTTGCTGGGAAATGGAAGAAGTTTTTTTGTTATTTTGGTGACTTGAAGCCTCCTCTGTATTACAATCAGGGGTGCAACAGACCAATCTCTCTTTGTGGCTTGTAATGACTACTAAAGGGCCTGCACCAACAGCTACAGCAAAACTGCCACCACGCAGTGGTCGCCTCAGCAGTGAGATCCTTGCAAAAATGGATCGTCGCTCAGTTGCAGCACATCCATGGCACGATCTTGAAATTGGTAATTATTCTCTGCATTTCAGCAGCTGACAGGGGTCCCATAGCAGCTATTCTGATGTTCTGGGCGTTGTGAAGCCTGGAGATGCTTTTGCACTCCAGGATAGTTTGTTAGCTTTATGGGACATCTTAGCTACATGTGCCCAGAGTCATGGGGAGCTTCATTATGAGCAAAAAAACCTGCCTTCCTTTTTCCTTCTGCATTCTGATAGAGGATATGGTGAAACTAGTCTTACATCTTTCCCACTGAGTATTGCTACCAGCATCCATCCTCAGCTGATCTGCTTTCTGGTTTGCATGTGGTGCAGGACCAGATGCACCAGCCGTTTTCAATTGTGTAAGAACTCAGCGCATCCTTTATTCAACAACTTTGAGCTCTCATTTTCAATGTACTTGGAGCACTCCTGAGAATATCTGTTATTTGCAACCAAACAGTCGGTTGGAAGGATCTTGCAGTGTTTTTGAAGCATAAGACAGCAGCTTATGACTAGGTATTGCTGTTGCACTCTCAGGTGGTAGAGATTGGAAAGGGTAGCAAAGTGAAGTATGAGCTTGATAAGAAGAGTGGACTCATCAAGGTATGTTGTATTTAAACTCTGAAACCAACAGGGAACTGAGCAAGAGAACTGATTTGCATTCCTTTGACTTCCTAAGATGAGTTTATTGACTTGTTTGTGTCAATTGTTTGAGCTATTTGTATGTTCAGGTTGACCGTATTTTATACTCCTCGGTAGTCTACCCCCACAACTATGGCTTCATTCCTCGAACCCTGTGTGAGGACAATGATCCTATTGATGTCCTTGTCATCATGCAGGTTACACATCCCCTGCCACTCTCATTGTCAATATGATAAAAGTTTTGCTACTGTTGATCCTTATTAGGATTGACATATAATGAACTCCAGAGCTGTGTGCTGTCTCTGTTGCTACTACCAGAAATCAAATTGGAGTAACTCATGGGCTGCCTTTGTGTTGTGGCTTGTTTTGTTATATCATTGATGAATGTGCATACTGCACTCTTTTTTATTAAAGCAGGAACCTGTTCTTCCTGGATGTTTTCTTCGTGCAAGAGCAATTGGACTTATGCCCATGATTGATCAGGTCAAGAGCTTTTCTATTCATGGATCTCATGTGAATGTTCTCTGTTTGAACTTGTTTGAAATGGGTTATTTCTCCATGCATGTTGAGCTCACATGTAGTCTCCTTCCTTTGGACTGATTGACAGGGTGAGAAAGATGACAAAATCATTGCCGTTTGTGCTGATGATCCTGAGTACCGTCATTATACGGACATTAAGGAGCTTCCACCTCACCGACTTGCAGAAATTCGTCGATTCTTTGAGGACTGTATCCTCTCTCCCTCTTTGAAACTGAACTGTTCACTTGTGGCTGATGGAATAGAAAAGTCAGCAGGTTGGGACCTGTGAATGGCACAACTCTATCTGGTACAAGGTCTAATTTGCACATGTGATTTACTTTCACATTCTCTTTTCATGTTTTCTGTTTCTCTGTCTGTCTGTAGCTCTTCATACAGAATGTGTATGCTTGTGTCGAATTGTGGGTCATTAACACTTTATGCAGACAAGAAAAATGAGAACAAGGAGGTTGCTGTGGATGATTTTCTTGGCGCTGAAAGTGCTGTTAAAGCCATAGGCCACTCCATGTAAGTTCTGAACCTTTTCTACGGACCAGAATGATCTGTTACCATCTATATTGCATTGTCTACTGCAAAAGTTATGATGACATTAGACATCTTGTCTAACCCACAGACACATTTTAGATGGGGCTTGGGATCAGCTCTTTTCACAGTTGCTGTTCAACGGCCCTGGGAAATTGTGGATAAGAGTGTATGTGATGTGCACAAACTGTCTGCAAACTGTTTGTGGTGTAAAAATGACAGGGCTGCTACTTGTGAGTGATGTTTGGGAGTAGACTTTGTACTGAAAAAATCAGGAGTTGATGACAAGAGACCCCTGTGTTGTTTGTGTCTATGTCCTGACTGAGGTTGCAATGGTGGAAAACAGTTTTGAAGTCACTAGTCCTTGGAAAAAGCTGTTGCTATAAGGGTTGTTGGAGGGAAATTTTTTTCTGTGGATTGTTGGTGAAATGTGGGACTAATGTGATCAACCTATACATCTGAGGGATGTAATGTGTACAAGTATATGTCATTAGGTGATGAGAGGACCTGTAGAGGATGTGTTCTGAATTGAGGATGTTGGTTGATAAATTGGGAAATTGTATTGATTGCAGCATACCAAGAACTTGAATCACCATGATGGTCATGATAAGAAAGCCTTGTGGTAGACATTGTAACGTGTAAAAGTGACAGTAATGTCCTCAAGGGAGGAAAATTGTGAAGACTTTGTTCTTTACAGCCTCAGTAAATTGGACTAGGTTGCTGAGGAGTACAACCAGCCCATTCTGTTTCCTGTAATTTAAGAACCAAATGGTAAGAGGGGTGATAGCATTGGCAATTGTGGTAAAGAAACCCTATATGTGAGGTCATTGCTCTGTTTTGGAGCACTGAAATGAGTCCACCACTCATCAGATCATCTCGTGGTCAATTTGTGCAAGAATATCAAGAAGAGCTTGATTATCACCTATCTACCTAGTGATCTGGGCAAATTATTTGTTCTTGTTAACAACCACCTTGAAGGTATGCTTGAGATGAAAAGGAAATTGCCCACATATGCTGAGGTTGGAACTCTGAGATTGAAATGAGGATTTTCCTTCTGATACGTTGAACTGAGTCATTGTAGTTGTGGTGGTGCTGTTGAACAACTGTTGGGGAAGAAGGGGGAAAGTGGTGTGAGGAAGTGACAAGTATTCTCCCTTGCTACATGTGTTTGGAGTGGAGGTACAGGGATACACGTTTTCATGTGTGTTGGAAAGGTTTTCTAGAAGAAATCTGTAAAGCTTGGAAGTGAAAAGACTTGCTGCTGGAGTGAGTCCCCAGTTATTCACTTCCACTTCCTGATTGTAAATGCTCCTCCTCAAACTGAACTAGGCCTAGTTTCCTAGCATATGTATCATTTCATTTTATCTTCTGATGTTGCACTGCTTGTTTCAGGGACCTCTACGCCTCATACATTGTGGAGACCTTGAGACAGTAGGCTCGAAAATCTGGCAGACATTTCAAGTAGGGTCGTGACATTAGCATATATCCAATTTCTAAGCTACTCAACAGGTTTCTTCCATGTTGTCGAGTAGACACTTAGCTAATGGTTGTCCATCTTTCACTACTTCATCTCTGTCTCCATGAATTTATTTTAGGTATCACTGTTTCCCCTTGTAGAAGCACACAAGAAGCAGATAGCAAGTCTGAAGCTTTGTGCACTTGCTCCATGATGTTGCAAAACTCTCCTAATTTATAAGAGTAAAAGAAGGCAAATACTGTCTTTGATTGGATGTGGGGCCATCAACATACATGTTTCCACTTGTGTTTGAAGGTGGAGAGCCTGATCAGCATGGTCCTTGAAGTACTTCTGGGTGAAGGAGTAAATCTGTTTTACAAATCAGGTGTTGCAGGTCTGGTGAGCTTGTATGTTGCATTATTTTCTTCTATGACCTAGGTACTACACACCAAAGACTCCTAAGGCTCTTGATGATCATGTATATTCTTGCTCACAGCCATTGCAGAATGTGGCATCCATTTTGTCCCTGCAGACATTTGGTTCAAGCAGTGAGCAGATCCAGTCACATGTCAGATTTAATCAACCATCGATAATTCCTCTTCAGATCCAAGCCACCCCCAATTTGATGGGTGACTTCATGGCTTTTGGTATGTACCCAACAAAGTGTGTTTTGCTAACCCAATGTGGTGGTCTGAGCTCCTATGATGTAAGAGACTATATGCTGTCTCCTATGCTCTTGCCAAAGTTTGGGATTGATACCCATATGTACCTCAGCTGCTCTAATGTCAGGTATTCACTGCAGAGTATTGGTGTTCTGTACTTGTTTGTTGTTGCAACTCAGTTCAATGTGGACAAGGTTCAAACCTTTTTGCGTTTGTTGGATTTATTTTTAAGGATTAATCCAGCTTACTAATCAAAGCGTGAAATCCATTTGATACTCTCTCAATTTTTTGTAACTTGTTTGAGCAGAGGCTTATCCCATAATTTGACCACAAGCATATCTTGTATAAACTAACAATAAGTCGCTGCTGTAACCTTCACTTTCAGGTTGGTGCTTGCTTCAGACGCCAAATAAAATCATTGCAAAAGTATGTTTCAAAACTTCAAAACAATTGAAAACATTTCCAGAAAAAGATGTGACAATCTTTCAGTACGAAGCACACTTGAATTATTGTTTTGAAGTTGGTGCAAGTAGTCAGTGAACTGCAAAAATCAATTGAAAACATATCCAGAAAAAGACGTTACAAACTTCAAGCACTACCAGTCTCAGATGATCCTTTCCAAGTTGGATCAAGTAACCATCAAACCATGGGAAACAATTGAAAACATTTCCAGAAAAGATGTGACAAATTCTGAGTACTAACAGTCTTGAATGATCCTTTTGAAGTTCAGGCAAGGAATATTTGAACTGCAAAAAAGCCAATTGAAAACCATTTCCAAGAAAAGATGTGACAAACTTTGAGAAATACTAGTGTCTTCAAATGATCCCCTTTCAAGTTTGGGTGAGTAACCATTGAACTGCCAAAACCAGTTGACAACATTTCCAGAAAAGATGTGACAAACTTTGAGTACTACTAACATCCTCAAATGATCCTTTAGAAGTTTGGACAAGTAACCATTGAACTGCCAAAACCAGTTGAAAAAAATCCCGGAAAAGATGTGACAAACTTTTGAGTGCTACTAACATCCTCAAATGATCCTTTTGAAGTTCAATCAAGTAACCATTGAACTGCAAAAAACATTTGAAAACATTTCCAGAAAAAGATCTGACAAACTTTTGAGTATCATTCTCAAATGATCCTTTTGAAGGCGTACTTGAAAAACTCTAAAGGGTGTTCTATGACCTGGGCAAAAAGAGGAAGAAGAAAAAGATTTGTGTCTAAGCAGCCATAGAGGAATCAAGCTCCTGGTTTTAGGGTTTCTAATTTTTGAGGAGATTTTTAAAGTTATGGGATCAACCTGTGCTTGATGTACAGGAACACACTCACAGGTTCCGAGATAAACAATGCAGAAGGTTGGGGGGCGGGGGGCACTGATTTTGGCAGAGCCGCAAAATTATGTTTTACAAACTCATTTCTTTAGTGTCAAAGATTTAACAGCCTGCATCAGACCCAGCTTCCTTGATGGTGGCGATGGAATGTACCCAAGTGAGCGAGGTTGGTTCCAAATAGAGCCTGCACTGCTTCCAAAAAGAATGCAAGTCATCCGATGGACAGCAGGAGTCAGCCTCTGGGGAGGAAGCTGATAACTAGCTGCATAATATCCCTGTCTCCACATGTTCCCGCCCCATTTTCCATCAGTTACCACAGACCAGCTGAATGGGCGAGATAAAACCACAGACCCTAAACAGCCCCTTTGTCATCAACAACAAACAAAAAATCTCACAAAAGTGCACAACTTGGATTCAGGAAGCAGGTCAGTATATTCACTTGGTAACAAAAAGAAACTAGAAACTAGAAACTAGAAACTCACCTGTGCATTATCAGAAGATGGGCAGGCCTCAAATAAATGTTCAGAATGATTCTCTACAACAAAGTCCTCACCACCATCTACATCCTCCAAAGCATTTGCTCTCTCTCTCTCACGTTCAATGTGCACTGCCTTTGGTATCTTTATCTGCCATCCAACATCGACAGGATCCACTTATCCCAACTTTTACACCCAATTGCAAACTCTCATCACCAGGTGCATGACTTTTTCTCATCATGTCAGGAAAATGAGGAAATGTTCAAATTCCAACTGCTTGTGTATATACAGTGACTCTATCCTGCTTCGCATACATACCTTTTTCCTGAATATGGTTTTGTTTTGAATTGGGATCCTGCCCTTCTTCTTCCTTCCTCTTAGTTTGTGCCGAGTTCCACCACAGATAACACATAAGCATCCCATTTTGTGTGTTGAAGCTCTGCACTCCCCAACCAACTGCTACTCATACCATATGATTCTACTAACTGCTATGGGAAAATCAAAGTAGTATCAACAAACCAATGATAACAGAATCCAGAAATCTTGCACACATAAATTGTGCTGGACAGTTCAATTTTGAAATTTCCTGCACAATAAAAGTGCACTTTCACAATGGTTACAGAGAGTTGTGTTATACATACACATTAGATTTTCTAGGGCGACCAATGGCATTCACATGTGGGAACTGCAAATCCTTTCCTTCTGCATGCTTGGAGTCTGCAGTTTCATCGGCCTGCAATGAACCTGCAAGGGTAAAATGTCTCAGCCAAGGTTAGGTCCTATGAGCCCTAGGCTCAGACACATATCAAGCATGGTAGCCAACTCAATCAAACAGTTGTGCATCACACAATGAAGTACTACCTGGGGATGAGTCCATTTTGTCATGGTTGTTTCCAAGATCCTCCATTTCTTGGTCCCTCCCCTCAACATGAGCTCCAGAAGTTGCATGAGTTTGTTCGATTACATGTTCAGTAGTAGTGTTCTCCACATCTTTGAGCTGCTCAGTAATGTCCAAGCCCTCAGCATGCTCCTTTTGTTCCCTGGCCTTACTCTCTGCCATAACTTGCTCCACAGGGGCTGCAGAATACCCTCTATGCACCATGTTGACACCACAAAAATTGCATAACTGTATGTACATCTCAGACACAGATAGTAGACAGAATTATCTTTGGGTCAAGATAGATCTGTGACAAATGTATCTTTGTCACAGGAGTAAGAGTCATACCACTGCGTTTGACCTTGGTTTTCAGCCAATTTCCAACTTTTTTCTTCTTCTTCTTCTTTGGGTTCTGGGATTCTCTTTGTTGCTCGCTGCTTGTCTTCATACTGGAAGTACCATTTCCTGCACATGCAATGTCACCAACAATACCATCAGTAATGCTGAAAGACAGATTACTTACACCATAATATATGCTAAAGTGTGATTGCCCCAATCCTAATGGCACAAGGCAATTAAGTAGTATATTGCCAACACAAACACCACTAGAACCCATCAAATTTTGACTACCCAAGAGACTCAAAATGCAGCTTATGTCCTTGTACTCTTAAATAATCTTGGAACTGAAAATTTTGCTCTTGCCCACAACTCAGAGAAACTCAGACAGGTGCTTTCACTTTGCTGAACAGTAAGAAATGGACAAAATACAACCCATTACCTCACCCTACAGATATAGCCATAGGTTACAAAGGCCAGGAGGATGGACCTGGTGCAGAAGATGGGAACGAAAAGCCCACTGCCAAACACAGAGTTGAGAAGGATGCTTCGACAGCGTGAAGAAAATCCAGAATAGGGTCACCTTTAGCATTGTACATGCGACAGTTGCTCCACACCAGGGCAACATCCTCAAACACTTCCTCCACTGTTCTATACGCTTCCCCTTTCTCTAACCTGTTACGAATAGTACCTAGATCCATCGGTTTTTTCACTATGGTGAAGTAATCCTGCATCTCACCCAACCACATCCCATCTCAAGATTGCAGAAACAAAGCATAAAACAGTTCCAGAAAAGCTATGATTCAGCAACAGAAATTTTAGAGAACAGCTTGATTGATATCTCCACAAATCTTGTCTGAGTACCAATAGTTTATGGCAAAATTTGTTATGTGCAAAAAAGCACACAAACTGGAGTGGATTCAAACAGTCAGATCTATGAGATAGCACACCATCTAACAACCTGCAAAACCTCTCAAGTACAGAAATGCTGTATAGTGCTCTAAGAATTACACCAAGAGAAACATATCCAGGAACTAAAACAGCAATTATACTCTTCAACCATACCGGAATGCCAAGGGCAACAGGATCCACAGGCTCGTTGAATGGTTCTGCCTCACTCATCTTCATGACCCGCTTCAGCAACTGTTTCATGAAACAAAGTGAAAAAAAAAAAAAAAAAAAAACAAAAAAAAAAAAAAAAAAAAAAAAAAAAACACAAAACAAAAAACTCTTCATCTCAAATTGATCATGTAGAAGTTGCTAGATGACTGGAAGAAATTCTTAATAGATGATCTATCATGCCGACAATGCCATAGGGTCTTTGTTATTTTGAAAAGTAGGATAATGCTGTAACTTGGGTCAGAGAAACACACCCCAAGCACAGTTTTGAGCCTGCTTTTGTCCAGGCTTCTAGAATCATCAGCTGTGGCACTAGTTGATAGTTGTTTGTCTTTCAAAGCAACTGGTGTCAAGGACTTGCCCTTGTTTGAATCCTTCTTCTTTCCTGTCTTGATTGTTGCTGCCACTTCATGCACTTCCTCATGCACTTCATCATCGTGAACTGGTCTATGGATGTGATCTTTGGGCACCGTGCTGTTGGGTGTGGCATTAATGGGAAGCACAATCTCCAGGGAGCTGAAGATATCATTTTTCACTTTAGATTCCCCCCCTTTGATTTTCCCACCAGCAAGGATTGGAAAGCTTTCCCGGAATTTGGACGGGCGCACCCGATGCCTTGAACTTTCACGTCGCTTCTCCACCTGCTGCTGGTCCTTGGCCCGGCTTGCAACATCATCACCAGCAGTGATCTCGGCTGTTGGCAACTCTTTGTTTTCATCTCCTCTCCAACCCTTTTTTATTATGTCTTCTTCTGTGTCCTCCTCATCCTTCCCTCCACTGTCAAGGTTTGAAACAACCTCCTCATCTCGTGTTAGAGAATCTCCAGCTGTGCTCAGTATGTGACCCTGCAAAAATATTTCTCACATCCAAGTTTTAGTTACTGACTTTTTTTCCAATCCCACCCATAAAACTGAAACTGAGATTGCCAAATAGGTGGGAGACTACTAAGGGCAACCCACCTGGACCGATCAAACTATCTAGCCAATTAGAAACAGGGAGCAGTCAACAAATATTATGTGACTGCATAGATTAGACTCTCCTCCCAGGGCTCTGAAAGTTTTCCAGGATCACAGCAGTCTTCCAGTGGATCCACTGGATTTGACTCCTGGACCTCATCCAATTTCCAGTGCAGGATCACATACTGAGCGCCAGGGGAGATGCTCTTACGTCTGTCTTTCTACTACTGTCAGCATTCTCCATGTCGGCCCCCTTCTTCTTCTGCTTCAAGTTCCTCGTGGGGCCTCCTCTTGGATCCCTCTTTCTCTTATTCTCCCCTCGCAATAACGGCAGAAAGCCATGATCACGCCCATTGCTGTTTCTAAGACCAACACCACCATCGAGTGTGCCATCTTCCTCCTCCTCCTCCTCCTCCTCCTCATATATTGTCGTGGTCGGCTGCGGTGTTTCTTCTGCTTTGATCTCGGGTTTCCGAACATCCACTCCCCGGCTTCTGGACCTCCTCCCTTCCATTCTTCTGAGCTCTATCAGGCCACAGATAGCAAACAACAAATCAGTCACCCACTTGTGACATTCTTTCACTCTCAAGGATTGATCCATGGTTGCTCGATTTCCCCCTTACATCCAGAAAAGATTACTGGCAAGTACGTATAGCGGACAAGGAAACCCAAGTCAGCCAGGGAAACACAAAAGAAATTAGCTCAAAGAAACGTGTTTCGGGACGAGGATGGGAAGGAAAACAATCACAAACCTGATGAAGCCAATTTCTGAAACCCACCCACAACAAATCTCCATAGAGAAGAAATTTTTTCCACACACAACAACGACAACAAGGACTTCTACTAAAACTAATACTACTACTACTACTGTCACTAAAATCCAAACACTTGGAAGACGGAAGATTCTCCATCCTGTAGTATAGAGCCTCTCAGAGGATTCTCAATCTCCACACACCAGAACAAAGCACAAAGAGTGGCGGTGAAAACAAACCCACCTCAGGGAAAAACACAAAAAGGGTGGTAGTGTTGTTAAGCACACCCAGTGCCGACCATTCGGGAAGAGGAGGAGGAGGAGGAGGTGGAGACAAAGACGGGGGTTTTGAAGAAGAAGACGAAGCTCCGAACGAAAATCGCACCACCTCCTCCTCTTCCTCCTCCTATTATTCACGTATTCAACAGCAACGCCACGGCAGGCGTAGTAGGCGTCAGCAAAAACCCACCGGGGATGATGATGATGATGACGATGATACCAAAATGAATAAAAAGGATCCTTCTATGCATCATTTCCTTTGCAATCCATCACAATAACAATAACAAAGAGACTTCTTAACCTTCTTAGCACATCAATCAACAAAACCCCCGACCAGCACCCCCACCACACTTTGTAAGGCACTGGCACTACTTTTTTCCTTTGTATTTTCAGGTCACTCCCCAACCCAAACCTCCTCCTCGCAATAATGATTTTTTTTCCAAGCCCTTCTTTTGTTTGGGTGGGGGGGACCTTCTCTCTTTTGGGTAATAAGAAAAAGCCTTACTTTTTTGTTGTTACTTAGCTTGAGTTTGGACTTGCTAGCAATGGGAATAAGTTTAAGTTTGAAGGGGGGGGG
>Ga0209611_10004247_pt1 | contig 24583 bp, 18 predicted proteins | sample S1TSphgellanicum_3_FD_187693 | JGI IMG/M metagenome (GOLD analysis project Ga0209611, IMG submission 187693) | Host-associated microbial communities from peat moss isolated from Minnesota, USA - S1T2_Fc - Sphagnum magellanicum MG (SPAdes) (version 2) | ecosystem: Host-associated > Plants > Peat...
TAAAAACAAAAATTTTGTTCAACAAATGTAGTGATGTAATAGGCACCCAATAAAAACAAAATTTGTTCTTTTGTGGTGGGTGAAAGGGAATCAATTTTTGGGATTTTTGTTGTTTTTAATGTGTTCCCACGAAGTTCATGTTGTGTTCCCATCAAGTTTTCAACAGATTCCCACATGCTCCTTGTGTTCCTAATGTGTTTTCCAACATGTCTTTAATAGCACATCACTTTGTCTCATTTGCTTTGCACAAAGTTATCCCCTTGGAACCTATACAATTGGGTAATACTAAAACTTATGTGTTCATATGTTTGGAATGACTAATTTTATATTGGGGAGTTTTCAAAGGTTCTTGACTTCTTTGTGATGGGCCAATCAAAGAGGCTTATTGCAAAAATTAATTTTATATATCTCATGAAGATGGTAAAGTTATATATACATATATAGTTTTTCACTTTGGTAATAAAAATAAAAAATTCTTGAAATTCTTAGAATTGAGGTGGGAAAAAAAATGTCTAGTGTTTTTGCATTACTTAAACATATTGCACCACCAAGCTTTGAAGTAAGTAGTTTGAAGTAATGTCAAATACTTTTTTATGATTTTTGGCATTTTGAGCAATTAATTTTGAAAAAACTCAACATTTATTAAAAATAATTAAATTAAATTACTGCCAAAATGATAAAGTAGTTATGATACTTAATGAACTTTGAAGGCATCCAAACTAAAAATTAATACTTCTCATCACAATAGGTAATCACACTCATGGAGTAGTGAGAGTATATTAGTCTATGAAAAAACAATAAATCAAAATGTGGTGACACCTTTTTTCCTTTCCTTTTTGGTTTGGTTGTTTTGTGATGTTGCATGCACTTAACATAAACACAATTTATTGGCCTTGGTAACCTACCAAGGCAAGGATATTGTGTTTGGATTCATTATAGAGTATAGTAGTTGAATTGATTTTGGCCCTTAGGTAATAAGTTTATTTTTATATGAGGATTTTTGAAAATGTGATATTTTGGCTTGTGTTGAAACTTGAGATTAATCATAGAGTTATAATATCTTGAAGGATTTTGGTTTCATTTAGAGGATTTTTTTGAAGATTATATATTTTCATGGTGAAATATTGGAGTTTGCATGTTTCTTCTTTTGCCTTAATGTTTTATTGTAAATGGCAATGCTAGAAAAGTTGGGCGCATGCATAACTTAAAAGGGCAAATGGGGGGCTTTGGCAGCAACCTCATTTTGCCCACCACTAACACCCTTGGGCATGGAAGTAAAGTCACACGGTGACAATTAACAGCCTAGGTTGTAGTAGTCATTGTAGTTACACCCTAGGTAAAAAAAATACAATAATAAAGGTAAAATTAAATTACTATAAAATTTTACCACATTAAAAAAAATACCAATTCTCTAGGACAATATTTGAGACTTTTCATAGTTTAGAAACTCATTTTTTTTTATGACACTTGGAACTCAAACAACACTTCCTACATTGGTATGTATTTGATATTTAAATTATTCTCATCAATTTTTGGATTTCGTTTTTTTTAAAATTTATAATTTTTGTGTATTTGTATATATTATGGTTTTTTTGAAGTGATTTTTTGCTTTAACTTTCTTGAATTTTTTTTTGTATGATGTAAAATGTAATATATTAATGTAACCTTAATATAAAAATTATGTATTAGGGTTAGGGTTCTTGATCAATTTTTGGATTTATCCCTTTGATTTATAACCTTGTGTATGTGTATACATTATGGTTGATTTTAAGTGATTTTTATTTCAGTTTTTTTGATTTTGTCTTTGTATGTATTGAATGTATTTTTTTCAATTCTTATTTATGTTTTGCACATCATTTTCTTTTGTAGAATCATGGATGATGGAAGGCCACATATGTCGATTTGTTTTATAATGGAAAATGAGATGACAACTATTGTAGCTTTTCAATTGATGGAAGGATCTTCATCATCCATGGTTGTGGCACCTCCATTATTGCAATTACCAATCATCAAACAATGTCATAAGAAAAAAAAATAGTGAGTGGTGAAACAAATATTGTAGGGAGATGGAGTGATATTGCTTTTGTTAACATCCTTGACTTATATGAAGAAGAATGAAGGTGTCTTGACAAATCTTGTTTGTCATTCAAACATTGGACACACATTTGCACCAAACACCATCGTCAATTACTAAATGAGTGTCATCGGGAAAGATAAACAAATCAAGAACAACATCGGGAAAATGAAAAGTGAGTACTGATGTCAAAAAACTTTGTTGGAAGAACAAACCAAATTAGCTGGATCAACATGGTCATGGTTTACACAAATGACAACTATTATGGAAGGTTCTACCAAAGGAGATGGTGCACTTGGAGGGGTTGATGAAGGCATTACAGAAATTATCAAAGAAGTTAACCATGAAATTCCAAATATTCAAGCATCCACACCTACACTTTCAAATGATGAGGAGCTAAGAGATGTGCCACTTCTTAAAAGTTTTGTTAATACACTAGAAGAAAGTACAAATACTTCTCGTTTTACGCCAAAAAGTTTTTCTTGCAAATTGCTTGGGGTTTCTAGCAAAGTAATATCTTGCAAACGAGCATTGATTGGAAATGCCAATTATTTGATGGAAACCATGAACAAATTTGTGGAAGGTTTTATTAATGTTGAGAGGCACAAGTTAGAATTTGGGGAAAGAATGACAACTTTGCTTATGGAATCCAATGAGAAATTGGCTATCAAACAAATGGAATTTGAACTTGAGGAGTCAAAAGCTTGAGTTAGCATCTTGTGCATAAGCTCAAATAACTCAATTGGCAATTGCCAAAATGTTTTGAGACATTTTACATGTTTCCAAATGATTCAAATATTTGTCACTATGTGATTTTGTGTAAATAGGCAATATATTAATAAAAAAAGGTTTCTTTCTTTTGGTCATCTAAAAACAAAGTTGAATAACTTTTTATCTTTCATTTTTTTTTCAATTTTGCAAATTGCATTAGCTACTAAAACTCCTTATGCAATTGTGCTCCAACTTTCAGAGCAATTGAATAAAACCTCAAATTTGATGCACCGATATTACCAAAGTGGGTTTTTTGCAGGTTTTTTTGAATTTTTTCATTTAAGAACAAAGTTGCTTTTGATTTTTTTCAGTTTTGCAAATTGCATTAATTAATAGATTTCCTTGTGCACTTATGGTTCAAATTTTAGAGGAATTAAATAATTCTTAGATCTGATGCATCTATATATCCAAAGTGGGGTTTTTGCGCGTTTTTTTGCACTTTTCATCTAAGAACAAAGTTGAATAAATTTTTTTCTTTTGATTTTTTTTTTTCAGTTTTGCAAAATGAATTAGTTAATAGATTTCCTTGTGCACTTGTGGTTCAAATTTTAGAGTAAATTTATAAAATCTCAGATCTGATGCATTTATATATCCAAAGTGAGGTTTTTGCGGGTTTTTTTGCACTTTTCATCTAAGAACAAAGTTGAATAACATTTTTTCTTTTGATTTTTTTTTTTTCAGTTTTTCAAAATGCATTAGTTAATAGATTTCCTTGTGCACTTGTGGTTCAAATTTTAGAGTAAATTTATAAAATCTCAGATCTGATGCATTTATATATCCAAAGTGGGGTTTTTGCAGGTTTTTTTGCACTTTTCATCTAAGAACAAAGTTGAATAACTTTTTTTCTTTTGAATTTTATTTAGTTTTGCAAATTGCAGTAGTTAATAAAACTTCTTATGCACTTGTGGTTCAAATTTCAGAGTGATTGAATAAAATCTCAAATCTGATGCATCTAAATATCCAAAGTGAGTTTTTTGCAGGTTTTTTGGCACTTTTTCATGTAAAAAAGAATTGAATAACTTTTTTGCTTTTGATTTTTTTTCAGTTTTGCAAATTGAATTAATTAATACATCTCCATATGCATTTGTGGTTCAAACTCTAGAGTAATTGAATAAGATCTTAGATCTGATGCATTCATATATATCCAAAGTGGGTTTCTTGCAAGATTTTTTGCATTTTTTCATCTAAAAATAGAATTGAATATATATTTTTTCAATTTTGCAAATTGCAAGAGCTAAGAGCCCTCCTAATGGACTTGTGTTCCAAATTTCAGACCAACATAATAGAATCTCAGATTTGATGCACCTATATTTCCAAAGTGTTCGTGAAGAACATCAAATAGGGTTGGTGCATATAATCATCCAATTTGTGAAAAGTGCAGCACACATTGCTTCTCCACATTGTGAGGCAATTCAACCTTCATGAAGAAGAAGTACTTGCCCCCTTGCACAATGAAATGGATCTTCTTGAAGACCTCTTCGAGGCGGTGGTAATCCCATCAATTGGCTATAATTATGAAGGACACAACAAGCCACCACAATTCTAGGAGCTTAATCAACACGTACAATGACGTAATGCAAGATCCTCCACTTGTTTTTAAGAATCCCAAAAGCATTCTCAATGTTAACTCTACCAACATCCATTTGTTGATCAAACATGATTTTATCCAAATTTCCATCAACTAGCTTGAAATTACACAAAAAGTAATTTCGACTCGCATAACTTGCATTTCTAAGTAAATTAGGTTTTATCTTTAAACCTTCAATCACCACAATTGGTTCTTTCAAAATTGATCGTGTTTGAAGTTGTTGATAAATAGATGACACCTTAAATTAGCCCCATTTGCTATTCCATTAAGAATTGAACAACAAACATTCCTAAACAATTTGTCCATGTCACAAATTGCCTGCAAAACAATTGAATTACAACTTTTTCATATATAACAATAATCTACAAGTATTACAATAACATATTTACCAACTTTTGGGAAAACGGAATACAGGACCCATCAATAGCGCCATAAACATCGGGTAAGCCACATGCATGAAAAATTCCATCCATAATCCTAAGTAAGTGTGGACCATGAGGTATAGAAATATATAAGACTAAACAACTTATCCTTAGAAATTAAAGCATCGACAACAATATCAACATATTTAGGCATTGTAAAAGCTTCAACATTGAATCTATCAAACAATGATGTTTGCACTAACCCCATGTGCAAATTGATATAATAACAACTCAACAACTTTTCTAGGCTCTAATGGTGCTTTAACAAACATGGTAACCCTAGATTTGACAAAAGGTCCCAATTCTCTAACCAAGTACATAAATGATCCATCAATCATATGATATGCGAATAAATATTTTATGTCCCTCATTTTCAAATTAGTGTGCCAAACAACTCCTCCTATCAAATCCCAATGTGTAGTAGAGTGTTTAGGCTCATTTTACCAAATCTTATGTGGCCTAGTCTCTTGGTAACAAGAAGAAGAGAAAAAATTAATTGGGATTGCATGGAAGATGAGTTAGTACCTCAAACTCTAATAATAAATTCCTCACTTGAACCATTCTCTTCCTCTTGTGAACAATTAGCTTTCAAAATCTCAACATGATCAAAAAGAAAATAATAATAATACAATGCCAATAGTGGTTCAATTTTCAATGTGAATTCATTGAAAATACTAACTTTTAAAATTCAAATGTGAATAATGAAAATTATTTACAAAGCTTTTACACTCACAAAACTAAAAAACAAAAACTATTAAAAGCTCAAAAAATCAAACAGCTCAAAACCCTAAAACCCAAACAACAAACAAAACCCTAAATTTGAATGTTGATTAAACCCTAATATGGTAAAAAAAAAAGAAGCTCTTTCCTGGAAACCCTAAAAAGTGAAACCCTAGATTTGAAGCCCTTAGTACAGCACGCCGTGCGAGAGGGGGAAGTGAGAGAGCGAGAGTGTGTGTGTGTGTTAGTGTGGGAGAGAGCTGCGCAGGCGGAGGTGATGGCGGATGACCACGCATCTTCAGTGCGTCCGCTCCGAGTCCTTGAATTTTACAGTGGCATCGGAGGGATGGTACGTGCCTCTGTGTCTCTCTCTGTGTTTATGTGTTTTCCCTTTGTCAATTTGGATGCGTGCAAAATAGTTTTGACTGTAGTGGAATGATTGTTAGGGCTAAGGTTAGTTAGGGTTGAGAGATCTTATTTGGTTTCTTCGGTCATTCATTCATAGGTCTGAATTCCAGGTTTGAAGTTGCCAAATCTTGTGTGCATATTAATTAATTAATTAATTAATTTTTGGCTCAAGAAATTGACGCCAACTTTGCAAAAAAAGACCTTAATGTTTGAATGTGCCATCCACAATGAATAGATTTTGAACTTGTTTGAATATACATTCGAATGTTTCATTTTGTCGCAGAGGTATGCTCTGAAAATGGCAGGTGTGCATGCGGATGTGGTTGAGGCTTTTGAAATTAATGAAATTGCCAATGATGTCTATGAGCACAATTTTGGCCACCGTCCCAATCAGGTCAGTAGTGTGTGTTGCTCCTCATTCAATCAACAATACTTCCTTATTCGCACACTACCCACATTGTTACAATCACGATCTTGTGCACCTGATACAAGCTCCAAGTGTTGTAGCATTTAGGGTTTAGTTTTTCTTCCACAGTTGGTCTTTTTGTGGTCAGGGTCTTTTCTTTTTCTGCCCCAATTTTATCAAGTAGGTGGATGGGTGATCATCCACAAGAGGAATGAGCCAAATCTGGCTAGAGGTAAGCCAGCAAAGTAGGAATTTTTAGGATACCACTTTGTTCTGTCAACCTCCAGGGACTCATGGTCTAAATATGATGACTTCTGACTGTTTGTTTCCTCAAAACATGGTGGTTTTTGCACAAGTTTTCTAAAAAACAACTGTTTGTACACTTTGCACCAGATTTTTTTCTTGGTTGCCATGGTGAGAAAACTTGCACCAAAAAAATAATATTGATTCTTTTCTTTCTGATGTGTTATCCATATCATTGTTGCTTCCTGCTACCTAACAGAGCTGCTGAAATTGCAATGGAGTGGTTTAGAGATCTTTCAGGCTTTGGTTCTGGTGTATGCATGTTATGTTCAACTGGATGAACATCCCTCAAAATCTGGAGATGGGTGGTGGTGAAAGATTGCAATTCAACATTGAATATTTGAACTACTTCTTAATGAGTTTACAAGTCCAATATTTGCTCACCTACTGTGTCTAAAAGTTGTGGCTGCTTGGTTGACATCAAACATTTTCTTGACCAGATTTTCTGATCTTTTGCAGGGGAATATACAGCGTTTGACAGTACAGCAATTGGATGCTTACAAGGCTCACTCGTGGCTCTTGTCTCCACCATGCCAGCCTTACACCCGTCAAGGTTTTCACATCTTTTCTTTGTTCTGGCAATTTCTAAACAGCAATGACCTGGCTTCAAGAAATAAAACTTGTAGGTGAAAAGAGCTAGAAGTTTGCTAAATAGACCTGCAGAATTAGTGCCCACAGGATGATACCAAGAACAATGATCAAATCAAAGGAGCAGCTTATCCTTCAAAAAGTCCAATCAAGGAGTCTTGGGGTAGAGTTTTTGATACTCCTTAGTTAGACTTTTTGATAGAGAATCTCTTCTTTTCTTTTGGTCACTGTGCAGCACAGACCAGAATTTCTTGGTATCCCCTTTGGGCACCAACTGCGCAGTCCATTTCACAGACCTTTACCACTTCTCATACACAAGTTTGATTTCTTTAAGCTTGTTTTTTGAAGTCCAACACTTGGCCCACTGTGCTCCAGAGAACATCCTTAGTCCATAGGTTTGAGGCATTTTGTACCAGACTTTCTGTACTAGTTTGAAATTTTTCGAACATTTGTGAAATTTTTTGCCTGTTCTGGTTTCGTTTAATCTTGAATATGGAGATTTCTGAAATTTCATGAGAATGATCATCTTCTAATAATTTTTTGCTGTGCTTTGGAATGAGAGATTGATGTCCTGAAATTACAAAGTAGGTCAAGAAGCTCAGTATTTTTGTGTATGCTGAAGATTTCCTGATTCGAACTTGTGAAGGCTGCAGGTCTGCGCAAGGATGTTGATGATTCTCGTGCACAGTCTTTCCTTCAGATGTTGGAAATGCTCTCACAAATGGTTTCACCACCAAATTACATATTGGTTGAGAATGTGGTTGGATTTGAGGTGAGCTGAACCAAACCTCATCATGTGCATCCACCAAGTCTGTTACGGTCATTTGGGCTCCTATCTTTGGTTGTTAATCTCAAAGATTTGTAGCAGATGTAGTATCCTGCTTTTTCTGGATTTCCTTGTCTAAACCCTAAACCCTAAACCAGGATTTCTACATTGGTTCTCATCAGTCAGGGGCAGGGGGGTTTTCTTTGCATGTTAATTAATAAGTTATTGGTTGGGAGGCAGAATTCAGTCACTCACAGCCAACTGATTGATGTGCTTGAAGATGCGGGTTTTATCATTCAGGAGTTTATCCTGACTCCACTCCAGTTGGGCATTCCTTATTCACGACCACGCTACTTTTGCCTGGTAGGAATTGCTTTTTGTACAAGCCTTGCTTGTGATGTCAGTTGAAGAGGTGTAAACAGTACACATTTCTTTGCATCTATGATGAATAGTGCACTGCAGTTGCTGTCCAGGAAGATTTTCAAATGCAAAAGAGTTAGGGTTTAGGGTTGAGAAGAGGATATGCTCAAATAAACTGTAGTAATTGATTCATGGATTTTTTGCTGCAGGCCAAGAGGAAGCCTTTGAATTTTGGGCAGCCAGATCTGAATAGTTGTTTACTTTGTCAACTTGGGCCTCTTGCTGACCACATTAAGTTTCTCGCCCATCTGCCTGATGTGCAACAGGACGACAATCTTCATAGTACCTGTAGCTTGAATTCTTCAGATGGTTTGACAGGCATTGATCACAAGCTTTTGGAAGTGGCAAATGCTGGAGAAATTCCTACCAAAAAGTTGCCATTGAGGAAGATGAATGAGCCTGTACTAGATCAGACTGTTTGCTGTAGATCTATAAGTGATTTCTTGGAGAGTGACCCCTGTGCAATTCATGACACTGGGGCTCCTCCTTTGCTCAGAAGAGCATCAGAAGATGGACGTGGAATTGATGTGTCACAAATGGAGCTCCAGCAGCAGCTTGATGCAAGAGAAACTGCTTCCTTACTTTTGGAGGCTGATGATGATAAGTGGGAGCATTACAAGTTACCAGTGAATGTGGTTGAGCGGTGGGGTGATGTTTTTGGTATCCTTCTGGAATAGATAATTAGGACAAATCCATCTTTCAAAGTGTCCTTGTCCTCATAGAATGGATGTCCTCTTTGGGTTTTTTCTCTTTTTCTTTTTCCTTTGGAGAACACAAAATATTGGTTGCCTTAATATTCCAGTTCAGACATTGTGACACGTGATTCCAGGTCTTGTTGCTGTTTTACTAAAAGTTATGGCCGATATGCAAAGGGTACTGGCTCCTTACTAGCAACTAAGGTAGCTCTTGCCTACAGCTGAATGCTCCAGTGATAGTGCAGGTTAGATAGACCATTTTCTTCCATGTGCTGGCACATGCTGGCATGCTGCTGATGTCTCCCAGTTTTAAGGTATGCACCTGTTGTACAATGTGGTATCTGATCCGATCTTTATTGGCATATCTGCAGAATGAAAGTGCACTTACCCAACAAGGTACCCTTGATGTGTCAAAAGGGGTACCCATCACAAGCCTCGGGCTCCGGTACTTCACCCCTCAAGAGGTGAGCCAGTTGCTTATGCTTCAAAATTTTACTTCTCTGAAGAGGACAGAAAGATGATCCTCATGACATTGTTTATTGCATTTCCAGTCTGCTGGTGCATTTTTCAATTGGGAAATGTAGTTGGGTTTGTGCAACTTCTTATCACAGGAAGGAAAGTTATGTGCTTTTTCCTGTTTGGGAATTCTCTCTGCATATAGGTGTTTAGGATTCATGGAGAAACCTGGGATAAACCCTAAACTCTAAAATCATGACTCAGAAGTGGCATCGATATTCTTCTTCATTATTATTGTTATGTGCATCTATTCTCACTGTTACATTCACTGATTTTGTGAATCACAGATAGCCAACTTACATTCGTTCCCGGCTGAATTTAGCTTTCCTCACTATGTGAGTTTAAGGCAAAGGTAATTTTCTCTATTCCCATTTGTGTTTGGAAGTGCTGGTATCTTTTGGTTTGGTTTGTTCATTTTCATGAGTAGGTATGCGATTGAACTTGTGATCTGAGTTTCTGTCTTTGGTGGCAGATATGCATTGCTTGGGAACAGCTTGAGTGTGGCAGTTGTAGCTGCTCTCCTGCGATACCTGTATGATGTCAAAAGAGGAAGTGAAGGACATCCTTGAATCTCAAGAAGTTTTTAGGGCCTTGTATAGTGTAGTTAGGAACAATGCCCTCTTCATTTAATGCCCACCAAGAGCTTGAATCTCTGGTCATCACCTATGTCAGCGAGCTCGTGGGTCTTCCTCCTATTCATCAATCCATGTCCGATCAAATGCGACCCCACGTTGTTCTTCTTCCCTTCTTTAGCAGTCAAGCTTCTCAACAAGGTTTGGGTATGTGGGAGGAGGGGCCTATTTATTTACCAATTGTAAAAGAATTAAAAATTGCTGGTAGCATAAACGGGTATAAAAAACAACTTACACATTGCACACGATTTGATCCGTATCTTCTATCTTTTGCATGACAAACAACGTCATACAAGAAATCAAAAGAATGTTAGGTCTTTAGTGTTACATTCCCTTATATGAGGTGGGCAAAGGGGCGGTGTGGTGTGGTGTGGTGTGGTGTGGTGCAGTGCAGTGCGGCGGTTACATGATGAGCAGAATTGGTATGCACTAAATACGTATCCAATGGTGCAGATTTGACCACCCCATGTGCAGAAATGAATTAATTTTCAACAACACGAGAATTCGCCTCCTCTAGTTCAAGAAAGGTTTTTCTATGGTTTCAGCACATGGTGCCTGCTTCTTGAGATTTGGATGGTTGGTGCTCTCATTGCAACCATTTTTTGTTAACCCTCTCCATTTTCCAAGTTCCTTCCAAATATTGTAACAACACAATAATGTATGTTGAAATTTCTCAACTATCTACCTTAGGGTTCTTGTCAGATTTCTCAAATCCATTTTTTCATGACAATTTTTAAAAAATAAAAAATAAAAATCCAAAATTTCATGTGATTACAATTACTTTGTGTTTGCATTTTTGTAACATGTTGATAAATCCAAATTTTTTTTCTATTTTCATATAGCAATTTGCTGAATTTTCAGTAAATTCAGCAAATGTGATTTTGGAACCTTTTTACACTTTCAACAACAATTTGCCCTTCCAAAATTTGTCCAGAACTTCAACAACATTCCATCTCTTCAATTAATTAATGTCAAATCTGACAATAGTGTAAGGTAGTACAATCATGCATATTTTGATACATTTTTGGATCCTTCTTTTTCTACTCTTGGTATGAATGATTGCAGTAGTAGTAGTAGTAGTACCTTTACTGTTTTGGCATCTTCTTGACCAATATTTTTATTTATTTTTCATTTTTTCCACTTTCATAAATTAAAAAAAAGAAAAAAAATTCAAGAAATTCTTACAGTTGAAGTGGAAAAAATAAATGCCAAGTAATTTTGCAATACATAGGTAGACACATTGCACTGCCAACCTTTAGGACAAGCAGTCAATAAATAATAATGTCAAAAAAAAATTTTAACTTTCAGCATTGTGAGCAGCTGATTTTTGAGAAAATTTGACATTTATTGAAAATAATTTAATTATTGACAGAATGGTAATGGAACCACAGTATGTTGCAAGTTCGTTCTTTTTCAAGTGAACAATTAACATCCATAGCATTGAACCAATGAGTAATAGTCATACATTTTATACATACAACTTGCATTTATTTTTTTGGGGGCAAATTTTCATCATTTGACAACCAAAAAAATCCAGTGCAACTTATACAAAGGAATCTCATGCAAAAATGCACCAAAGTTGGCAGATTTTGAGGAATTGATTTTTCTGAAATTGCCATATTTACGCAATAGGTTCTTCTAGCATGTAGCCAAAAAAAATATAGTAGCATTCTTAATTTCTTTCTACTTTCATCTGTATCTTGTAACCAAATTTGGTTAATTCCTGTTTGTGAGTGATTTGCCAATGTGGCTACACCACGGAATTGGGAGGAAGAAAAAAACTGCAAATGACAGTTTAGCACTAATAAACAATATATAATAAACAATAAATAAATAAATAATAAGTTTTATTTATTAACCCTTAGATCCAAGAAATATCCTACTATTCAGTAATAGCTTGAGTACATTGAACAACATGGCGTCACAAACACATGGGCCCTGCCAATAAATAAGACGTTGTACATCTAGCTACTGTGTTCACACTCTGAACACCAAAAAAATATCTGTTCCAATTTAAACAGTCTAAACACTTTCACCAAAGAAACCAGTTCACCTAATGTGAAACCTGTTTTAATAAGGTAAAAACTTCCAAAAGTTGGATCGAATGCCGTAGTCCCTGTCCCCCCACAGGGACAGGGCCCAACAAACAACTTACCCCAAAAGTAGTTACCACAAAATCCCCTCCTCCTTAAAATTAAAATCCATTGTCTGGGTTGTCACTCACAATAGATGAAAGAAGCTAAAATGGGATTTAAAACCAGAACCCATTTACAAGACTAAGTCTAGAATATGGGAGTTTATTTTAAACTATTTACTAGGAATCTCCTTTCTCCTTGCAAAGCAATAATTAAGATATTAATCTACCTAGGTCCTTTATTTTTGGGTTAGGAGTTTTGTTTTAACAAAGTTTTAGTTGGCTTTTTACCAACCTATTGCCATGGCTATACTTGGAGTAATAACAAATCACACAAATTAAAAAATCATCACTTAAAGACACATAATAACTTATAACTAGGGTCGATAAATATTAATCTCAGATTGAATTCTCTCAAGTGGGAGAGAATTACATTAAACTCCAAAATACTCTCAAGCAAGATGGGTTATCTTGAAAGATCACAATTCTACAAAACACTAATCAAAGCCACTTCTGAAACTAATACCTAACAACATAGAGGCTCACCTACAAAAGATGGTAGTGTAGATGATTCATCCATTTTTCACTTTGTTGTTCATCCATGTTTACATGTTTTGTTGTTTTTGCACTTGTGTTTCTTTTCATCCACTTGGTGTCAATTCCCAAGACAATAGTGAGTTGAGTTTTTTTTTTTTTTTTTTTTTTGTGTGTGTGTGTGTGTAATTGCTCATTTTGTTGTTGGTTCTGCCATTCAAGGGAGAGACACAACAGAACAATGGAGTTTGTGTTCCAGTTGGTTGGTCCCGGACTTTGAGGAATTTTCAAACAATGTTGTAGTTTTCCATTTGGTCCCACATGTTGAGGAATTTTCAAACAATTGTAAGTTAGTAGTTCTCATTTGGTCTCCACATTTTGAGGAAATTTCAAACAATTGTAGTTTTTTCATTTGGGCCCCATTTTTTAACAAATTCTCACCTGGTGTGAGTCAGTAGTTACTGTAGAACGAAACCTTGAGTTCAGTGTTTTTCTTTGACCAAAATTTCACACTGTAAGAAAAGGAAAAAAAAAATTAAATTAAATTAATCCAGTCAAAAGGATACAAAGAATTGTTTTGGGAAAATTGTGTCAAAAGTCGCCATATTTTGAGGGAAAAAAAAGTCTTGAAGCTACCATATTTAGCCAGTGCTATCCTCAAGGTTGTCACAACAAAGCATATGACTCTAAGCATGCTCTACTTTCCCGTCTGACCTCTAGTCAAATTTGGGTCATTCCTCTAGTGGATGATTTCCCAGTCCAAGTACCTATCTCACAAAAATGGGGGAATGGGGGCAAAAAAAAAAAAAAAAACCCTTCATTTTTCCTTTAGTCAAATTTGGCTCATTCCTCTTGTGGATGATTGACCAGTCCAAGTAGTTCACAAAATTGGAATTTACAAAAATAAAATAAAATGAAAACCCCTCATTTTCCTGTTTTATAAACTGTTGGTTGTTTGAATTTTGCCATAATGGAAGCAGGGTTCTACCACAGTGGCAAATCATCCACAAGATGCAGGAATTACCTAACATAGCCAAATTTGGCTACAGGTCAAATTTGGCTACAGGCCCTAATTACAACTTACCCCCATGTAAGTAAGCCGCATGTTTCTGATTCTGTTTTGGATTTTCTTTTTCGTGATTTGCCCCTTTTTCTTTCCCTTCCTTTTCTTTTCGTGGTGACGACTGCTGCTGCTGATCTTGTCCAGTTTCTTCTTCTTCTTCTTCGTGTTCTTCTGCGTTGTTTTCTGAGTTTCTTGTGTTTTGTGCATTTTCTTTGAGTTTTTGTGCGTACTTTTGCTTCTTTTGATTTGGTCTCTTCGACATCGTCTTCGTTTTCTGTCCTTGCGTGTTTTTTCCCCCCCTTTTCTTTGCTTTGTGTTGTCGGAGGATCTCTATTATTACATCCACACTTTTGTTTGTTCCATCGCAGCAGTAGCAGCAGCAGCTCCGACACAAGAAGAGTACTAAGTCTACCAGAAGAGGACAAAGAGTCAGTGTTGTACGATGTACGTTGGACCTTCGCGCAAGAAAGTCTCAGAAAATTGCTGAAACTGCCGTTAGTCGTGCGGTGGAGGGACATCATCAAGGCGGACTTTGATGCGCATTTTGGACGTAACTTGTAAGTGTGTCTGAACTTCGCATTTTGCTTCAGGTCCTGTCCAGTATTGCTCTTCTTCTTGCTCCAGAAGTGCTGTTGTTTTTTCTGGATTCCACAAAAAGTTTTTTTGTTTCTGTTTCTTGTTTTGTTTTGGCAGCAAGTTTACTGATCAGATTTGTGTCAATTTCGTTTCTTGAGACCACCGTGTTGAAGCTTGGCTGCATTGTATGCTCAATTTTGCAAAGATCTGCTTCCTTGTCGCGTGATCAGGCTTGCAGCGTTTCTTGTCTTGTTCTCACAGTTGATTGTCGTCTCTCGGAGTTCCCACACTTTTGCTATTTCCAATGTCACTTAGTAACTGCGAAGGAAGTAGAAACAGTCTTTCTCTTTTTAAGGTCCAAGACGTTGTGTTCTCTCTATGTCGTAGAAAGATTGTGAGCGCAAAAGCTGTTTCCACCGCCTGTTCGTGCACTTGTTACAGGAGATTTCCTGAGCAATATCTGGCTGCTGGTGCTGCTGTGACGTCTCATGTCTCTTAGTTCCTTTCCTCTGGTAGACATTGATATGAGAAACTAAGTCACCACAACTCTTCAGCTGTCACATTACCATTTTCAAAGGACTGATAGTTTTTCCCCCATGACCAAGTCACAGGTCCTTTGCAGGTGGAGCAATTATGTACACATCTGCAGCCATGTCCAGTGATGCTGCACCATGACTGTAGCAATGCTCTAAAATGATTTCAACAAGGTGTGAAGTCCTCTTGTTACAGTAGGTCCTGGCTGTGTGGAAAGGATCTGTCCTGTGCAGTCTTGTTCTCCAGCTCAATCCAGCTTTGTGGGAAACCGTGGGATGGATCAACATCAAAATTCTATGCAGCAGTCAATTGGAGAAGCTGCCTTCTGTGTATGTTTAAGTGGCAGAGCCAATGGAGATATTGGGTGTGCATACATTTGCCTGAGCTGTAAGATCTTTTGATTATGACTGGCAATGTTTGCTTCTGGCAGTCCTCATGGTGTCTGACTTTTCCAGTCACTCAAAAGCTGCAGAGAGCAGTCAGGGAAGATGATGTGCTATGGTTAGGCATCTGAAGGCTGCCCCTCAGTCCACTGAAAAGAAGAAAGGGAACTTGGGGCAAAGAGTCCAGGGTTTGAGCTACAAGGATGGTCTCTATTAGGAGACGGCTGAATACATGGGAGAGTGTGAAATCTGTTGGGTTAGACCTCTTGGTAGAGGCAAAGAATCAAAAGAAACTGAATGACTGCAGGCGTACGGTTCAGCCTCTCTTGAATGCCTTGCGGTTTGTGGAGTCAAGTAACCATCTTCATTGTCCTGATGGTGACAATGGGCTTAGTATTGGACCCCTCCAGATATCTGAGCTTTATCATCTGGATGCATGGAAGCACAAGAAGGCATATGCTTGGATCCTTTGCCGGTATGGATTTCTTGGATGAGTTTCTGCCTTTGTGCCTGTCTGTTTTCATTACTTTATTAGGTGCAGGAAGCGCTGCTGCTGCAGGGACTGCATGCACACTGACTTTTCTGTTTCAAGATCCAGACTATTTTCCTTCGAAGTTCTTTTTTAACCTTCCTTGCTAGGGAATCCCTTTGCAGATTCAAATTCTGAGGTGGATGGAGTTCTGCAACAGAACGTAGCATGATGATGCAGCTGAAAATTTCTGAAAGAGTTGGGTTGAAACAGGGATTTGGAGCATGCAGAGAACACTGTGATAGCCTATTGGCTTAAATACTGCCCAGATGCCTTAGTCAGAGGTGACTGGGAAACACTTGCAAAGGTACACAATGGTAAGCAATCTGGTCACCATTGGTAGAGTCTAGCAATGGATTTGACCTTCAAGCTGTAGATTGCTTAACAAACTGACTCTCTCAAGATTGCATGTTCTATGACCAGGAGGACCACAAGGATGTGCAATGGCAAAGACTGTGTGCTACTGGAGCAAAGTGTCCAGCCATTTGCAGCAGCATGAACCCAGTGAAGTTATTTGTACCAATGCTAAAGTTGGAGCTCTGCAATGTTTAGAAAAACTTTCAGTTGTCAAAAACAGCTCTAAGACTGGTAAAATTACACTTTGCTTCTTGCTGTGATCTCATTACAGTGCTCAATGATTCGACCATGATGAGAGTTGTGCCTCTTCTGTTCTTATTTGTCATATGTACCTTTTCTGCTGACAAAATGTCTGCAGCTTTGGAAGTGACAAATTAAGTCTGGTTTGCAGATGTAATTAAGAAGCTGAGTCAACTGGACAGAAAGCGGGTGCTTGCTGTAATTAAGTCAGACAAACCAGTCATTCTTTCCACAGCAAATCGAGGCTCCACACTGCATCACAAAAGGAAACTGCAACGGTCTGCAAAAGTAAGGCTTCATAGGGTGGCAGGCAGTCGTCAAATCTCTTCAAGAAGTTCTGACAGCAAGCAATTGTCACCTTTTATAGTGCACAGAGTAAAAAGCAGACAATTGACAACCGATGTGAGCTCCAAACATACATCACTGCAGAGCATGCTCCACTTTGGCTACTGGACATTTCCTCAGTCAGCAAAACAACACCAAGCGGCAATACTCCTTCAGGTTAGTTTTCCAACAGGTGGACTGTGATTGTACTCTGATCATTCTAACAGGAACCTTGCTATACGTTACAGTTGTCATGTTGCAGAGTGCTAATATGGTTCAGACTCTTGTGGAAATTTTGTGTGCAGGCATTCTGGCGAATGCATGTGGCCCGACTGTGGTACCAAAGGGTTCAGAGAGTAGTTTTGCTCATCCAAAAGTGGTGGAGGCAATGCCTGAGCCAAAAGGCCCAGGGAGCTATAATGATATTGGCAAACTCTGGTATTGAGAAGGACCAAGAAATTTTGGATGAGCATCGTGCACAAACTGATGCTCATCAAAGAATTTGCCCATCTCTTGATGCAATGACTGGAGATCTTAGCAGGCTACCAGAAGAACCAGGTATGCAGAGTTGCATGAACTTGGTCAGTGTGGCTCTCTGTATTGTCAAACAGTATTACAATTGAACCACAATCTGTGATTGCAGCAGGTTAGTGTTTTTCAATTTGTCCTTTCAATGTGGCCTTCAGAGAAGAGAGAGCTGGAAATCAGGGGATTGGTATTGCTGTACAATGCTCAGTAGCTGGATAATCAGAAACTGCTGCTGTGGGATGGATGTCTGACTCTTTCAGATATTGCAGGTGACGCAGGGGGGTGTTTGCTTGAAATGCCTAGGTCACCAGTTGATTCTCTTTATGATATCAACATCTCAGAAAAAAGGAAAGATGAGATCTTGACGGAATTGGCAACAAGTTTTTTCCTTGCACCAGAAGGAGACAGATTTAGCAGAAATCCAACTGGTGACAAGAGCATGGAGTTATTCCATACTACTGACATAGACAATGTAGCAGACATGGAAAACATAAATAGTGCATTCTCTCTTGCACTCTCTGCAGATGCACTTTCTTTCAGCTTTCCCCAATTGCCTGATGAAAAACTGAAAGACAGAGGCCCAACTGTTCTTTCTTCACCTCTCCAGGTCTGGAACCAGACAGTTTTAGAGACTGGAACAATTCTTCCAATGATAGATGGAAGGGAACCCACATCTGTGGACTTGTGTGGTAGTCCAACTGAAACAGTTAAGATATTTCCCTCAGTAGCTTTGAAAGGGAACCATTTAGAAGAATGGCCCCTTTCACCTACAAGAGAACGGATTTCTGTAGCTGCTGGAAGCTGCAAATTATCCCCTTCTTGGAAGATCCAAGTTCCCATCAAGGGAAAATGTGATGATAATCTTCCACAGTCTGGAAGACGGTGTCAAGATCTTGGGCAGGTTGATATTCCCAGCAGCTGGTGGAACTCAACAGAGGTGAAAAGTATGTCAGCACATGGTGATCGCATTCAAGCTCCCTCTCACAATGCCAAGAAATTGCTAGGAGCTACAGGCAGATTTGAATGCTTCCCAGTGTCTGCTGGTCTCTTGGCAGGTGAATCAGAAAGATGTTTTGGCCTAATCCCTCAAATTGATGATGTGTCAGCATCCTCAGACATTGGAGTGGGTTTAACGACTCCACCTTGTAACAGGACACCACTGGTTGGTCACACTTGTGAGGTGGAATCCCCTCTCTCCCCTGCTATGGAGGAGGAACTTCTAGAGGAGCTAGCAAAGCTGTTGCACACAGGAGCAAATGCACTATCTTCATCAGGAACCACAAACTTGCAAGCCAGTGCTCCAAGACTCACAGGGACCCTTGACTCATGCTCGGTTTCTCAAGCTACAGTTCAGATAAAAGGAAACTCTAGAAAACCTGCAAGGAAGCTTTACTTTCATGTTGGGAAGGAAGACAAACTTCAAGAGATTACAGCTAATGGATTACCCCAGTATACAGCTGGAGGCAAATTAAGTGCCTCCAGTGTGGGTCACCACACTACTTGTGCACAAGAATCTGATTCAAACAAGATGTTAGAAGACAACACCAGGTGTAATGTTACACAGACTAGTCTAGCTGTATCACAACCAAGTATTGTTGCTCTGCAATCAGAATGTGAGCTGTTGCAGAAAAATAAGCTTCTTGAAACTGCTGTAGGCATGTATGAGTTGAAAGGCTCTCTGCAACCAGTTAGAGATGGACACCAAAATACCAGAGAATTGAAAGACAGATTCCAGAATCACTCTGATGGGATATCAGAAAGCTTATCCCCTCTTCCAGAAGCATGTTCAAGTAAAAATCCATGGGCACCCAACAACCCATGGAGTCACAGTTATCACAGGCCAACATCACACAGAGAGATTGAGGCTGTCTATGGGGAAGTTCCAGTCAAGACAACAGAGCAGCATGATGGCTCAAGTGTTTTGGTAGCTGATGTCAGACCTGGCACATCACTGGTGCCATCTTTGAGTCGCTGGCAGGAGATACCCAATATTGAGTCAGAGTGCTCACGATCAATCCTGGCAAATTCAATGGTCAGTGCACCATCTGACCAATTTTATGCTAGAATTGACTCTCAGCCTGACTGCAACTCTCATAAGCATGGAGAAGAGCAGCCACAAATTTCATCACAGAGACAACTATCATCTGCAAAGACTGCCTCAGATGTTGATCAAACTAGCAGATCAAATGAGGATATGCCCTTGTCATGCAGTGTGATTGACATTGAGAGCCTGCCAGGAAATGGCTGTCCTTATCCCTCTTCACCAGATTCCCAATGCTCAGTCAAAATATCTGAAGGGACCACTTTCCGTGCTATGTATGAACAGGAAATTTCCAGCACGCAATCTATGTCCATTTCCAGGAAATATTTCCTGCAGAGCCAAGTCATACCATCTCCTGATTTCTCCATTGGGTGTGACTCTGACAGTGAAAGCACAGTATCAACAGCAAATGTCCGGTCAGCCACTGATGATCTACTTAAATCTCTTGAGAAGGTGAAGAATTTTCATATGAGTTGTTGGCTGCTTTCCATGCCATGAATTGTTGATAGCAGAGGCAGTCTATCCTCTTTAGAGCAGACTCCATGTGCTGATCACATTACATGTCCAGTGAGTATATCATTGCAACCATTTATTGACCATATTGACCTGATTGAACCCTGGTGGTACAATCTGTACTAGACGTGGAATGAGTAGGAATGTGTCACATATATGTGCACATCTTGCAGAGATTAGGCTGGTTGTCACTGCCCTAACCCTCCTGTGTGCCACAAATTTTGCTCCAGAGAACACCCACAAGTTATCAGCAGGCACTTTTCACATGTGAGGATTCATCACTGTGCAAGCTGCAAAAAAGTGATCTTGGTGAATCACCGGACTGTGTTCGCAAGGGTGAGCCTTGGGTAGAAAATACTTTTGACACATTGGAGAAACAGAGCAAGCTGCAAAAAAGTGATGCTGGTGAATCACCAGACTGTGTTCCCAAGGGTGAGCCTTGGGTAGAAGACACTTTTGACAAATTGGAGAAACAGAGCAATAAACAATGCCTCACCTTGGATAACTTTTCTGGCCCACTCCCCATCACACCCCGGAGTCAAGCTGAGGCCACTTTACGGCGATCTGCATCTTCATCATGCACTTGGGCCTGTGGCCTAAGAGGCACAGCAGGCCATTGTTTGCCATCCCTCAATGGTCTATGTAAACTATGGGATGAGCAATGTGTGGACCTCCTGACAAGGGCACTGAAATATAAGCAGCTAGTTGCAGACCCCAACCTCCTCAGTCATGAGGTAATTATTTTGACTTTGCAACATGAAAGGCCACCAGCATTTTGTGGAATTTTCACAATTGCTGTGTTATGAAAATTCTTATGCATCCCTCCATACCACTATCCTACTATTTTGGTGATGAACTATGCCACTGATGTCACAGGTCAGACTGGCGTATGATGTGCCACCACTTCATGGCCCACCTACAATTGCATGGGAAATCCAGAGCATTGAGAGACTCCTAGAAAGACTGGAGAATCGGGAGATGCTGAAGGAGCTTGTGAAACAACAAAGGGATATTATCTACACCAATATTGCAACACATGCCAGTAGACGAGAGCGTTATCAAATGTACAACAAGTGGGGTATTCGCAAATTATCTACTGGCAGGCTGAGGAAGATTGTGTATGGAATGCTCTGGAAAGATGCTAAAAGGTGTGCTTTCAGTCCCATCTATTGTGACATATCTTTCTACTCTTGTATCTAAATTGAATCATCTCACAGTGAAGAACATCATTCAACCAGAGTTTTTGAAAAGGTTCAACAACTTGAAAGAGAAAGCAGCGTGTAGAAGATGCTGGCATCTTCTGAGTCTTGCCATCTTGCTAATGTAGATGTTCCAGTAATATCTTCCTCACACATCAAGGGTATTGTGCTGTTTGTCATAGATTTCTACCATTGGCATAATTTTACAACAGGATGGTGTAGGTGCCCAATGATGTTATGCTGATCCAGTATACAAGATTCACCTGGCTCTAACCTTCAAGGAAATACCAATCCATGATCCATTTTAACTTGCTTTCCTCACTCACCTTCTCATTGATCTGATACTTGGGATTCACTTTTGTGTCACTGATGCCATTGCAGGTACAATGAAAGTGCAGACTTGGTTATGCAGTACTTGTAACTCTTTGCTGCAAAGTAAGTGAATATGATCTAACAGACCCACAAAGCTCTTCATTCAATTCCATGAGAGCATAGATGTGGGGGAAATGTTCATCTTGTTGGGATGTTTGTTTTTGTACCAAGAGCAGCAGCCCTAAGCAGTATACCAGTCTCAAGAAATGTATCAACACATGCAAAGAGATTTAGAGTATGTGAATAGAGATACAAAATAGACAAAGGCAAGGACTACTGTTCTACTGTTCAGCACACTCAAATCAATAGGACTCCTTGTGGCTATTCTTGTGTTAAAGAGCAACCAAGTTGCAAGAATGTTTATGAAAGTTTTTCACGTTCATCCATTAGAGTTATTTGTCTGCACAATTCTCCTCTTCAACATCGGTAAGTACAAACTCCTGTAACAGTAGTTCCTGGCAATACTTAAGCTTTCTCAAAAATATGAGAACTTGCTTGCATTTTGTTGATGGCATGTTGCCTTCCAGAGATCCATGTTTTCTGTAGGGCCTAAAGTTCTTACTAATCTTTTGTATTCAATTACATAATTCAGTAGTAATTACACAAGTCAGGCAACCTCTAGTTCAGTAATAACTACACAAGTCAGAATGCAAAAGATTGTATCCTATCATGCAATGTATACAAAATTACATTGAGCAAATGACTACTCTGGCTTTCAATGCAACACTTGCACAAGAACCATGCCTAGGACATTTGGCCAAGAAGGTAGATCTATTTGTAACCACTTGCCACACACATGATTACGTGACTCCATAGTTGAACTGGACTCATCATTTCGCTCATGGCATAGAATGTTACATGCACAATCTTTGACATGATTGGATTGTCAAAAAAACATTAAAATTCTGCTTTTATTATGAAGGTTTGATGACATGTCATTGGGACCTTTACCATGAAATTTGTTCTTTTGGGCAATTTGACCATGTTGGTGAATTCATGTAATCGAATACACCATGATCAAAGTGATGAGTGCAATATCATTATATTCATACACATCACAAGTGAATGTGTTCATGTAATTGAATATGCCATGACAAAAGTGATGAGTGCAATTTCATTATATTCATACACATCACAAGTGAATGTGTTCATGTAATTGAATATGCCATGACAAAAGTGATGAGTGCAATTTCATTATATTCATACACATCACAAGTGTCCAATTCGACTATGTAATGGATCATGAAGCTCATTGTCATGCAAGGAAATTGAACCCTCACCTTCTCAATTGGAACCCAAATCCTTAACTACTTGCCCCCAACTTCAACTTGTCTAAAATAATGTCACACAAATATAGACATGTATATGCAACATCTTGTGCGGTATGATTTAGTATGTGTAGGTAAAGCATGAAGTAGCAGGCTTCACCAAAATAAGGGCCCATGTGAGATGAAATTGAACACATGCCCAAATCTGGTGAAGTCCATTGTCAAGGGCTTTGTTGAATGTAAAGACCTATTCCCAAAAATAAAATTAACAAATATAAATCCTGATGACACCCAACAAATACTCACAACATATCATGGGAAAAAAAAATTTTAAGGAGGGCGGGCATTTTTTAAAAGATAATGCTTGCTCCTTTCAAAAGAGAAAACATTTGTAAAAGTAAGCATTACATTTTTCAAAAATGCCCACCCTTTGTGGATGAAAAGTTATGCTAAATAAGGTGTTCTCCAACTACACTAATAATTAAATTTGAACATGCTTTTAGAGACTCATGCAATTTCATAATGAAATCAATTTCATCTATTTAATTCCGATGATGAAGTTTCATTGAACTTGATTTAAATAAAGCAACTTTAGATTCCATAAGTAAGTCATCCTCTTGGATGACAACTCCAAATTGGAATTTGTTTAACCAATTCCTAAGTAAAGAGGAATGGAAAGATGTATTTTCATATATATGCATCTTTTTGGAGTTTTTTTCTTTTCAACACCATAGTCCTGAGCAAATTTTCAACATCTTTTGCACCAATTTGCATCCCATTTCTTGTCAATTGAATTTTAATTTCATTCAATGTATTTGAATTAAGTTTAAAAATTTGAATTAATTTAAGAATAATTTGAATTCAATTCAATTCAAGTTACACATAATGTCATTCAATATTTTGATTTGAATGGAACTTAAATTTCAAGAAATAAAGTACATTTTTCCATCAATTAATTGTCTCTAATAGTGCACATCAACACAAAGCCCAAGTTAAATAATCATAATTTATATAATATCATAATTTTTTTTAATTGTTTTTTCTAGTTTGATGATTGCATCAAATTTTGTAATGCATTTAATTTTGAATTCAAAGAATTACATTGATTTTAAATATTTATTCCAGAAACTTGAATGTAATTTTTTTGGGGGTTTTTTTTCAATTATTTTATTTTAAATTATGTTTATTTATTTATTTATTTTCACATGTCTTAAATCTCATTATTAATCCTATTTTTATATATTTATTTATGTTTATAATATTGCAACTAAAGTGACATTACATTGACTTAAGGTATTTATTTCCAAAAATTCCATTAGATTTAGTTCAAATTCCATTGAATTCAAATACGTTGAATGAAATATATATTCCATTTAATTCAAATTGAGTTGAATTTTATTACATTAAATGAAATTCAAATTCAATTAATCCAATTGGATTTAGATTCAATTGAATTGATGAGAAACATGCATATGCAAATCAATGCACAAGGTATTGAAAATGTCTTCTTCATTGTGATTATGATGTTGAAAAAAATACAACTCCATTCCATTCATAACAAATTCTAGACCAAATTTTATTTTTGTAAAACAAGACTATTAATGGACCTTATTAAACATGTCTACCCTATAATAGCTTGATGTTACCATTTTCATTCAAATAATATAATTATAAAACTT
>Ga0209611_10004248_pt1 | contig 24582 bp, 16 predicted proteins | sample S1TSphgellanicum_3_FD_187693 | JGI IMG/M metagenome (GOLD analysis project Ga0209611, IMG submission 187693) | Host-associated microbial communities from peat moss isolated from Minnesota, USA - S1T2_Fc - Sphagnum magellanicum MG (SPAdes) (version 2) | ecosystem: Host-associated > Plants > Peat...
TTCTTTCAATTGTTGGGTTCAATTTCTGCCTTTTGTTCAGTCAAATGAATTGGATGTGCAAGGCATGGTCATAGCCCAGAAAGAAGCATCAAGATTTCCTTTCAATAGCCCCTTAAATTGATGCTCAACAATTTTACTAGACCATGCTTTGCATTTGGCCAGGTAAGGGCATCTCAATGCATATTGTTTCTGTATCTAAAGCTAGGGGGTGAAAATCTTTTCAGATGTACCAACCAAGATGAAAAGGACCTAGTTCTTATTGCAATCATTTAAATTTATTTATTTTTGATCCCATTAAAATTAATAGTGAAAAAATGTCAATTATTTTATAAGTATCATATTTTAGATCATTATAATTATAAATTTCATTGTAATCATTCATAAATGTATTTTTACATAATAAAAAAACTAAATAAAAATATTTTAAAAATGAGCTTATGACAATATTTTGATGCACTTTACAAAATTTGGACCCAAGGGTAATAATGAGTCTCAACATAGTGGGTGCCTTAATATGAGGATCCATTGGAAAAAATGAAATTATACCAATATCTAGCCAACATTCATTGGAACCACAGCTTGTGGGTCATCTATTGCAATTTGCTAGGTCTATTGCGTAGTTGTGAGGTGCATCCCAAATGATTTCAAAAAGAATTTGACACCTTGAAGTTTGAACAATCCCACCCCCAATAGAAGACTTTCAAAACATAATGATGGATGTGGTTCCCTTTAGTTCAACTATATAGGTTGTTCAACGATGGGCAAAAGTTATGAGATAAAGTGTGGTGAGCTATTGGGAACATCTTGGGAAACACAACCAGAACTTGGGAACACATGAACATGTTGAAAATGCATTCAAAATATGTTGCCAAGACGTTGGGAACTTGATGTCAACAAATATGATGGACAATTTCATGTGCGTTGGTGGAAAGACATTGAAACCATCAAAATAAAAAAAATCTTCAAAAGCCCCTTTCCCTCACAAGAAAAAAACCCTAAGTTTTTGAGGTGCATGCTATAGCACCTCATTGGCAGAACAAGACTTCTTTTCCTAACAATATTAGTCGCCCATTTTTGCCTAGACTTAATGCCTAATACTTTGATTGAACTTGGATGAACCAAATCCTAGTTGGTGATTTGTTTGGTGAGTAATCAATTTATCAACTATGTCCAAACTAGGAAAAATCCAATGATGTTTTTAAACACCAAAGTGCAATGGCACTTTAATTGATTGGCTTGCATTTGGCCTTTCAAGTCCACCTCCATTAAAAAAACAGAGTGGGTTTCTTGAGTGCATGTTGTGTCACCTTGTTGGCAGAGCAATTTTTAAAAAAACTTATGTTTGTAACTGAAAATTATGAATGAGAGATTTTAGGGTTTGGGCAACATCATCCCCATCATGGCGTTGAAAATTGTCTGTTGTTTTATTGTCTTGTCATTCATAGAAAGGTTTACAAGAAGAAGTTTTGAGGTGGTGATAATTGTTGTTGTTAATTCTATGCAAAGTTTAAGAATTGATATAATGTTCGTTGTTTTATTCTTGAAAGGAGGAGAATGCTGCAAGTTGTGGAGCATGGGAGTGGTGCAATTATAAGGAGGCACAAAATTTTGGAGTTAAACATCTGGTCTTGTCTTGTGTTTGATGTGTGTGTATTTGATGTTTGAGAATTGCTTTGTGTTGAAGGGAAGAATGCCCAACAATAGAAGATGGTGATTGACTTTTTAAAAGGTAGATCTTGTTCTTTTCATTGCACATTTGACCTTTCAAAAAGAATGCATTTACATAAATAGGTCAATGATCAGGGGGATGGTGCAAGTTCTAGGGGTTTTGTGAGCAATCACTGGCAAGGGAGCATGTTGAGTGATTGCTATGGTGGGGGTATTTATTGTTTTGTGTGAAGGAAGAGAATACCCATTAAGTTGGGACCTCCGAATGTGTGCTAACAATACTCAATTGGGTTGTCAAGTTTATTTCAATGAGTGTGATGACAACATTTGTCAAACTTTCTTAGTCTATACTATAGAACTAGTGGGGAGTCAACGTTTTGTGGTTGGGTTCTTATTTTTTTGGAGGCATAGTTGGGTGATAAAAATTATATTTGTTGTTAGTGATTAGCATGGAATTTGTGTGAGTGAATCTGGTTCTCCTACTCTGAGGTTGTTGTTGATGAGTTGTGTTAACGTTAAGGGAAGCTCCAAATGTGCCAAATTGGTCAGTTGAAGCTTGAGAGAGAGAAACTGGAGAGGCTTGACCCTTGTAGACCTAGTTATCGTGAAATGATGATCTTTGGACATATAAATCTTGTCGAAATGTAACATTGAAAGTTGTTGGATCAATTAATGGATTTGCAGACTCTCTGTGTATAGTGAGTATAGCTTTTTGGTGCGTATCCAGTATGATCTTTGGGAGTTGACCAAGCCTTACATTTTTGGTTACAACTCATCTTTGCCACTGGCATGTGTGGGATGATGGGCGTCTTTACCCTACCCTTGCTTTTCAAGGAAAAGACAAAAGACACGTGATAAATTAAGATAAAGGCTTCATCTTATTTGGGTTGAAACTTGAAATCAACTTTTACAACACGTTAAAAAGTACAGAAATATTTAATAGACACAAGTATCTGTTAAGGTTCCTTTATTGCATCGCGTGAAAGTGTCCAGAAAACTTGAATACTATAGAGTTATGCATAAAGTAACCCTGCCTATCCGCAAAGTAAACACATTTTATTAAATCTCAGTATGGAATGCTGAAACTCAGCATTTAATGCACGAGGTTCGAGACTACTGATAGTAGTTGGACAGTTAGAAGCAGTGAAAATATAGGTAGCATCAGTGGAGGCTCACAGGAAAAAGAAAAGACAGGATGAAACTCAGTTTACCAGCAAAATTGATGGTTTTCTGAGTTTCATAACTTGTTGAATGCTGAGGTACTTTTTTGCAGGTTTTTTTTTAATCTCGCCCTGTGTATGACCAAACTCAGGGTTCTGGAGCTGTGTTTTTCTTACTCTACCGATAACTCTAATAGGAATATGTTAATGCCTGAGGTTTCGTTCCCTTTTTGAGGTGACAGAACAATTAGATTTATTTTTCATACTTGGATTATGTAAGCATTTTTGTCACTGCTTCCTCCCCAATGACCATTGATGGAAATTTAAAGTTCAAATGTATGGAGCAATCCTCATCAACAAAACAAGTTGGGTTCACACACGGTCATCCCAGTCTGTACTGGGAATTGTGCACAAAGGAAATGTGTTTTTTTGGGGGTTCTGACTTGGCAGCAAGTGAACCAGCACCTACATAATATAGTTACATTGGTACTTGGATCTTACAGAATTTGGATGTATACAGAAATTGAAAGTTGCGTTGGAGAAAAGAAAAACCTGGACCTCTGGGAACAAGCTGCATTACCCCCAGAACCTCAATTTGTACACCAGTTTGTGACCATCCTAATACCCCTTCATGAAAGAGTGGTATTATGTGTCAAGCCTACCTCCACACCAGGTCCCAGAAGGGACCAACTAGTTTGATTTGCTTACACGGTAAGATGTGAAAGAATTCGAGAGGGCATGCCTATCAGTACTAGACTGTTTTTTCCTTTTTCGAAAAATTGCCAAAAGACAACACCGATTCAATGCTTTTGGGGAAATTTTCATTTTTTCCCAAAACCAAGTCGCAAATTTCGCCCATTTTTTTGGGTAGCGTGTCGTCACGAGTCTGTCTGTCTATTTGTACACTTTTAACTGTCCTGTACAAAAGTGTTGCCAATTAAGTCGAAATCTGTCGGGGAAGCTGGCCACTGTACACTGTCGCCCCACTACAAAATTGGAAAAAGAAAACGACTGACAATTACGTCGGGGTTGGTGGGGGGAGGCAATCAATGCAAGGTTTGGCTGGTGCCGCTTTTGTCTTAGCTGCATGTGCTCGTTAACTTGAAAGTAACTTTTGCATCACATCAAAAGAGTAGAGAAATTTTTTAATAGGTTGCACGTTGAGGTTCCATTATTACATCACATGAAAGAGTTCAGAAAACTTGAATAAGATAGGAATATGTTGATTTTAGAATCCTGTTAGGTTCCATTCCCCTGGGCCCTGCCTAGCAGTGTGTTTTTGGTCAATATCGTGATGTAGCCAAAGTGGCGATAATCCACACAAAGATCTAGCCAGATTTAGCTACAAGATAAATATGAAAGTTTTTGGCTGCATACTTGAATCATGTGATATTTATCTGGAGGTTTTTTAAAAATTTTGGTCGAGTTCTGGCTAATAAAAAATCTCAAAAAGCACTTGATTTTAGGACTTTTAATTTTTGATATAGCTTCCTGGCTATTTATAGCCAGCAAAAAAGGCTGCTGCCTAGGTTAGACCCATTTTTCACACATGGATTTTGTGAGCATTTTTGCCGCTGCTTTCTCAGCAATGACCATTGATGGAAGTTCACAGTCCAAGTACTGAGTCAATCCTCATCAACAAAACAATTGGGTTCACATAGGGTCACCCCAGCCCCCCCCAGCCCCGCTGGGTATGTGCACAAAGGATATGTCTCTTTTTGGGCACCTGACTTGCCGGCAAGTGAACCAGCACCTCCATAGTATACATCCATACCAGTGTTGGCCGGTTCTCACTTTTGTTTTTTGAGAACCGTTGGTTTCGGTTTTTTCTTTTTTTTTTGGCTCTATGTGAGAATTGAGTTGGTTCTTGATTTCAAAAAAAAATAGAGGGCTTATGAGAACCGTCCTGAGTATCAATTTTTTTTCCAAGGAAAAAAATCCGGTTTTCAGGCTTGGCAATTTTCAACAATTTGAAAACAGTCAGTTTTTTTGGCTGGTTCTCACAAGCCGGATCTCAAATTTTAGGGATTGTTGGTTTTCAACAATCATTGAAGTGTCCCTTTCTGGTTTCATGTTTCTCCCGCTGCCGAAACATTTGATCTCCTTGAAATCCACTTATAACGCTAGAAAACCAACAATTCTCTTTTAACAAGCTCTTTTATTGGTTTAGTATTCCCTATTATCATTTGAAAAATATCCAAATTTCTATCATCATCCACTCTCCAGTCATCAAAATCATTATCAAATTATATCGATGGATGCAAGTGATAATAACAATTTATGAATATAGGATATGATGAGATTGTATCATATTGTTCAACAATTGTTATCCCTTGATTATGACTAATGAAAGAAAACACTAAATGAAGACTTTTGAATCTTGGGTCCAACATTAAAGCTAACATATTATGTGTTTTCTTTCATCAAATTTTTTCAAGAAGGAAAAAAAATTATTAAAAACTTCACAAACCTCTTTTCTAATGTTAGAAGTTAAACAAATTAACTAAAGTGTCACATCCTTTCCCATTGCGGTTTGAAAAGATGGTGCATTTTCTAGTTCTTTTTTCAATTTCAAGCTCATGGAAATGGCAAAATGAAAAGCATCATTTCATAAACAATGTCCCCTAGACTGGTTTAAAACATAAGCAGTTACATTAAGGAAGAGACAATCAATAACAATTTGACAAATATGCCATGTCAAAGGGGGTGGAACTCTCGTTGTCATCCTCACTAAACTCTGCTTACTATAACAAAACATTATAACATTCTTGAATTTCAAAGCCTTTTGAAAAAGAATGATTCTATTGGCAAACTTGCAAAGAAAAAAATAACAATGATTATTATTTGCATTTTAACAAGTCTGAACATAAATAATTATAAACAAAGAAATATTAAAGTTTTGACGATAGCCTTGTTTTAATTGGAGTGTTCAATTTTGTTTAAGGAAAATTCGAATATGCATAAGCCTTGTTCCATTCTTGTTTACCTTTTTTGAGTTTTTGGGCCAAGTTATGCATTTTTATATGTAAGATTGGGTAGTTTTGACAAATACATATTTCAAACCCTTATAAATGTTTTCACTAGTTGAAACATATTGACAAGTCTTAGAAAATGCATGGCTAAAAAATCTACTTTGAAAACTTTCTATCAAACCTAAAATCAAAGCAAGTACGACATATAACTATTTAGTTTTTTCCACCAACTCCAAAAATAATTCTTTTGAAAATCATTTCCTAAAAGGTAAAACAACCCTTGCACACAAATGTAGACTAAATCTTTTTAACCATTGGCTTTCAATAAGATTAAAAGAGCTAAATCTTTCAAAAATCTACTTCTACTACACATCATCTTTCTTATAAGAATCTTTGGCAACAAAAGCAATAGAGTTAACAGTTCCATTTACATGAGGTATTTTTTTTGTAGGTTTTTTGTCATGGAATTTTTTTAATAGATTTTTACTTCTTCAAATATTTTTGTAATCATACAATGGTTTGCATAAACATGTTTTTTTAATGCAGTAATTCAATTTGTAGTACTATACAATATTAAAGCTTCCCTTGCTTGTGTTTTGGCATTTGTTATTAAAATTTAACATAACAAAGAATGCATCTCATCAATTGAGAACATTTAACATTCACTAATTTATTGTCATTTACACAATAAAATGACTAACATAATGCATTTATACTACCTTGTCCCCACTTTTTTCTTTGATTTTTCTAAATTTTCACCATTTTGTCTTTCTCTTCATCTACATTAATATTTTTTATTATTTGCAAACTTGGCTAGATTTCAGATTTTTCTTCCATTATTTCCTCTTCCAATACAACATCATTGGTACCATGGTAAAAATTTCAAAATCCATTTATATTATTTCTAAATATTAGAAATATCCTGTGCTTAGACTAAATCTCTCAGTTCAAATCTAACATTTTTGGGGCTTAATATGGCCAATAAGAGGCCTCACTCAAAAAGGTCAAGGTACAACATGGGCGCTGGTTCACCCTGGGCCACTACCAACGCCACAAATTTGGAATATCTGATTGGGACCTGGAGTGGAGGTAGGCCTAGCACCTAAATAAGTACCCCCATGCTATAATGGGGGTATTAGTCCAGGGTGAAAATGATTACAAACTGTTTTGAAAATAGAAATTCATGCAGCCAATGAGAAGGCTCAGGGCTGCATAGATTTTTGGTTTTGGGTGATGGAGGAGGTGCATTTTTTTGTTTTTTCTATGTTCCAAATATTTTCGCACTATGTTCCCATCAAGTTCCCAAGATGTTATCATCAGGTTCCCAAAATGTTCCTCAATAAGGTGTTGCTAGTCAAAGTCGTCCGCAAGAAGATTTAGTCAAGTTTGGTTAGAAAGAAGATGGACAGTAAAAAAATTAGAGCAGCTATATTGTTGGCTACATACTGTAGAAATTTGGCGGATTTGGAACTTTTATTCAAACAAAGTTTATCCTTTCCAAAGGTCGATTTTTTATGTTGAAAATTTACAAAACTTCTTCGGAAAAAACAATTTCTGAGATTCCTTCCCCAAGTTTTGGAGTATGGTAAGGACCTAGAATGCGGGGCGTCCCTCAATTTAGGAGCATGTGCGTCGAGGCTAACCAATCGTGCTATTGACATTTTCGGAGGTTCGCACAGCTCAGAATCTTATCTGGTGTAAAGCACCCGGCGGGCCCTGTACGGAGGCGTCTTACACACGCAAAGTTCTCTCATAAATGTGCTGAAGAAACCATCTTTACATGCAAAAGGCCCCCCATACCGGGGCCCGGGCCAGTCTTTTGCAAGTCTGAGTTCCACATGTGATTAGGTAAGGTACTTTGCAACTACATTAAAAACACGTGAGGGCTTTTTCATCTATAAAACAAGGGCCGTCTTTTCTCTGTCTATCCAATTGTTTCATTCACAATCTGTTTGTGCTTCGCTAGAGGTCCAGACTCCACACTGCTGTTGACGTTGTTTTGAATCCTGAGGTACCCGCTGCTCGCATAGAGTAAGAGGGAATCTGTTTCTGTGCTCCACACGTTAGATCTGCCTCAAAGTGTCCAGAAGTTTTCGTCAAGTCTTATATGAAGCTAGCAGGAGTTTTAAGATCTAGAATTGTAAGGTGTGCACTTGGTATCGAGTTGTGTCCATGAGCTGCAGAGGAATGACGGAGATTCTACCCTTGGATATTGCTTGTTGATTGCAGCAAGGCACTGCTCCTTGAAAGGTACGAATGTTTTGTCCACCGCACCCATGCAGTCATTTTCGTAAATCTGGATGGCTAGATGTTCTTGTTTCCATCGTTATCCAAACGGATATTTCTTCCTCAATGCGGGTTTGGGTCTATGTGTACAAGATTTGTCCATGCCCACATGCGCGCTGCTCAAAGTAAATAAACATATGTCACACATGTTCCACATTTGCTCTAACTTGTTGACTCGTCGCTTATATGCACATGTTCAAGATCTTTTGTTCCTTGCGTGTAGTCACACTGCACTGAACTTTGAACGTGCTAGGAAGATGGCCCAATTAGTGAACTAGCGTTCACCGAAGTGGTTCAGCTTCATAGAAACTTCATTTGTAAGTATGTGAAGAAAATGTATTCGTAAACTGATTTAGTTTATTTTTCCTGATGTTAGAAGAATTCCGTGCAGTAATGACTAACTTCCAAAGCAATCTTAAAGCTTATGAAATTTCGAGATGGCTCAAGATGAGCTGCATGTCACATCAATGCTAACATTGAGCTTGTAACCTTCATACATCTAATGGTCGCTGGGTCTTCAAATCAGGTGTCTTATGCTCACTTTACTTCCAATTTTGTAGTTCGCTAGAGTTTCCTGATATGTATATGGAAAGATTAGTTAGGGAACTTGTAAATTCTTTTGTTAAATGAGGTGATAACCTTGAAGTTTTGCACTTAATAGCCAGCCTTTCGCAAGTGGTCCAGGAATGCTCTTGTGACAATAAAAGTAGATCTTTTCTATGATGTCTCTACTCTCTACTCTTTAGTGGGTTTGTGAAACGACTGTCATCAAAAAAATTTCATCTCTCATTAATCCCAGCTACTTGATGTTCACCTTCTGAGGTTTTGCTTGGTTTACTACAAGTTCATCTCTCTTGTGTGTTTTAGAGGTGAAAGGGGGTCGATTTGACCGGTGTCACTTATACCAAATTGCTACAAAGATGGACAACCGAAAACCTAGTGTTCCCTACTTATAACATGGGAAATATTGAAATTATAAGTAGTAGCATAATTCTTTTGCATAGTAAATGTCACAACATTGTCTTAAAAAAGTTGTAGAGTGCACATTAACTTCATACTAATGCCAAGATGAAACAATACTATGTGCTGCAGAAAACACAAGGACCCATTCTAAAAGCAAGTTAAGACGACAGATATTCTGAACTTTCCTACAAGAGGTGATCATCGGCTAGAACCATATTATATTCAAATGGACGCAGACAATTTGGCCACTTGGTTGAGGCCAGCTTTGACGAGCGAGATGGATCACCCATGCTCACAAAGTGCAACACAACATGAGGAACTCAGACCTGAAGAAAAACCGTATCGGCTATTTGCGAAACCTCAACCGAAAGGTTCCAACTTGCTTAAGGGTTCCATATTGCCTTCAGATCAAGTAGAGAAATTGATGGCAGTAGCCAGGGATGGACCCCTTGACGCCTTTATGGCGGCATGGAAGGATTTTGACCTGAATTCTCAGGTTGGGGATGAGCCATTTTTAGAATCGTACAACAATTCTTTTAAAGTGTGGGAACATGCGTATCTAGGCAGATACGCAAGGGTAGTTTCGGATGCATTACCTCTTCTTCAGCAAGGTAGAACAGCATTGCATATTGCGGCTGCCAATGGACAATTGGAGATTGTGAGTACAATATGCGCGGTCCCTGATGTAGAAGTGAACATCAAGGACAAATTTGGTTACACACCACTGCACTTGGCTAGCTATTCACTTCGTGTTGATAGCGACCTTGTGATCCAAGAGTTAATGCGTAGAAGGAGCATTAACGTCAATGCAGTGTCCAAGGGTGGGGACAAGTTCACTCCCTTACACTTGGCTGTAATGGGCAATGTGAGCCCCAATGTGAAAATGCTTTTAAAAGAAAGTGTGGGGAAATACGGTAACGTGACCATAGATGTCGGTGCTAAATCCAGTCTTGGATTGACACCTCTTCACCTTGCTATAACAGAGAAAAAAAATTATAGGAATAATGAAGAACACCAGAAGTCAGCAACATCAATAATAAGAAAACTAATCAAATTTATGAACTCCAATTGCCCAGAAACTATAAACAAGTTTAGCAAGACGAAAAGCACCCCACTTCACACCAGTGTAAGGAACGGGGACCTTAAAGTAGTGGGCATATTATTAGACGAGTGTGACAAAATCAATGCTCAGATACGGGACGAGCGAGGAAAAGCGCCTTTGGACGTTGCGATTGATCTAGCTGATTTCTCCATGATGTTCAAGTTGGAAGCTTATTTGGCGCGCGTTGGGTTGTATGGCAATGAAGACGCATATGTCAGCGCTGGTAATGCAATTTTGGTGGTCGCTGCACTTCTTGCAACAGTGACATATGTGGCAACACCAATTGACGGTTCAACCCTCTATTGGGTTTTCAGCAGCTTCTCTTTCTTCTTTTCCGTATCCGCATTAATTGCCGCAACTGGTGCTTCGATACCGAGTAGCGGCAGCACACTTGCCGATGTCCGAAGCTCGATTAATGCAGCTTCAATTTGTTTGGCAATTTCCCTCTCATGTGCCGTTGGAGCTTTTATAACTACAGCGTTTTATTCTGTACCCCGTGGTATCCAACATCGAAGTAAAGTCATAGCCACTATAGTCATTGGAGGATTTGTTTTTTTGAACTTCTTGTTTCGGTTTGTACGAAGAATTTTTAATTCCTATATTCCACCTTACTTACTTCGTTTCTTACGTACTTACGTACTTAGAATTTAGCGTCATTAAGTGGGCCAACAACATGGTTATAGGTTTACGTTGCGAGCAATTGTTTGGGGCACTTAGACACAATTTAGGCCTCGATTTTGTGGCAATTGTTTTAAGAACATGGCTCAGGTGGTTCAGGATAGAAGAAGAGTAAAAGCATTGTTAGGTGACTCATGTTAGGTTGACATTTTGAAAAGTTCTTATCTTACATTAGTTACAATTCTTGTATTTAAAATAATTATCAAACTATAAATTTTATAAATATTTTCTATGGTTTTGGTCACAAATATTAAAGACCACCTTATGAATATTTTAAAATATGTGTTTGGTCAAAAAAATTAAAGAAAAGTTTTAAAATTTCAATGTGAAATGGAATATTAATTGTAAAAAATGATGAAAATCATGACAAGTTAAATTTTTAAATATGAAAAAAATTATATTGAAAGAATTTCAACGCATTTTATAATTAAATTATTCATTTTATGATGGCTTATTTTTAAATTTTTTGATATTACTATGATATTTTTTTGAATTCACATTTTTCATTTTTTGTTTACAAACATATAGTATCATCATTTCAAAAGTCCACAATGAGTCCATTCTTTTCATAAAACTCATCCATAATTTTTAATAAGATTTTCACTAAAGTCTATTGCAACATGGATAATGAAAAAATTGAAAATTTTAACGTTTGATATAATTTTACATTTTAAATGTCTATAATCCAAAAAAATCACAATTGTGACAATCCAAAACAATCCACCTAACTGTGCTTTCACCCAGAATTATTCATCAATCTTGATGAAATCCATAGTTTTAAAAATATAGTGGACAAAGAAGGAATGTTTGACTTTCTTTCTCTAATGTCAACTAAAGAAAACAAAATTCAAGCATGGACGCAAATGTGGTAGGGATGGGGAGTGATGTTTATGCTAAGGAACATTGTAATGAATAAACTTCTATGATAGCTCATTAATTTAATTAAGAAATTTTATTGTGATTAATTAGTTTGATTAAGTATTTCATATGGAGGACACTTTCCTTGGACATAAAAGATGACCTTTGTCATAAACATAAATATATGTTTTTTTTTGTGTTATATATATATAAGTTTTTTGCCCTCATATCCAATCTCTTCATGATGGGTGAAAATCCTTTAAGATGTAACACACAGGACGGAAAGGGCTTAATTTTTACTATAATCCTTTTTACCTTATATTTTGATCCCCATAAAAATTAATGAATCAAAAGTTATCAAAATTTTCAAAAGGACTATATTTTAGACCATTACACTTTTAGATTCCATCATAATCATCCATAAATGTGATTTTACATGGTAAAAAAAGACTAGGTAAAAAAGACAAAAAAGGTGACACTATGACAAGCTTTTGGTACATTAAAAAAAATTTGGACCTTAATATGAGAACCAAGTGTCAATTTAAAAATGAATTTGGATTTCATTGAAGTGGAAGAAATTAATGAAGAAAAAAAAAGGTATATTTTGGTTGAGAGAAAATTTTAAATGATGAAATAATACTGAATGTGTTTGAAAGAGAAATATAAATAATATAACAATTTATGTATCTTGGGTAAAACCCTAGTAGTAAAAAAAAAATTTGTACTTGGTCATTTATTTAACCCTGGGGGGGGGGGTTGCTTTGAGGTTGAGATAAAAAAACTACCTATAATGAAAAGATCTTAGCATCAAACTATCAAAGTTAGGTGCCCATGTGTTACATTATGTTTGGGGTAAAGCCCTAAGGTGGGGGCATTCTCAAAATAAGGGGCCTAGGGCAATGTGATAGTCGAGTCCTCACATTTTGGAAATGTCCCCCCACCTTAGGGCTTTATCTATCCTAAATCATGAAGCAAAATTTATCATGAACCAAACCTACCAAAATCACAAAGCATATGAATGAAAACGTTCTTATGCCTACTCCTCAATTATGGGAGGGTTCTTACATTTATAAGTAGTCATAATTTTCTTCTCACTCTTGAGGAGTAGGCATAATATCCTTCCCAATTTCTAGGAGGCAAACATATGGATACAAGGTGCCCTCCATATACACTAAAAAAAAATTCTAAATGTTTTACCTAACATTTTTTACTATGGTGCACCCTAGAATGGCTATAGCAACATTCCTATAACACCATTAACATAGGTATTGCAAAAATATTAGTTAAAAAAATTCTAAAGTATGGGAACAAAGAATTAATCTCATCCACCATCTTTTCTCCAACTTTTCAATGTGGTTATCATTTTGTCTTGGCTTGATTTTTTTCCCTCTTATGCAACTTTGAAATTCTATATAAATCAAAGATTTACAAATTTGGTTTTTAACTTTGTTATATGGGTTCAATTTTTTCTTTTTCTCCTTTGAATTGTTGGGTTCAATTTTTGTGTTTTATTCAATCAAAATGCATGTCATAGCCAAAAAAGGAAGCATCAAAATTTGAAAGACAAATACCCTTTGAATTGACACCCAACAAATATATTAGACAATGTTTTGCATTTGGTGAATGAAGGTCATATCAATTCATATTATTTCCTATACCCAAAGCCTATAGGGGTGTAATGGGTTTGCAACCAATGTGATGCTTTAATAGCAAGGTCCATTGCAAAAAATGAAACACCAACTTCTTCCAACCAACATTCATTGGAACCACAACTCATGGGCTACCTATTGTTAGTTATATTAAATTGCCAGGGTTTCATCACAATAGTAAATGATGAAACCTTGCCAAACCTTATTAAAACAAAACAATGAAAAGAATGGGAGAATAAATAACAAAAGGAAAGGAAGTTCACGTCCAGGTTAAAAACTGTCACCTAAATGGGCAAGTAAAAGGAATGGAAAAAAGTCATGTACTTGACCCCCCTCGTCACAAGAAGCAAGAAAAGGAAAAGGGAAGTACATTAGAAACAACAACTAGCCTAGAAGAATCCTCATTAGCAATAATGGCCCATTTTGAAATAGATGCAACCTACGCCCACTACAATGCCATTGATACCCTATGCTTGAAAAAACATTCAAAATTGAAAGAGGAAGGCTTCTAGAACCCTTTGCTACTTAAGCATGTTAACACAACAATGGAAAAATTTGCCAATTTAGTGAAGTGAATCCCCAAAAACCTCAATGGTAAAAAGGAAAAACAAGTCTACATGGTATCAATCTTGATAAAGTCCCTCCTTTGTCTAAATCGCCACTATTATATCCCCATGATACAATGCAACACATGAAAGCAAGTCCATTCAGGTGGGGTCACAATGACGACATCAACCAACATGTAAATGCCATCAACCAAAAGCACAATGTCAACCAGGACCTACATGAAAATTAGAGGGTAGGTTGTGAAAAAATGTGGGTCTGCTCATTTGCAACATGAAAGCCTACATCGTTTGCAATGGAAGCAATGGCATCCCATACAACATCATGTGACATCATCTTCTCCCCACCATGAGTGCAATGAAAGAATGAATCCAATGTTTCAAATGGGCTTTTAAAAAAAATGAACCTAAGTTGTTTTCCCCTATTGCCTCCAATAAAAATAAACAAAAGTTTATCAAGAATCTCAAGTTGATGATAGGGGCAACAGAGCCCAACTCCCAAGATAGGTTGCCAACATGATAACCCAAAGGAAATGAAACCAACCTTTCCAAAAGAAAATGAAGAAAGAGATCCACCGATGCATTAAGAAAGCCCAAGGGCACCTTAAACAACTTGGGCCTAGGAGCTAATGCGAAAACTTGAAAGGGGGGAAGGAACACAACAAATAGGAAGGCTTCTAGGTGAAACATTAAAAAAGGATACCAAAAGCAACCTGAACATTCCCCAACCTCGAAAATGCCCTTATGTGGCAAACATCTTCATCTAAAATGGCCTACAAAAAGGAAGGAGGAAAAACCAAAAGGAACACCTAAAACCCTAACACTATCGAGATAACAACAAAAACAAGAAGGAAGGGAAAACCCAAGAAGGAGGCTTAAAAGGAACCAAGCTAAACAATTGTAAAGCTCAATGGCTAGCCCCACAAACATTCATTGGGAGACAAAATGATCAAAATAGAGGTGATGATAGAAATGAGGTTGAAGAAGTGAGTGTCATTAACTAAAAATGGGAAGAGACAAAAAGAAAAAACTCTTAAAAAAAAATGCAAAACACAAAAATGTGCAAGAGCAAAAAGGGGCTCAACTAATGGATCACCCTAGTGCACACCAAATTTAAACGAAAGGAGGATAGACAAATCTCTTGAGGGGGAATGATTTTTTTCTTAAAAATCTTGAGCATAAAAAACACGAAAAAAAAAGAAAAAATTGCAATAACTAGCTTCATGTTGCCCAAAGCTCCTAAAAGATGGCCTTCTTAAAAATGAAGTTGAAAAGCGTTCCCTATGTCCACTTGAATTGTCACCCAATCAAGATGGATGTTTAGAACAAACCAAATACCATGAACCATAACCTCACATCCACCCCTTACCAATCACACCGAATTGATGAGACAACATGTGCAAAAAGTACATATCAATAAACTGAAGACACAATGCCCTACTCACAAGCCAATAAAAAGTCTTGCCCACTATTATGTTATCAATAGAACGCCACCTAAAGGTTTGGCAACTATATTAAGTTGTTGTGAGGTGCATCCCAATTACTCTCAACATAGAAATGAGCTACACCAATGAGCCATCACCCCTCTCATTTGCCATTAAAAGTTTGTACTTCCAAAATATAAGAATAGACATGCTTCCCTTTGGCCCACCTATATAAGTTGTTCAACTTTAGAGAAAAGTTATGGGATAAAGTGTGTTGAGAACATCTTGGGAAACAAATTGAAAACTTGGGAGCATGCTAAAAATGCATTAAAAACGTGGTGTGAACACACATGATTACCAACTTTATGTGCACTTGGAGAAAACACATTGGGAACATCAAAATCTAGAAAATCTTCAACCCCCTCTCTTCCCAAAAGGAGAAAAACCGGGCCTTCTTGGGCGCATGCTGCATCACCTCATTGGCAGAGCATTTTTCTTTCCCAACAATATTGGTCGCCCATTTTTGCCTACACTTAATGCCCCCCTCTTTGATTTGCCTTTGGTTGAACCAGCTCCTGTACAACTTAAAAACCTTGAGTTGGCCATTTATTTGGTGAGTGATCAGTCCACTTAAAAACTATGTTTGAAACCAGGGAAAATCCAATGATGTCGTTTCACACCAAAATGCATGCTAGTGGCGTTCTGATGGATAAGCCTTGCATTTTGGCCTTTCAAGCCTACCTCCACTAAAGAGCAACATCCACAGGGGGGCCGCTTTAACAAGGGTACGAGTCCTGCGGTCTTGGATGGATCAGAGGGGGGTTGCATGCAGAAACTGAGCCCACCAGCAAGGCAAACCCAAGCATAACATTTCAAAACCAGCACAACCTCTGATCCCATGATGTGAACCTTCAGGCTTTAGGCCCACACAAGAGAACTGATTAAATGACTGATCTCCAATACTCCAAAATAGTGCAACATAGAACTGCCGTGCAGAGAAGCACTGAGTGGAAGCAGTATTTGGATTCTGCACTGCTTTGTGTAACGTGGAGTTGAGATACTGCACTGCTTCCAGAAATAAAGATAAACCATAGCACAGAAAGGGATTGGCAACGTCCAAGCGTGGCCCAAGAAGCAAACAGAACCAGATGAAATACAGGGTGGATGAGAACTAAAGGTGTAGAGCTTGTGCCATGTGGAGTGTTGTGAGGGCTGAGAGGGTCCTTGAGGTAAGTTAGTGACTGCAGGTTTGATGTAGCAACCTGTGCTGGTGTATGGGGGAAGGAGGGTCTGTGATTGCTGTAAGTTTGGCTGCTGTTGCTGTGGAGATTGAGAGGTGGGTAAGCTCCAGGTTTAGATGAAGAGGTTTGATTAGGTTGAGATAAGGCAGACTGCTGCATAGTTACAAGATGGGTAATTGGAGTCGTATGCTTCATGCAACTATTACATCATGTTTTGTTCTCCCATAATTGTAATCTATTTGGATCTCTTCAGAAACTCTATTGCACAAGTGAAGTTCTAGAACCTGTTCCACCAACTCAAAGTAAATATCTTCATTTTTGTTAACCATGCTTCGTCATGAGGTTATAGCTTCCAGAACCAAGAACATGTATTCCCTTCGTTTTCATGCAGGCTTTGTGCATATAGTGGGCAATTACATTATTGAATTTGTGTTTCATTATCATTGTGGCAACATCTTTTGTTCTCACCCTCCCTACTTTTCACTAATGAAGAGGTTCTTAACATTGATGCATCTCTATCCAACAACATTGAAAGAGTTTTGGTTCAAGATTGACCTAATTCCTGCAAATTATTTTGCGTACTGATGCAAAACACACGTTGATACAAATGTGTTTTGCTTCCAGTGCACATGTGACTGTGAGTGGATCACAGGTCATACACAAGTTGTTTTATGGCCCTCTTCACAGTTATCTTTGAAGCAGTAAAGCTAAGTTATTACATCATTCATCTTACATCAACTTTTATCTCAACTTGAAAGCGATACAAGTGACACATATGGAAAATAGCAGCTTAATAACTTGTTTCACCATTTCAGGTACTGACATATCCAAATCCAAGCAGATGGTGGCAGATCGTTGTAAAACACAGAGTGACAATCCTTTAGACAGTACCAACTGCAATCTGATCCTTGGAGGCCCTTGATGACAAGGGTATTCTTTGGTTTAATTGAAATTGAAATCTGAAATGCCTTAATGGTAAGCTTTCCAAAGATTTTAAGATCGGATGATGTTTGATTTGTTTGCATTATAGTATGTGAGAAACAAGCCAGAGCATGCCTACAAGTACTGAGGGGTTGGTAGGGAGGCAATCAATCTGAAGATTTGGCTGTTGTGTTACCTACATGTGGTGGGTGAGGGAAGATATCCTACCATTGACACTTGGTGCCAGACAAAAACTGCAACAACAAACATGATATCTCCATTGCCAAGGGCATGGCCATTGAAACTGGGCTCTGCAACTCTTCATTCTTTGGCGTGGCGCTACAAGGTTGCAGCTTACTTTCTGGTGCATATGTTGATACCTGTTTTATTACTCATTGTGGACCATATCAGGTTATACTAAATTGCATGTGATTCAATATCCAAAGGATCAAGAAAGGTGAGCTAACATGTGGCAAACAACTAACAATTCGAGATCAATAAGGCCAATCTTAGATCATTGGTTGCAGGTAATCCATATTCCTAGGCTAAAGTAGGGTCATGAATTGTTGGGTCATAGGTAGTTAGAACTGGATCAGGTTTGGAATTGGACCCATTTTAGATTCTTATGTAAATGAAAAACCCAACAAAATTCAAAAACTAGCTTGGACTGATACTGGAGGTTCTATCAAATTTTTAACAAGTTGGAACCAGGACTCCAGAGGTTCTCTTCAAAAGCTTAAACCAGACAACACTGAATGTTTGGTTACTAATAACCTTCAGAAAACACAGATCCTATAAGCTTTGTGTGCATAATCAAGGTGAAAAGAATTTTTGATCTTTTTTTTGTATTTTACATTATTTGGAATTCACTTGTCCCTCTTTTTGAAAACCAAGTGAAATATATATATGGCAATTATATGCTTGTTGATCAATAAGTCAATATATTCCATAACTGAGTCAATGGTTTAGCTGATAACCACTAAAAGCTCATCTGCCTATAAGAATTCAGAAACATATAAGAAACTTCAAGTCATAGAAACTTATGGTATTTGCACAACATCATTGGTACATCCATGCATGTTTAACGCTTTTTATGGACCCATTTGATTAGTCTTCAAAACAACACATGGAGCTTGCATAGCATAAAATTGAAATGTAAATTATATACTAATCATGTAATAATGTAATCCAATTAATACTGAAAAATATCATAGATAAAGTCACATTTGTCTCAATAAATAGAAATTTCTTGTAAAACTTCATTGCATGGTTCAACTTTGGACCTTCATTTGATGGTTAAGGGTGAAAGCACACAAGGGGGGGGGTTACTTGGGTAGTTTCATGACATGTGTGTAAAGTATACATTTGCAAAATGTCTTGCATTTAATTTTGAGTTTCACTTTTGGTGCTTGGGCTTTATATTTTGATTTTCACAAATTGAGAATTATTTTTATTTTAAATTTAAAATATTAAATTCAGAAAATAATGGGTATATCTATGATGTATGCAATATTATCAAGCCCATTTTTAAAAAATTGCACTAGGTTTTGGCTTGAATTAACCAAAAAACCTTTGAAATGAAAATTTCAAAATGGCCCACTTTAGACATCCTATTTTTTTCCATTTGAAAGTGATTGTTTGTGAGATTTTTTATTTATTTCATACTTATGGTCATCAATTTGAAAAATATCATTTGGAAATATGATAATTATCAAACTTTTCACATGGCTCCCAAACTTATTCCAATCATATGAAATCAATGTTAATAAGTGTTACAAATTTCATAAAGATTAAAAATCGTGATGTCTTATTTTCTAGCACACATCCAAAAAACATAACAGGTGAAATATGGTCAATGGAAAATGGATGAAATATGTCTATTTTGTAAGTTTTCATCCATCACTCATATAAATGACTTATTCATACTTATTCCACATAGATAATGAAGTTGTAATATACGATTGTGGTCATTGATAAAATCATTTAGGACAACTAGTAATTATTTCCTTGGTTGAAAGGACAAAATTTCTACGAGTGCACTTGCATTTGTTGAGTCAATTAGTCCTTACGCTAAACTCACTTCAATTAAGTCTACAACATTCAATTAAGGTTTTTTACTACTTGCATTTATTTAGATAGTTACTCTTCAAGTTGAATTCACTTCAATTAGGTTTTCAAAATTCTATTAAGGTTTGTTACCACTTGGGTTTTTTGGCATTGTCACTCCTTGGACCTCAAGGTAAATTCACCTTGTTGGGATTATTTTTAATGAATCACCTTGAAAATCTATTACAAACATTACACTCTTATTTTGCCCATTTGCTTTAAAAGCATTTGGAGTTCACAAAACTTATGGAGTTCATGTGCATAAAGGTGAACAAATTTTTTTGGAATGTGAAAACAAGATTGATATCAATTTTGAGCCCCACAAAGAGGGTGATGACAAAATATAAAATTTTATTGGTGAAGATGGCCTTGTATAACCTTACAAACTAGCAAGCCAACTTAAATTGTGAAAACTTGTGTGATATGTAGATTTTTGCTTAGACTTGCTTGCATCTTGCCATTGTTAGAATCTTTGCATGCTTTCATTGAATTTGCACAAATGACAAATGATTTTGTATGTGATTTAATGGAAGCTATTAAGGTATGTCAAAGTGACATTTACAAATGTATTGTAATTAGACTTTTGAGTGCAAATATGTTAAAGTAGGCCAATCTATGATCCTTTTTAAAAACTGAAATGGCCATAAAATAAATTTTAATATATAATTTTTGGATTTTTAAAAAATTTATGAGGATGAGGATATGATCAATACATGAGGATGTTCTTGTACTTTAATATAATAATATTATGTTTTATCATCTTCATATGCATTTCAATATATTTTTGAAAATGCAAGTAGATGCAAGTGGGTGTCCCAAATTGGTTTCAAATAGATGAAATTAGAATGTTAATTAGATTTTTAATAACTATGAGTTGATGGAACATAAACATGTATTAATTACTTTTACCTAATATATGCCAAATATAATCAAATTTCTAACTTAAAAGTAAGTTCTAGCACAATTTACTTGGTTAGTTTAAAACCTATTTATTACATATTTTTCTTACAGTAAAGTTTTTGAAACTTGATACGTAAGTTCATATAAATTTAATGAAGTGCATGATGGTTTCATAATGATACTTGAAACGGTTTTGAGTTTACTTTCTTACATTTATGTTAAAGTACTATAGTGTCAATGAATTTTTGTTGACCTATTTTTGCATGCTTGTTCCCTTAGTAGACAACTTTTGGGTCTTCAAATCATTGTTAGAGTTGAAACACATGAAAACATCTAAATATGATGGGTACTTGATTTGAATTTTGAAATTTAACATTTGGCTTTTGTAAATGGCTAGCATATTTAGGAAATGCATCAAGATTTGGAGACTAGCTTTTTGTCATATATGATACAAGATGTCTTTGTTATTGTTAAATTACTACTAAAAAACTAGTGCAAAGGTAATACCTTAAAAAATTTCCATTTTGATTTTCATTTCCAAAATTTTAAAGATTATTATTACTATTATTATTATGTTGTTCATGTGAAAGCATGATTTCTATGTGGTTTGGCGAAGGTTCAAAAAATAATAATTTAGGAACTAAAAATAAAGCTTGCAACCCATGGATGTCCTTGAGATTGTGTATCCCTAGTACTGGTTGTAGCCAAATAATGATGCATCTTTTGTCAAACACTTTGAGGTTCTTAAAGTAATTTTTTGTTATAGCAAAACCCATAAGGTGGATGCAAAAAATGTTATGATACATGAGCTTTTGAATGTTAGTGATCTTGACTATAGCAAAAAGGCATGTTCAAGCTCATGATGAAATAAAATGTAGCAACATGCATTGGTCCCCCAATTTCACTAGTTTTAGTTAAAAGACTAGTGTAATCTAAAATGTGACACCTTATGACAACTTCTTGGATATTAATCTCCAACTTCCTTGAGTATGGGAAATTGGTTGAATTGACATGGTGCAGATAGTGGGTAATGTGGAGGATAAAAAATGCCTTTCAACTATAGCTTTTATGAAGTGTTGTGCAATAGGTTCACTACCCACTTACCAATTGTTGTGCACATGTTTACATAATAGTTCTATGCTTTGCAAAATTTATCATATGTGGAATGTATTGAGTAATGGAGAGCAGCATGTCATCGATATTGCTATGATGGTTAGGTTGTAGTTTGTTTTGTGAGTTGTTGACCATGTTTTTGCAAAAGTAGGATCTTTCTAGCTTGTGTTTTATTTGTTTGTTAAATCAATGGCTATTTTACACACCAAACATCTTTACCTCCATAATATTGGCATTTTATGCTTGCTCCCCACAATTTGATTACAATGGTTTCTCTTTGCATGAATTTTTTAAAGTTGTAATGGTATGCTAACTTGGTTGGTTTTATAAGTCACTTGTCATAGAAAGGCCAATTTTAAGTGTTCAATTCCTCCACAAGCTTGTGTTTGCTATTGTTGTTGCAAACTTCATATGTTGGTTGTGCTTTTTGTTGAGATAGTTTACACTTTGTGATAATGTGAACTTCATACCAATTAATCTTCTAGGTCACTTTCAATTTTACAGCTTCTTTTAATGCATTCAAATGATTTGTGCATCACTTGAAAATTTTAAAATTTGCCCCAAGTAATTTTCTGAGATTCCAAAAAAAAAAAAACTCCAAATTCTATTGAAAAAATAGCCCAAATTTTTTTAATTCATTTCAATGATAGCCAACTATTTCCACCTTTAGATTTTGAGGAGGGGCCAGAAAATTCACCTTAAGAAGTGAAGTGGCAGCCACATTGGAATAAATGAGTGTATTTCTCAGGCCAGACAGAACTCCTACACCAGCTTGCTTTTAGCCACACCAGCACCAAGTGCACTTCAGAGGTGGGCCCACTGGCTCTTAACAATAATGAAAAAGAAAACACTGCTAAGTAATGTTGCCCCTACTTGCACAAGTCTCACCCATTTCAGGTTCTAATGTATTAAGGAATGGGTGTGCACTCTTGATTACTTTGCAGAGTAAGTAAGCTGGCAAGAAAGCCCATTAAGGGGCAATTGGCGCACTTTGCAATCAGGGGAGCGTCTATTCCTATACCCAAAAGATTTTGGGTCATTAGGGTTTTGAACATTGATGATGATGTTGAATTATAGATAGTGGCAAGGGCATGTATTCAATTATGAAAACAAGCTCAATTTAAGGTTTTCTTTTTTCAATTTTGTGAGGTAAGTGGACAAGAGGACTTAGCCAAAAGTAGAAACTTTCTGAAACCCTGCTATGTATTGGCGACATGCAGGAACCCTGTGTTCTAAAACATGGCAATTTCAAGGCTTTTTTACATCGAAATCTGGCGAATTTGGGGGACATTTTCCACAAAAATCCTTTGAAGAAGTCTCAGCCCTTTTCCCCTCTTTTTGTGTGTGGCCAAGTGGCGAAATTGCCACTCAAAAAAACGCTGGGTCAGCTGGGATGAGATTTCTGCAACTTGATGAACCTTGAAAATTGGCATAATATGCCCTTTAAATCCTTTTGGGCTTGTAATTCGTTCCACTGGCTAAACCCTGGAATGTCTTCTTCTTTTCCTTCGAGTACCTCAGCCCATATTTTGACCTAATCCGAACTTCATCCACATACACTTATGGATTACCATCTAACAAGAATGCTTTTTTCATCCATCTGTCTCTCCATCCAAGCGGGAAGGAACCCTATAAACCAGTGCGGGTAGACATGTTAAACTCTTTATCGCCATCGCCGTTGCCGCTGTGTTTGCAGGTATGGAGTCTGTGCAGTGCTTCGGCCGCAAGAAGACGGCGGTGGCTGTCACCTATTGCAAGCGGGGAAGAGGACTGATCAAAATAAATGGCTGTCCGATTGAGTTAGTGGAGCCGGAAATTCTGCGTTACAAGGCTTTCGAGCCTATCCTGTTGCTGGGCCGTCAGAAGTTCGCCGGCGTCGATATGCGCATCCGCGTGAAGGGAGGAGGGCATACTTCGCAAATTTATGCCATCAGGCAGAGCATCGCCAAGGCACTCGTGGCTTACTACCAGAAATTCGTGGACGAGCAGTCGAAGAAAGAGATCAAGGACGTGCTCTTAAGGTACGACCGCACGCTTCTGGTAGCCGACCCCCGTCGCTGCGAACCAAAGAAGTTTGGAGGACGTGGCGCTCGTTCTCGTTTCCAGAAGTCTTATCGTTAAACCAAGGTAAGGTTTTGGAGTTTTGTTTTGGTAGGAGGAAGGGGGAAGAGAAAGGGCACGGAGCTTGGTATTATGCACGAGAAGATTGGAAGATACATATTATTGCTTGGAAGATGCGTTGATTGTCGGTCACTCTGTTTTTCTTCCTTGTCGTGGAATAAGACATGCTGGGAAACTTGAGCTTTATGTTACAATGTGCAACATCTTCTTTAAAGGCATTCTGGAATTTGTATATGTTGTTTGCTGATACCTTATTACCATTCACGATTCAAACAGCACCGGTCTTCACAAGTTCAAGTTATGTGTCTACGTCCCTTGATAGTATGTATCACAAGAATATACACTTTGTAGCAGTTCTTTGGAGCACATTATGAGCCAGAATGGATTGCATTCACTGATTAGGAATGCGAGAGTTTATGAACCCTCAAGTGGTTCAGAAACCATTTTGTGGCACGTTCAATAGAGAACAGTACCAATTGTCCTGCTTTGCTGTTTAGAACATTCCAACATCCATCTTCCCCTTGTAATCATGCATCAGCTTATTTACTATCCTGTGGGACTGATTGAATGGTCATTTGAAGGCACGCAGATGTGTCTTAAGCACCTGCAAAGCTTTTTGTGAATGGAGGGAGCATTGAATACCGACCTTGTCATGCTCCTGATAAAGATTGCCATCCAGCAACTAGAAGAGGGTTGTAAAAAACTTGCAGAAATTCAAAGAATTAGTGGCTCGTGAGTCTTGAGTTCACTTTTCAGGCCTTTGTGTTTTCAGAGCCATTGTACAGGTTGCTACTCTCATACCCATTTGTATATAGTGTATGTCTCTGATTGGTAGGTAGCCTACTATTTGCAGTAGA
>Ga0209611_10004251_pt1 | contig 24578 bp, 20 predicted proteins | sample S1TSphgellanicum_3_FD_187693 | JGI IMG/M metagenome (GOLD analysis project Ga0209611, IMG submission 187693) | Host-associated microbial communities from peat moss isolated from Minnesota, USA - S1T2_Fc - Sphagnum magellanicum MG (SPAdes) (version 2) | ecosystem: Host-associated > Plants > Peat...
CACCCGATAGTCGCTGTCATCGTCGGTGTTCATCATGATAATGTGCTTGCGTTCGTGGATGAATGCCGGTATCCTCAAAGTGCCGGCGAATTAAGCGCAGGCGACGGCTGCCCTCGGACAGGACGACACCAACAACGTGGAGTCGGTCGTCTGAGAGCTTGAGGAGGAGTAGGAGGAGTGGGACGAGGAGATCCTCGACAATGGTGTCGTTCAGATGCTCCACAACCAATTCGCCGACCTGGTTTTTGAGTGCCAGGAACTTTGAGAGCTGAAGATGAAAGTACTAAAAAGAGAGGGAAAAGCGATCAAATGTTCAGATTGTTGAAAACAATTGAGCAGCAAGGTTGTGAGACCATGTTATGAATTGAATCAATCAACAGTTAAATTTCAAACTTTTTCACATGAATTGTTGAAGGTTGCAACATAATAAAGAAGAGGCTCAAGGAATTGTTACAGATGTAGAGATCAACTGTACATTCCTGCCTTGTTTTCTTCTTCTTTTCGTACAATCACTGCTCTTGCAGAATTCAAGCAATTTGTGATCTCGTGAATTTTTCCCTTAGTGCCATCAGATCCCCTTCAACCCACCCACAACATTTGGCTCTAAGATCTTTCAGCTGGCAATGTTTGTTTGATCCATGTGAACTCTGTACGAGATCAGAGCTCCTCCTCAATTTACATCTTGGCCCATCAAAATCTCTTGTTGTTACAATGTCTAGTAATCCTGCACAATGATCCCTTTCTACAGCTCTAGCTAGCAGCTAAAAAAACCCACTTAGTCCAACAACTTGTTGCACCCCAAAAGATGAAAGGCCTGGTACCACAAGAAGACATGATCTGCATCAGCTCCTGGATTTCCGTCTCTGCAAGGGGTAAAAGAAAATAACCAATTATAATATTAGAAAAATAGGTTCTAGAATATGACCGCAAAACACTTTACTTTTCCAACAGACTTCTTGAATGTCCTCCACAACAAAAGATGAGCTACATGAGCCCAACAACTGTAACAACAACAACAACAAACCTTGAGTGAAATTGTTGCAAATCCAGACATGGTGTTTTGCGACACTGAGCGCTGCTTTAGCAGCAGTTAAGTGTTTTGTCTTTTTCTCTCTCCCACACGACGTACACCAGTGAGTCTTGTTCTTTTAAGTCGATCTTTGAGTAAAATGTCCCACGGAATACAATTCAAACATTTTACTGGGTAATTACCCGGTTGAAGGGGTAGGGAAAGATAAAGGTAAAGGTAGGCGTGGGCAAATCGGGTAAGGGTAATGGTAAGGTAAGGTAGGAGACAATGTATTACCCGTTAACCTTTTACCCTACCTTGTCGAGGCTTACCTTTTGGTATCACACATTTCAATACCATGATAATCATACCATTGTGTGAAAATTGTAAACTTTGTACATATTGATACCACTTGGTACGAGTTTTCATATTTTTGCTTCAATACTTGTACTACCAAGGTATACAAATTTCAAAAAAAATCAAATACCCATACCCAATGGGTATGTTAAAAATCCAATACTAATCCAACATTGAAAATAACCTAAGTAAAAAATTCATAGGGTACAAGAGAAAATTGTTCACGATAATGAAACATTAATTGGAAAGATCAAGCTATGAGTTAGGCACTTGAGCCTAGTCCAAAGTAAGATAAGATGCAAACTCAATGGACATTGGATGTCCATCAAAAATAATGTTGGAAAGGATATGATGGTGTAAACGTGTTGCATGGAGTCCTAAAAAAATTTGATTTGTTTTTCAATAAGTTGTTCAAAAGGGGGAAAACATGCACATGCTATAAGGTGCAAGAGGTCACAAGTTGTTTTCATGTGATTTCACATATTGAGGAACATTAAAAAAAAAAGTGTGACTTCAATTTTGGGGAACTTCATAAAACATTTTCTATTTTTAACTATTGTTGGATTCAACTTGTCATAAGGGGCACAACCATTACATTCCTTGTTAATGTTTTGCTAGGGCACTTACTTCAACTTTTTTAGGTTAGAAATTAATGACACATCCTTAAAATAAATCTTCATTTTCCTTTATATAATTAGGAGGTCCAAGGGTCCCCACTCTATTAAAATATTTTAATATTGTACAATACAAAACTTGTGAAATTTTCACAATAACATCCATGGGATAACATTTACATCATGAGATAGGTAGATCCAAACACAATTTGTCATAACACATTTACTTCATTATTTTTAACAACCTTAACATCCAAAACATGGTCTAGAAATATCTTTTTGAAGACCTATTGGTTCTCAATTGTCACAACCTTATGTCAAATCACAATTTAATGTACATGTCACAACTTTGCAGTTCAATTGTATAATTCACACATGATTTTGTTTGATATTTATAGCCAATTTAATTGTGTTACTATGTGATGCTCCAATAGGGTTATGCATTTCTAAGTTCAATAATGATGGATATGGGTGTTGTATATTAGACTATCTCTAATGGTTTTCTTATATTGTAAACAATGGACTTTTTATTTCTTTATGTACTTTGAAGGATATCTCATACCAAAAAAACCCTAGGGCATTATGCCAAAGGGAGATCATCCAATTTTTAAATGTTCACATGTTCCCATAAAAAATACTTGTTTACATACTTGGATTTTCGTATGCAAATGTTTGTTTTTTTTTTTTTTTTCATTTTAGTTGAATTGGTTACATGGTAGCCTTTTTATTAGTGTAATTGCCACAAATATCTCTAGATGTCAAATTGTCCAACTACATGACAAGGAGATGTGTGATTTTCAACAATTTGGAAAATTGTTTTGTTGATCTTAATTTGTGAAAGGGGAATTTTCTAAATAAATTCTGCTACAAGGTTTAATTTTTTATCAATTTTATATGAACAAAGGGTTTTTTGTTTCCAATTTGTAGCAATAGAACTATATGGGGGAATTGAACCCCAACCATTAAAATGCATTGCCCATTGCAACATGAAGCCTAACCTACAAAGGAAAACCAAAAAAAAACATTAATCTTGCTTGTTCATCATGAAAAAAAATTCATAATTCAAAAGTCCCAAAAAAGGTCAATTGAAAATTCATTTCATCCCAAAAAATGGTATTAACAAGTTTTATAGGTCAAAAGCAGTGGTTGAAAAATAATCTTTGGAACCCATAACTCATCAAGCCTTAATTTCTTAACCTAGTAGAAGGCATTTTTGAAAACTACCAAGCAAACAAAAAATCTTTCTTTTGGTTTTGGTTATAGCCAATATTGTGTGCTAGTTTTGGGCTAGGAATTGGGTTTGCAATTATGTAATAAGTTAACTAGGAATTTTTTCACATTGTTTTTTCATAAATGCCACCACTTTTGAATATACAAGTCTTGTAACAAAACCATATGCCCCCATCTAATCTACAAATGTGGCCCAAATATGTTGCCCAACAAATTCAAATGCTAAATGATTTGGTCCTATGTTCAAATAGTAATCCAATGAAAATTTATGCTTCCATGAACACAATTGATCAAGGCTTGGAAATTCATAAACACATCACCTTGGAAAGAGGAATGGATATCATCATACATCCAATATATATCCCTTTCACAAATCTTGACCATTGCAATAAAATTACACACAAACACGTCATGTAATTGTGCAAATTTGATCAAAGGATGCAATGCATGCAATAGTGGCATAATAACATTAAGCCCCAACAACATTTCAACATCAATCAACAAACATAAGTTAGATTTAGTAGAGGCTATTGTGGGCACATCTAATGTCATCTTCATGAGAAAAATGTGATATTCAAACAACACATGCTTGACATGACTTCTCATGGATATCCACCTAATTGTGACGTTTCACAATATTATGTTGCCCTTTCTTCCATCATTTTTGCCAATTTGGCAAATTTCAAGTGTTTCTTGGGCCTATGGTTAAAATAAGCATAGATACATCACAAATGATTCTCAATGTGATGAATCAAAGGTAAGTTTGAAAGGGATTATATTGCCAAGTTTGTTTGATAAGCCATATAATGTTCACTAGTGATGAAGGAAATATATCAAGATTGAATTTGAATTGTAACTCCAAATTTGAGAATTTGGAGGGTCTTAAGTTTATTAACACCAAAACAAACTAGCCTTGAAGCAAGCTCTTCTTCCTTCAAACCCATTGTGTCATCAAAGAATTCATAATCAACAAGGTTAGATTATTAAATTTAGATCTAGAAAACACTTGTTGGGCATTCAACAACAAAGGTATTTGACACTAATCTTGCACAGCACAACCATGCACACTTGCATAACTTAACATTATCCATGGATGTGACCTCATACAAGTAAAAGATATAAACTCGGCATTTTGGACAACAACTTTAGTCATTTTTCTCACCTCATGGATTATGCATTTTGCCATTTTTCAACCAGCCCCCTCATACCAATGTTTTTGGGGGACAAATCAAGGTTTTAAAAATTTAAACAAAACTTGAAAAATCCTCATGATTTTTCATTGATTTACCTTTATTGAAGAGATTGAAAATAATGACAAATTGAACAAGTTTTTGTTTATTTTCCACGATTGACCAAGATTAAGCTATTGTCTAGGACAATTGTTGTCAACAACTAAGCATAAACAATTTCATTTTTTCCATGGCCACATTTTGAATCTTTAAACCACTTACCATTAAGAGCTTTCCTTTTACTTACATCTTTTTTGATGGAATACCATTCAACCACCAAAACCTTTTCCTTCTTCTCAAATTTAGAGCAAACACAACATTTGACAAAAGTAACTAAGCCAAATTCATTGCAAATGGGATCCTCCCATTGCATTTTTAGAGTCCAAACATCTTGAAATTTATGATTCTCATCAATATTGGAGGTTTTTTCATTTTTTGGGATTAGAAACACATACATCTTCAATAATAATAAGGTTAGGCTTTTTAGAAGGTTCAAACATTTCCGGAATTATGTTAAGAATTACAATGTGAAACATTTGTCAATTCAAGGTTTCATGGTTGATTTCTTTGCTCACCCAAATGATTGGATTTAGTTTCATTAGAAGAAACAAATTCATTAGGTACAAAAGCTTCTCTTGAAACTTGACCACCAAAAAATGCTTAAACTTGAAATTATTTGGAACTTGCAATCATGAAGGCATGATTAAAACCAAAAATGCAAAATGCTTAAAATCTTAACTTTCAAGCAACAAAGTTGAAAATTGAAAAAGTTTAACAAAAAAGGTTCACCTCAATTGTAGGTTTGCAACAAGAAATTTGAATGCACATGGTAGTGCCTCATTTAGTTTGTAACTTTGTATTATTTCAAACAAAAAAAGTGTGCATTATGTGCCTATAGTTTCATAGAAGAAATTTGACAAAGTTTTGAAAAGCCTAACCTTAAAGGTCTAAAGTCACAACAAGAAATTTGAAGTTCATCAACAAATAAAATTTTGAACTTAACAATTTCACACAAAAGTTCTAAAGTTCAAACTAAGAACTTGAAAAACCTAGCCTCTGAAATCTTAGGTCACACCTCAATAATGTTGTGTGTGCCTACAACTTCATACAACAAATTTAAACTAGGAGCTTGCTATCATGTGTGCCTACAGCCTCCCACAACAAATCCAATGCAAGGGTTTGATGCCATGTGTCTTTCAATGTCATAAAAAAAAATCCAAACCAGCTTAGCGTTGTGTGCGTTGGAGTGGCAAATAAAAAATTCGATCTAAGAGCTTGGCATTACAAAGAGCACACTCAAAGAACATAGATGACTAAGCCCCAACTTTTGACTCTTAAATGTCCAAAAAAATCCCTTGTTCAAAAGCAAACATTCAACTAAAAAAAACTACTAAAATTTAAACTCTAAGATTTCAAAGTGAATATAGAACTAAAAATCAAGCAAACATCAAACAATGAAAGAACAAATGAGTGTTAAACAATGAATGATGAGCAATGAGACAACGAACAATGAACATTGAGTGATGAGGGACATGAAATTTGGCATTACATAATGCACACATAAGTTCACTAAGGCTTGAATAATGAGACTCATTGACTTGAGAGTCAACACTACACACAAAAATAACCATGAATATTGAGGTTCAAGATCAAGGAACAAGGTGAGTGTTAAGCAAACAATGAGCAATTGAAGTATGTACTCCCAAGTATGCATTGGAGCAAGTGCATAAGAAGCCTCAAAGTGTCTTGAATGTAATTCTGGTCTCCAGTTAGTTTTGATGTATAAGGAAAGAACTTGTACTTGAGCCTGTTCAGACATAGGGTTTCAGAATATATATGCCCCCATATTGTGCAAAACCATAAAGCATTCCAGGCAATCTCAAAACAGGCACCAGCAGCTTATACTTTACAAAAATCCTGGAATGTTATGTGATTTGAAACAACATCCTTGTAAAATATGACGGGTTTATTTGACCAGGTGCCCCTTGGGTATTCTGTGGCTCTAAGAGCCAGGACATTTGGCTCCATGATGTATTATATCCTCTTATTACATATACACTCTGATCAACTACAAGACATCAGACTGAGCCCAACATCAGTTCAGAACCAGGGAGGTGGGGCTACAAAATTCCCCATTCTGGAGGATACAACCAAAATTTGGGTGGTGGAGATGCAATTGCATCACAAAACAACAGTTGTCCATGAAGAGCCTGATAGAAGGAGCTTCATGTGAAGCTTGCAATGACTTCTCGTACATCTTCGATGTGCTCTCTCAACATCTCCCACTGCCAAACACCAGCAAGAGCAAAGCTGCAAATCAGTCATTCTTTCTTCCTAGTTTCCTTGTGCCTTGGACTGGTGGCAAACATCCAATCCGTCCAAGTGAGCTCTATTTGGTGTTCTTTCCAATGCCACCAAAAAGTCATCTTCATGTAACAGAGATAATATTGAAGGACAAGATGGCAATGATAAATTACCTGCTTCAAAGGCAAAGAGATTCCTGCAATATAAAGAAGCAACATTATTAACCATGCATCATCAAATGGCTTCTCATCCAAAGGCATTTGACATGAACTACGTCAATCCTTACAACCAATAGGGGTCAGCAGTAAACACAGAGTATTCCATGTAGCTCTCTCTACAACCTGGGCTGTCACAACAACTTTTACACAAGATTCCTAATTCTGAAAACTGATCAATGCACATGGCACAATGGGTCCTGATGAAATTACAGGCCTTGATTGTATGCTTTTACACCAGATTTTTGTGAAAGCCTCCTCCCATGAAGCCATATACACTGTGAAGTGTTAACTCTTGGCATGACACTCACCTTTCTTTGATGGCAAATCTTCACCATCCTTGCTCCAAAATTCTCTTACGTCGACAAATACCTTCCCTTTGAACTTCTTCACCGCCACTTTGCGATTCCTTGACAGCTGAGAAGACATTCCGCATTATGCTCGGTAGGGGAAATCTTCAATTTTTCCTCCCACTCCACATAAAGCAAAATTTGCACATGATTACAAAGGGATATTGTTCTCAAATGATGTAAACCTAGAAATTTCAAGGCATCATGTTCTACAGACGTTCAACAGAAAGAAGCCGCTGGAGAACAATTGACAAAACTATACCACAAGTAGACAATGTTCAAGGGCATTTCATACTCATAATTGAAGAGCATTCTACTACCTAATTCTTGAAGAGCATGGAAGGCATTGCTTTTGATGACCAAAGTCACTCCCTAGACGCGAACAATCAAAAGCTTCTATAGAGAGAAAAACCTAGAGTCAGAGTCAGAGACGAACCTCACAAACAACTGCGGAACCATCGGAAGTGGTGGTTGTCTTGTGTGTGGAGGGAGCAGCTTCCTCCTGCTCCTCTTCCGGTTGCTCATCCTCGGCGTCAGAGGAGGCGGGAATGCCCTTGCGCTTCGGCATCGCTCACGATCGAACGACAAACGACAATGACGCCAGCAAAGAAGAAGACGCTAGGAAAGGAGAAGAAGAAGAAGAAGAAGAGTTGCCCGTCGTGTCCTGCCCGTGTCTTTCCCGCCCCTTCCGATTTCGAAATTTGGATCAAATTTTTTAGGTTTTGATTATTTTTTTCCCGACAAATTGGGAACCCATTGAGAACTTGAAGGGAACATGTCTCGTTTTCGACCAAAAAGGTTTGGGAAAACTTTGGAAACTATTGTTTTACTAGCCTAGTGTAGTTTCAACTAATTTTTCTAATTTTTGGAAAAACATTTCGCCAAATTTTTTATATCAAAAAATTATATGTATGAAAAAAAAAAAAAAAACCTTGAGACTCACACTAGATTTACAAAAGATATTTTTTTCTAAAGAGTGGGGCTATTTTTTAGCATGAACAAATATTCACCTTTTTCAGTGAGGCCTCTTAGTGGCCATATTAAGCCCGAAAAATGTTAGATTTGGACTCAGAAACCCTGATTACTTTAAGAGCATCTCCAGCAGTGCTCAGTATGTGACCCTGCACAAATATTTCTCACATCCAAGTTTTAGTTAATAAAATAAGCACCCCCAGTTCATAATGGGGGAGTATTAGCCCAGGCCAAAAATGGTGATGAAGAGTTTTGGAAATAGAAATTTCATGCAGCCAATGGGAAGGCTCAGGATGCACTCAAAGTGCCTTGATTTTTTTTTTCCTTTAAGTTTTGGGGTGGGGAGGCAGGATTTTTTTCATTTTTCCTTTGTCCCCAACATGTTCCTTTCAAGTTCCCAATGGGTTCCCATCAGGTTCCTAAGATGTCCCCAAAATTCTGCCACTGCCATTAACCTAGGAGAAAAATGGTGACAAACAGTTTTGGAAAGAGAAATTTCATGCAGCCAATGTGAAGGCTCAGCACACACTCATGAATGATCCAGTTTTTTTTTTCTTTCCAAGGGGGTCGGGGGAGAGTGACTTTTTGTGTTTTTTCCCTTGTTCCCAATGTGTTTCCATCAAGTTCCCAAAGGGTTCCCAAAGATATTCCCAATAGCACCTGGGTTTTATCCCATATGGTTTGCCAAAAGTTCAACTCCCTTGTATATAAACTAAAAAGTCAAAACCCAGGGGTGCACATTTGCTTCTGTTTTGCAACTGGGGTCCAAAGAGCTGCCTGTATTGGGGCCATGCCCAATGTTCTCAAAAAAAAATTGCTGATGGGCCAATCAATATGGCTCCTTTTTTAAAAAAAAGAAAAAAAGTTGTGAGCCCACCTATGATCTTATTAATATCAATCCTGCTATGTACCCTATACTCGTGAAACTGAAACGGGAACTGCAAATAGGTGGGAAGGGCAACCCACGTCAACTAATACAACTATCTAGCCAAACAAAAACAGGGAGCAGTCAATAAACTTATCGGTAAAGTCAGGCGATTAGGGGGCGAGAACAGCCAGTTTTGGCATAGTTAGGGCATCAAACATGTAACTGGGAATGAAAATTTTACAAAACAAAATAACTGAGACTCAAGCTAATTTTTCCACCAATTTTGGTAGTAAATTGAGTTTCATCCTGTATTTCCTTTTTCTTGAGCGCCTTCGCTGCTGCTACATATATTTTCATTGCTCCTACCTGTACAACTACTATACTAACTCTCGAACTTTGTGCATTAAACGCTGAGTTTCAGCATTTCATATTGAAATGTAAGAAAATGGGCCACAGTGAACCAGCACCCACCGGTGCATCATCACGTATGGATGATATGTGATCAGGAAACAGTTTTCTGTTGGGCTCGAGTTCCCTAGCTAACCATGGTGGTTAGCTCAGTTCCTTTATTTACTACCTATCAACTAGGTAGGTAGTAAAAACAGCCCCTACCTACTATGTCTAAACTATCTACTTACTTAGTAGTCCCCTATTTTTTTACCTACTTCTTCAAATGTGAGATGTACTTCTTATTGAATGGGTTACCAAGATGAAACCAGGTAATAACTCAGTTTAGGATCATCCACAACTGAGTCATAGCAGGCATCCGGTGGATGGTGCACTGGTGGGTGCTGGTTCAATGTGGCCAAATAAAATGTCCTTACTTTGCAGATAGCACTGAAAGAGGGGATAGGGGGTGAAAAGAGAGGGTGACTTTAAGGGTAACTACTAAATGTGATTGTATTTTATTTATTGGACTATTCCAGCGCTTCTCTAGAGCGCTGAAAATTGTATAATTTTTTCAGGGTCACAGCAGTCTTCGAGTGGATTAACTGGATGTATTTGCTGCACCACATCCAAGATTTCCCATGCAGGGTCACTTACTGAGTGCGGGTGGCGATGCTCTTAGATAAATAAGCGTGGGATATTTATAACGTTTAGAAACAATTTAAATGAATTTTGGGGATTTTTGGTTTTTACCATGGTTATTACTACCAGTGTGGGTGCTGGTCCACTTAAGGCCCATTTGCTAAACATATGGAATGCCCTTGTATATTATCCTAAAACTTAAACATAGGACTCCAAAACCTAGAAATCCTAAGCACTATATGAACCTAGGACCCTAGCCCTTACCTAAGCCTAAGAATCGCACCTTAAAAAAACTCTTAAAAACCTATTGAGTCCAATTTTTAACTAGGTTGAAATCCATGAAAACCTCCTTCGTCCAGTTCTTAGTCAATTTTGAGTCCATGTAGACTGGTCAAGTTTGGTGCTTAGACTCAAATCCAGATTTGAACCCAGCCATAAACCTAGAATCAACCAACATTAGTAAGAACTCTCCCCCTCTTACTCTGTGCAACCTATGTATGTTTCGGTTCATGATAATCATTGACTTGTGGTTTATGATGAATAAAATCACATTCCTAAAATGTGAGGCAGGACTTGGCTATCACCTCATCCTAGAATGCCCCCACATTGGGGCTTTACCCTACACTAACAATCATGAAGCACACTGTAGAATTACTCAAAAATCTGCTAGTGTGTTTGAAGGGCACATATGGTTGTCCTCATTTTTATGTTATCAAAAAATTGGCAAACTTTTTTTGAGAACTTAGCAACAATGAGTCAAATTTACACTAGAAAAACACAAATTTCTAAAAAAATTTGTTGAAAAAACAGCAAAATTTGTTGGGAAAAAAAAAACACTAACCTTACATTTATATTTGTGAATATTGCCTCCTTCTCAAGGACACCTCCTGCCTTGACTCTTACACCCACCTATTACAGAAGTAGCTTCTATCATATCATTCACCTTGTGCTTTCTTTTAGTTAAGGCCCATGACTGACTTGGTGATAGTGAACCTGCACCCACCAGCACACCATCCACTGGATGCCTGTTATTACTCAGTTGTGGATGAACCTCAACTGAGTTTATATTTGGTTTCACCTTGATTCCCAATTCTGTAGAGTTGAAAGCTGCTATTAGAGTTGAAAGATAATTGTAGAACTTCAGGTGACGCTCCTATAACATTTTAAATTGTTTAAAATGAATAAGAAATAAGAAAGTTATGAGGTTTGAAAGTGGGAAGGGTCCAAAGAGAAAAAGTTTTGTAAGTTGAAAAAGCTTATTCTTTCATTAATCCTTTTCCTTTGCACTTCAAACATGAATTCTAAAGCTTGAGGCAGCACTCCCATAACATTTTAAATCACTCAAAATGAAGCATGTAGGATGAAGATCTAAATAAGTATTGGGTCGCAGGCAAGTGATTGGTGAGGGGCCAGTCTACCCTACACAGAGATTTTAATTGACAAATTGCAAAATCTCAATCTAAGTATTGAGGTTGAATCAAACTACACTAATTATTATTTTCCTCACCTTGTTTAAGCGTGTATGTGAGAAGGCAAATATTGTAATGAATACCATGCTCTCCTCCTAGAAAACTTTAGGAGAGATCTAACATTTATTGTTTAGGACTGGGAAAGGCCTACGTACAGGGTGTAAGTAGAGTAAACTGTACACAAAAATTATCTTGTCAACAATAGATGAAAATAGATGTACAATAATAACAAAACCCATCAATATGCATTCATTATTGTGCATTGATTGTCAAATTTTACATTGTAAAAAAATTTGAAAATAGATTTTTTTGAAATGTAACTAGATTTGAAGTCCATTTTTTGCAGTGATTTTTAAATAAAACATGTGATAAATAGATTCTAACAAATAGACTTTCTATTAGAATTGAACTTGAAGAATACAATGATCCTTATTTACTAATTTATCACCTAATAAACGTGAATATTTTTTATATACTCTTAGAACTTATTCGTTATTTTACTTTCAAGGATATAATAATGATTATACATATTTTTCAGAGTTTGTTACAATAAGAACTAGAAAATCTATTTGTCATTATTTTATTTTATTTTGGTTTTGTATGCACCATATAAGATAAAACTAAAGACACTCAAATTTTTTGTGTCCACTTTATCTTGCTTGCACCATACATGGATCTCCTATATGTTTAAACAAGAATGATAAAGTTCAGCCCATGCTTTATAATGAGAAAGGCTCAAGATGAGTAAGTGGCTATTGACTTATGTTTTATAATGTACGCGCATGAAATCAATCTCATCACTCATACGACACACCGCCCTCCCCACAATTCATGTCCCTACCATTAGCCTAGGCCAAAATAGATGATGAACACAGTAGGGATCAGAAACTCTACCCAGCCAATGCGGAATTGTCACAGCATGCACCCAATAGACCCAGTGTTTTTTTCTTTTAGGGGTGGGGGGGTTACAGGCGGCTGGGGTTGTTTTGGGGACATATGTGTTTGAACATGTACAAATAAACGTAAGTGTATGAAAAGAATCGTCACCAGTGACACAATGTCCCCACAAATTCGAAAAACCACATGGCACTCCATACAGAGCAAGTCTGAGAGATTAGACGTCTGCGCAAGGACCTAAAATCATGCACTTCCATTAGCCTAAGCCAAAATAAGTGATGAGCACGGTCGGGAATACAAATTGGGCTCAGCCAACTAGGAAATGCGGCGTGCACCCAATAGACCCAACCCAGTGTTTGATTTTTCTTTGCTTTATTTTTTGGGAGGGACGGTGGGAGGTGGTGTTTTGGGGAGCATAAACATGTGTGTCTGAAATCAATCGTCACTTGTGACACTAGGGTCTTTGCTATTTTGTTACCTTGCCCAATTCTCTCTGTCCCTGAGGAAGGAAGGAAGGAAGGAACGTGGAAGAAGTTACGTGAATTGCGTTGCGGTGCTGCTGCTGCTGCGTTTCCACAGAGACCGAGACTCCATCAAACTGAGCAATATCGCGGACTTTGTCCCAATCCATCCTTTGAAACAGTGAGACGCCACGTACGCTCCAACAAGTTCGAAGCGACATCCTGCGCAATTGGGTGGACATGGAGATCAGCTGAGACTAATCGAAGTCACGTGAATTGCGTTGCGCTGCTGCTGCTGCTGCGTTTCCAGAGAGACCGAGACTCCATCAAACTGAGCGATATCGCAGACTTTGTTTCAATCCATCCTTTGAAACAGCGAGACGCCCCGTACGCTCCAACAATTTCCAAGCGACATCCTGCGCAGTTGGGTGGAAATGGAGATCAGCTGAGACTAATCGAACTCTTAGAATCTCTGATGGCTGGAATTTGGACGTCTGATTATAAATACGCCGAGTTGATGCGAAATCATTTCGTATGCATTCTAAGATCATGTTTACACTGTGGCATTTGCACCCAACAGAACTTGGCAGTTTATAGTATACTTATATCTCGTCGCTGCGTAGCGATCTGCAGCAGCTTGTCGATCGAGGTTGCAGAATCAGCTGTCGATCCAGCTTTTACCAACGTGGCTGACACTCGCAGCTCATCACTTGTTTCGAGAGATATATACTACTAATTAGACGAGATGATGAAGTCACGAGTTTTGAATAGTGAGCTCCTGCCTGTGTGCGCCGCCCTGGCTATGGTCTTTGTGGTTGTCGTTCATGTCCATGGTATGTGAAGAACCAGTTGCACTCTTTTGATTAGTGATGGAGTTACTATAGGTTATTTTTTTGTGTGCAAATAAATTGGTTGCAATAGTTTCGAGGTGCTCTAGTAGTACCATTGCATAGCATTCATGGCATTATACTGCACCCGTCGAAAACACCTCACCTTCTAAAGTTTGGGAATTTGAGCTAAGGGTCAATGATCCAGAAAGCGTGAGATCAAGCCTTGCTGTTCTTATACAGTATCAGCTGACTCGTGGGTAACCTCGGGTCTGATGGCATTCAGATACTTGTAGCGTATGGTGGGCATGCATATATATATTTCCTTTTTTTATAGAAAATTCTACTCGATGCGCTTGCTTTTTGTATACTATACTTGATCAAATGTTTTGTGATCGGTGTGCAGCGGCCGTTCCCGACTATAATCCATTGCGTGATCCTAGCTTTGGCCCCATCCCTGGCGAAGATCCAAGCTACTCTGATTACCTCGGCGTAGCCCCGCCCTTCCCAGGCAACCTCTCCAGCCCCAGCCTCAATACTACCTCTGGTACCCCGGGTCTAGATGATGTCGTCTTCCAGAACTTGCTCAGTGCAGAGTGGCTGGTGTACAACGTGTATCAGCAAGGCGTGGAGCTCTTCAACGCCAGCGACTTCATCAACGCAGGCTTCCCCAATACTACCTTTGATCGCATCGCTCAAATTCGTGACAACGAGGCTGGACATTTACGCATCTTCCAGGATCAGATTTCCAACGCGTCTGTCGTGCCTGGCCCATGCAAGTGAGTGTCTTTTCTTTTTGCAAATTGAACACAGTACATGAAATTCGTGGAAATGGGAAGTGAATTTAGCTCTGCAGATCAGTAGTTTCTAACAACAATTACCGCAATCTCGTTGCTTCTGACGACGTAGGTACGATTATGGTCTGACGGGAGACCCGGCACAGTATCTAGCATTTGCCACGTTCGTCGAGCTGACGTCCATGGCGTTCGTGAGCGGACTAACAGAACAGGTAAAACTGAACATCTCCAAGGGCGCACTGGCAGTGATTGGGCAGGTGGAGGCACGCCACGAGGTCTGGTTTCTGACAGACATCTGGGGTTCGCCAAAGTACGGAGGCCTTCCTTTCGCGGGACCTGTCGACACATTCTATCCATACGCAACGCAGATCCTTGACACCACAAACGCCTTCATAGTAGACGGCTCTTGCCCGCCAGCCAATCCACCGTATCCAATCGGTGCCCAACACTTGCCTCGAGTGACCTACAACACCAACACCACGTCAACGCTGGCACCGGGGACGACGATTGAGCTGATCGTAGAGACAAGTTCCGGAAAGCAGCTGGCCAAGGCCGACAACTACTACGCCGTGTTCTTCCATGCATTGAACACCTATAGTGTGCCATTCAACACCAGCACTGGCATCGTCACCATCCCTGCCCAAATCGAGCCGCTTGGCCTTCTTATGATAGCCATTGCCGACCAACCTGGCGCTCCCACCGCGGAGAGTGTCCTCGCTGGTCCGTTACCGTTCTTGCAAGCTCCGACTTCCCTGCGACCTTATCTACCAGGATTTTGAGGAACTTCGTCGAATATCCCTTGGACACTTGGCCCTAGGTAATAGGTATTGCCACTAGGCAGCTAGTACCTAGTACATAGCTACCCGTCTTTATTAAAATCTGGGCTTGCCATGTGATGGAGTTAGTATTAAAATTATGATATAGCCTAATTTGCATTTGGTCCCACATTTTGAAGAATGTTTGCTGGTTTGTGTAGTTTTGCCAATAACTTTGTATTAAGGGGAAGGAAGAGCCAATATTATTATGGCATCATCATTCTAGATATTTTGATTGTGTTTTCTAGAATTTCTAGGGTGCATGTTTTTAAAGGCTTGCTCTCAGTTGGCTGGATTTTCCCTTTTAATATTCGTATTAATGAGATTATTATAATTTGGAAGAAATATTCACCAGGAGTCATTTGTGAAATTTTGTGAGTTCTTTTTTGGGACCTTTTTATTGAACCATTTCTTATGTTAAACTGTTGCCGTTTTGTATCAATGTTGTGAGGGTATACAGTTTGCAATATGTTAGCTTTTGGGGTTTCAGGGTCAGGTTTTGTGATTTGGATTCGAGCTAGCACTTTTTTTTAAATAATAAATTAGACATGGTACAAGCATCAAATCATGAATTTTCTTTCTATTAAATCCAGAACCAAAAACTGGAATTGGAGAAAACATTCTTGAACATAATGTCAAACTGTTCTTTAGGGTTTACGCAAGTTAAATTTTAAAAAATAATTAACATGTGAGCTGAACTTTATATTTCAATATTAGTTTTATTTTGTTGATACTTCATACTTCTGCCATCCTTGGATTTTGATTTGTTATAAAATCTTGAAGACTTTTTGGACTATTGTATTTAAGCATGAATGTGTGTGTGGTCATCTCGATAACCAGTATGTTTTGAGTGAATCTGCTTGGCCCACTTGAGTTGATTGAATTTTTCAAACCTTCACCTTTTCAGTTGCGTTTACCTCTAAAAGTCTTAGAACCTTTTAATAAAGTGAATGTCTTTCTGCAATTTCATGGTGAGTTTTTCAAAAGTAACATGAATGTTAAATTTTATAAGCCAATCTTGGCCATGTAAAGTTTAGTCATGATAATGCTGAAAACATTTCATCTGCAATGGAGTAAATGTTTTTACTATGTACCTAGCTACTAACAACCTGCTTGTGAGTTGTTAGTAGGTATGTGGTAAGCAACTAAGCTATCCACCATGGTTAACTAGGGAGCTGGAACCCAACAGAAAGCCATTTTCTGACAACTTACCGTCCATCCTTCATCATAATGTGCATAATGCATTTGAGGGTGCAAGGGCACTCAATCCCAAGGATCACTTGAAATGCTACTTATATATTGGTTGAGAACAAGGGGTGTGTCACACTGCAGCCTTGCCATTTACATTAAAAAGCATCGACAGACAAAAGAAGAATTATGGAAATTCCTATATTTCACTGTGCAAAAATATAATCTTCAAAAAAACCCTGTAAATGAAACGAAAATCCTTTGAGATATCATAACTCTATAACCAATCTCAAGTTTTCAACACAAGCCAGAATATCAATTTCCAAAAATCCTCATATAAAAATAGACCTACTACCTGGGGGCAAAAATCCATTAAGCTACTACACTCTATAATGAATCTAAACACTGTATCCTTGCCTTTAGTAAGCTAGGCAAGGCCAACAAAGTTATCACAAAGACTAAGTCACCAATATATTGCACTGCCTTATTATTTACCAGCAACTATATGCACAGCTGCAATTGGCAGAAACCATCAAAAACCACTCCCTAAATGAGGCCACAGCTTGCCAAGAAACCATTAGCAGCAACGTCAACGGCAGATAGATACATCATTACATTTATGCTTTCCACTACTTTGATAATAGAACATTATTGTCTTAAGTTGAATGTGTGCAGAAGCTGAAACAGATGACACTCTTACAATCCAGAGAGCTAAGCTCTAGAAAAAGACTTGACTAGTTTAAGCTTTAAACATGGAGCCATGTACTAACATTTCAGTTGCTGCGGCATTTCACATTTAAGCTTGGCATCATGAAGTAGAGAGGCAAATGACTCAATACACACAATAATCAAAGCTCAGCTAGAACTCAGTTCAAGTACTTGAATGAATGTGGACATCATTTTTCTGAACAGGAGTAGTTCTTTTACTTACGGTTAAGTCGTTTGTACTTTGCAAAGGACTCTCTCTACATGATGATGCCACACAGTAGTCATCTTCATCTTGCAAGTGTGGCACATAAATCCAATCTAGTGCATGCATGTTTTCACGAGGCGTAATCTGTACACTCTTTCCACACATTGTTGCAGCAGTCCCAGGAGACCTAACATAATGATCTTAAGCCCCTAAATGGAAACTACTGCTACAACATGCAGGCTAAATAATCTCAAATAACTTGACTAATTCCAGAACTAAAAAAGAAAGACTCAACCTTATTTCCTTTTTTTGAACTCAATCACTAATGCCACTGCATGCTTTCAAAGTCTGGAAATTGAGCTCAGGATCACCACCCAAAAGTTGCCCATTTCTAGTTAACAAAGCTCAACAAACTGAGGATGTCTCCCAACTGGCAACAGTGAGTAATTTTCCATGAATAATTTTTTATCAGCTATCGGCACTCCTTCAGTAAATAAATTGAAGGGCTGAATTGATCACACGAACCTCCTCCACCAACTGCATGGGTTTCATCCAACCCACCATTCAAACCTAGAGTTGATCCCCCCCGCACTGGTGTCCTGGTGATGCCACGGTCTGGTGACAAAAAGTCCACATGGAATGGCTGTACACCCAACTTGACATAACAGCAAAAATGTCAGAATCAGCCACTACAGAATCTTCTGTCTCTACTCTGTAACAGCAGCAGTTTCAAGTGAACCCAATCATCTTAAAGTGCAGAATAGTGCAACTTACGGGAAGCCAGTTGACAAAGGAAGACGATGTTCCGCCATCAACTGAGATATTCCTCATATTCTCCTTGCAATCATGTGGACTTTGGCCAACATTTGTTCGTGTTCGATACTGAGAATGAGGGGATGCCATGCACACAGCTGAAGGCAGTGATGCTAACACTTCCTCTGCCTCACAGTACGCAGCAGCATTGTCCTCATTCAAATGCTCCATGATGCCTAGTGCATCATCTTCTCTGCCTCTGGCAGATGCATCTGATCCCTGAGCATGTTTAAACCCATTGTCAATGTTAGCAAACTAGTTAGATTCAGCTAGATTTGCTTTCTTATGTTTTCAAGTGTCATTTTCAGAGTATTTTCAAACCCCAGCTGATGGAACAACAAGACATGAAGAGGATCCAAGAAAGAACTGATGAAACCAACCTCCACAGAAGAGATTGCACCATCTTTCTCAGCTGATGGGAAAGGATCCACACGCCAGTGCTCCCTCCAGATAGCTGTTGGAGAAGAGAAGCTGCCATCACTCATGACACTTGCACTGCAGCAGCCACGAATGCAAACAAGACCACCTTCGTTATGAGGGATGACTCTGCAACTGCATCTCAAAACTTTCGACTTGCCTTCTCTCGAGCCCTTGCTAGGACTGTCAAGATTTTGTGCCCCAGACTAAAAAAGGCATAAGCTCATATATCAGTGACAAGATCTTCAACTATGGTACTAAGTCCAATGTCAGATATACACAAAAAGAAGCTGAAAGGCTTCCTCAACAAGAAATCGGAAAAGCTGAAGTGCAACATACAAATTGATAGACTCCAATTCAGCAAGCCAATCAATGCCAGGAGCCTCCTGAAGAACAGCACTGCCAGGACTACTTGCACATCTTAGAGATGCCCAGACACCAAGTGGTGGCATGGATCCCCCCTGTGACATCATCTCCCTTCGGTCTGGGACTTTGGATGATACAGCAGCCGCAGCAATCAAGCTCCCTGACCTGAGCATACTTGCCTCACAGGAAGCCCTCATTTCGCCAAACCCAGGGTTTCCCCCAAGAACCATGCCACTGTCATCTTTTTCGGTGCCCACCAATACATGTGTTGACAGGGTGTTTGCCTCCAATGGGAAAAATGGCTTCCCTTGCCCATTAGTTCTCTGCTCAACAAGGAGAGACCCTTCCTGAGGTATCCACAACAAAAAGGATGCCAAAAAGGAAATCACACTCCTGATGAACATACAATGAATAAGCAAGCTCACATGCCGTAGGAAACAAACCATCATATCATTTCAGTACTCTTGCCATGGCAGCTTCATGGCTAGACATCTTTACATTATATGATACTACATGTCACATCCACCTCCATCTAGAAATGGAAAATTTACCTTAGTTGCTTGCTCTGAATCTGCCCACCGGATGGACCCTGTGTGGTATTCATGAGTAAGGCAATGTGACTGTTGCTTTGTACATTTACCACCAGCTGCTTCATGTATTCCTGTGCTACAAGCTGCTGCCACCTCCCTGCCATCTTGTGCAGAAGTAGGCAGGCTGCTGTAGCAACCCACTCCTCCACTTCTATCATTGGTACAGTCTTGAGTGCGATACTCTGCATTGAGAAGGTCACCTGGAACAACCTCTGAACTTGACTTTCCAAGATGGTAAGGTGGGGAGACAAACAATGCTGTTCTTGCCTGACAGTCTGGTTTAACAGATTCTTCTCTCAGGCTGCTACACTGCACAGTGCTGTCAGGTGTCTTCACTGAACAGTTCAACAGATCTGCGGTAGTTGTTTTCTCCTCCTTAACTCTTGGGCTCATCCATGATGGCCCCAATCGTCTATCTTTCTTTCCCCCAGTATTATTATTCCCTTGCTTTGGAGGAATCACCAGATGTCGAGGGCGCTTCCGTAGAATTGATGGGGAGCCACTGAAGGTCTGAGCAGCACTTCGGAGTCTTGACTGTGGACTATTACCTTGAAATGGAGACTCTGATGAAAGGTGATAGGGTGGAGGCGTGATGCAGTTTCCCATAGACACAATCATCTGGCGTATACCAAGAGGGCTGTATGCTTGGAGTGCTTGACCACTCTGGATCAGATCATAACTCACAAAAGGTGACTCTGATGAACATGGGAATCGAGGAGGTTCATAAAACAAACCCTCCATTTCAATTCCCATGGATCCCTCTGTGTCTCTATCTTCCTCCTCCAGTTCCACTTCTGTGAGCATATATGTTGCTCCTGGATGGTAGTCACCAACAGCTTGATCGGCAGCCCTTAAGGCCTCATCCTGGTACCCAACCACTTCATTCCCTGTTGGATTGTCCCCCTGTGTATCATCACATTGTGCTGCACTTGTAGGATTTGTATCCAGTAGTTTGGTGATGCCTTCCATCATTGACTTGGTCTCTGGTTGCTGTGTGTCCATTGTGGCCACACTTTGTCCACTAGTTGCTGCAGGTCTGCCATGAAGTGGAGCAATTGAGTCCATTGAATCCAGTGGAGGAACTGGCATACTGCTTGTCAAAAAGGACACAGACGTAGACAATGGACTGGGGATTGCCATGCTGGGAAATCCTTTGGAGGAAGGAGATGTGGGACTAACAAGAGAGAAGGAAGGATGGCGAGGAAAGTCCTTGGTAGTTGACAATGCCCCTGATTCTAACCAAGCATGCAATGAGGATTGTTGTAATGGAGCTGCTGCTGCTGCTGCTGCTGTTACAGCTGCCTTTGACATGGGCAAGTCACCATCACCATCATAGAAGGTCATATAAGGGTTGGCAGACATTCCCTGGAAACATTCAAATGGCTGGCAGAAAGTCTTAAACTTGCTTGTAGATGGACCAACTCTTCCTGTCATGTTCATTGCTGGCTCCAGATGCATTGATGAACCAGCAGAAGTAATTGCATCCTGCTGTGCTTGGTATGCAGCCAATGCCTTTGATACGGGATCTGTGGCAGTCTCTGGGTCCACTCTCTTCTTCATTGTACTGTGCCAGTGATTCTTAATTGAGTTGTCCGTGCTGCAAAAACCAAGTCCATGGGTTCAACAGTCAGAAAACGGATGTCTGCAAATCATGAACCCCTGATTGAAAGAATTGGTTTGATGTGGGAGATGGGAAGGTGAGGAGCATGATCCATTCACACCCCCATAGGAGAGGAAATCCTTACCGGCCAGGAAGAAACTTAGCAATTTCTGCCCATTTATTCCCATAAAGCTGATGGGCATTAATTAAAGTCAGATCCTCCTGTTCTGACCATGCTTCCCTCTTGATGTTGGGATTCAAATGATTGTGCCATCTGTTTCAAGGACACATGCACATTGGATGAGGATACAGGGATGATGAGGTTTGGTGAAAGAGAAGTTTTGATTCAAATCAGTTGCTGCAAAAGGGGGATCAAGAGGGCTATAGGTGCTGCAGCACAAGCTGAAATGAGAGATGACATTCATATTGCTTGAAAATACTTGCCTCTCTCGACATTGCTTTCCAATTCGGCCTGGTAAACTCTGAGCAATCATTGACCACTTTGTTGGTCCATGCTTGGCTACTAATTCCATGATGAGGTCATCTTCCACCTTTGTCCATGCACCCTTCACCAAGTCAGGGTTCAAGACCTTTTGCCATCGATGGAGACATTGCACATCTGTTCTATCTGTGAAAAACTCCGCTGCACATCATAGCATATCACAAACCATGTTACTCAAACAGCAGCTACAATAACAACATTGATATACCAGTGGCATTGCATAAAGAAAACCTGCAAGGTTGCACACATGAGAAGCTCAAAATTCTTTGAACAGGAAACAACAGCAAGACCAGATCAACACATGACCCAATATTTACTCACCAATCTTTTTCCAGTTTTTTCCCTTCAGCAATTGTACAGCTCTTCGGAGCACCTCATCCTGATGATCAAAGCATCGAACACATCAATCAATGACTTGGGTATGGTGGAGTGGTTCTGATGTTCAGAATGACAAAATCATTCCATGGTGCCCCTAGAATTCGAGCACTAGAAATCCATCACAACCCTCTTGAAAAATGAGAGAGAGGGAGTTAGTTACAACCTAGTCCTTTGAGATTGTGAGAAAGGAAAGGAAAAAAAAAACTGCACCTCTTCAGGTGTCCAGCCTCCCTTTGACGATCTGCGAGTTGGACCACCTGTGCGTCTGCATTGCAGAAACACAAACTCAGGTCAACTGTTTTGTTGCATGTCTGGAAAAAGGAGCATGGTGAGTAGGGTACATTGATACACACAAAACTCTATTGCAGGTGGTGAAAGATCAGCATATCTCCTTTCGGCAGGTACCCCATATCTGACACATGGTTTGCAGCTTGAGATTTCAAGTCTTGTTACAATATTACTAGAGCAGCTTCTCACATAGTCTCCAAGCTTCCTTGCAATGGAGGGAGAGTTGAGATTAGGAGTCTTCTTACAATCCTACTAGAGCTGCTTCTTGCATAGTCTCCAAGCTTCCTTGGACCGGAGAGAGTTGAGATTTGGAGTCTTGTTACAATACCACTAGAGCTGTTTCTCACATGGTCTCTGAGCTTCCTTACAATGGAGATAGAGAGAGTTGAGATTTGGAGTCCTATTACATTACTACTAGAGCTGCTTCTTGCATAGTCTCTGAGCTTCCTTGCAATGGAGAGAGGGTTGAGATTTGTAGTCTTATTACAATAATACAGAGCTGGTTCTCGCTTAGTCTCTGAGCTTCCTTGCAATAGAGAGAGTCTCCAGCCGACAAACAAAAGATTCACCTGCATTTGTGGGTATGTGAGCATGAAGGATTTGGGGTTTTCTGAGCACAATACATAGAGATCATACCCGTGAACTGGGGGCAAATGATCACGAGATGTGTCGTCATCGGATTCAAGGCCTGAAGAACAAGCCGAGGATCGCTGCTGCATGTGCTCGGTGCTGGTGGTGGTGCAACTGTTATTATTGTTGTTGCCTTGTGTACTCGCCATCGAAAGGATGACTGGAGGAGAGTTTTCTAAAAGCCAAAGACCCGACAACCAATCTTCTTCTTCAGGTCTACTCCTCCCCTCCCCTGTCCAACTAGTTTGGTACCTGTAGCCAGCTCCACAAATCATGCTCTAGGAGGAGCTGGCGCATCATTGTGCAGCAGCTGTCTTGTTCTTCTTCTACCCGAGGAGGAGAGTCTAGTACGAAATCCAGAGTTGGTGTCAAACCATGACTACTGCGGAGGAGGAGGAGCCCAAGTATGTCTGCCCATTGTTCTCTGCATTCCATCGTAAACAACAACCTGATCCGTCTCCTACACAGAAGAAGGACCACAAAACCCGTCGTCTCCTGTTAGTCTTGGGTCTTCTCCGATTGAGATCAAGGCGTTGCAGGAAAAGCATCCATGGGTTATCATCTCAATCAAGCATTGCGTGACGATGACAAATCCAACAGAAGGAGAGAAAGCAGACGGAGGAGCAAAAGATCCCAAACATTTCAAGAGCTTAGAAAGAAGAGTTGAATGTCAACGGATGGGTGCAACAGCAGCAGGAGCAGTAGCAGTTGCAGCTCCTTGGAAGTGCAAAGCTGCAGTTCTAGTAGAGAGGTCCATCTCCATTTGTGGATATGCAAAACCAGCAGCAGCAGGAGCAGCAGAGGGACAAAGCCATAGACCCAGCAGGAGCAGCAGTGTTTTCTCCAAAACAGCGCATTCTCTTGAAGAACTTCCCTGCCTGTGGCAACTCACTAAAAAGAAAACACAACAACCCGGGAGAATCACCAAACAAATGGGCAATGGGAAAACCCAGCAACAACAACTACAACAACAGCAATGCCAAGTGCCTCGAGAGTTACACACCCATGCAACATTACAAACTGATTCTTCAACCGAGTTTTCCTAATACTCCAAAGAACCCATGTACTACGGAAGAAGACCCCAGACAAGGAGTGCTTGTTGGATAACAAATGTCGAGTTTCTCGCAACTTTCTTCACTACTCCAGACCTCCAAAAAACGCCAGTGAGACATCCCCGATAGTTTTGTTTTAAAAATCTCTCGCTCTTGTTCTCTCTCCAGCGAGCGTTACTCTCTCTCTCTCTCTCTCTCAAGCGAGGGAGCGAGTGCTCGCTGTGTGTATTTTGTCTTTGCACTGCGTCTCGGAGAAGCGAACGGAGCAACGAACAGAAAACAACGACGACGACGACGACGACGACGACGAGGAGAGCGAACCGACGAAACAGAGAACAGAGAGATAATAGGAGAAGGGAAGGAAAAGCGCATCGATCTGGGCCGTTGGGGTATTACCC
>Ga0209611_10004252_pt1 | contig 24576 bp, 16 predicted proteins | sample S1TSphgellanicum_3_FD_187693 | JGI IMG/M metagenome (GOLD analysis project Ga0209611, IMG submission 187693) | Host-associated microbial communities from peat moss isolated from Minnesota, USA - S1T2_Fc - Sphagnum magellanicum MG (SPAdes) (version 2) | ecosystem: Host-associated > Plants > Peat...
TATACTTGGTAGTAGAGTGTCTTTACAAGGCAAATAAAAGCCAATGCAACATAAAATACATATTTTGTCAAGTCACCCAGCCAACCAACCAACTAAAAGCATTGTGGTGCATCTTAAAAGCATGTGAAAACACAACAAGCTTTTCATCACAAAATGAAATTTCACTTGAAACTTTGTCATACATAATTTGTGAAGTGGATTGGGTTTCTTGTGAAAAGGGTAACCACTCCATTAAAATCATTTTTTAAGAAATTTTTGTGTGACATTACTTGTCTCAAGTCTTACATGATTAGGGACAAGGGGTGAAGCTTGTAATATTTTGGTATTTAAAATGTCTAAGTAATGTTGAACCAATAAAGTAGTGATCATAACACCCAAGCCTATAGTGAAATTAAAGTTTGGCTTTGGCATAATCCTTAGCTAGGGACCCTTAAAGGGTTTCCTATCTTTTTCCTTTTGATATGTTTAGTCTTGTGTGGTTGGCTTTGTAAATTTAAGATTGCATTATAATAGTAAGTAATCTTTAAAAAGTGGGGCTTGTGCTTTTAATAGGCCTCCTTCCACATGGGCACCAAACATCCCATGTCCCTTAGTTAATTGTGTCTCATCAAACCTTATAATTCCCATTGCCCATTTGCCTTATCATGCGCCACCATAAACCTATCCTCCACCCCATCTCCCATGCAAACTGTAAACCATCCACTAATTCCCTTTCCTATTTTAAAAAACCATTTATTAGTTCCCCTTATCAACCCCCAGCCCTTCGTGTGAATACAGGGCCCTAACCTTACACTTTCCCAAACCCCCTTGATCATGCATAGGTAGGACCTTTTTACCTTTCCACTTTATCAGCCCTTATAATTGTTCATGATTAAACCCCCCAACCTACCCCCATCTCTTCAACACGCCCACAACCTCCATTTAAAATCTCTTACCCCACTTGTAGGTGTTAATTTACTAGTGGAAGGTTAACCCATCATCAGCTTTTTATCAAACATCTAATTCATCTAATCCAAACCCTAATGACCATTTTGGCTCAATACCCTCCCTTCCTCCCACCCCTCCCGCATTAACTTGGGCTTAAATTTCGTCATTGAATGTCCTTAGGTCCTTTCATTTAGGCTTTTATCATCCTTGATTGTGCAATCGCATCCCTACCACTTTACGACATGATGTAAAAATGACATTTCATTTTCCATTGGATAAATTGGCATAAGACCCTTATGATGTGACAATTTGGCACTTACTCTTCTTACTACCTTAATGGTGTCTCCTTTTGCCCCCTTTTGCCAAGGCAATAAAGCATAGGGAAACATGGATTCAACTCAAGCGCTTTCTATCAAACAACTAAGAAAATTTGCAAAATGAGTTTTTTTTGTGGGCCCAAACTTTGGCAACAAGTTCAAATTTAGTGCCATTTCCCCAACATGATCCTTCAACTCATAAACGTCTTCTCCATAGTTTAGTTATTGGATGTGCAAAAAAATATTCTCGAACAATTCACACTTTGGCACCATTATCCCTTACATCCATGTCTTCAAACACCACCTCAACTTTAATTACATTACACCTTAAATCAAATGGATGCTTTCCATTTTTCCTAGAAAATTACAAACCAAACCAAGACCTCGAGCTTTCATCTTATTCCTTTAAACTGGCATTCCAATGCATGTCTTTTATTAGTAAGTGTTCCTTTTAGGATGGTTTTTAACACCTTTGAGACTATTTTCACCTAAAAGATTCAGCAAATGAATTCCTTCAATTATTTCAACTTTGTTTTCATATTGCACAAAGTCACATTCCACCTCAAATTGCACGTGTTCTTGGAGCGATTTGCTTTTTAACCATGACCAAGCTTTTAGGTGGAATTCATCCCATTACAATGGGGGAATCGTTATATCAACTCACAAGTCACGTTTTATGCCTTCACTTTTGCTTAATGCCTTTGGAACACATTTCTTCCCACTAATTCAAAGTTGTAATTAAAGGTGGATGTGAAACAATAATCCATGACATCAAATGCACCCTAAACCTTCATCCCAACTAGTTTATTTTCCAATTGGACATGGCAAATGCCTTTAATTCCAAAAGGGGTCATATTTCAAGAACATTGTGCAATAAATGGAAATGTCATATAACTCATCCCCTTTCATGCATTTCTACATTTTAATCTCCCATGTTTTACTTTTATAATCACTGTAATCATGAAGGTGATGTCACACTCATCCCATTTACCATGGGAACCCATCAAGGTGATCCTTTGGGAAGGGCAATATTGGCTTTAACTCACTTTAAGGCTTTATGTTTTACAACTAGTCATTTTCCTTCTTATCTATTTTCATCCATTGCAAATGACACTCACATCATAAACCCCTTTTCAATCGTATCATCTACATACAAACATTTTCAAACCAAACTACATGCAACATATCTTTTTATCCAACCTCAAAAATGTGTAACACGGTCTTCCTATAGCTTATAACCTAACTTTGACACCCCATCCCAGTTTAACAGCCCATCTATAAAAAAATAGAATTTTGGGGGTTCCATTGGGCACCTCATCATTCACATCATGTTTTATTGAAGATGTCTTATTGAAGGATGTTCAACATGTCAACCTTTTCCCTAGAATGGGTGATGTTCATGTAACCTTTGGAATTCTAATTCATTGTTTTATGCAATGACCATCTATTTATTACAATGCACACCTCCCTTTTCCACCTTCATAAAATCCCTTACAGGTTTCTTTTGACTCCTCCTTCCTTCAAATGATTGGACGCCTCTTGGATCCAAGATCCTTTAATAGCCTAGAAATATTTCTAGCCCATAAACAAGTCTCTCTCCTAATAGTTTTTGGCGGCATCAAGTACATATTAACAATCACCATTGCCTTGGTAGTTTACTTAGGGAGATGGGCCTTTGCAGTTTCAATCATAATTCTTTAAGTTTATAGTTGATCAACATCCCTTCCTTCTTGAACCCTTAGCATGAATTGACAACAACACCTTCCTTTTCTAACAAGACCTTAAGGTGGCTTGTGATCTTCTACCACCCCCAATTTGTGTGTCTTCTTTATTTTGAATAATTTATCAAACATCAAATGGTTTGACTTTAAGATTCCATCTCAAAGCATTTACACTATTATACCCTCTCCAACATGCTCTTCAATAGGACATCTAAAACCCATCATGCTCGAATTTTATCATGTTCTAACCCCAAGACAAGCACTTGATTTAAACTTCAACTAATCTTCCCAACCTTTTGATTATCTTCCCCAATTTTTTCTACAATGTTCTGGACGCGATTTGGACTACCACATCCTTCAATTATAAGTATCCCTCAATGTGTGTGCACACATCCCATCGCCCTATGGGTATCCATGTCTCGCATTACACCCATGGCAAAGAACGCACAAGAACCCATGATGCAATTCACAACACTTTTGCTGCCATTGCACGAAATGTTAATTCCCACGTGGGAGAAGAACAACCTACATGTGCTTCCCTTCGCCACATCTAACTCCTCTTGTCGACAAGTTGACATTGTTTTCAACAAAGATGTAATTCACACTTTAGTTGATGTTCTCATTGCTAACCCAACACAAGTGGATTCATTTTTCAAATCTTGCACAACTCAAGGATTTGCTACCTTCAATGCAACTCAAGCCAAAGAAAGAGGCTTTCACAACTGACACCCCACTGATCCATTCCTCCTTCTAGCAATCGAAGTATTTGAATGTCTACAAAAATAAGCTAATGTGTTCTTACATAATTGTGCCAATGACATTTGGAGCTTCAGAGGGTTTGAAAGCCTTCCTCTTTCTATCCTAATCATTTTTCTTCATCAAAAAATTTTAGTTACATTGCAAAGGACGCAAACATCCTCCATCTTAAGTTGGATGATAATGGTAGGTCCAATTACTTCTCGACTTCCACCCCTTCAAGACACACCCCCCATCCCCACGGCTAACCTATTACAAGCAGTTGATTGTTGAAATGGAGAGATTTTGACGTCTAGTTGGTGTTAAACCTAGCATCCTTTAAATTCTCCCCTTCTTTTTCCTTTTTTTTCCCTTTCTTCTTTTGGACATTTATGAAAATTGTGATGTGTTTATAAATAAAATTTTGCAGGGTTTGACAATATTGATGGGTGCATCATACAATTGAAGCAAAAAGGCAATGATAGTTAAAATGGTAATCACGTGTTGGATATGAGTTCAATCTTGTGTGTGTTAAATGTCAATGTGAACATTCAAGTACATAGGTGTGTGTTTATGTTGTGAATGTATAAGGGGAATCCCCTTGCCACAAGACTTCTGTGGGCTGACATGACTAACACAACATATACCCACTGGGTATCACACAGAAAAAAAGCGCCTGTGACTTTTTTACACTTTGTAAGAGTATCTCCAAATACACTACCAAAAAATGAGCAAGTCTCTACACTCTATAATAGCATCTCCAAATACACTACCAAAAAATGAGCAAGTCATTCCAAGTGGAGAAAGGTGAAAGGGAAGGGGGGGCAGGTGTGATGAGGAAGGTAAAAGAAATAGAGGGATGGGTGCTTGACCACAACAAGAACCAAGTAGCCCCCACCAATTGCATGTCTTCTTCACCAAAAGTGTTTGTGCAAGTCCCTTGATTAGTAATAGATTATAGCTAATAAAGTATAGTCCAGCACAAGTGTGGAAGGAAAGGGTGTGTAGAATACTTGCAGTGGGGGAGAGAAGTCAGGTTATTGGTGAAGGCCATGCTAAAGGAAGGACTCTGAAGTTATCCTCAAAGGAGTGAAAGGTAAGCAAGCCAATAGTACCTATACATCCTTCTGAAGCAAACCTTGTACAAAGGGATTACCCAAGCATAGATGGAGCTTAGCCGGATTCCCAATGGTTTTCTGCCAGCACAGGTTTCACTTAGGAATGAGAGAGGCATCTGAAAGGGAGTAGTTGCACTCCTAACAACTATCGGCGGTTCCTCAAAGGCAACTGTTTGGAAGCTTTCCATTGGTCAAAGGACCACCAACAAGGAGTGTGTTAACTAGTTGCAATAACGATTCTAATCTTTCTATCCATTTCAGCCAGCAGAAAAGATGGCCACAAGAAGATCCACTCAAAAGATGAAGCAAAAAAAGAGAAAGAAACCATAAATAAAATGCCAAGCTTATACAATTCTATCAGCAAATTTGCTAGCAGGCTAATCCTGCTTTTGAGGAGAAATTTTGAACTAAAATGAAAGCAAATCCAATGTAGCTTTGCACTCCCATTGCTGACCTGAACTCTTACTCAAACTGTAGACTCCATATTTAGTCTCCGTTTAGCAGCCTTGCTTCGAAAACACCAAACCTCAAATGCTTCGCTTAGATCTGGATACCTGGAATATGACAAACCAAAAATTCTTGATGTTAGACTAAACCTTTGTCACAAACTGTTCACACAACCTAATGTAGTAAAAACTAGGTGGTTTGGGATTGGAGTTTCAAGGAGATCTGATCTAGGCATGGGTCTAACCTTTCTTACATGCTGACTATGAAGAATCATCCAGTCTTCAGTCTATGATTGAGACCCATAGGTCCCTACATATATGAGGTATTTGAGAAGACTTCAAGTTCAGAGCATGATGAAGAGTGTCACTTAGTTTGTCAATAGTCATATGAATAGATCCAAAACATATGATAAAGCCCTTCTTCCAGGGGAACTGAAATCTTACTTAAATGAACTTCTCATAACTTTGCAAAGACAAAATTTGGTCATACCATGTCTTATTCTTAAGCAACTCCACAGTAGACAACAGGCATTCATTAAGTGACACGGTGAATTAGACAATACGATCAATCTCAGCAGATGAAGCCCTGCAGAAATACCTTGCTTGCTCAGTTTTCAGCCAATCCACAAGAATGTCCGCCTGATCTCCAGATGGCAGCGACAAAATGAGGGAGACAAGAGCAGCCTCAATTGTTTGGCAGAGATCTGTGTCCATTTGGAGTGACATCTTCTCTGCAGCAAAGAGTGAGTCGAAAAGGGGTGTTGTATCTCGAATAAATGGGAGCCACACTTTGACCAATTGGGTGCGTTCCTCAGCTTTGACAATGACACAGCCATAGCCAACTGCCTCCAACACTTTGGCTGCAATCTCCACCACCCGCAATTTTGTATCCCACAAAACTTCCTCCAGCTTCTCACTGTTTAGGACCCTGATGACATCACTTGAAGCACTTGACCAGAAATCAACAAGCTCTGGATTCAGGCCCACTCTGGGAAGAATTCGGGATGCCCAAAGGAGGTCTGAAACTTTTTCAAGCAATAGTTCCTTTGAGACTTGGCTGCCTAGATCTGCCTCTGAGAGGAGTCTTCCAAGAAATAGCTTGAAGCTATCAAAGACTTCTGAGAAAAATGTCCTCAATTTCGATTTGATGTAAGCATCAGCTTTCAGGAGGGGAGCATCATCATCCTCAACGAGCATGTACTCCACCTGAACAGTGACATCTCCCATCACTTGTAAAGGAAACTGATTCCAAGCATATCAGATGCAGGCATCTGAAGAATTAAGGACAAACCAGATAAACTCCAAAAGTTCAATCTATTGACTAAAGCAATTCTGTTGTTAGAAGATTCAACATGTTCTAATATCTGCAAGAAAAGGTATGCAGATATGCTTTTTGACTGCTCACTTCCTGTGAACCCCTTTGCTTTACACACAAAATCCTCAGGTAGCTCAGTAAAGGGCAAGAAATCATCAGTCATTAAATTTCTCTCTCTTATAAGCACACTTCACCTGCAAGTCTGAATCCTGTCCAAGTTCTGTACTACACTCTTCATGAAGCAAGGCCCTGGAATGTGATCACTCACTCCTAGCCTTCTCTTAACAGCTTTAGCTGTAAGTGTAGCAAGCCTCGAAACCAGTGGAGACCAATCCTTCAAGAAGACGTCTCAAAAGTACCTGCTCTTGGGCAGCAACTTTCAGCTCACTTGGGAAATTGGATGATTTTTGTTGGGGCAAGATGGCAATTTGGACAGCAGAGAGAAACACATTCCGGACAGAGTCAGGGTTGACAGGCTGTAGACGGGCCAGAACTGGAACTACATCTGCACCCAGACCTGCCAGTTCCTTGTCTTAGAACACCATCCAGAAAAAGGATGAACCTCACATTTGTGCAAAAACAAGCTCTGCCAGAATGGCAATGAAAACTCAGAGCACAAACAAAGTAGCATCTGTATGTTGAGAATCTGACCATCCCTGTTGGAAGACATCAAGTGAGCATCTTCCTGATATCAAAGTTCTCTATGAACAACACAGCAGCCCTCACACCCATCATATTCAGGTGTAATCCTAGATATTCAGACATTGTTCTCACTATAGCTGAAACTGAACCTTTCCAATTGTGCAAGACAGATTCCGTGTTTCATGTTCTAACCACCCAAACTGCAGATGATTAACAAGTGCAATTATGGGCAGTCACAACCCAACTCATGCTAGAGTCCACTTCACACTGCAAAACTCTATACTGGACATTTTAAGGGAAGTCACTTTCAAGTAGCCAGGTCCACTTCACCCTGCAAAACTCTATTCTGGACATTTTCAGGGAAGCCACTTTCAAGTAGCCAGGTGCAGGACATCAGTGTGAGCTACCAAACCATACTTCTCTTGCCCTTGAGGAGATAATAAAATGCACAGAAAAAGCAACACAATACCTGGCAATGTCTTGAGAATTTCTTCCTCCTCATTCTCCTCCCATGGCACTGCCTCCAAGTATTGAGCACATTTTGATACAATGGCATCACAACCCAGCTTTGTTGCAACTCTAAGCATGCCCAGTGCATTATTCACACTGTACCAGGTGTCACCAATGGGTTCTAGACAGTCAGTATAGAGCAGACGCAGCAATGTCACATGATGGTCAATGTCACTTTCCAGACAGCTGATCTCAACACAATTCCGAGAGTCAAGAAGATGATAGGTTGGCCACTCATCAGAGAGACGTGTTGCAAAATACTTGCTTTTTGAAGACAGAATCCTTGAATGGGAATAAAGCCATTCATCACGACCATCAACTGTTCGTAGTCTCACAATCACATCACTAGTGGCTCGATCTCCAAGCTTGCCCACACAATGTAATGCTGATTCAGTGCTCTCCACATCATTTTCAATCTTGCCTGCGGTGGATGTAGCAAGAGCCTGGCCCTTTAAGACCAATAAAACAGATTGACTAGTCTTCAAAAACTCCCCATCCTCTTTGCTTTCCATTGTGGCTTTAGCTTTCAAGACACCTAGATACAAGATGCTGGTCGCCAGATTCCCAGGATCTTTGCCAGAGAATCCTCAGGAGCATGGGTTCTAGTGTACATGTCTACAACGGTCACAGACAAACTTTGTGGGTGATCAAAAGCTCCTTAAGAAATCAAATCATGGGGCTAGAACCCTTCCATACTACTTGAAGTTTTCAATTTGCTGCATCAGAGTATAATCCTTCAAATCCCTAAACTATGCTTACATTATCTGCTGTCTATGTAGGTTGGAACTTTTCCTAATACCTGATTAGAATGAATGCATCTGTAGGTCTACAAGTCTAGTAAGAGACTTCATGAAACTCAACTTTTACTAAAAAGACAGTCAAAGGAAGAAAGAAAGCAGGAACTGATGTGTAGAATAGACCCACAAGAACTGGTGAGTATATCCAGACAAGACTTCCCCAAGCATGTTGACAACATGAAAACTCTCCAAGAAATAGGTCTTCTCAATGTCCCTCAGGTTTAGAACTAATTCAAATTTCCGTACAAGTATTCCGCCAGATTCAGATCCACACTAAGCAGCAGCAGAATAGCTTGGAAATCTTCCAGCACTTGAAGGTAGCAAGGGCATCCGTTGAAATTTTGTCATGAACATTGTTGCTACAAATATGCACTGTGTGTCACTGCTATTAAGAAAAATGAATAATCCGTTAGCAGATGGAACTCCGAAGTTATCAACCAGTGCTCAGCAATTGATGATGACCTCTATTGAACTGCCAATCTCTTCTTAACATGTGCTAAAGCATTGCGAGTGCAGTGAGAACCTTAAAAATTAGGTTGAGCTCACCTTTGATGACATAGGCCAAGGGCTGTCCACTTGTCTTTGTGTAAGTTGATCAAATCCCAGACATTAGCTCCACTTATTATGCCAGACAGCCCCGTAAGTGCTGCCTCCAAAACTTCTGTGACAACATCTCGATTAGCTGTAATTGATGAAACATTCAGCTGGACCCTGTTCCAAAACTGCTCCACACTTGAGTAGAAGAATCACAGCATCTTTCTTGCACTAGTAACAAACGCACAAGTAACTAAAAAATTTTCATGATTGGGGTTAAAAAGCTGCAGATCAACACTGAATGCTTCATGCACACAGTCAACTCATCCATGTTGCTGCCCTCTAAGCTTTCAAAAGGACACCAAGAGTTGTGGATCAATATCTAGCTGTATATCTTACAATGCCAGCCTATGAACACCACCATACTTTCTACAGAATACTCATCTTCCAATAATAATGCTGACATAGTTGCAAAATGTTCAACCGGCTAACCAGAGATGCTACCCTGCTAACTCTCTGGATGCAAAATAATTCTAAATAACACTAGTTCACATTCCTTTGAATGTTTTGATATAACCTGAACCCTCTATTGTTTGAGTTGACAAATGAACTGCTCCCAGAAGCATTACAAATTTCAGTTTGAAGAATAAAATAAGCTGAAGCTCTCACATGGTTCACAAGCCGAAATCATCACACAGGGGCCTGCACGCTCTCCAAAGAAAACATGTGAACACTAGTGGCCGTATCGCCGCTTATATCTTGTCGATCGTTCAAAGGAAGTTACTGAAATAGTCTTGACAACGAACGGCGTATGACCGTGAAGTGTTGAACGTAATAAACGAAAGATATAAGGAGGAAAAGAAAAAGCCCCGTCACAAGTCTAGTTTCCAGTCTTGGTTTTCCGAACGGTTTCTAGCGGCATATACAAGAGACGCATCTTACCCTCAATTCTAGCTCAAGATCCATCATTCTTTTGACGGACTTAGATGCTCTTAGATGCACTAACAATTCTCAGCTCTGGAAACCAAAAGCAGCTGAAACCCGCCCAGAAGATTCGCCAAATAACAGCAGAATAGTGAAGGAGCAGTAGCAGAGCAAGAAAATCCCGAAAAAGACACACGCCACTAGAGGCACTACCAAACCCTTCCGGTAGAGCCGATGATGGTACAGCTAAACAAAGAAAGTACCTGGAGATTGTTCACGCCTCCTCCTCCTCCTCCTCCTCCTCCTCTCTGTATCTAGAGTTTGTGATCATGCAAACCTGGACCTGGGCCTGGCTGCTCTCCTCAATCTTTCAAAGCAAGGTTGAGGAATGTGCGCTTGCTGCAGAAGGATGATGCAGATTTCCTGCAAAGCTCGGATTCAACGCAACAACAAACAAACAAACAAACAAACGTTTGGTGGTGCTGGATGCGCACGAGCGTCTCAGATGACGCCACATCGCTCGCTTGTGTGTGGGAAAGTGGCTCTCATCCGATGAGCATGAAAAAGACTGGAACCCATAGGACCCCAGAAACCAAACCCCCGCCCCTCCCCCCACCACCCCCTCTCCTCCTCTCGCTAAATTTTTTTTTATGTAGCCAATGAGAAGGCTCAAGGGGGCTTAGTTTTTTTTCTTTTGAGTTTTTAAAAGGTGAGGGAGGGGGCAGGGGGAAGGAGGGTTAAGGGGGCCAGGATTTTATTTATTTTTAAGTCTACCATTAGAATAGCCAAAAAAATTGTTAAAAACATGTGTAGCCAAAACAAATTCTAGGTGAGCCAGCATGCACCCAGTTCTACTCTTGTAACCTATATAAGTTGCCCAAAGGAGTACATTACGACATATCTATTCTATTTTGAGGCTATTCAAACCTAGAGGTTTTTTTTTTTTTTTTGGGTGATGGGCCAATCAAAGATGCCCATCACAACCCCCCCAAAAAAAACCTTTGGGGTCCTCACAACTAATTTATATGACTCACAAGATATTATATATTGAACTCTTAGTTCATTCAAGGTAACTCAAAAATCAAATTCAGACCACCAAATTCAACAATCCCATTGACTTGAAAAAAAAAAAACTTCAGCCCTCCACACAACCCTATTTTGCCAAACATTGAAAATAATGATCCCTTATGTAGCATTTTCATGGGTTTTCTAACATTCTCAAAAACTTCTTAACATTTCTAAACTTTCACAAGCTTTGTGTAGGAGGAGGCTAACTTGTTTTCCTTTGTTTATCATTTTATATCCAATAGGTTCCCCTCTTCTTTAGCCACCATTCCCCTTCGCAAATATCTTCATCATCTCTTCTTTGAAGGGCACAATCAGATTTGCTTGTTGAGCTACTTTCTGTACTGGCCCACTTTTGTGCAATAAAATGTTTTATGAAGGAAAAGCATTATCTTTTCCCTTGCTAATGACACTCACATCATTGGCCTAACTTTTGTCATTTTTTTTATTTTTTATCATTTTTTTTTTCAATTGGTTTATGTAGGGCTTATGATCCACCCTTGCAAATGCTTGGATTAGTCATCTTTTAATTTGCCTCTCAACTTTTCTTCTCTTGTCGATTTTTATTGTTCTTTAGATGGTATCAAAATTTGGAGTGTTTGATTTGGATTTGTATCACTTTTCTTCTTTCCTATTAATCATGTTAAGCAAGGATGTTTAATATGTAAAAGTGTTTCTAAAGTCAAGGGATGTCCAAATAGTTTCATGGGATCCTCTCTCAATGTTTTGCCCACAGACCTTCCTATCTACTTCATTTTCCCTTCTTACCAATCTTTCAATGCCAATTGGCTCCTTCAACTTGACCTTCATACAAGCTTTTGGGAGACTCGTTGGCCCAAGTTTCTTGGATTGTTCATATCCTTTTTAGTGCATCAATAGGTTACTCTTCCCATTTCTTATGGGGAAAATTGGTCTCATTTTCATAAAATTCATTGCACCAATGACCTATTTGGGGAATTAAGCACTTGTTACACTTATCATCATTGGTAGATTTTTATTGGAGATGATAGGCACCAACAAATTTGGTCCATTCCCCCTCCAAACCCATTTTTTGTTAGCATAAAAATTCTTTCCCCAGATGTGGTGACTTGTGTTCTTCCTTTCGTGCAATTTATTAAAAGGGGATCACATTGGCTTCAAGAAAGCATTTCAAACAAATTACACAATCATTTTTTCTCTAGCATCATCATTGACATAACTTCCAATTTACATCACACACACTTGAAATCTTGTGCAGGCCCAAGGACGAATGCATGGATTTTTGTTCACTCAATCATTCCACTTCTAATGTTTCTATAGCCTTTAATGTTTTCCCCTATGGGTTATGAACTAAATTGGACCTCCCCCATCCTTAGTTTTCAGGGTGACACATTACATTGGTGGTCAAACTCTAAATGTAACAGGGTACCACCGTCTTTGTTGTTCCCATGGTGGAGAATGAATTGCATCCCATAATGTCATTTGAAATGCCTTCACCTTCATCATGAGAGACATAAGGCTTCATGTTTCAAATGAGCAAGCCTATGTCCTTCCACCACCTTCCCTTCAATCTTCTCATTGGTGGGTCATTATCATGTTATCAACAAATGACATTTACACCTTGGCCAATGTGGTCATCATCAATCCCACTCAACAAATTTGGTTTCTTGTTCTGCTTCATCCCATGGGGTGGTTGTGACAATGGCGATTCAAGTAAAGAAAGGACTTTAACACAATCAACACCTAAAGAACGTGTTTCTTCCCCTTGTGATAGAAATTTTTGGGTGCCTACACCAACAAACAGATGATTTTCTTCATCATTTGTTGTTGTCACAGACACCACCATCACCAGTCGCTTACATCATCCTTTACACCAACATAATCGCCTGCATTAGTGCTTACATTATTGTTAACTCTTAGTTAACTCCTAGTTCATTATTAATTAACAAGTTTTTCAAGAAGCTTCCTTGGTCGATGCACCAGTGGAAGCTTCCTTGAACTAGGTCCTAAATGGGGTATAAATAGGGATAAAACCTTCCATTACCTTCAGTTTGTTCAATGTTAATTTTGAGTACATTTTATTGCCATATCCTTCATCTCCATATGTTATCAAAATAAAATTTTGATTGAATCATCTTCTAGCATATATTGTGTTTTTGCCTTATGTCTTTATGTATCTAGTCCTGGATTAGATTTAGGCTTACATTTCTTATGATTTGTTTTCCTTGTTGTGTCCTTAATTTAGTTCCTATTCTTGTAAAATTTCATGTTTATGACAATTATGGTCCTCTTTTGGTAGTTCTATGTGTTTTCTATAGCCAAAGAGTTGTTAGTAGCCTTATAAATAGGTTAGGCCACACACCATTATTACATGTGAGGGCCATTTTTTAGGTTTATTATTCTTTCAAGTTTCCTTTCCTTTTCCTTTTCTAATATGCTTCTTGCAATTAGTGGGGGTTCTAGAACATAATTTGTTCCTTTGCCCCTTTGTGACCCTCTTTGGGTTTTTGTTTTTCTAGTTCGAACAAGTCCTCTTTCTTTGTTCTTCTTTTCCCCTTTTGTTGGGTGTTCATTTAATGAAATTTGTCAAGGTTTCATCATTATCAAAACCTATTACGTGTTTATTTATTTGTTCATTCATGAAGATTAAGAAAGAAATTTAGACCACCAAATCCAATAATTTCATTGGGCACAACATTTTTTTTTCCATACCTTTGCATAAGCCTATTCAATGTGGAAATTGACAATAGATTGATGAAATTATATAAATGATTAAAACATTGATTTAAAACAAGCTCTCTAGCCAACCTTAAGATCACACAAATGTTGTTAAAAACTTGTGATCCACCCCCCACTAATCATTGCTTCTCTATGCATTGTTTTGTTATCTCTTTCCTTTCACCTCCTATTTATGACAACTACCATAGCCTTGGGTCAAGTTCGACACATTAAAAACAAAAAATTAATTATTTTCAAAAAATGCATTCATTTTTTAAAACATAATTATTAAAATTTTCCTTAATGAAAATGAATTTTTTTAATAAATTAGTTTGATCATCCATTAATTCCCTTCCAATAGCATTGATGCTTCAGTGCTCACATTCTCATCCCCTCACCTACTTCCACTTATTGGCTAGGCTTTTAATGCTCCTAGAGAAAAATATCACTAATTAGGTGAATTATGACTAAATCTATGTGGGCATACTTGCCAATATTGTGACATTTTTAAAATGAAAAAAATGACTAACGAGGAACATGATTTCTTTTACAAGCTTCTACAAAATTTCAAATTTTTTTCACTTTTGAGGTGCATTTATCACTTTTTCATTATTTCCAATGTGCTTTTATCATATTTTTTGACGCTTCAATGTTTTATTTTCAAAAACATTCGTTCAAGGTTTTTAATAATTATTTAATGTCAAACTTGACCCAAGGCTATGGTATATCATTCACAAAATCACAATGCCCATCAAAGTTGGTAGAGAGAGGTTCAAAAATCAATCCAATCAATGAACTTTGCATTTGATGGTTATGGGGAATCTCTCTATTTTTGTAATTACTTTGCATTGATGAATATTGTTTGTTATTTCATTTCTTGTTATGTCCATACAATTGTTTTTATTTTGTGGTTGTTTTAAGATCTTGTTTATTTAATCACAATTTTGATTATGCATGGTTTCTTCAAATTTTAGACAAAACTTGCATGATATTGTTTTAAATCAATGCCAACCTCATCAATTTGAGAATATGGGTAACAACAATGAACCACATGTGCTTGAAAACAAGGAGGGGGAGGAGAATGGATGGCAAATTGGAAAGGATGTTTTACAAAATCAAATTCAAAAGTTTGACTCCCATTCATTCTTTTAGTTATAACTTGAACTTTACATCTTCAAATGGAAAATGAAAACCTTTTTTTTATATATACATTTTAATATATTTCCAACAATTTAAAAAAAAGTCAAATTTGAACATTGTTAATTATTTGCATTTTTGTCCCAAAAATTTTGAGATGTTATATAACTTCAACTTTCAAAATGGGACAACCATTTGGTCTAGATGTCAAAGATAAAAACTTCTATCAATTATTTTTTGGGAAAGTTTTTTTGAACACTTTTGTTAGTTTTACATCTTCTAGAAAGTTCTATACATATTCTTCAGAAAAAATAAAAATTAACTTCTAAAAACTTTTAAATGTATTATTTAATGATCTTTCCCCAAAAAAAAATTAACTTCTTATATCATTTAATGTTTGTGACACAAGGTTTGAAGGACTAAACCTTGTTCAAATTAAGCAAACTTGAATCAATTTTATTTTATTTAAAAATAATAAAATAAAGTGGGGTCACATTCTCAAAAACAAGAATCTTGAATTTAAACTATGGCCATTTGAATGCTTAGGAATCAAAATTTCAAAATGATTCCCAATCATCTAATCCATGTTATGAAAGGTCAAATCAATTCCAATTGAAAAGCATAATGCATTCTTTAAAAAATATTTTCAAATGTAGGAATTGGTTTTTAAAAGATTTTGATTTGGATGCAAAATGAGAATGTTATGAACCCACAAAGTGGTAGGACTAACAACTTGGTAGTTTTGAGGGTCCAACTTGGAAGTCCTAAGAAAAATGATCATTTCAATGTAGTCCTCATGGAGAAATACAAAATATACCATAAGAAGGAAGGTGGGGCTTCCTCCCAAGTCCAAGATGTGGTGAATCTTATGAATTCAAGTTAGCCCATGACTTATTTGTGCATTACTTTAGGTCTAAAATGCAATATCCATTTTTTTGTTTGGTTTGTGTAATTTTACATGTCCATACATTCAATTTAAGAATTCATTTTAGTACCATCCCAAAGTTCCCACACCCTTTTTTTATTGGTAGTTAAGGACAACACCTTAAGTTTGCATTTTATTGCAAAACCAAGAATTAAGGTGGTTTTTACCACCTATACCATTTGAAAAACCTAAGGGTCACAATGTGTCATGTTGTGGGAGTTGGCCGTTATTTTAAAGGCTAAAAATGTTGTTGATGCATCAAAGATAATGAATCAAAACAAAAAAGTTCAAACACCTGAAATTGTCAACTTAAATGTTCAAAATCTCAAAAACCAAAAGAACACAAATTTTCCATCCAATGATAAATGGTAATGAAAATCATGTGAAATTCATTCTTCATATGTTTATAGTATTTTACATACACATGCACATATCAAAAAGAATTTTGTATATATGCTTCATATAAGTTTTAAACACACAACATTTATGTGCAAAAAGTATGAACATATGAAAATGAATTTCACATGATTTTTGAATTGTCAAGTCATTGAATGGAAAGTTTATGATGAAACCAATGATAATCATCATGATGGAAATAAAGCATAAAATTTTCTCATTCACAACAACTATTGAGAAACTAAATGCTAATTGGAATGCACTTTAGTAACTATTTATAAATTCTAATGTAACTTTGTTAGGACCTTGTACCCAATCAACAAGTTGCACTCCATGGAAATCATGGAAGAGGAACTCATGTCATTAATTTCATAAGATCCATTTAAGAATTTACTATTTAGTTTATTTAAGCATGAAAGTTCATAAAAATAATATAGTTGTACACATTACATTGTATGCATTACTTGTTATTTAAAATTAAAAAATAGTTAGTGATTATTCAAGACCAATTTTTGGAATCTTTGAGAGGTTGTCTTGAACAAGTTAATGCTAGAAAGATAATGGTAGGAAACTTTAAATTTGGCAAGAAAATAGATAATGAGGTGTTTTTCCTTCACACAAGCAAACACAACAATAATTTAAGGAAATATAATCAATTGAAAAGACGTGACAACATTAATTGAGATCATTAAATTTATGATCAAATGTAATGTCAAACACCTAAATGCAATGAACAATGTAACATTTGTGATGAATGGGGGACATCGGGTTCCTCAACTAGAGAGGACTAAAAGTTCAAGAGAACTACCTCTTAAAACCAACATTGTTCATGAGGATAAATGGGAGGAGAAATATTCCAAATCAAATGATAAAAAACATTATTCATGTATGTTTGATGTAATAATGACAGTGATGGACTTCAACAAGTCCAACATATTGCTTGGTATTTTGAATTCAATGCATTTAAACATGTGATTAAAGATTGAAACAATTTCAACAACATTGAAAAAATTATGGAACTACATAATGTTCAATTTACAACAAGTTTGTGCACATCGTGCAAGGGAAGGGAAAACCATTGGTGACTTATAATCAATAAACTAAGTTTAAGTGAATGATGTATTTTATGTTCTTAACATTAATAAGTTTATTGTTGGTGAAAGTTATCATTGAAAAAAGATGTGGTGATTTTTGGGTCACAAGATTGTTGGATAGTTAGAACAAGTCTACCATTTAAAGTGATTATAGAAGCAAATAGAGACAAGTCTAATGGGTTGTACAAGCTACCTTCAAGCAACCAACATATAATTTTGCTCCTATTATTCATCATAGAAAATACTACTTGAATAGATCTCTTGCATATGCCCTTCAACATATCAACTACAAAGCATTGACATTCAAGGGGAATGCCTTATATTCTGATTACCTCACAATTTTGTGATGAATGCACTTTGGGAATCACATGCCATATGTGCAAGAGGGTGGGTGAGCTTCATCATTGTGTTGAGGCAATGCTTGAATACTATGATGTAACCCTCAACCTTGAGCTTTGCCCATGGTTCACAAGGTGTTTAATTGTGAAATTGCTATGACATCACCCTACACCAAAATCCATCAAAAGGTTCAAGGGCATCAAGATGTGGTGGGTTTATGGTATTGGAAATAAAGAATCCCATCATTTTATTACAAGACCATGAAGGTCTATAGAATTAACTGTAAAAAAAAGGATATCTCCTAGGTCCATGGATGGGGGGGTTTTATGATTGCACAACTTTTGTTGAGATGCCACCCCATGTGATTACTCATAAGGCATGCCAAGTTCACATGTGCATGGTGTGACTCTAAAGCATTTTGAATATGACAGTTTCATATTTTGACTATTAAAGTTTCATTTTAAAAATAATTTTTTTTGGTATGCATGTGTACTTTGCTTTCTTTTCAACCTTTGTAATTTAGCCTAATTATAAATATATATAACCATTTCCAAATGTAAAAAAATCAAAACTCAAACATCATTTCCACAAAAATTGGAGTTTTGATAATAATACAAATTTATGTCATCATGTAGAATGTTATTCATGTTTTATGGTTAAAATATGAAATGATCTGAAGAAATATTGTTGTTTTTTTTATTCCTCTTAGTAAAACTATGAAGTGGGACATAGTTCTTAAGCTATGTTTTAAGACATTTAAAAACATGTTTGATCATCAAATTTATGATTATTTAAACCATATTAACCATAATTCACATTCCTATTTAAAAACCAATAAAAAATAATTGTAGGTTATAATAATCATAACAACCAATCAAACTTGAGGTTCAATGTGATTTTGCAATGAAACAATTTTTTTATATACTTGAATTGTGAATGTATCCACCAAACTCACTAAAAAATGCAATGCATTTAAATTGGTGAAATGTGTCAAAAGTCGATAGATTTCAATTAAAACTTGTATATGATTTGTATATGCAAAGTTTCTTCGAAATGGTTGAATTTCCATGAGTTTGTGAGTGTTCACATTAAGGTGCAACTCATTTTAAAACATCATCCCATTTGGTTGTTAAAAGAACATGCCACTAGTTCATAAGTGATGGGATGCATACATGGTGCGACTAGTTGGTTTACAATGTCACAAGTTGGAAATTAAACCATTTGTATGCAAGCCTTGCTTTACAATGCATCATCGTACGGGATGCATTTAAATCCATGAATGTAACTTGAGTGTTTTTTGTGAATGCACACCCTATGTTCTTATTGTCATAACACAAAAACTACCATGATTAATTTCAAACCTTTTGCAATCTTTGTTTGACTTTATTATGGGTTTAGTTTACATTTTCCTTGCAAAGTTTTAGCCTTTAGAGGATTCCATTTCTAATGGAAAAAACAAGAAATAAATGCATAAAAAGGTGAGAGCTTGCATTGCACTAAAAAAAAGGATTTCATTTATAGGAGGAAAAACTAGATCCACACAACAAGTTTAGATGAAAAATGGTCCTTGCTTGTGATGAGATATGTTAGTAGACCTCTCATATGGTGAAAATTTGCAAGTTTGTAGTGTTGAAACATGTTGGAATGAAAACATTTGATACCATCTTTTAATGCACCTTGACTAAACATTTCCTTTGTTGTGCAACTTGATTCAATTAGATGCAATTTGACCCTTTAGATCCTACTCTAAAAATGAAGGGCACATTTGAATAATGAATAATCTTTTCATGGAAAATTCAATAAAATTAAAACTGAAAATTTAAAAGGGGAAAAATCCCTCAATTAATAGGATTTAATGAAGGTGATATTGTAATTTTTTAGACTTAAGGTGTGGAGGATATTAAAATTTGAGTAATTTTTGTCATTCAATATTCAACTAAATTTCATAGTGCATTCGTGATGTCTTGATTATTATGTGCTTGCATGACATGTATTTTCGGGCTTTTATTTGCCTTGTAGTTCTTGTGGATGGGTTCCCATCCTTGCTTTTTTTATATACATGATTTTTATTTATTTTTCTAATCCTTCCTCCATAATAGAAAAAAAAACAAAAACAAATTAGACAAAACTAGAGTTGGTAGGGTAGATTGGGGCCAAAATGAACCACCCACCCACACGAGCACCATGCAAGATGGATGAATAGTGTGTGTGAGTAACAAACACTTTTCTCATCATGTTTTTATTCCCAAACCCTAAAAATAGTATGGTGGGTCATGTACTAACTATTCACATGCATCCATTTCCCTAAATATCCACCAAGTGCCATACACAATTTACCTACCTATGTAGCACTAGGAATTCCCATTACATTATTCCCTAGCTATTGATCACCGTTGATCCTCAAAACTAAAAACCTCAAAATTTTCATTTAAATTGCTTTCAAAATATTCAAAATATCCCATTGTTTAGATTAAATCAGGGTCTAAATTTGGACAAAGACTTAGATTTAAAATCTAATTGTTGTCCAAATCTAACATTTTTTGGGATATTTAGACTAAACTGGAGTTTAAATTTGGATATAGATGTAGATTTTAAATCTACATCTTTGTCCAAATCTAACATTTTTTGGGTTTAATATGGCCACTAACTCTATAGGAAGGTGAAAAAGGTACTAGTGTAAGTGTTGTTAGTTCACCTTGACCCCTAACTTACTTGTTCACCTATGTAGTTACCTAATAATGTGAAGTGATATGTAAGAGGGTGTACAAGATGGTTACCAAGGTGGTTAAGTGGAACCTTGGTAAATTCAGTTGTGGTTACTTGTTACCTTGTGCACTAGTGGGGTCTAGAATGAATTAGCAGCCACTAATGCATCAGTTGGCCGTTCTGTCCACTAGATGGGCTACGTTTTTTCATTCGACGTCAAATGGGGTTCATCATGGTCCATTTTTTTTCACTACTGACCATTGTATTTTTTCTTTTTGGGGTTTGTTTTTGGCTATTTTTCCCTGGACTTGACCTCACATATAACTATCCTATTCACCTTCCTACCCTCATAAGTATTGTACCAACCTTGGTACCTTATTAATTATCCTGTGCTGACATAACTACCTTAATAACTAGTTATCCTATTGACCTAACTACTATATTAACTACCTAACTTACTAACTTAACTTCCTTATTGACCTAACCATTACACTAACTACCTACCCTACTAACCTAGTTACATTACTATTTACCAACCCTATATACACAACCACCCTATTGACATAAGTACTTTACAAACCTAGTCATCTTGACAAGGTAACTTGTTTCTTACATACTAACTTGCCTATCTACCTAGCTACTTTGCTAGTGTAACTTTTTTCCTACCTACTAACTTGCCTACCTACATGTTTACCCACCCTAACAACCTATTTACCTTGTTCTTCAAACTTTTTTTAAACTTATTAACTTGTTTATTAACCTAACTACCGACCTATATACCTACTTACCTAATTATGCACCCACCTTCTTACCTACCACTATGTTCACCTACCTACCTATGTTTTTTACATAACCAAATACTTAACTAGTTACCTACTCATTTTTTCCACCCCCCCAGCCCCACAATCCTACCTATCAATTTATTAATGTTCGCCCTAATTCATGGATGATGAACATAGGTCCCCATATGTAGTTATTACAAACAATTTATAATGGAAACAATGTCATAATTGTAACCATTTTGGTTTAGTTAATGCATATTTTATTAAATTTTGTTTACTTAATTTATTTATGGAATTGACATTATAATACATCTTTTCATGTAATTATTATAAATATGTACTATTGGATTATGGTTTAGGTTTAAGGTTGGGACACAAATTAGTTAACAAGTTTTTCACAAATCTATAGTAATTAACCTAAAGTAAGCTAAATTTTGGGGCGAAATTTTAAGGTTTACACATATGTGAAGTAATACAATTTCATTATATATCTTTTTCAAAGAGAATGAAAAAAATTAGTTTGTAGAGATCACACAAAGGTAAGAGACATATATTTTCTTTTGGTTTTTTACAAAATTTATTTGATTGTTTTTGAAGATTAAGGTTTTTTTTCGGTGAATAAATCTTTGTAATTTAAAAGCTTTAAAATTTTGTTTTAAATTTTGTTCCTATGTTTTTTATAAAAAAATTGTTTTGCATTATATAATTTGTATTTTGTATAGTTTTTTGGGTTTAGGGCATATATCACTAGGATTTTTTTTTGTTAGGGTTCATATAGTTAGGGTTGTAATAGGCCTTATGGAAAAATATCATTTGGATTTTTAGGGTTATGCCTTATGATTTAATGTTTACGAATTTGGTTCATATATATCAAAGCTTAAGGTTTATACTCTAGACTTTGCTCATTATATTAGTTTTTGATTTTATCACTTGTTTAGATCTATAACATAATTATGAATCTCCTTTATTTCCATATGTTCCATAGTTGTTAAAGTTCAATATTTCCTAACCCACTTTTGTTTAAATGTAACACCCATATCATATTTTGATAATTCATTAACCATGAAACATAAAAATATTTTTTAAATATTTGATTCCCCACCAATACATCATGAAATTCATGTTTTCAAAATTATTTGTTCTCCTTATATTATGATTTAACATATGTAAAAATGAACATAATGCAAAATTGATCACATTGATGATATAAAGAGTTAGGGTTTAATGTGAAATTTATTACTTAATGTTAGAATTATGGTTTAGGTTTAGAGTTTAGGACATATAAATTAATTAACATTTTTTTATAAGTCTATAATAATTAAAATAAATCTAGGGTGCATTTTGGGTGGAATTTTTAAAGCTTAAACATATGTAAAACAATGCAATGTCATTTTATATTTTTTAAAGAAAGTGAAAGAACTTAACTTGGAAATATTACCAAATGGTAATAGATATATATTTTTTGTGTTTCCTTAAATGCAATACCCATATTCAAGTTCGTTTCGATATAACTTTTAGGTGATTTAGATAATCAAAGGTGTAGACCCAACCTTAAATGTAATACCCACATGTCGAATCATTTCAAAATAACCAATGTAATTTGGGCGGCCTTTTGATGAAAACCAAAACTTATATGTAATACTTGCATGTGACTTCATTTTGAAATAATCTGTAGGTGATTTAGACAACCTTAGATGAATAATCAACTTTAAATGCAATACCCACATGTAAAGTCACTTCAAAATAAGTGGTTTGGGTACCCAAAATATGTTTATTTATATACCTAAATTAACTTTATGACAATTAATTATCATAAATAAATATCAAAAATAATGATTTGAATAACTTATCAACATAAAAAATGTAATTAAAATAATAATTAAAATATTAAATTATTATTTTGATTTTTAAATTTTAAATTTGATTATTTGAATAATTAAGGTTCAACCAAATAATTAGTTAATTAATATTAATAAATAAATGATTGTTTAAATATGATAATCAATCATTTACATTATTTGAAATAATTTTCCAAAGATTCCTTAATTATGACATTATTTGTTGTTATTTAAACTAGATTATTATGTCATATGAATCCCATAAATATTATAACAGAAACCTATATGCAAATAATGCAAAAGATTTTAAAAATCAACAATTATTTATGGACCTACATGTGGGTATTATAATGGATGCAAAAAAACTAGCAACTATTACGAAACCTACATGTGAGTAATGCAATAGATGTAAAAAAACCAACAACTATTACGAGACTTATATGCAAGTATTACAATGGTTGTAAAAAAACCAATATCCATTATAAGACTTATATGCAAATATTGCATATTTGAAATGACATGATGGAAATTATAATAGAAAGGATGTAGGTATTGCACAATGTTCATTTTTTATCTTTGTTAACCTTAAACAAATTAATGTTACCTATTCATATTAGCTTATTTAAGTTTTGATTATTACATTTAAAGTACTTACAATTAAAGAAGATTATGGAAAAAAAAACATATATCATTAACCATATACCCATCAAACAAGTGTGATTAAAGAAAAATATTATATTAATAAAAGATGTACAAATATGGTTGGATAAAAAAATGCTAAAAATTACAATGAAAAAAAAGTTCTCTATAATATATAAAAAAAACCAAAATTCAAAAATTGGGTAGTCCAAAAAATGAAAGGGCTGAAAAAACTTAGCTAATTATATAAAGTGAAAACCCTAAACCATATAATTATTTACGATATCGTGTTTAGTTCGGTAAGAAGTTGCTGCATTTGTAGCCTTTACTACATGACGAACAATGTATATATGATAATGTTGCATCTCAGCTTGAACTACATTTGCACCAAACTCTTCCTTTATTGTGCCTTGAACCTTATAAACACCCAAAAACCACCAAATTGAACTTTAACACCACCAAAGAAAAAGGTAATGGCAACAAATTACCATCACCTTTTTCATTAAGAAACCACCATAGAAGAAGAAGACGGCGTGCCACACCATCCTATTCTTCTTCTTAGACACAGAAAAGAAGGTGACGGCAACTTATTGCCGTTACTTTCTTTGTTCCAATAGCACCACAAAAGAAGACAATGGCACATTGTCGTTATCTTCTTCTGTTTTAACACAACAACAAGTTGTTGTTGTTTTCTTTGCTTAAACACCACCAGAGAAGAAGGTAATGGCAACAAATTGCCATTGTTTTTTTTGCTACAATAACACCATAAAAGAAAACAACGTCATCTTCTTCTTTTCAAACATAATGAAGAAAAAACACACCAAAAAATAACCAAAAAAAAACCAAGAGAAGGGAGGGAGCTTACCTTTAAACTCCCGTTCTGCCCTTTCACTTTTGGCTCCTACTTCTGCCCTCCCACTTTTGCCCTTCTGCTTCAAACACTTTTTCTTGACATCTTCTTTTTTTCAAATA
>Ga0209611_10004253_pt1 | contig 24571 bp, 11 predicted proteins | sample S1TSphgellanicum_3_FD_187693 | JGI IMG/M metagenome (GOLD analysis project Ga0209611, IMG submission 187693) | Host-associated microbial communities from peat moss isolated from Minnesota, USA - S1T2_Fc - Sphagnum magellanicum MG (SPAdes) (version 2) | ecosystem: Host-associated > Plants > Peat...
GTTAAATCTTTTGTTAGTTTTAGGATTTTTTTGCTGGACTTTTTGTGTGAAAAAAATCTGAGATCTTGTGTGTTTTGTTTGGGACGGGTTAAATCTTTTGTTAGTTTTAGGATTGTTTTGCTGGATTTTTTTTGTGTGAAAAAAAGATGAAATCTTGTGTGTTTTGTTTGGGAGGGGTTAAATCTTTTGTTAGTTTTAGGATTGTTTTGCTGGATATTTTTTGTGTGAAAAAAATTCTGAAATCTTGTGTGTTTTGTTTGGGAGGGGTTAAATCTTTTGTTAGTTTTAGGATTTTTTTGCTGGATATTTTTTTGTGAAAAAAATTCTGAAATCTTGTGTGTTTTGTTTGGGAGGGGTTAAATCTTTTGTTAGTTTTAGGATTTTTTTGCTGGATTTTTTTTGTGAAAAAATATCTGAAATCTTCTGTGTTTTGTTTGGGAGGGGTTAAATCTTTTGTTAGTTTTAGGATTTTTTTGCTGGATTTTTTTTGTGAAAAAATATCTGAAATATTGTGTGTTTTGTTTGGGAGGGGTTAAATCGTTTGTTAGTTTTAGGATTTCTTTGCTGGATTTTTTTTTGTGAAAAAAATTCTGAAATCTTGTGTGTTTTGTTTGGGAGGGGTTAAATCTTTTGTTAGTTTTAGGATTTTTTTGCTAGATATTTTGGTGTTTATACACAATCATGCTGGTTTTTGCAATATTTTGGACTTTCAAGGATTTAGAGAAATATTGATTTCATTCAGTTTTTTTTTTTTCAGGGCATAAATATTAAAAGGACTCAGATCTTTTGTTATTCACATGTATAGAGAAAAAAAAAATTCTATTTCAGAGTCTCTTAGATCTTGGATGGGTAATTGTGATCTTTAATGGATGAATAAATTAACGCATATTGTCACTTGCTAGCAATTATGGGCCACAGTGAACCAGCACGCACGCCATCCACTGGATGCCCATTATTAGTCAGTTGTGGATGAACCTTGACAGAGTTACTAGTTCGTTTCACCTTGGTAACCAATTCTGTAGGAAATAGGTCTTATATATTAGGTAGATAGGTAGATAGGTAGTAAAATAGGTAACTTCTATGTAAGTAGATGGTTTATACATAGCTAAGGGCTGTTTTTACTACCTACTTCCAAACAACCTGCTTGTGGGTTGTTAGTAGGTAGGTAGAAAAAAAAAAGCAACTGAGCTAACCACCATGGTTAGCTAGGGAACTGGAACCCAACAGAAAACTGTTTCCTGACCACTTACCATTCATCCTTCATGGTGCAGTGGTGGGTGCTGGTTCACTGTGGCCGCAATTATGAACCAGAAATGCCCCCAACAGCACATTCTGTATCCAAGTGAGTCATTAGGGCAAGGCTGGCAGGCCAAACCATAGGGACAAACTGGAGGCAGAATGCACACTAGTGGCATCTTGAGTAATAAGATAACGTATATTAGCACTTGCTGGCAATTATGTACCAGAGAATGCACCCTTGGGACACATTCTACATCCCTATTAGTCTCTAGGGCAAGGCATACAACTAGAGGCAGAATGCACACCAGGGGCACATTCCCTTTTGAAAAGGACCACATGTAGGTAGGCAATGCCAGCAAATTTGTCATAGGTAGTAGGAAATGACAGAATCAGCCAATTCTCTCATTCAAAACTCCTAAACTCTTGCATAATAACCCGGTATGGTTCTTTACAGTAGGCAATTAATAGTTACTAATTTCAGTGATGAGAAATTTCAAGGGGCTAGTATATGCGACAATTGATTTTGCATAATCCTTTGTATATTCATCTATGGACAATTTCAAAGAGAATTCATACCTACCTCATTTCCAACCCTAATTATCTTATTTCTTTCCTAATAATCAACTCTTATCCTTACAGTTATCTCCCTCTTTTCCTAATAACTACCACATTACTTTTCCCTATCCACCAACATGGATATGAAAAGAAACATTAACATGTGCCTCTTTATGTCCATGATATTTATATAAATCAAATTAAATTTGACATTGACATACATAATCATGAACTATTGAAAACCATATGGGAACATAAGAAGAAAAAAATTTGATCATTACTAGAAGTGTGTAGTAGTGTGGAACCTAAGTTACATTTGCAAATATTAGTGTTTTCTATGCTCAATGTGTCATAACTTGTGGACAATGGATATAACTCCTAATCATTTATCAAACAACTATGTACTATGACTAAACCTTACTTTGTTTATGAATATGAAATTCAATTTATTACAATCCAAAAATAATTATACTTTTCAATTTATCATGTTTATGGGCGGGGCAAGTGCTTAAGGAAACAATTAATATTTTATATTGAATGTGATAAGCTCAAGAGTCAAGTAAAAGCCTAAACTAAGTGTGTAAGCCTAATATGTACATGGACTTGGTGTAAGTCTAAATTACGCACCAATGACATTAGCTAAGGTAGAAGTATCTGATATCATTAAAGGACCTTAAACTAATTCCTACTATGGACCTTACAACTATTCAAACTATTTGACTAACTACAATAAAATATAGTTTCAACTTATAGCTAACTAAGTTGAGTTAGATTTACCTTCCTCATATCTACATCTCAAATTTTGTATGCAATGAGTGAATAATGAAAATCATGTGAAATTTATTCATTCATAGGTTCATATATTTCACACATGAATATCATGCATTAAAAACATGTTTAACACATGGACAATTGTGTTAATGATTGAAATGTGAACCTAGGAACAAATGGATGTCATATGAATTTCGCATATTTTACAAATCTATGTGTCAAAAGGTGCAAGCAAGGTAAAGTAAATAGTTCACACAGCTTAATGTCAAAACAATTACATGTAGACATGAAAAAGTTTTAATGTATTGAAGGTAAAAAAAAATTATAGAATAATTAACATGATGATAATCTTTCATTTTATATTCAAAATGTTGAAAAACCCCATTTTGAAAGTAGGATTAAATAGAACTTTTTAAAATGTTTCTACTTGCACAAAATGTTCAATCTTACAAAATGGGTTACATGTAGATGAAATATTAAGTTTTTTTAAATTTCAACTTAGTGGAGCCCTAAAAGATACTTATGTATTATCCAATTATGGATGTTATAATCACAATATATCGAATTATTAATATGAAGTAGATTTGAACACTATTTTGAATTAATTTCAAATGTACTTTCAACTTACTTTTATGATACCAAAGTTGTTCAAACTTTGTATTCAATTTTTTATAAACTAAATGCAATGACCTATGGTTTTATATTTCTATTTCAAAATATTTTGAATCTACTTTCTCGAGTCCATATCCAATTTAAAACTAAAACACATGTGATTTCAATGCACAATATCAGTGCCTAAAACATACAAATTAGGAATGAATGAATTTTGCACAATTTTCATTATTAAGTTGTGCAGTGTCAAATTTGTGATGTAAGTCTACTTACCTACTTACTTCTTTACCTCCTATGTACCTACTTCCTACCTCTTCTACCTATTTATCATTTTACAAGTTACTTACCAATTTACGTCTAGCATACAAACCAATTACTTAATTTTTTAACATACCAACATAAATGATGATATGAAATAAAAAACTTGACAAAAATAGTCACATTTTGAAAGTGTAGTCCATTCGTAAAGATTTGGTTTATTATTGTGAAGGTAAAAGGTTTAATTATTTATACTTATAACATATGTGCATGTTGAAATGACTAGGGTAGGTAGGCTAAACTAAAGTAATTAAGTTGGCTAGGTTAAGTAATTTAAACTAGGTAGGTTAAATTAAACTAAGCTTACCACCTACCTACCTAAAATATGTATTTTTAATAATAATATTTTTTAAAATAATTTCAAATTAGGTAGAAATTCACCCAATCAAATGGTCCATTACTACCTACTAGTCAAAATGAAAAGTCAAATAATCTCCTACTCTACCAATCAAAAAGACCACCCCAATCATAACAATAGGTCCAAATCAACTTATCCAAATTGACAAGGTGGTCTTTTTTATGCCTATCATTTTGGGTTTTTTTAACTAAAACATCCAATAAAAAACATTTTTAGTAATAGTTTATTGAAATGCCAAGAATTTGATGAAAATTGGTTCCACACATGCCACTTTCGATACCTACCAAAAGCCTCCATAAATTTTCATCTCCAAATGAACTAAAATCCCCACACACATAGGCCTCCTTTCTAAAACTCCAATGGTGTAAATAGTACCCAAACCCAACCCCATATGTGGAAGATATGTAGAAATTTTCTAAAAACAATCTCAATTAATTCCAAAATGGAATTTTAATTTTTTTTAAATTTCCAATCATATTTTCAAAATATCTATAATTTTTTTTCATTTATCATTTTTATGTCCAATCATTAAACCCTATTGGCTAACTAATGAAAATGAAAAAAATGGATGAAAAATCCAAAAAATCAATAATCAATAATCAAAAATTGGAAAAATCTGAAAAAGAAAATTTTAATTTTAATTTTAATTTTTAAAAAACACATGGCATGTTTGGATTAGTCTTGAACTTACCATTTAGGTTATGAAAAATGATTTTACAATTTAATTTAAAAAGATAATTTAACTAGGTTCAAAGAAGGTCAAGATTGGAATCCTGCCCCTCTTTTATTTCAAATTTATGCTTAAGCTTTTGAACCTCCAATGAAGCCCAAACTTTGAAAATTCAAGAAAAAATGAAAAGTTGATGGCTATGAAAGAACTCAATGTTCCCAATGCCATCCCTCCTTTTTATGCACTTGCCCTTCCCCCACCCCTTTATCTTTGTTTGCAACTACAATTGTTATTGCAATAACTCATAATGTAAACCACAATGAGAAGGTGGAGCCTCCCCACCTGCTCTTCTTCCCAACTCTTGCCAATGATAACAATTACAATGATGGTGGTGGTGTGGTGTAGTTCTTACTATCAACTAATATTAATACGAATGCTCCCATTCCATGTGAACAACACCCTACTTGAAGAAAAGAAGGGAGAGAATATAAAAAGACAAAAGACTAGAGGGATGGGCCCCATGTGGCAAAGGTAAGTACCTCCTCCCTTGGTTTTTTTTTTATTATTATTCACATCTCATGCACACTCTAGATACCTAGGCCTAGTTGGGGTTCAACTCCCCAAGGAATGTTCACACAATGAAAAAAAACACAACTAAAGATAAATGACAAACAACAAATCCATGGCACTTGGTGCATAGAATCTTGTGTAAACATTACACAAAAATAATGTTTAACAAAAATGAGCCTTGGTGTAACACAAAACTAGTTTAGACTTTTGGTCATTCAAAATATGATTATGTACAAGCAAGCAAGACTCCAAGCTTAAAACATGAAGAAAAACCACTCAACAATCAAATGCAAAAACAACACCTTGCATTAAGATTAAAAATTTGCAAGAAACAACCTTGTGTGTCTTGATACCTCAAATCCCCAAAAGTGATTCGGGAACACACAACTTGGGATCATCCCAAACACAAAATAACTTGAACCATGTTCACACTTAAACAAGTTCTACTTGCTAAAACGTAATCAACTCATCACAAATTTAACATGCAACAAATTAATAATGAAAATCATGCAAAGTTCATTCATTCATAGGTTTGTACATTTTACACACAAATATCTTACATTGAAAACACGTTTGACTCACAAATAAATGTGTTAATGGAATAAATATGAATGAAAAAATGTCATCTGAATCTCATAGTTTCCTATAAATTTGTGTGTCAAATGTGTTTTCAATGCACAGTATCAATGTGTGAAACATATGAATTATGAATGAATGAATTTTGCATGATTTTCCATTACTAAATCATGAGATACTAAATTTGTGATGTTACATTAACCCAACATAACATTAACCTAATTAAGATTTAACTAGGTAATTAAACTAACATTCATGATGGTCAATGTGTGAATTGAATTCCAAAAAAACTAACATATGATAAACAAAAATTGTTTAACTTAATCTTTGTTAATTGATAAATGAGAATTTTTGGCCACTTGGAGTTTGTAGCAATACTAATACATTGAAGCAAAACTTGTTTGATATGGCATGATTGAAACTCATTATAATATAGGTTAAACCCTAGAAAATGTTGTTTAAAGTGGTCATTATAATGAACCAATGTTTTTTTATAAATACAAAATGTAATCATATTAACATGTACCAAATCAATAATCATAACCAATACTTAATTCTTTGAATTTTGTGTTGTAAAAGAAATAAAAAATTATAAATAGAATTTTTTTTATAAAATGTTATTTTGAATACATTATGTACATATCATAACAAATTGGGATCAATTTAATGAATAAAAAATACACAAGTGGGTGCAAGTACAAACAAAGGAACCAATAGGATTATTTTACAAAATAATTGTGACTCTTTTTAAGTATTTTTTCACTTTTTCATACGAAAGAATTTTTGAATGAAATCTTTTGCAATTTGTTATTAAAAATACATGTAGTTGCCCAAATATATCACATGTTTTGTGTTAATTTTTTGTTGAATAAATATGAATTTTTCAAAATGCATGTAGATTTTGCCAAATTTTGCATTTCATCTTGAAAATTTATTATAATTTTCAATCATATCAAAATATGCTAACTACTTTAGGTTTTGCTTCTTATATCATAAACTACAACTTTATTTTGTATGCCATGCACATTGCACCCCATTTACATGTGGTAAAAGACTTTTGAAACTTAAAAATTTTGAAAAATACTTTGAATTTCTAAAATTTTCAAATTCCATATCTTTTTAATTGTGAATGCTCTTTGAATGTGGGTAGTAGGTTATTATCATCTATATTTTTTACTATCAAAATTATTTTATTAAAATAGTCCTTATTTAGTCATTGGTAACATTAACCACAATTTTACACAACACCTATTCAAATTCAAATGTTTTTTACTAAAACCAAAACCCAAAATTTAATTTAATAAAATTTTAATTTTAATTCCTCAACATTCATATTAATCCTTTAGCACAACTTGGAATAATAAACTTAACTTTAAAGTGTCAAGAAAAAAACATATGTAAAACAATTCATAGTTTTCACCACTATTCGACGTGGTTTTTAGCTCCTTTAGACATATTCACACCCAATTTACACTTTTAAAGACTTGTAATCACTACTTTAAAACAATTTTAACACTAAAAACACAATTTGAAAAAAATTCACATATTTTGGGATTTTTTAAATATATAGCTTAACATAATAGTATTTTTTTAATTAAAAATTTTAATGTTTTTTGAAAGATGTATTAAAAAAAATTTAAGAATATTCTTTAAAATAATGAAAAAGAAATGGTCTAAAAGGTCAGGTGTGGCCCCTAATAGCATGGTTGGACCCTACACACATTTTGTTTTTCTTTTTGGCCATCTCATAAAATCAAATAGTCACATGGTAATTTACATGTGCTTCTTTTACCACTATTGATTTTTTGTTTTATTATTTGGCTTGGTGTTTCATTCCCAAATTGGGCTTCTTAAGGTGTAGTGTATTGCTGAACAAATCACAATATCAATAAATAATGTAATAGTGTTTTATTTTACTCAAATTGTGTTTGGTAATCAACTTTTGTTTCCATTGAAAGATCTAAAAGGGTTCCCTTTGATTACAAGAATTAATTAAGCAATTTTTTCTTTGTAATTATTGTCCCCCTCTACAAGGTGGTGGATTGTTAGTGATCATAAATTTTACCTTTATTTTTGTCAATATTGTAATATGCCCTAGATGTTAAATTCATATCCTTTATTTATGCACATGATGATTGTCAACATGTGATTGTGCACTATCATGTTTAAGTCATCTTGTGGTGTATTTTACAAGTTTCTTCTTGTGGTCTGATTACACCACTTGTTCCCTTGATCTTATTTGTATGTCTTGTCTAATGATCTTGGTTTTTCAAGTCCAATTGGCTACCCATCAAAGTGTGTCAGATAGGCTACCTTAACATTATACTTACACATGACAAGTTAAATTCAAGTAAATCATGTTGGATTATATAATTTGCGTTAAAACACAATCAAAAAAGCCACCTAAGTGAGTGGACATTCCTTAAAACTACATTTTTGGTATGTTTGAAAGATCACAAGTGAAGCATAATAGTTTGGATTGTCATAATGTTTTTTGGAATATTTTCCATTAATTGCAAAGCTTATATGCTCAAATTTTGACACAAACCAAAAACGTTTTTGCATGTTCAAAGCACTCAAACTTCAAGAGTGAACAATTTTTGTTTATTTCAAATATCTTTTATTCCTACCAAATGTGCACCATTCCTTCTGAAAATTAGGAAGGATTTTAACATTGATGATTAGAAGGGCAAAAGGACTTCAACTTATGAAAATTATTTATATAACTCATTTAAGCACATTTGATTCAAAAGTTTTGACTCGAAAAATCATGGATTTTGAAAATGTGCCTTTAACAAAAGTTGTTCATATTTATGTGATAGAGGGCATGAATGCATAATATACATGATACAAAATTTAAAGTTATAAACTAACACAAAAACAACATATGTCATGTGCAGTCCTTAGAAAAGGACTTTTACCTTAATGCCCTTGGCTCCTTTAACCATGTTTTCACCCATTAGCAAACATGGAAGTGGGTAATTTTAATGTTGTCTAAGGAAACTGCATTGCCTTGGAACTTACCACTATAGCATAATAAATGTCAAAAACTCATTTGATTGTAACACAAAATATGTTTTCAAAAAACTTGCAAACATGCAAATCGTTACTCCATGTTGGGTTCCTTTGGACATGTCTAATAAAAGTAATGTCAAGATGGTTAAGTAGTCTTAATGTTGGTTATTTATCCAATGTTTATGCAAAAGTCATGTATTTTTCATTTTGATAGTTGTTTCCCTATTGAAAAACAATCATTTACATATTTTGTCCTTATAATGTGTCATAATTTATTACTTTAATTAATATGACTATGTTTGAGGTTTGGATTACATAATACTTGCATATTGATATTATAAAGTTTGGTGGAATTTGTGTTCATTTTATTAGTCTTGAATTCAACCTTGTTATTTTCTATTTTGTTAAGGCAACTAACTCAACATTGTCACAAGGTTTTCTGGCCATTCGAGTTGATTGTGAGGTGGAAAACACAAGTTTGTTATTGATGACTTGTTGTATTTTCATCAAAAACCAAACCACCACCTACAAGATCAAACACCCAACTTGAGGTCATAAAAAAAAACACATTAGAATTGAAACCATTCAACATGAAAAGCATAACTAAACTAATTGACCCCAAGCAATTATAGATAGAACTAGAGCAATATCAAAACCTCCAAGATTGCAATTTTACACGCTAGTTAAAAAAAACCACCTTCAACTCATTCGTGATTGATGCAGATTATTTAAACACATACCAATAACAAGCTAATCAATGATCTAAAATTTTTGGTTCATAATTAAGCTACATATTAATCATAACAATTAGGAACAAAAAACCCCATTTGGGCCACAAATCCAAATTGCCATAAATAATGTTTTAACATCTCCATGATAAACAATGATTGTACACAAATTATAAGATACCATTGAACTTTTTAAAACCCAACAGTCCAATTTGCAATCTACTAGTTCAATGACATTCAATACTACTAGGGTATTAGCAATCACTAATAATAGACTTTGGGTTTGCTGACAAATCAACTTGTGGAATTGAAATCACTAATTTCTTCTTTGGTAAAAGCAAAGCCATGCGCCTTTCATTATTTTTTGTTATTTAATATGCACATGTGTGTGTATATTTTTGTCTATTTTTGTTTGTGTGGCTACCTTAATGCAATTTGTTTATGTTGTAGTTACAATCGAATCTTTCATTCAAGAATTTGACTACGAAGTTTCCCACGTCTCATGTCATGGATGCCATGAGAATTTGTTGTGCATAATACTAATTTCAAAATGATGTTAATGCCAAGGAAAATTTCAACCATCATTTGATATTGATTAAATCACATTTTTGTTTCAAATGACAATTAAACCTTATTAGAAGTTTTAATGCAAATACACCCATAGAAGCAACCAAAATACATCCATCTATTCTAGCCACAAGTGTTATAGATTTGCAATTCAATGCATTTAGAAATCAAATGCAACCACTACAATGGTGGCCCCATTCCATGTTAATCTTGTAATTCTACTTTGGTGGATTCTAGATGCTTTTCACATCTTATGACATTCAACATGCCTTGAGTTTTTCAAGTTGGTAGAGAGTACAATAGTATATGTGTTGACGTTGATGGAGGATGAAAGAACCTTCTCCAACCTCTTTTTCATAAAATCAAAATTGAGGAACTATTTCATGAATGAGCATACACACTGTTGTGGGGATGTATGTTCAAATTTGTTACATTTTGAATCCTTTCCCATGTGATGTGTGCTTTAATGATTGGAAGGAGAAAAACCCAAATGAGGATTGAGTTAAAACTTTATTGATGGTAATGGTTTAAACTTTTATACTCGATGACAACTTTTCTGTATAATTAAACGTAGGTGGTTTTTTTGTAAATGAAATTACAAAGTTTGGTTTCATTCCAATTCCATTTAGAAATTTTAGGATGTTGCTACCTTGTGGATTGTGGTTGTCTAAGTGTGTTATAGGTTGTGTTTGAATGTCAAAGTGTTTGAGTTTGAATGTTTAAGTCTCATATGTGTTTGAACTCATGAGTGCCATTGTGTTTATGTGCATGAATGTTTAAATGCCCTATGTGTTTGAGTTTGAATGTCTAAGTCTCCAAATGCATGTGTGTTTGGGTTGGAACATTTGAAAGTCTAAGCAATGAGTGCCATGTGTATCAAAGTGTTTATCCATCATGTTTGATTGTCCATTGTTTGAGTGAATCTGTTATCCACTATATTTGAGTGTCCACTTTCCATCATCCATTGTCTAAGTCTTGAGATTTGAAAGTTGAGTGTGTGTATGTGTATAATTATTGTATTTAAGTGTAAGTGTGTGCGTTTGTTTGAATTTGTGTGCATAACTATCATCTATGTGTGTTTGCCTAAGACTACTTATGTTTAATATCTATGTTCATCAATCATTGAGTCAATATGTACTTGAATCATTGTGTGTGTATGTGTAGAGTGTCCTAATTTCTAACTCTTGTTGTGAAACAATCACCTAATGACAAGAAAGGTCTCTTTTCACTCACCCCTGACAGATTTTAGCACATACATAGCTCCATAATGCATAATCATATAGCTTTGTAGAACATAAACTCCGTAGCCATGTTTTAGATTTTCCTTTGTAAATATGGCCAACTTTTATTGCTGTAAATTTGAAAATCTTGCCAAATTGTAATAGAATTTTTTTCTTTGACATAGCCACTTTTCTATTTATTTAAGCTTTGTTTAGCTAGAATTTCTGCACTCAACATCTGCAATTTCACCAAATATGCACTAGAACTGTATTCGTAAAAGACATCTGATCAGAATTTCAAAAAGGTTGTGCACTATTGCCATAGTCCATCTAAATTCCTAACTGATTACTTGCCTTTAAATTTATTATTTAAATACACTGAAATGTTTTCAAAAAAAAAGACTAAACGCTTTTGGGTGTTTCATGTAATAGTCTATGATTGGCTCAGCCTTGCTAACAAATTAGATGATGAGTTTTGTGGGCTTTTGAGTTTGTTGAGAACATCACTTATTTTCAAAAGCATACATAGTCCACATTTAGGACAAGACTTATTTGGTGGCAGCATGCTTTTTTTGCTCTCTCCACAGATTATTGGGTAATGACTTGGAACTTAGAAATAGAAATTAGTAACATCAAATTTTCATGACAAGTGATATGAATTCCAAGCCTCCAACCCATATTTCTCACTGCAAAGTCCTCTCCATTTCAGTCATTAGTCCTGAAATTGCCATCAAGGGCACACCCTGTGTGTGATGATCAGGTGGTCCCTTGTTGCAGGACTCCTTTGTGTAAGGGCAGGACTTAAGGGCTGGAGTGAACCAGCACCCATCTGTGCACCATTAAAGATGGATGGTAAGTAGCCATGAAACAGTTTTCTGTTAGGTTCCAGTTCCCTAGTCAACCATGGTGGTTAGCTCAGTTGCTTTTTTTACTACCTACCTACTAACAACCTGCAAGTGGGTCTTGTGGGTTGTTGGTAGGTAGGAAAAACACCCCTTGCCTATGTATAAACCACCTGATTACCTAGTAGTCACCTATTTTCCTACCTATTTACCTAGATATAGGACCTATTCTTACGGAATGGGATACCAAGGTAAAACCAGAAATTAACTCAGTTGAGGTTGTTCATCTGCAACTGAGTCATAAGGCACATCCAAGGGATGGTGTGCTAGTGGATGCTAGTTCACTCTGGCCAGGGACTCATCGGATTAGACGTTTGGTATAGTGCAATGTAATCATGGTACTGCATTAGAGCCTCAAGAAGGATGTTGTTTTTTGTGTAATAAGATGGTCATCCTATGAAGAGCTTATGATCTAGTCGGACCATGGTTTCTGACAGCAGGTATACAGAGTTTGAAGTTTTTACTACTTGGTTGGTGGGTCTTGCCATATTTTAGTTGTTGATCATCAGATCAAACAGATTGCCAGGAAAAACCTTTCAGCATTGAAGTGCAATCTTTCTTAGAAGTCCTAAATATTGATGATCAACTTGGGCTCAAACAAACTTCACCCAGTGCATAGCTTACATGAAATAAGGTAATGTTGAAGAGGTACCAAAGACGGTACTACATACATTGGGATTTGTGAATAGATCTTTGCTTGTTGAATACCACAGTTTGTGATGCTGTTGAAGGTTGAGTTAAATAATTTTTTTAATTTTAATTTTAAGTTTCATTTTAAAAGGGAAGATTTCAAAGGGTACTTAAGAAAGAGGTAAAGATAATGGTAAAGGAGGTGGAGATTTTGATGAAAAATAGTTGTAATTGCCTTCTCATGTAGGTGGGTAGCAGAGAGGACTAAGGTAGCTAGGCTTGGAAGAGGTAGTTATTTTAGCAGATGGCATAGAAAGACATACATACATGATGACAGAATTCCATGGTGAACTGCTTGAAACTATAGACTCGATATAAATCCAGAGAACAGATGCAAGAAAACCTTTACAAGATACATACAGTTTCATATATTGATAGATAGAATTCTACACAACAGCTGAATACACTCAAGGGTGTTTCAAGCTGTATACATGTATATTCACAATGATTTTCCTTTAGGAACTTGAAACTCTGAAACTGAAATCCAAACTTACTTACCAATGACTTTATCTTGAGCAATAAAAAGAGCCCAACAGATCACACAGATCTTGTGGATGGTCATCTTCTGATCACTGTTATGTCCTTCAGTGTAAAACCTGGCACAAGAAGTTTAACTTCAAGAACAGAGTAGCCAGTAGCCAATTTCACTCTTTTGTTTCTTCTAGATCTAAAGCAGTCTACACTATACACAGCTAGAGAAATTTCCTTGCCTTTCAGTCCAGTTTTTCAAGGCTGAATCTGACACACATCCTATGTATTACACCTCTAAAAGGACTGTGAATCCAATGGGTGACACAAACTGTGATGTGCCCTGCAAAGGGCACCCAAGAAGATGATCTTCAAACTGTGATTATATAATAACACTATGGGAGTCATGGGTGGCCATTGAGCACAGAAACACCACAAGCTATAGATTCAATGGATCTGTCCAGAAGAGATTTCCAATTACACCCTGGCTCTCCTCTCAGCCAACCATCTGATGATCACAGTTGAGTCCTAATGACCACTAAGGACACCTTCGAGGAGTGTGTCCATACATGAATTGATACCATCACCTTGAGAACTCATTGTGAAACTTGGTACCAGCTTGGTATCCCAGCTTCCATTCAATGCCCTACCAGGATCAACCTCCTGTCAGTGGAGAAAAAAAAAGAGGAAACTCAGACACAAATTTCTTCATCAGAAAATCTCTTTACACTACACCAGTATCTAGTGAGACTTCCTTCCAAATGGATGAACATCTGTAAAATCAACTAAATTAGCATCTCAAAATGCTTCAACAAGACAATAAACCAAAATCTCTATGTTTCAACCCAAATCAAGGATCATATGTCAATATGGCCAACTATATTTTGCTGGTTCATTTACTGAGCTCATGGTTTAATTCAGTACCTAGTAAGTTCAACTCAGCATTGCTCTGCATAAGAAAATCTTCCAGGCAGGAACCACTGACCTCCATAGGTGCATCTGTGTATACAGGTTCTTCAGCACATGAGCCCAAGTAATTCTCCACCCACATGTCGGAACTAGCTGGCATATGTTCAGTGTTGAAGTCCAAGCCAAAGATCTGATCCTGAGTCCAGTGGGTGGGTTCAGGCTGTGACAGCATCATGAACCCTTCTTCCAGGCTCATGAAAATGGAGTCTTGATGGACAACTGCTTCACCTGTTGATGCTGTCACAGGTTGTTGCTGGGACCAATCTAAGGATACACCTGGCAAGAACATCATCGATGAGCATGGAGTGGTGATGTGACCATTGCCATCCTCCCCATATACTTCTTCAAAGAAATTGTCAGAAGCTGCTATAACCGCAGTCGCATGGAATGGAGAAAGCTGTTGATGGCTAAGTTCAGAAGAAAAATCTCTTGGCATCTCAATGGCTTTAACACCATGGTCCAAGTATGATACCAGCTCAAAGGAATCTGCATCCACTGCAGCATGTCATGTCAAAGCAAATTCGGGACATAAAGAGCCACAGAGACAGATTTATAACCATTGTAACTGTGCACCTGCTCTGAACTCGTTGAATTTTGCAAGAGACTCACCTGTGGTGATGCTCCCAAGCTGGCAGACTGCTCCAGCATCTGAAGGTGACATATCTCCTCCAGCACCAGGCTGCCTGTTGTTCACAGGAGTAGAAGTTCTGGTCTCTTTTGGAATTGGCAAGGGAGTAGAAGCAAACTCAGAAGCATATTGCCTAGCCTTACCTTTCACAAACTCTGTTATTGCCTTGAAAATAGTTTGATCCGATATATTGCTCAAGGAAAGTTCAGGTGGCAGACTCTCAGCATACGCCTCAAGCCGCTCACAACAGAAATTGGGCTTCTGTTTCTTGTTGCATCTCAGAATTTTGCGGGCAGCATCTACAGCATGGGCTGCCCCTTCCTCAGAGATGTAAGTCCCGAGCCACACTTTCTTATCTACAGACTTCCACTCTGCAACTCGAATCTCTGCCACCCACTTGCTGAGATCTGGCCGAAAACGCACACCATAGTACTTTGAGCTACATTCCTTATTTCTAGGTCGTCGGGAAGTAGCTTGCATTGTATTCTGTACTTCATCTTGCTGTGCCGTACTGCAACTGATCAAACAAGAGCTGTCAAATATCAGAAGATGAGATCAAATTGGAGATTCAGTGGTGAGAGAAACTGTAATTGACAAATGCCCAACCCTAATGTACATCTTCATAATTTCATGCATTTCCTCATGTTGTTCATGGTGATTTGTGTGGGAAAAGAGTGGATGCAAATACAGTGGATTGTAGAATTTCCTCAGTTTTATCATCCTATTGACCACACATGTCCATAGCCACAAGATTTGTGAGAGTCTGAAATCGGGCCACTAAACCCTACCTGATGTTTGTCCCATCTTCTTGTACATCGTCACTGGGAACGGATGTCGAATCTCCCTTGGCTTCAAGAAACGTATCTGCAGCAGCAAAGCCAAGATTTGACTCTTTGTGCTCGAACTGCGAAGTACTCTGATGCACAGATTTGCAGCAGATTTGGAGTTGGAAGGACGCAGTCTGCAGCCCAGGGCAGTTTGGACATCGAACGAAGCTGGTGTTGGAGGAAGCTGCTGCTTTGTGGTTAAAACCACGGAGGTCGGGGTGACTGAGATCGACTCGTTGCGTGAAGCTCTCGGGCATTGTCAGCGGAGCGGCGGCCTTGTCGAGAGTAGAGATTTCACCCGCCCGCAGCTGATCTCGGAGCTCTACCGTTTCCAGCTTTCTGTATTTGTTGGTTCCCAGCTGCTGCTATGGCTGCGCTTCAAGAGAAAAATACCCTCGCCCCCCACCCTTGAATCCTTAGGAACCCGGCTTTGCAGGCTGCAAGCGTAATAATATGCCTACACAAGGACGTTCACACAAGACACAGCATAACATACTAGTACAATATTCATGTTGACTCTCGAGCCTCTTGACCCCCCCTGTTTCTGGACTCCCTCTGTCTCTGTGTGCTACTTTGGATCACATTTCAAGCTTCAAACCCAAGTGGGCCATGTCTGGAACATCCTCAATTCAACTTTCTCTGCAATCACAAAAGAATGATCCATCCCCAAAGTGATGAAGTGCTTCAAACTGGTAACCCCAATTTTCTGAATCCCGCTCTAAAACTCTCTACAAACTACGACGAAAAAGCAAAAAGAAAAAGACAGAGAGGACCCTCCCCTCCCCCCCCAAAAAAAAGTGTTGAAGTTCAAGCCCTTTTAACAACTACTTGTGATCAATTTCCAATTCCAGAATAATAGTAGCAGTACAAATGGGTATTGACCACTGAAATCTCTCTCGTCAACTGCAATTTCAGAGTGTGTGTGTGCTAAGTGAAATTGGAACTTGGGTTTCACTGTTGTTAGGCTAACCGGATGATGATGCTGATGATGATGATGTTTGTACAAAGTACTTCAACGTTTTATACAAGAGTGTGCAGGCTAACTGCTTTGTTTACGGTGGAAGTTGAACAGCAGGTGGCAAAGGACTGACAATTTGCGCGAAGGATTGCGATGATCGAAGAGAGAAAGCAAGCTATGGAAGAAGAAGAAGATGCAGAAGAGCATCAAAGGGACCGGCCAACGAATCGTGAGGTTGGGGAATTGCAACGAAGGTGTGTGGCTGCGAAATTTCGTATTTTGCCGACCCGACTTCACTCCCTGCTGCTGCTGCTGCTCTTGCTGCTTAATTTGAACTGGTCAAACAAACAATTTGGGCTTCTTATTTACACAAAACAAATGAGTTACACATCATATAGCAAAATAACAAAAAGGGTTACATATTATTTGTCAAGCTTTTGACTAGCCATGATGAATATTTATTGTGCATGTTATATGGTTTCAATTTGTTTGTTAAGTAAAGACATCTAATAGAATAGCTATGGTTTAAGAGAATCATAATTTTATTGTGAAAATATTGTTCTTGAATGTTTTGAAACACAAATCAAGAACAGTCCAACCTTGACATAGTGCTTAGTTTTATCAAAATGCATCAATAGGATTAGCAATATTTCTTCAAAAACATTTTGAATATTTTAACCACAAATTTAAAAACACATGCTCTACTTGATAATGTGGTTGTTTTCCATTTTGTGACGTAGCCAAGGTGGCAAACATCCATAAGTTAATTTAGCCAAATTTGGTTATTGACTAGATATATTTGGCTACCTATTGGACCATGTACAAAAATTGGAATTTTTTTTCAATTAAAAGAAATCCAAACATTAATGAATTTACAAAAAAAATTCAAAAAATTTGCAATGTTATGACATTTTGCACCAAAAAATAGCTTTATAAATCAATTTAAATAATGTCAAACATTAATTATCATGGAAATGATGTTAGAATCATGAAAGTTTTAGGGTTTGATTTTTTTTTTTAAAGGACAATTAAATTAGTTTTTTGTAATAAATTTTAACTAATTTCCACATGCTTGGTAAGAAGTCAAGCAGATGTTCATATGAAAACTACTCATAATTTTATTTTATTTTAAATAATCCTTTGACACTTAAGAAGTGTGTTATTAAACTAGAAGTGTCATACAGTCATTGAGTCCTTTAATCCTTGAACATTTATATAAAGGTTTAAGAAATGTCAAAATTATTCAAATAATTTTGGCCACCCATTGTAGCACATATCAATCATAGGATTAACTAAGCATCTCCATTATTCACCAATAATGTTGTGTTTACATGGGTTACCATAAGGTAAAATAAAAGGACATGACTATTTTATTTTTATTTTTATTTCTAATTGTAAAAGCCCATAGCACATTGTTTCCTTCCATAAAAATGATTATCAAACTTGAAAATTTCTTCAAGTACTAAAAAATTACAATAGTTATACATCATTAGGAATGATATAGACTCTACTAATTTGAGAACCCTTGGTTCAAATGTGTTTTTTACCCTAAAACTCATGAATTTTGAAAATGTGTCTTTAACAAAAGTTATTATTTTTTATATGATAAAGAGCATGGATGCATAATTTACATGATGTATGATCAAATTTTAATCTAAAAATATTTAAATATAAAACATTGTGAAAACTGCAAAAATTGGGTTAATAGACCAAGACATGAAAGCCACATGTCCCATGTAGTCCCTAGAAACAAAAATTTACCTTAACACCCTTAACCTTCCTAAGACTACCCATTTGTAAATGTATAAGCATCTAAAAATTTGAAAATCATTTACTATAGTTTGAGTAATTGAGTTTTAAAAATAATTACACAATAATGCTTTACATATTATGCACATAAATAAGTAGCATCAAACACAAAATTGCAATCACATATGAAACATAGAAGTCCATCTCATAGTGTGAATGACTTAATTTAATCACAGTAGTATGTTATAAAATCCAAGTGCTACATGTTACATCCACCACATGTGTAGCAATATGTTTGATTTGATTTTTGTTAGTCATAACAAATGTATTTGGCTTTCATATTAATCAAAATGAACATAGTCAATCATTCTAAATTAATAAACTTAACCACACGACCAATTTAGTTGTCATGTGAGGTGATGTTACGAAGATAAAAACATATTTTTGTCATATTGTAACAATGTGACCTTTTAAGCTTGACAAATGGGATATGCATTAATTCCCTCATATGAATATGTAACAAAAAAATTTCAAGTTTTGAGTGTGTTCCTTAGTTCCTCATAATTAGTTTGAATAAAAATAATTTTGAACATGCACAAATGGCATAATATTTCATTAAAGGAAACCCTCTAATAAATTTTGTTTACATAAGACAAATGAAAAAAGGATTTATTCTAGTTTGAGTTCAAATTGGATTAAGATTTTCATAAACTCATCATAGATTCACCATGGCTTGAATCATGAAGGAAGCAAGTGTTACTCTCCATATTGTAAACTTTTGTACATCCCCATGGGAAATATATTGAAATTGCAAATTAATGGAGTTCTTAACATATCATTTAGGCGATAGTAAACCATTTGCACATGCTCCAATGTAGGATCTTCCACTGCACATGAACCACACCATGTTGTCTTCTCACCTTTGATTTTTTTGAAGATGACATGACATGTATGCCAATCTCATGTTCTAATGTTGTCACATTAATGACCTTAAACCCTAAATAAAATCACACCATTGCTTCCAAAAAAAATTCATTGTAACTAAAAACACCAAGACCATTATCAACAATTTCATAGTAACAAAGCAACACAAGTTTCATGTCACTACTAATTGTGAAGTCTTTGAGTCCCTTTGCAACCTCCAAGGTTATATTATGTTTTAATTCCTCCAACAATGTGTTTGCACAATACAAGTCCTTATGAGAATTGGATGATGTTTTTGTTTTTGAAAATCTTTCAAGATTTTTTCTTTGTATTACTTCCGTCTTAGTTCTTGGTTACCACAAGTGTGTTTTGCCATGCATTTCATAGTTTCAATCATGAGGCAAAACATAGGAAACACTTTTGGTCCATTGGTTGTGCTTTAAAACCAATTCCAATCCAATTTGACTGAATGATGGTTTGTTTACCATTCCCCCAAACACTTATCACACTCCTATGTTTGAGCACAATTTATTATAGCCATCTTGAGCATTGAATATACTCTTAAAAACAAAAAAAAACGAAAAAGTGTGATTATCAAATTTAATTTACATATGTTTATAAATAGCTAATCAATTTGTAACTAAACATTGTTATTCTATTTCAGGTTGTTAAAACGATCTTGCACCACCTCCATTTTCATTGTTGCAGTTTGCAACATTAGTCCAAGAAGGACCAATGGTGTTGTTCTCACTTTGTAAAATTGAAAAGAAGAATACTACAATCATTTCATGTCTTGGCCATGTTGTCATCATGTTCCTTTTGTTGTGGTCCAACATTCATGGTGAGCCCAACCCAGGTTGTGACACTTTACCATACAAAATTTTGCTATTAAAAGTGTGGATCTAAGAATCCATAAGGTTAAGAAAAATGAGAAGTTTCATTACTACAATTCATGTTTTTTTCACTACCTATTTTTATCAAAAATTTAGTCATTTTAAACACTAGATAATTTTGGCTTCTTTAAAAAGACCAATCATTTATAGCATGAACTTGCTAGCAATTCAATAATTTACACATTAACTTAATGACAATTCCAATGTCATCTCAATCTTGGTTGAAATGTAAGGTAGTGTTGAATGACGTCACTAAGTTGAAACCCAACATGCATGCATGTGGCCACTAATGTGATCAAACTACATCATAAATTGAATAACTATTTGAGGAATTGAATTATATCTATACTTTCTACTTTCAATTTGTTATAGGTCATTGAATTGTCATTGGACTTGTAATTTATCATTTAATAATCACAAATGAATACATGTATAATTTTATTTTTTATAATCTTGCTAGTTGAATTTAGTAATATATGTGACAATTATAAAATGTCACAATCTAGGGAATTTACTTTCACAACTATAAACAAGTCCTTAACCATTCAACCACTTCCTCAAATTAAAACAAATAATATATGGCATAAATATAAACACATGTATATTTTCAATTTCACATTCCATGATATAATTGTATAATTTATAAATTACATAATTAATTTATTCTCAAAAAATTATTCATGCTGTTAAAGTAATTATGTATTTATTCAAAAAAACTCAAATGTAATGGTCTACATTTTGATTTGGGGCAAAATATAATATTTTCAGTTAAATTAAATATTTTCTAATCTTGTACTGAAATTAATTTCACATAATGAATTTCACATATCTTTAATATCATGAACAAACCAAGGGAAATATACATATATAAAGATCTGATAAGTAGACAAAGGGGTTCAAAAATGAAATATTATGTGCCTTCTTCAGTGGATTTCTTGTAGGACCAGGAACATTTCAAGAGGCGATCCAAGAAAGTATGTGTTTGATGATGCCACCTTAGTAGGTTAACATAGGTCCCCCCAATTTAATTCAGTTGGGATGTGAATTAAGTGGACTATCTCAACTGCTGAGAAAATAATTTAAAGATTAGATGGATGAGAAAGTCCAAAAATCATACTTCTGGTCAATGGGGCACTCATCTAAACTCATTTTATCCCTAAACAATATGTACCTTGTACATGGTAATTCAATTTTCTATACCTTTTAGTCCTCCTGACCTCATTGCACTTTGTCATTAATTTCCAAACCAACACTTGAAAAAACCAGGACAAAATAGAGTTATCTGTAAAGTCACTCTGTCTTCACCCTCTCTTTGGACCTGCTTTTACCCCCCTATGCCCTCTTTCAGTGGTATCCGCAAAGTAAGAAAATTTTGTTCAATCTCGGTGTGGAATGCATAAGGTTCGAAAGTAATTATAGCAGTTGTACAGGTAGGAGCAGTGGAAATGTATGTAACAGCAGTGGAGGCGCTCAGGAAAAAGGAAAGACAGGATGAAACTCAGTTTACCACCAAAATCGGTGGAGTTATTTCGTTTTGCAAAAACTTTCATTGCCATTACACTTTTGATGGCCTATTATGCGGAAACTGGCCGTTCTCGCCCCCTAATCTTCTGAACTTTACAAATAACTTTATTGAACTGGAGTAACTTTAAAAGTATATGGAGAGAGAGAACCTGGAGTACTTCCAAGGAAAAGCATTTAAAAATTTAACTGGGACTAGGGCTGTGTGGAACTTCAGTTTGCAAAAAGAACTGGGAACCCCAAAAAATAAACCAAGGAAAATTTACCTTGTGACCCAAATGCTACAAAGATACTCTTATCAGTTGCCCATTCTCTCATATTCTGGAGAAGGAACCTGCACATTTCATGCACAATTTAGTTGACAAATTTTGTCCTGATCCAAAAGTAGTCTACTTATCATTCTTTGATCAATCCCAACAGCTCCCTATGGTGAGGTGATTGCCTTAACAGCCGGCCATTGGTTTGGTTGGAATTTCAAGCTAGCCTACAGGAGTAGAAACTTCAAACAAAATCCCTCTTGAATGCTGGCTACCAGAAATTGGTGTAAATTGCCATCCTTTTTCTTTGATAATACAACTTGTGCACTAAGGTGATTGCTGCAATGGCCGGCCAAATTGGCCCTCCAAAAAATTCCAACCATTTGGAAGATGATTTGAATCTAATTGATGTCTGGAGTCTTGAGAATTGACCATTGTTGTGAGGTTCTTGATTTTGTTAATACTGTCTGGTTTTTAGATGTTTTGGGAATCAAAGAATTTTCAGTTTCAGGTTTTTGAAAATTTTCAAAATCGAAAGCCTTTGGTCTAGTATTTTTGAGAATTTTCTGGTTAAGGCTCAGAAATGTTTCTTTGATTTTTTTAATTGCCCATACAGGGTATATATATTACCCTGCCCTTACCCATCAAGTTTAGGGTTCTCGAAAGAGAAAACCTCCTCCCAACACTGATTTGACCCTCAATGGTCTCGCTCCCCCCACCCCACCAATTCTCTCCTTGTATTGTGGCCTCCAAATAGCCAATAATTTACTTTCCATTAATTCCATCTTGTGGGAAACAAGTTTTTGAGCAATTTATTATTTTCTGCATTTGCCTTCAACTATTTCCTCACATCTCCTTGGGGTGTTCAGTTGATGAATATGGCCCATTGCATCTAGGGTTGGCTAAGAGTAAGTAAAGCCCAAGGTGAGAGACATTCCCAAAATTTGGAAGGGGCCTAAGATGAGGTTGTATTCCAATTGAGCCCTACATTTTGGGAATGTCCCTCACTTGTGAGTGACCTTTAATGACTGGAAAGCACAAGGCAAGTGCTTTCGTGAACCTAACCATACATTGATCACAAGTTATAAGAGGGTAAGAATTCTTACACCTACTCCTTAAGGGTGCGAGGGATCTTACACCTATGTGATGCAAGGGAACTTATGTTAATACATAGGCATAAGATTGCTCCCTCTTATAAGGATAGGCATAAGAATCCTTCTCTTTTTTAGGACGGATATTCACACACAAAGGGTATAAGTTGCCATCCAAATACTCTAGGAAATTTCTCCGAGTGCTTTGTGAATGAAGGAAACAACCATGTGGCTAACCTAGCAGTTTCTAAGGGGGCCCGCAAACTACCAAAAGAAGAACCAAAAGGATTTGGTGAAGGGGGGCGGTGATTTGATTTTGTGGGGGTGATGGGGTTCAGTGGGGCCCCAAAACGTTAGCTCAGTTCCTAAGTAATATTTGGAGATCCAGGAGACATTAGGTCCCACCAGCTGCGACCCAAGGTGGGAGAAGACCTAGTCTGGCGAATTTCAAGCGCCGTCCAAATTTTCCTTCTTATGGTTTTTCTTAATTGAAAAACCAAGGATTGGTTGGAGAGGGGGGGTGGCGGGTGGGGGAACCTGCATGGGTACCGTCATGGGTGAGGCCTGGTAGTGGTTATATTTAACCCCAGAAATACTAAATTTGGATTTTATCTTACCACTTGGTATGCATAATGTTTAGAAAAGTGATCAAAAACATTTTGGGGTTTTACTACCATGGTACCCACCTTGTAGGCTATTGGTCACCAAAAAAGGAGGAAAGGGGAAGGGCAGGTGGGTTGTGAGGATGGTGAGCCAACGGAAGGAGGGCCCATTCTTCGGAGCTTGGGACCCATTGGTGGGTCCAGGGAAAGGGTCCACAATCAAATTTGAATGGACGCGGGAGCTGGCGTAACTGATGAAGATCCTCCACCCCTAGTAGACCTATCCAATAGCCACAATTCTTTATAACCACCTTATCTTCCTGTTTTGTGAGGAATAACTTTTTGTTTACTTTTTTTCCCAAATTATATTTCAAAATGGTTAAGAATTTTGTATCTTTTATTAATTGGAATCAATTAGGCGTTTAGATTCAAAATATTATAGGTCCCATCCATGAAGTGATTTTTCTTTTATTGCAAATGTTGTGCATTGCTTAATGCTAAAATGTTGGGGGAGAAAAAAGACTTTATTTTTTTCATTTTGGGAATAACTCTTTTGCAAATTTGGAAATTGCAGTAGAATAAATAAATTTATTTTCTCAAAGAGCTTCTCACACCTTCCTTTAAATCAAATGTTTTAGAAGCCCCATTGGTCATATGGTGGGTAAACCTTCCGCATTGGACAACAATCATATTCAATCGCTAATTGTCGGTGTAAACTAGATTTGAAAGTCGTGATATTGTAATCTTTATTTTGATACCACTTGATTTGTAAAATGCTCACTTTTTCAATGGTTTAACATCCCACTTAGATTCTATTCAGCAAATCATTTGAATTAAGTAAGTGTTAAAATGTTTCATGTCAATAATGTCCTTTCAATCCCTTTGTTTTCAAA
>Ga0209611_10004254_pt1 | contig 24563 bp, 14 predicted proteins | sample S1TSphgellanicum_3_FD_187693 | JGI IMG/M metagenome (GOLD analysis project Ga0209611, IMG submission 187693) | Host-associated microbial communities from peat moss isolated from Minnesota, USA - S1T2_Fc - Sphagnum magellanicum MG (SPAdes) (version 2) | ecosystem: Host-associated > Plants > Peat...
TTGTCCTTGTCATGATGATGCTGAAAAAACCCATGGGTCCTTTTGCGAAATGGGCCAGGTTTTAAAATAAAACCCTTTGTGGGATTCATCACTTAAAATTTTTGGTTGAGAAAAAGCGAATTTTCACTCCCAAAAAAAACACTAGATGCAATAGACTCACAAATGTGTAATACTGCATGCAGCTCAGTGGAGACAGCAATGCAGTAATGGCAGGGCCTCGCATAGTCAAGAAATCACTTATTGTCCAAGCAGGCAAGTCATGCAGCAGCTGTGTGGACATTGGATCTGGAACCAAAAGTAGCCAAGCTCTAGGATGTTGAGTAATTAGTGAGAGCTGTGAAGTTGAAATAGAATAATCGAGCTCAAATTTCCTTTGAGCTGGAATTCAAAGACAACATTTCTGCCACAACCTTAGTCTAAATTATGGCAGCATTCAAATTGATGATCATAATAAGTAGTGCCATCAGTCTGACAGTCAAGACCAAAACCATGAAACGCTCAAAGAGCTGTATTGCTTACTTGAGAGAGAGTCATGTTCTACTTTTTGCTTGTCAATTTTGCTACCCAAAGAGAGTTGGATTTTTATTAGAGATAACATAGAGGATTCCAGCAGTGACAATGTGGTCACATTCTATGCGCATTCCAAAACCCATTGTACCAAATCAAGCTTAATACTACATAATATGCAGTCCCAGAGTTATTTTCATGCACTTTGTGAATTAGCTCTTGTGTCCAAAATGTTTCATGCTACTTACTGGTGGCAGTGGTGCAGATTGACAGCTGAGAAAGAAATTTAGTTGTGGCAAGAAAGCATTATAAGTTGCTGGTTTGGTGCTTGATGTGGCTATGGATTGGTTGGTTATGTGTAGTGGTTGAATTTTTGTAAGGTTATCAACTAGGCATTCACTCACTCACTCACTCGATCATGAAGAAGCAAAATCTTGCCTGAATGCCCGGCAGAGACATCAGGCCATTTGCACATGCAGCACATTGCTTGTTACTGAAGCTTTTGCAGATACCCAAAATCTTGTATGTGAAATGATATTCTGCATACCTGTAATGGGACATTGCTTGTTACTGAAGCTTTTGCAGAGACCCAAAATCTTGTATGTGAAGTGATATTCCACATACCTGTAGTGACGACTCTAGTTATTCTGGCATCAAAACTTGTTCACTGTTTTTGCTCATGAAAATTCCATTCATTTGTGAAGAATGATATTCCCCAGAAACCTATAATTAATGACTCCATTTATTTATTCTGGCATAAAAACTTTTGTTTTCAGTTTTGCTCACACCATCCATATGAGGGTTATCCTTAAAAGCCACCCTGCTTTTGGGCCCTAGTTTGACCCTGTAATCCCTGTTTCATCCCCAATTTTGAGTGTAGTAATAAAGTGAGCGAAATAGGGTACTGGTTTAATGAAACTGGGGTACCATTTCATGAAAAAGTAATTATAGGATTTTATTCTGACAAGACTTGATTTAATGAAGAATATGAGGAGCAGTGAAGTTGCAGTTAGGGCAAATCCAAAACTGGGGTTGAAACTCGTGTAAGGACTAATGTAGGTGAGAAAACTGGTTCTTGTGTCCTCTTTCTTTTGCTTTGGTTTGCGTGTGTAATTCTTTCATCCTGACTTTTGATTTCATCCACAGTTTTGGCAAAACTGGGGCCCAGTGCCCCCAGTTTGGGGTACTTTACAGATAACTCTGGGACTGTATATCATGTAGTATTAAGTTGTGAAGTCATTTGCACTCTCTTACTTCACTTCTCCTGAAAAGAAGAAGATGCTGGCTGCACCAATGAGACATTGGGAAGCTCCATCATTTGAGATTAACAGCTTCATTTTTTTTAAGTCGTCAAAAAGACTTAGATCACAAATATCTGAAGATCAAATCTTGACTGCAATTCATTCGAGGAAAGGACTTGTCCTGATGCCCTGAAAAAGAGGAAAAAAGACATGCTCCTAGATCTTCATGTGCACCTTCTTGAGTAGAGTGCCCAGCCCCGAATCCCCCCACCCAAGTTTGTTCTTGAAAAACCCACATCCTTGATTTGGTGAAGATATGATATGCTGATGGGACCCATTTCTGAATACTTATAATAGAAGGGATCATTGAACTGACTGGACAAATGGACCTTGTGCCTGCATGCAACCAGATTAGCTTTGAGGAAGAATCCTCATGTAAAGGAGAAATGTGAGGGAAGACTCGTGCAGCATGAGCCTTCTAGAGATACCCTGATTGGGTATGACAAGCTGCTGCTGCTGCTGCTGCTTCTGTGGTCCCCTCCCCAATAGTCCCATTCCTTGATGTGAGATCAGCTCCATATCCAATTGGACAACAACTGCAACTTTCAGAGTCAGGAGATTGGAATTAGAAGGGGGAGTTGTTCTGACTCATGACTTTACCTATCTTTTTGTCTTTTGATAGATGCCTTCTTTATATCGGGCACATTTCAAACACTGGCAGAAAAATTTCTAGTATCTCCAGAGGGCACCACCTTATCCAACAGAATTTCTCTTGGATCAAGGGTGGCCCGTTTTGAAAAGAGAAATGCCCACACTCTGGCAGGCATTTTGGCTTTGTACAATTTTTCCTTGTGATACCCGGAAGATACCCATCAGACATCCCAGGAATTTTTATTTTAAAAAAAATGAATTTCTGCCAGTGCTTTACATTGCTTAACACCCTCAGAGCAGCATGTTCCCAAAATAAACACTGCCTTTGCCTTAGGAGGGAGCTTATTTTGGGAACATGCGCGTTGTTTCGGGAATGCCATACTCTTTGGGTATTATGCTACACAGTATGAACCCCCCACTTATAAGTAAATTGTTGCCTTCATCTTGGGCATAGTGTTTTCTAGTGTCACCCCCATTTCATGGTTTAGAGCATGTCCACCCACACACCCCTATTTGAGCCTCTAAAAGAGTTCACCACATCCAATGTATAATGTTAATTATCCCCCATGCCCACCAATAAGCATGAAAAGCGAAGAGTTTGAAGGGAGAGATCATTGAAATGTCACCACATGAGTCGATCATTATGGTTGGCTAATCCAAAATGGTGAATTTCTTTTACAGGCCCTATTGGAGGGCACTGTATGGTGAGCATGTTCACAGGCTCAAAATTGAGTTTCACACTATTTGACTCGTATGCTCCATCCAAGATCTAGTGTACAGGCCCCTCGTACTGCGATGCATGGACATTCTGTAAGGTCAGAATCTAGTTCATCAAGCATATTAAGCATTGTCCCTTTGAAGGCAAATCCACATAAATATTCGCATCAGTCTGAACTACATGAATCCTTTGAACTTCTTGAATGTAGTACATATCTATTGGCACTTAATTTCATCCTAAGGTAACAAGTCTTTATATCCTCGAGGTAAAAAAACTTTGAGAATTTTTTATAGTTTTTCATAGGTACGATGTTACATAGTTTTATGTATACCCAAGTTCTTGATAGTCTTATTGATATCCATATGGCCATAGGTTGTTTTCATGCTTTTGAAAACTCTCTATTCATTTTGTGCCCTTTGCATATTTTTGTGTACTCAGGAAAGAGCATTTGAAGTCTATCCTGCTCTCATAGTTTCCCCATGACATCCTTTCTTGCAACTCCTATCAGCCAATTTATTCATTTTGGTGGTAATTTCATTAATTTGTGATTTTTTCACAGAGAAGAACCTGAAAAAAATGTGTTTTTCCAGCAAAAAAATTTATTAAAAACCTAGGGAGGAAGAAGAAAACATGAACTCCAATGCATTTTTCCCAACTATATCTTATTATTTGCATCTCTAAATACACTACCAAAAGCATAGGTCAGATTGTTGTTAAGTTCAAGGTTAATATGTAATTCCATTGGAGCTTGTGATTTGTTTCAATACTGAACCTTACAAACCCAATGAAACTATAGCGTGCAACACATACATAAGAGATTGAATAACAATCAAAACATTAATATGCAATGGTAGTAGTACCTTCATTGTTCTATGTCATTGATCTAAGTAGGGTTTTTCTCCAATTTTGTGATGTAGCCACACTAGCAATCATTTACAAAAGGAATTAGCCAAATTTGGCTATAGGTCAAGAGGAAAGCTTGAACTTTTAAGAATCCTCCCATATTTTTGCAACCTTGTGGAACCTATTGTCTAAATATGGCAATTTCAACAAAAGAAAAACTCAACCACTCAAGTTAATTTTTTTCACAAAACTCCTTTGCATGAATTGCATTGGATTTTTTTCCTACAAAAAAATTGCCCAAAGGAAAAAGAAAGGTTATTGATGAGTCCTTTGATATAGATTGGAATTGCAATACAAGAGGGATGTCTATGTCCACTCCATAACCAATGATTGTTCAAAGGTCACTACATGTAAAATAATAGATTCCAAACAACCTTTTCGCCAAAACAATATATTGAAACACCAAATGGTGTGGGTTCTTGGGTTGTATATTGTGCCACTAAATATCAATGTTTCATTTCATGTCTCTAGGTGTTTTTAAGTTGTGTATTCAGGCTCCCAAGTAATCAATGAATATCTGATTTCTTTCACATGGTGACATCAATAGTTCTTTGAATTTGGTATTGGGTAATGTTTTGAATGTGAAGCTTTGGAAATTGAGAAGCTTTTGGAGCAAGGCTAAAGTGAGTATGATTTGGGTTAAAAGAGAGTGTGATGCATCTATCAAAGACTACCAAGAAAGGATTGATTAAGTCGAAATGAATGATTTATCTATGATGCAAGGTAGTTTGTTTTGTTTTGTGTTTGTCACACTAAAATCTCCCAAATCATGGCACTTCATGTCATGTTTTTGGTATCTTTGGAAAGCTCTCAATGAGCAAAGGTGTGGAAGCTATTGATTATGGAACCATTTTCTTAATGAAAATTAAATCAAATCAAAACTAAAAAGTGTATTGGAATTTGGGGGTGTTCTTGGTGTTGTTGGAAACCCTTTGCAATAGATCTATTAAAGTTTATTTCACATTTTTCAAAGCTAAAGTGTGGAAGATGTTGATTTTTGAATGGATTTTGTTGTTGGAAATTCAAACAAATTGCAAAAATTGGGTTTGGAAGGAAAATTAATTGACCCTCCAATGTGTTCACACTTGGGCCAATGGCATAGGCTACACTAGTGCTAGTGAAAAATGAGTGGGACGAAATTTTTTGAATGACTAACAAAATTCACAAAGTTTTAATAAGATGAATATGATCTTTTGTAAATCTTGGACTTGGCCTTGGATTTGGGACAATTATCAATGTGAATGGAGTGAGATGATATTCTACTATGGGATAATGAAATATTTGTCCCACTTGAATAGATTTCATCTACCTTCAATTAAACATTAATTGTTTATTTTCAATCTTTGTGTTTTTGTTAATTTTTCATTGTGTTTCTTCACATTAGAAATCTTAAGTTTTTGGGTCTAAGAATGTAAAAATAATCTTAAATGTTTGGGTCTGAAAACATGTGAAATTATTCTAATTGTGTACATCTAAAGGGTTAAATTCAAAGAAGTTAACTAATGTAGAATGAAATGTTGTACATTTCTATCCAAACTATGATATGCAAGGATCAACCCATTTCCAATGGTCTTTCCTATGGGAACCTTTTTAGTATGGGTCAAAACACATTCAAAGGAGCCAAAAAGGGCATTGGACATTAGATAAATTTGAAAATTTATGTGAAAATGTCCATGTTTGGCAATTGGAAAGTCATTGTAATTGTGAAAAATTGTGCTAAAATACCAATATGAATGTTGAGAAATTCAAATTGACAAGCCATTTGCTAAAAACTCAAAGTTTGATTGGTGCCAATGACTTTTGAAATTGAGCCAATGCCTCGTTGTATAAGGATTATTTTGCAAAGGACTACCTAAATGGTATAAAAATAAATTTTTTGAGGTTCAATTTTTTTGGTATAATAAAATAGTACTAAACACATTTTAAAAAGCATTAATTATTTTCAAAATATATAATTTCATTTTTTAACCAATTTATTATATGTCTAAACTTTAAGAATCTTTTGTAATATGTATATGTGAATTTTTGTGCATGTTGTATTAAACAAAGTTATAGTTTCTAATATAAAAATGTGAATGATAAAATATTTGACATGGTTTCATATGATTCAAACTACTACCAAAAAATGCACAGATTTCAAAAATTAAATTGAATAAATAATTTTTTTCTAAATAGCTTTAAAAGAATTTGGAAGAATGCATGTTGTAAACAAGGTGTCATTACAAAAAATTCCATGTAAAAATTCAATATAGGGTGGATGCAAGAACTAATTAAGTGGAGCTAGGTTTATTTTGCAACATACAAATGATAATTGAACATTTTACATCTAATGTATTATGGATTTTTCATCCATTATTAAAACCCTAAAACTTCATCTTGACTATCCATCCCAATCGAATGGTTTGGAGGCATGTTGGCCTTTGAAACACATGCCAAAGTTTTCAACGCTCTCGTTGTGTCATGCATCTTTGAGTTGCCAACATTGAAAATGATGAAAATTGTGTTGCAAGTCATTGAATTGGTGCCTATGCATTTGCTTGTCAAAGTGAACATGTGTGGGTTTGGCAAAGTGGGAACATGCATCAACTTGAATGTGTGCATTTCATTGTTAGAAAAATGAACATGTGTAGTACATTTTCGTAATTTGCAAATTGAACCAACTTTTGCAACCACAAAAGTGCACAACATATAGCACATACAAAATTGTTATTTTGCATTGAAGGGTACAAATTATGTGTTTTTTCCACATTTTAACAATGCAAGTCTGGATCTTATGTGTAATAGACATTTTGAAGGAGCTTGAGTGACCCAACTTTTGTTGTATTTATTACATGAATCATGATGTTATTAAGGTTTGCATAGTGTGTGGGTGTCAAGTTCAAATTTCAATTCTTGCAGCACATTGGTAATCAAAAATCGAACAAGCATTGTGTGTTTGGTTTAAGGGTTCAAACTTTGATCTTTAAACTCAAACCTTTTATGTTTTCATTATGAAGTTTTCATGACATTTGCTGATGTTCAAATTGTTAAAGTTTGCAACTCCACATGTACAAGTTGGTGTTTTGGTTCTAGTAAATTCAACACCATTATTCATCATGGGATTGGAGATGTGGTACAAACAGACGAAACAATTTACATGTTTTTATTTTGGGGTTCACAAAGATGTTCATCATTAGATCAGAGACTTGGCACAAAGAGATGGAACAATCTACATGATTATGTATAGGTGTTCAAAGTTTGCAATGCATGTTTCCATTTTACGGGTTAGAATTTGCTACACCCACCACATCAGTGCTTTCACTTATTGAAATTTGTTCTAACCAAAAGTAATTTGTCATAACTTGATGAAGTTGTGATGCATGAATTTGTTATAGGTTTGGTTGATATTGAAGATCCTTATAGACAAAGGAAAATTGGCGGCACTTTAATTAGCCGATTTCAAAGATTTTCGGAAATCAATTGTCAAAACTATGCATTGCCTTCAACTAATCACAAAGATATCAAAGATAAAAAAACCAAAATGTGGTACCCTAGTGCCTAACATTTGTGGCTTACACTCTTCCAATTTGAAAGATGCATCAACAATCAAGTGCATTTGAAATGTTATTTAAATTTAGGTCCATCTTTGAAATTACATGTTCATTTGCATTAGGAATAAGACATTAGACTTTCAATTTTCAAATTTGTTGTTGAATATGTAATGATGGCATTTTGAAGATTACAACTATTGGTTTTTTTCATTTTCTTCAAAATTTCCAACTTGTCATAATCAACCACTCACAACTAATTACAATGTTGTGTTGACCTCCAACACTCCAATGCCACAAAATATGGTCTGACAATGGACAATGGAGGTTTCGAAAGAAGGCGCATTTTGGCAGAACTGCAAACTGGAAAGCCCACTAATGTTGTTGCATTCCTAGAACAACACATGCATTCATAGCTTGAACAAGATGTTAAGAGGTGAATAATCGTACACACCTTGTTGGAAAAGTTTTTGAAGCAAGCTACCATGGTAGAATTTGAAAAAAAAAGGTGATTTGCTTTTAGGATTCACTAACCAAGGCTCCAAAGCAACAAATGTGTATTTTCTACATACCAAAGTCAACATTTTTTCTTATTGTTTCATCTTTGTCTCTTCCTTCTTGACAAATCTTTTATCTACCTACTACATTGGACTGAAACACAAAATTAGATCAATATGTTTCTAATTCCTCTAAATTAGGTCCATTTCTAAGGTAGAATGTTGAGTTTTATGCTAGCTAAAAGCAGGCAATTTCTATGCAAGGTTTTTTTCATTTCTATAACAACTTTGGATATGGGTCTAGCACGATGATTCAAACTCTCCATGAAGGATGAACCTTGTTGCTCACTACAAACACTCCCATTCAACCACTCTTCAGGCCAAGCTCAAGCTCAGTTATAGGAAAACAATATCAAGTATGTTGATATTCTTATTAGCAGCTTTGCTAAGAAAAGTCAAGAACACCAAATGCAATAAAGTTGGAATAATGTAAGTTTACCTTTGGTTTCCAATTTTGGAAATGGTTTATGTTCTTTGGAATGTTGTAGCCCAGCCTGTAGATGATTTCATTTGGAAATTCACATTAGTTTCAGTCATTGTGAAAAATCCCAAAAGTTCATTTGTCAACAAACCCAAAATCTGTTACTAGCCATTATTCATACCTTACTAGTATTGAATGTCATTGAACTAATAGATTACCAATTAAATTGTCGGGTTTGCAAAAGTTCAATGGCATCCTATAATTTACATACAATCATTGTTTATGATGGAGATGTTAAAACATAATTTGTGGCAATTTGGATCCATGGCCTAAATGGGGTTCTTGTTGAGAGTTCAAGCTCAACTAGTTAGGTTTCATTAGTTACTGGAGTAGGAAAATAACTAGGTTACTTTCACAAGGTTGAATTATTTTCTTTACTTATATTAGTTTGATTATTTGTGGTTTGGTCTTTTAGTTAAATACCTTGGTGTTGATGGTTTGGTTCTCTTTTCTTCATTACACAAGTTTGTCTATTTCATGTGACAAGAACCTTGAGGAGTTCTTGATGTTATGTTTCGTGTTGTGAGCATCATGTTATAGTTTTTGTTCAATAAAGATTTATGTTTGCACTTGAGTAGATCTCCTATTTGTTAACAGTTCTTTGTTCTTAATTGTTACGACTGATGATGTAGTTTAATCATGAACCAAAAATTTCAAATCATTGATCAGCTTGTTGTTAATATTTGTTCAAATAATTTGTATTAGCCACAAGTAAGTTGAAGGTGGTTTGTTTTGAACCAACGTGCAAAATTACAATCTTGGAGTTTTGATATTGCTTCAATTCTATTTATAATTGCTTGGGGTAAACTAGTTTAATTGTGTTTTTCATGCTCAATGGTTTCAATTCCAATGTGTGTTTTTCATAACCTCAAGTTGGGTGTTTAATCTTGTAGGTGGTGGTTTGGTTTTTGATGAGAATACAACAAGTCATCAATAACAATCTTGTGTTTTCCACCTCACAATCCACTCCAATGGCCAAAAAACCTTGCAAGGATGTTGAGTTCCTTGCCTTCCACACTATCATATGCCAATTTCTGACAAGTTTTCATGAACAAATGTTCTTTAATTCAAATTTTGAATGTCATTAAATAATTGTGATCATTTGCAATTAGTTGCAAATTATAGTTTTGAAAGATCCTATCAAGTGAGGTCTTTATTTTAGTTGATCAAACTCCTTGATATAACACTTTGTTTTATTTTGTACATTATGAGCCATTGTTTTACTAACACCATGTTTAATGTTTAACATTCAAGGTATTTATCCTAACAATTAAAATCTTCTTCATTCATTTAGAATCCTATTCTCACCACTTGAGTTTTTGACCATGCACATAGAGTGTTAAATGCACCATTTAGACTCCTTTTCAATCACACATAATCATGTAGTGATGTTGACATAGTGGTGAACTCACCACTCAAAATCCTATTTAATCACCCAACATCAATTCTTCACCACTTGAGTCCTTTCCTTTCCACACAAAGGGTTGAATGTCATGGAACTACATATTTGTAACTATATAATTATTCTGTAACTACAGATTCCTTGTAGTTGTTGATTCATGTCATCTTGCCTAATTATGGACAATAATGTTTGTCATCATTATTAGGATTTCTAGCAGCTCCTTCCTCGCAATAATCTTGTGAACTATTTGTACATTACAAATCCTAACTATACACCTAGCACATTTGAATGGAGATATATGTAGTAGTTTGAAATCGAATGCAACAAATCAATAGCATGTCCATGAGTTGTGATGGGACAATATTCAAAAACATTACTTGATGACATGATTTTGACCTTGGTAGTGCCAAGAATACTCTAAGCTTCCCCCTAGGAGGGGCAAACTAAATTATTCCAAAGCTTACAACTTTGTAACAAAGCTTAGAGGAGGCTAATAAACAGTAGCACTTCTTGGCTACATACAAAGTTTTGTTTATTTGTTTTTCATTTTGAACAATAAGCTACTTTGGAAACATAAAGAAAATTATAGTGGAAGAATCATGAATCTGGAAGCTACTACATGTATCAAGGCAACAACTATTACTTGTCCTTTGATGACTATGATGAAGAAGCAAAGGTCTAACTTAGGACACTTCTATAATTTAAATGTTCATTGAAGCTCAAGCTAGTGACTGCAAATGACTTGTTGGACAATAAGTCACTAACATAAGGTCTAGCAAAATCACATAATCATTTGGCTTTCACCTAGTCTTGAATTGCATTTGACCTTCACCTCATTTGTATACATTGATCAATGCAAACATCTAAAATAAATTGTACCTAAATTATTATATCTTATGTGCACTTGTATGCATTTAACCTAAATAATTTACCTAGTATTGTGTGTACAAAGTGAACATGGCATACAATGTTTATAGCTTCCAAATTCACATTTCCACCATTACTATTTTTTCAAATCAGATCCATTGTCATGTACATTCATTTTATAGTTGCTTGGGTTCAACTTATTCAACTTAGTTTTTCATTTTTGCCTTCAATTAGAAGGGGTGTTTTCAATGGATTTTAGGTTGGGGTGTTATTGCTTGCATGCATTTTTAATGGGACTGCAACATATTATTAATGTTCAAGTGAATTCTCCACCTCATAGTCAACTCCAATAATTAATAATATTTGTGACAACATTGAGTCCATTACCTTCCACATTGCCATGCAAGAACTTTTGACAAAATTTGAACCTATTTCAAATTTGGCATGTCTAATTTGTGTAACTATGATTATATGTAGTTATTTTCAAATTATATAGTCTTCAAAGCTCCTATCAATTGAGGTTATTATTTTCGTTGATCAAACTCCTTGGCATAACCATTTATCATGACTTGAACATTATGAAGCCTTATTCTACTAGTAGTCAATTTAATGTTTAGCACTCAAGGTCTTTGTCCTAGGCTAGCAATCGGTTTAATGCTTAGCACTCAATGTTTTTGTCCTCACCACTTGAATTCTTAACTATGCACATAGAGTTATAAATGCACCACTTAGACTCATTTGCAATCACATAGTCCTTGAGCGATGTTGACATAATGGTGAATTCACCACTTAGAGTCCTATCCAATCAACTAGCATTGATTCCTCACCACTTGAGTCCTTTTGTTTCCACACAAAGGGCTGAATGTTAACACATAAAGTCCTTCATTTTCCATAGAGTAATGAACTCACCACTTTAAGTCATTTTTCAATTACCATGAGTCAAATCTTCACTACTTGAGTTGTTGACTTTGGATTCATAAACTAGTTTTAAGCACCTATAGTCTTTTTGAACAAGATAGTTAACTCCTCCCCACGTTAGTCTTGTACTTTGCACACATAATGATGAAGTTAACACTTTATAATTTTATCCTTGGTTTAACACTCAAAAATACCTATATTTAGTTAGAGTTTTTAGTTCAACACCTACACTCATTTTTTGAGCACCCAAAGTCCTTTAGAATGACTACTTGTGACTCCTTTTCAATTGTGTGGTCTAATGAAATTGGGACCTTTCAACTACTTTTGCAACACTTAACTATGTGCTTCTTCATATCATTTGTTGTCCTATGTTGAACACTTGAAATGGAGTCTTGGGTTGAGCATTAGAGTTCAATAATTCCTAAGCACTTTAAATGCCAATTAATTAATTACAATTTGTTGTCCATGATGTGTTGATGAAGGTGAAATGGCAAGCCAAAGGACTAATTAAGCAGGGTTGGGCAAATGGGTCACATTGAGGGCATAACCTTGTATCAGGTTTGTTGCAAAAGAACCTTTGGAAACAAAATTAGATGTTCAAGATGAGGAGGAACATAAGAAGGAAAGAAATAGAAATTACAAGTAGGAGTCTTGAGCACAATTGGTTGCTATTGATGGAAATGTTAAAAGCATGTTGCTTCCAAGGTCTAGATCAACACAATCAACAAGTAGTGTTGAATGTCACCTCATACACACTAACAAGGGGGGGGGAGGGGGGGGGACACTATTGATTTCAATGAAAGCCCAAAGTTTTGTTTTGTAACTAATAGATTCATTATAGGGTTATGATGTGGGATTTCAACAAAAGGTGGTTGAGAAGATGTTTGTCCATGATATGATGAGACCATTGATGCCAAAATGTTTATCCAACCTACAAGATTCATCAAATAATTAGCTAATTGTTGAAAGTATCAAGGATGGTGTTTTAGCACACATGGCAGGGGGACGTACAACCAAACATGATGTTGCCAAAGAGCTTTTAGGCATTTTGGTAGCATCTATCTGGACAAGTGGCAAAAAGGTTGCCCAACACCTTGGGTTATCTAGAAGGTGTGTTCTAAACTACAAACAACAATGTCTTTTTATAGATAATGGTGACTTGGATTTTCGGTTCAGGGCAACCAAAAGATAACGGTTTTATGCATTGTCACCATAGTAAGAGCTCTTGTGTTGAAATGGAGGATCATGGAGACTACCATAGCTCTTGCTCAAAAAAAGGTTTGCAAAAAAAGATCAAGGGTAAAACAAATTGTGGAACATCCCACCCACTTCCTACAAGTCTATCAAGTAAATAACTCATTATTTTTTTTAACATGCTTTAAATGACGCATTCTTCATGTGCAAAATACATTGTTAATGCATGTTTAGTACTTATTTCTAATTAATGAATAAAGATTCATGAGTGTAGTTAACAATTTGTTAATTATTCTTAAGTGTTCACATGCAATTCAATCTTCAAATCCAGTGCATTACAAAGTTGGAGTTCTTCACTGCATTCAAGGGGAAACATCCCAATACGTTGATCCAACTCATGGCCTTCTTTAACTTGAAACCATGGTTTGTGCAACACATTAAGGAATGGAGCACATGTTGTTGCCACAAAGACACAAAACTTATGGAGCAATGCATTGGCCTAAATAACATGCGTTCCAAAAGTGGGGGTGTTCACAACCATTGTCCTTGTAGGTGCATAAATATTTGCAGCCCATTTGCCACTCAAGATGTGGGGTAGTGTTCTGCCCATCAAACTTCATTTTCATGGCTATTTATTTTATGTGAAAAACCAGATGAAGAGGATTGGCACAAAAAAACTTGCTTAATGGGTGATTACATCTCATGTGGAATAGAGACTTTGAAGGTGTGCCCTATTAAGGAAATAAAAAGCATCAAGATTGTCCACTGGTGGTGATATGTTAAAGTGGTGGCTGGACAAAAGGACAGTGGAGATTAGAAAGTTACACAATTATAATACATGGATACACCAACCCTAGAGTTGTTGGAATACCTTTGTCCTAGATTAAAGGACTTTGTGGCCCATAATTTTGTTGCCAAGTGGCATGATAAGGTGCCTTTAAACACATCCTAAGTTTATTTTCATGTAACTTGGCTTTAGATTATAAAACACTAGTGTGAACCCTGTGCATAATGCACATGTGTGTTATTTCAACAATGTTTGGTTGATGTTTTTGGTTTTTTAAAAAAAAATTTCTTTTCAAACAATTGTCCGTGGCCCGGGCGCTGGGCCCGGGCGCCATTCTCGAGAGACGGGCTCATTGCCTTCGGGACCCTATCTGGTCCGGTCTAAGGTAGGGTGGTAGGTACCTAGGATGATCCCATGGCTTCAGTAGACTCTGTGACCTAGGCTAGTAGGTACGTACTACCTACCCTACAAATAATGGTGCGGTGAAATCACTGTCCGTCCGGAGTCACTATCACAGACAGACTTGCTGAATTAATATATTAAATTATATTGTCCTCTACTGCAAGGTCTTTTATAGTCCTTTGTTGGAACATTGAGTCCTTTTTATTTCTTTTATAAAAGCCAAACTAAATTATGTGGACATGGGATTTTTTCTAACTCCCTTTAAGTTCTTTGCATCCAATCATTAATAGTCCATTAATTGTTCCTATTGAAATTGGCCACTCCTTGATAGGTCCTATGTGTGCTGAAATATAAAATCTTTTTTTGGTCCCTTAGATCCACTCCTTTTTTAAATCCTTTGGGTCCATTTTTTTGTAGGTCTTTAGATGGGTTTAGTTCTTTTGAAGTCCTTTGGGTGCACCCCTTTCTAGGTCCTTTTGGTCCAACCATGTCCATGTTTATATTCATTTGCATGGCTTTATATTACAACTTCAAAACAAATTTGATGTAGGCTCCATTAGTCCTCTCCTAAAAGATTGTCCTTTATTGGTTATTTATTAAAAGCCAAGCTCCTTTGTGTAGACACATGGAATTATTCATAACACCCTTCAAGTCCTTTGGGTCTAATCCTTAATAGTCCTTTAATTTTCATGTTTAAAGAAACAATCCGTGGTGGGTTCTATGCATGCTTAAATAGGTAGACTTTTTTGGGTCATGTGGGCCAATTTCTTTGTAGGTCCTTTTCAAGAAATGATGGCGTCATGTTCTTTATCCATAAGATTCTACATATATGATTAGATGTAGGTGCATTATATTTTCATGCTCATTGATTGTTGTTTGTTTCAATAGGAATTCAAAGGAATTTTGAAAGACATTCCAAATGGTTGTATCATGTCCTGCATTAACTTTTCAAAAAGTTAAACTTTCAAAACATAAAATGATGTGTAAGACATGCACTAATATAATTTCCAGATCAACATCCTAGTCCAAATAACCTATAGGAAAAACCCAGACTTTCCCAATCATAACGCACCAATCTTGAAAAGGTTCATTATTACATTTTAAACAACAAGACCCATGATAATTTATTTGTCCAACATGCCTTGACCCTACACTAGGAATATTTGAAAGGTAAGGGATGTTATCCTGAAGAACACATCGTATGGAATGATGGTTGTTCTACACAATTCAAAAGTGCATGAACATGGCACTATGTTGCTAGGTATCCACAACTTACGATTTGTGAACAAAGGCCCAAGGGGGTGCAAATGTGTTGGAATTTTTTTGCATCTAATCATGGGTATGGCAAGGTTGACGATGTAGGTGCCCTCTTGAAACAAGAGAATCGCAAAGAACAAATCAAACCACATGTAGTGAGGTTACAACATACACACAATGTTGTCATTTTCTATTGGCAACGAGCATGTATGGTAGCTCAACTCTATTATTTACATTTAGGTTGATGATGTCCTACTCTTTTTCCATAAGATTATGCATTTTTTCATAAACTGTCCTTTCCAAACACTATTATTCACTAATGTTTAAGTACAATGCATCAAATTCTCCTCTAGTGTAGGTTCCTTTATTGTCCTACCCTATAATACTTGACTTTCAAAGTCCATTGTAGTTCTTTCTTTGAAAACAAACATATGATGTGTCCTTTTTGAATCCTTATGGTCCAATCCTTTATAGAAAACTAAATGTCCATGTTTAAACATGTAGTCCCAAGTAAGTCCTATGTGTGTTTAAATAGGAAGTCATTTTTAGGTCATTTGGCATGTTTTAAGTCCTTTTTAGCTTGATGATATGTTTTTCCTTGCCCATAATATTACACATGTCTCCATTCCAAGCACTATCCAATGATGTCTAGGTATAAGGTGCATTTTGTTGTCTTATATTGTAAGGTCCTTTGTAGTCCTTTCCTAGGACATTGACACTTTGAAAAATCCATTGTAAATCTTTACTGGAGGCCAAGTTAATTTGTATGATACTAATAACATTAAGTCCTTTGGGTTTAGTGTTTACTAGTCTTGTAATTACTTCTAATTAAACAAGTTTCGTCCTTTTGTAGGATATGTTTGTGCTTAAATAGGAAGTTCTTTAATTAAGGTGCATTGTGTCTACCAATTATTTCTAATCCTTATCACGACCAATTCTTTGTAGGTCCTTTCGGTCCATTTTTTTCTAGGTCCTTAATTGGCTACACTCCTTTTTAGGTCCTTTGTGTCCACTATTTTTTAAGGTCCTTAATTGGTTTTGAACTCCTTTTTAGGTCTTTTGAATCCATTGCTTTCTAAGTCCTCTAGGTCTAATCCTAATTCTATTGGTCATGCCAAGGCATTGTCCAATGATGTTTAAGTACAAGGTACACATCATGTTGCCACATAATGCAAAGTCCTTTACATAGTCCTTTCCTAGAATATTGGTGTATTTCAAAAGTTCTCTCTAGTTTTTTCTTGGAGGCCAAACTATTTTTTGTGGAATCCTTTGAATTCAGTTGAACTAACAGTCCTATAATTGCTTCTATTTAAACAAGTTCAGTGCTTTTGTACGTCTTGTTTGTGCTTAAATAGGTAATTATTTTTAGGTGCATTGTGTTTGCCTAAATCCTCCATTGATCATGCCAATTCACTATTCTTAACTAAGTCTCATATTTTCATTTTAAAATATGGGGAAAGTTGTAAAATATTTGCTAAGCATTTGGTTTAAGGGTGAAGCATATCTACATATTTTTAACTATAGTTATTTTGTGCAAGTATGACACATGCAACTCACCCAAATACTCAAAGAATTATCAGCAAGGTAGTTTGGGAAATTGATGTAGATGATGTGAACAAATCTCTCACTTATGGTTGCTCCATAGTGGCTGGAAATAGAGGGATGCACCAAGTGAAATGATATACTTTAAGTGTTTTATGTTCCAAAATCTTTTAAAAACTACTAGTTGGTTGTACATAAAATATTTTACATTTTGATGTCTTGCATTGCTAATTTATGTTCACACTTGTGCTTAGATCAAAAGTGTCTCAAGTCAAGATTCCACATTGATTCACTTTCGTCATCTATCCTATTTTTGTCACATTTATAGTGGCAAAACTCCTAGTGAAGAATGTGATCAAAAATCACATGTGACACCTTGGGAAATGTTCAAACTAAATGTTTCTGATAAACCAGCTACTCATCAAGCCCAATTGGGATTAGAAAAAGAAATAGAATATGGAGTTGGGGGAGAGGCCATTTCTAATAGGGTTTTTGTTGGTGATAACCTTGTCCCATGTGAAAGTGACAATGGAAAGGTATTTTGGTTGTTTCTTTGTGATAAACCAAAGCACATTGTGAAGGACACCTTCACTAATGCCTACAAAAACACATATTATGAAGGGGATGAAGCCATTTGGGGTCGTTGGTATGACCTACTTCGGCCAAGGAGCATACATATCTTTTCAATGATGACTCAAAACTTGCTTATATATACTCACATTGGTGTGTGCATCGAAGTTTGCAATGCCACTTGCTTCACACAACATTAGAGGCAATTATCTGAGCTTTGAATTGCCGATTGAAACTCTTTAATTGATTGAAGAAACACTTGAAGATCTAAAGTTGTTGGATGGAGATCTTCCTACCTATGTTGAATGGGGAAGTTGGTTGATCATGTCTAATATAAGACAATGTTTACCATGGTTTATAGTAGGAAAGGGTTATATGTCTTTAGTTACATTTGGAGTAAAAGTAGTTACTCCTTGGGATAGCATGAACAACACTTTGAGTGGTTGAAAGCACAACATGTTGTGACTGCTAATATGGTGGGTGGATGTCCTTTACACCTTGATTTGGTGTTTTCCAAGGTAGAAATATAGTTATTTTCTGATTTCCTACTTCTATACTTATTTTTTTAGATTTACTATGTGCATATATTCATGTATCAAACAATGGATGGTGGAAGATGGTGTTCACACCTTTAGGAACTAGCCATGATTCTATGAGGATTTTGGTACAAGGAAGGAATGAGGCTAAACTTATGTTACTTTTTATCATGATGTGTGCAATTTGCAAAATAAATATGAATTCCAAGTTTATCATATGTTGTTTTAAACTAAGAAGTATATATGTGTGCATTACTAGGTAGTTGTTATTTGTCCTTAACTAAAAATTTGTCTATAGGTCAATTGAAGTTTTCAATTAGTTCAATAACTAAACTATTATGTTCAACAACACTTATCTATTGGTGGTTTTCAACTCACAATAGTTTCAAGTCTTAATTCTAAATTACACATAAATGTACACGTGCTCTTGTATGACATTAAAATCAAGATCTTTCATCATGGATGTAATGATGGTCTCCTTGGATGGATCTTACAACATGGTTATGAAACAACACAAATCTACACAAGGAAATATTAAAAAATAGATAAATTTGACAGGTAGGACTTAAATTACATGTGTCCCATACATTACTTATGTTTCACAAATATAAACACATGGCAATTTGACTTTTCATTTTCAAGGATGGATATAGTTTGTTAATGCAAACAAGTGATATTATATTGCATTCCAATTAATGTAGTGCCATAACTTTGAGATGAACTTCTAGCATTAGACAACAACAGTAAATAAGACCTTAAGTTAATATAAAGAGCAGAGATGTTTGCATGATCATGCATTGGACAATAGGAACTTAAATATGCAGTTCTAGAACAACACACAAAGTCATGCAAATATGTTTGCATTTCAAAAACAAACCATCCCATGCATTGTATTTCTATTCATTAACCAATCTATGGACATGTGGGATTTGCAATTTTGACATATGGAGGTTGTAACATTGGATTTTGTATGACATTGTATCCTAAACTTTGATATTGCATCTCCTACTTTGAGCAAGAACCACAAACAAAACATACCACTCCCCCAGACCTAAACATTAACCATCTTGAGACAAAAAAATAATATCACAATGCAATAGCTCATTGAACTTTAAAGGTGATTATAATGAGAGGTTCAATCCTTGGACTTCCTTTACTGTGACACACAAAGTACAAATTCTGATAATCAATCGAGTTTCATGGATCAACCTTGATTTTGAATATTGACATGAAAACAATGGTTGCAATGAAAAGCTTGGGCAAATCACTGGGACATTGTAACCGTCAAAACTATAATGTAAGCTATTCATAATTTATCATCTACATGTAGATGTTCCAGTATTTGTACAATTAACTTCCACTTTGGCTATGTATGTAACAAAAATCAAACTAAACATTCTTCATCAAATTTCAACAAAAAAACCTACTCACCCTACAATATTTTTGAAAAATTACGTGTTAGGGAAATAAGAGTCGTATTGCAAACCACCTGCTGAAGATCTCCCACTACCATGGGTCTTCACACCTTTCCCCATTATCCTACCTACCTTATTTTCTTTCATTTTTTCAAGCACCCTTCCTAATACTTTTGGTTGAAACTTGGATGTCTTACCCGAGTCCTTTTAATCCTTGTTTGAACTATTTAATTCCACCCCCACAACCAACTTTTCTTCTTCTTGGATGGTTGCTCTTCATTTGTGGGACCAAGATAGAAATGCGATGTATTTCTAGGGGCACACTTTTGTGCTTTTTTAGGTCGGTTTCTTTGCTTTAGCATTGAGTTTTGGTTTGCATCACCTTTTTTAGCTTTTGGCATGATGTCCTTGCTCGGGGTGGCCCTAGTTTATTCTAAAACATTGCCCTTGCATGGGGTGGTTTTTTGGCACCAAGACATTCATCCTTGGATGGGGTGCTTTTGGTGGCTTCTTCTCCTTTCTCCTTGGATTGGCTATTTTTGGTGGCTTCTATTCCTTTCTCATTAGACAAGGTGCTTTTGGTGACCAATGGTCCTTTTTCTTTGGATGGGGTGGTTTTTCTTCCATATGGTGGTTTATTCTTAAATGAAGTGCTTTTGCTAGCTTTTGTCCCCTTGTCATTAGATGGGGTGGTTTTGATGGCATGTCCTTTGTCCTTGGATGGAGTGGTTTTGTTGGCAAGTCCTTTTGTCCTTGATGGGGTGCTTTTGCTAACATCTAGTCCCTTGTCCTCCACTTGGGTAACATTGTTGGTGTCTAGTGTATTCCCCTTCATTGGTACAAGAATTGGGCAAGGTGATTAGGAACAAATTAAATAAACCACACGTTTGATTAACCAATGTAGGACTGATTTGACCTTTTAAAACAACCACAATTGAAACACTCTATAATCCATATGATGCAAAACAAATAAAGATTGAAGAATCTTAATTACCTTGTGAATCCACTTTCATTATGGCTTGACAACTAGACTATGGCAAACCATTAGTGGAGCTTGGGACTGTCAACATGCCCATGGTATTTTGTTGTTGTGCGGGCTTTAAATCTACATTCAAACAAAACCCACACAATTTAGTTCTTAAATTGTTATGGTTGTATTTATATTAATTTTGATTACATTATTGGGACCTTAATTCACAAATATCATGGCATCTAATCTAAATAAGATAGGAATCATAAATTAAGCACAAACAATCAAAATAAAAAGTTCATAATTTTACAACTTTAGAGCATTTTACCTTATAACTTTTGGCATTTTGATGTGGGTGGGCAAAGGGGTTCCTTTCCATTAATAGAGTTTTGAATTGAAGGTTTATGCAAGCTTATATGCATAATACTTTCAATTTTTTTTTCATCCTCCACATAATTGACTTTTGAAGCATGTAAGTGATGAGACCAACTTGGGGGTGAAGGTTTAGTGTTACTCTAACTATGGTCCAACTCCATAGTGGTAATTTCAAGGTTGTTTGATATGGCACCTACAAAAATGAACCGTAATTAAGGGTTGGGAATAAATTCATTGGTTGAGTCAAGCCCAATTTGCCTTAGTTATGTGTAATGTTCCTTTGTTGCAATTCAACAATGGTAATTATTGGAACAAATGGGACTTGCCATGGATAGAATATAGAAAAGCATGAAACCATGTTTAATGGTAAATTTGCAAGCTACAAATTAAAGGAAAACTCATGTATTAACTTCGGAAATGTTAACCCTTTGTTTTTGTTGAGACTTTCAGTTCATTCAATAGTTGAACTTATTCCTTTTCAAGACCCATCTCCTATGTTGCAAACCTCATTTCATTGCCAAGAAGTCTAAAGCCCCAACTACACCACTAATCAAGGTGTAATCTTTGATTGCATAGGTCTTACACTTGTTGTTAGTTTTCAAGTGCTCACAAAGACATGCTGGGTGAAATGTGTGTAAGCAAGATGTCATAGCAATATCACCACAATGGTACCATTGCCCACATAGACCACATGCTTTGATGATAATTATACTTGTTCCATCATCAATAGGTCTATCAGGGTGTAAAATAGGTTTAAGCTAGAAAGACATTCCTCCACCCTTTCGCATTTCAACCAATTACTTAAAGATTGCACTTTAATCCCTCTCTAGATCTCTCAATTCTAGCTTTGCAAGTGCAATTGACTCCTCCAAAAACTGGGATTCACCATGTGCCTAATTGTATGTTGCATCCCCTAGATTAGCTCGTTTCACTTTGTTTTCAAATAAAGTTTGCATAATCTCAAGCTTTCGCTCCTAGTAGCAAACATTCACATTTATCGTGTTAATAGGTCAACTGTAATTTAAAATGGAACTTACATGTAGATATTATTCTTGAACCACTATAAAGAGCTTACCACATTCCCAAAGCACTAGATGTAAAGGAAAAAAAAAAACCAAAATGAACATATCAATCATGGAGATATGGGAAATCACAAATCGCATTTTTGACATTCCCAAATTTATCTTACAGGGTTGATAAGGCATGTTTTGCCTCTATTAGGTCTGTTTCAGCCTCCTCCTTAACTTTCTTCCTATCTTCCATGTTAAATTCCATGCCCAATGTTTTGAATTAAACAACTCTTAAATCCAACTTCAAACCCTTGATCTTGAACTTATGGCAAAGGTGAAGCTCCTTTTTCAACTCCAAGAGGTGTGCGACTTTAATATCCTCATACGCAACCCCATAAGGACATTTGGTTTGGACAAATAGTGATGAATCTACTATGTTTTCTCCATGAATAACCATTGTTTTATTCTTTCCACAATCAGCCACCCCATCATATTGTAAATCCAAATATATTAATTGTAAAGATGATTATATTAAATTTTTAGTAGGACTCATATTGTCACTTGTGGCATAATTAATTTTTTCTTTCTTTACAAATATTGTTCACCCACTCTTCACATCATCCCTACGTGTTTTTTCCCTTGCAGTGGATTTGGCTGCCTTTGCCTAGTTGATTTCAATGTTTGTTGTTTGAATGATGTAACCACGGACAATCCACAATGGCGCCTTGTTGCTGGTGATTCGGCTTGTCCCAAAAACCCTCCAGTAAGTATCTTCCATTATTATCCTATCACACAATGCCAAACCTGGGGCTTTTAGTTTAAATTTATTTCCCCCTAGTAACATGTTCAGTTTCTAATTTAGATTTTGGATCTAGTCTTATAGCATTCAGATGCCAAACAATGGCAAAAAAAAAATGCATTTTGCTTCTTGATGTTGAATGTTGGCCAGTTTGCAAAAAGTTTTTCTAATTTTTACCCCTTGCCACACTTGTTATCTCAACCCATGACTTTTCAGCAAAAAATATAAACATGCATTACCCAAATGTAATTTACAAATGCATAGTGGTTTTCTTAACTAGGGTTGTATAATGTTTCTTAACCACATAATAGATATTGTCTTTTTGCCAAAGGCACACCAAAATCCTATTTACATTCAACAAAAATTTATATGTGAAGTTGAACCATGATTAATGCAAACTTTAATGAAGAGAACAATATTAGCTCACATCCTACTTCCAAACTATTGGCCCTTAGACACATATAATCAACATGTACAAGTGTTTCCCAAATACTTGACCATAACCATTACTCCAAGGTACACCATTAGAAGTGAATGTTACATGAGGTTATTGATAAGGACTCCCAAATGCTTATCAAACTATCATGCATACTTCATAAAGACTTACATGTAATTTCACCACACCTAAGTACTTAACTAGGATTTGTAACATTTGTAATGTCTCACCTAGGATCAAACAATTCATGTTTTGCAATACTAATGATGTGTAATTATTTTTTTTCAAGCATATCTTATATACTAAAAGACCTTCAAGTTCTTGAAAACACTCCTTATGCCAACCACTCATTTAAGCATCTAACAAAGGGAATATCATACACCATTCAAGGCTTTGAAATTGATTTACCATAATGTCAAATAGCAACAAATATTTAGAGGTACCTATAACTTGTTAAATTTGCCAATGCATGTGTCTAGAAAACCTACATAAGATTAGAAGCTTATCATGACTTGAACACAAATTCTATCCACGACATACACAAGCAAAGAGAAAGTTTCATGAAAATTTAACTTTTGCATTAGGATCACACTAATGTTGGGCTTGACATAGTCAAAATCATGCAAAATCTCAAATGGCCACTACACTGGAATTTTGAGATTAGATTGAATGCATCATGGAGATCACACTTAAGATTATCTAGAAGCACATCATGAGTTTCCTTTCCATGCCATGTGACAAGTTCAAGTGCTGCAACTTGATATCCATCTAGAAGTGACATTACCATAACACAAAAAGGATAAAAAACAAGATTACATAATTTTTTAGGTTCAAATATCACTCAAATTCCTGAAGTCTTGTTCGATTGAATTCAAAGTGTTTAAAGTGGCCAAAATATGTATTGCACAAGCTTTTGCAGCATTAGAACCACTATGTCCCTCTTAGGAAAATGGCTTAACATTTGTACTAGGAAAAAACTATTCCAACCTTTTTAGTAATTGACCATGGGTGGATGTTAAAGTCAAAGGTTAACTAGTGTCTTAAATTTTTATCACAAGAAACTATTAGGAGTAATGGGCTAACTTATCCATGATCTTGCCTAGCCAAACAAAACCTAAAAAGAAAAGGTGAAACAATTCAATAAAACCTGAAAGAAGTGATTTTTAAGCACCATTAATGATTTTCCACCTAGCATACTACAATTTAATCATGACTCATAATTTTTTGACAATAAAAAACAATGGTTACCTAGCATTCTAGGTAATTGAAAAGGACCCTAAATATTGTTGCAACCCTAACCTTGGGCTCGTGACCAAGGCAAGGGCTTGTAAGAGGGCGAGACAAGAGAGAGACCCAGGAGGCACATCTTATACTCTCGAGAGTGCAGGAGAGTGTGAGAAAATGAACCCTCACACTCCCAAGGCAACTCCCACTTGGAGAATTGGAGTCCCGAAGGACTCCCGAATCTTCAAGGAGCGATTGCAAAGATCAAAACCCA
>Ga0209611_10004258_pt1 | contig 24555 bp, 8 predicted proteins | sample S1TSphgellanicum_3_FD_187693 | JGI IMG/M metagenome (GOLD analysis project Ga0209611, IMG submission 187693) | Host-associated microbial communities from peat moss isolated from Minnesota, USA - S1T2_Fc - Sphagnum magellanicum MG (SPAdes) (version 2) | ecosystem: Host-associated > Plants > Peat...
TTGAAAATTTTCCTCCCCAAAAGGGTGGGCATTTCATCCAAAAAATGATGTAATGCCTGCTTATGTATTAGAGTATTTTGTTGTGTCCTCATCAAGTGATGGTTTCTCCTCATGAATATCATATATAGCGAACTAGATATGCTTAACCCATTCACACAATCACCTATTTATGAAGTTTGTTTGTTTCATTTCTTATTAATAGGGTGACATTGTTTTGTCAATTATAACATTTGGTTGATGTTATCATTGTCAACTTCACTTGAATAAATTTGGTACCATGGGTGACTACGACACTAGAAGCTGAAGTGAAGGAAGGATTTCATCCTATTCATTATTCAACAAATGCTTTTGGGGGGGGGGTCATAGAGGTTTTTGGATGTCTTCACCAATAGGTTGAAAACTTTTTTCCTTCATGTGTTAACATGGCATGGACAACAACAGGCACTGAAAGCCCTGCTTTATCAATGTTGCTTTCCTTTTATAAAAAGAGAGAATTAGTGATTTTATAGAGAACACAGTCTGCCTCCATCTTGAGACTAGCTATTACTGCAAGGGAAGGTTCTTCCAAGCTAGGAGTTTTATTGAGTTTACCCCCCTCTCTTTAGTTGATTTGCTTCATGCCTTTCCTTGTAGCCATCCTTTGTTGGCCCGCATTTGTTGGGCTGTTTGCTTGCCTAGACTTTGGTCCTTGATCCTTGTTTCTTTTTCTCTCAATTTCTTTCTATAAAGTTTGGCAGGGTTTGTTTCTTTTGTTGGTCAAGTTGAGATCTCCCCACCTCATGTCACACTCTTAGTACTATTGGAAAGCCCTTCATGAGTATGGGTGCACCAAGCTTGTTTCATAATACCTACATAATGTTTGGCTAGGGAAGTTATTGAATACAGTAGTAAAGGCCAGCTTCAACACATGTCTATTGAACAATTGTTTCACTAAAAAATCATTTAAATCAAGCCTAAAAATTATAGAGGAATTTGGGCACACTCTCGATACTATACTGTTTGGAATCCCTCAATGGCAAGATTTAATGAAGGTGATCTGGTAAGTTTTAAACCTAATGATAGAGAGATACTCATTTGTGAGTTTTTTTTTTTCCCCATTGGAAATTCAATTAAAGTACAAAATAGTTTTGAAAGGAAAAATCAGTCAAGTGACCAGTTCACACTTGGGCCATGGCACAAGCTACACTAATGATTATTAAAGGGATACAATTAACATATTTACATTAATCTATTGCTCAAAACAAAACTCTAAGAGATGAAATATTACCTTCACAGGTGGTGGCTCATTGATATAGCCAATTCTGGGATCCTGGCACCTAAAAAAGGTCATGGGTTTCACACCCAGTGGTATGCGGGTGAAACCCTAACCAACCCCCTGCCAATGAGATTGACAAGGTCGGTCTGCTTGTTGTACTTCAACAAACAAAAGATAAAAAATTGAAATATGAATATGATAAAGGAAACCTCAATGAAACACCCTACACATTCCCCATTCCTTTTTTGGCCTTGGGTATGTGCTCAACCTCTATGTGCTCAACCTCTTTATACAGCAGCTCAGATCAGACATCTTTTCACTTGAAACATATAAAAAAACCAGACACATTTCGGATATTTTCACAAAGAATTCCATGAAACACCACATGCGATGAACAACTTCCCACAAATGATGTCAATCTTACGTGATCCACCAAACAATAATTTGACTTCATATGATTATTGTGTGTTAAAAAAATACATGGGTGGAGCTCATCCCAATTTTTCCTTCCTTCTCATGATGTGGTTGTTTGTTCCCTTTGAATGAGCCCATGCTTGCACTAGTTGAAAAAGGTACCTAATATCTTGGCCACATGTGAACTTGTTGCATTTGTTTCGTGTTGGCCCAACCCATTTCCCTGTACATTATACATTATTCTTATGCATGTACATACTCCTAATGTGAATGTCTATTTCCCCTTTTCCTGTTTCCAATTTTGATGACTTTGACAGGCACTCTCTTTTACTAACTAGCAAAAGTTTGCCAAAAACTAGAAACTGAAAATAGAAATTCCAAAAATGAAGTGAGTTTTGAAAGTTTCAATTGCAAGAAGTGGAATAAAAAATTACTAAAAATTATCAGATTTCTATATTTGGTTTTCAATATATAGGCAAAAAGAAAAAGATTTTTAAAAACCATGATTAGAGATTTTTATTTCATATCTGGTTTATAATCAGATTTGGCTAAAATCTTGTACAGGATGATTGCCACTTTTTCTACATCTTCCTATGGATGATGACCACTTTGACTGCCTTAAAAGATTGAGTAAAAAACAACTGACTTTGACTGATAATAAAATCTTCAGTCAAAAAAACACTGACTTTGAGTGATGATAGATTAGAATTTAGGGGACTTCTTGGCTCATATTCCAAAGCAATTTTTGCTCATAAAGAAATAAAAGATCTGATGTTCCTCGTGGTCACCACCACTCCCTTTAGTTCTATAATCAAATAAATTGCAAAAGGGAGTTAGTTGGTTTCACATATACATACTCACATTACTTAAAATCCAAATGTCATAATGATTGCAAGCAAGGGGAATGCCAGGATGTTATTAGCTACCTAGTTCCCACTTGGTAGTCACCTGCTGCCTAGCAACAAGTGAAAAATGTATAGGACAACTTTAACTTTTATAAGTTATAAGTTGTCACTTGGATAATTTCAAATTGGAATTTGTTTAGTTTATTTTCAAATAAAGAAAAAAAAAATTTAGACTTCTGTCGTTTTAAAGGTTCTCTTTTGTGTGTGTGTGTGTGACACCATATTTAGGAGTTTTTTTTTAAATTTAAATTTCACCAATTCTCATCCATTTTTCTTTAAATGTTATTGTAGTTATTCAATTCCATTCAATTAAATGGAATTTAGATTCAATTCAATTCAAGTTGCATGCAATATCATTCAATATTTTCATTCAAATGAAGCTTAACTTTCATAAAATTAACTCTTTTTTTCATCAATTGATCATCACTCATAATAGCACAAAACCCAAGTATTATATTATATAATGTAGATCTAGAGAAAAAAAAAGGGGGGAATTTACTTTTATTTTTGTGGGTAAAAAGAAAAGAGAAAAAATTGAATGGGGAAAGTAACTTAATATCTAGAAGAAACCCCAAAAAAAGGCCATTTATTGTCTAGGGATGAGGTGTGCCATTATTGGATTTCTTTGTTATGGCAAAAAGAGTAAGGGGAACCTTAGGAAACTAAAAAGCACTTAAATTATTGGAACCCAAAAGTAATTCCAAACATTGTTTTTTTTTTTTGGGGGGGGGGGAGATAAAGACCATGCTCAAGGTAGTTCCAAAATTTGAGGCTTATCAAATGAGGAAAAGTACCGTTATACTTTCAATAATAATAATAATAATCTATCCCCCACCAAATATTTGTTAATGACATTGAAAAAAAGAAAGTCTTGAAGATGTGTGGCATTTTTCAATTGTTAATTCAAAAATCAAATTGAAAAGGATTTTCTAATTGTATGCAAACTTGAGAGATTTTCATTCCTATTAATAATCAATTGGTCTACATTTAAACCTATAATTTCTTGTACTTTAAAAAAAATTACCAATTTTTCACGATATATTATAATTCCATTTAAAGCAATTCAAAGTTAACATTTAAAATTAACTTTTTAGGTATAGGTTTATCTATGGTGTTGATGGCATCTTGTCACATTATTAAAGCAAGAAAGGCCTTGCATGGGATTGGCATTAACATTGAGTTTATGAAATAATTCAAGGGTTCAAAAAACTTTAAACACCTTTGGGTGCAAAAATTTGTTGTAAAAACAACTTACAACCATGGATTGAAAATCTCTTGAAAAGGGATGGAAATTTAGTTGAAGGCTTGGCATTGAAAATGGAATTTCTAGCAATATAGAAATCATTAGACATTTTTATTATGGAAAGGATCTTGGACCTTAACCTTGAGTTTATGATCTATACTATTTCAAGTGTGTGGGCTAAAATGAAAACAAATTCAAAAATTGATATGGAAAGAAAATGTGAAAAACATTATTTAATTCATAAAAGCCTAAGCCTTGGGAAGTAAATTTCACAACCAAAAAAATTCCAAACATATTTTTTCATGGATATATGCACATATTAAAAAGAAAAGGAAATGCATTGATGGATTTGAAAAATAATGGAAAAAAAAAATGGTTAAAATTTTGTTGTACAACACGATGCCTTTAACACTATCAAAACTAACATAGTCATACACATGAAAAGATGCACACAAATAAAAAAGTTGACCTACAAAATACAAAAATCCAAGTTCAAAAGCACACAAAACACAAGTTTATTTTCATGTGTGCTTTAAAATCTCAAAGACAAAAGATAATAATTTGAACCCAACCCATGAGAATAAATCCCATAAACACCAAAAAAAATCACATTAAATTGGGTTCCAACCATGAATAACAAACTACAAAAAATTAATGTCCTGCAACAAATACTTGTAACTATTATTCACTACAAGATTGGCACCCAACATTATTAAAACTACCAAATTCATACACATGAAAACATGCACACAAATTGCCCCTCTAGTTGGGGTAAAGGTATTCCTACATTGTGAGAATAAAAGGCATAATGTGATAAGCTAATTCATGAAAGGAGTTTGGTTCCAAACATGATGAAATCAATAGGTCGAGTGCAATGTGAGCCCCATCATTAGTCACCTATTTGCAATCCCTTATGTTTAACCAAATTACAACCTTCTCTAAATCATCTGTTGTTTTAATCAATAATATGTATATGTCCTAATACTAATCAACGCCTAACACAACAACAAAACATGTTTCTTTGGTGCATTGTGGACATACTCAATTGTTGGTAAGAACTTGCACAAGAGGTGGTGTAAAACAACCCAAATGCCATCTCCTATAACAATGATCATAAACCAACATGGTTGTTGCACCTTTTGATATTCCACATAACAATCATCGCAAACTTGCTTAAACTACACCTAATGATGGATCCACTTGGCCATCCACATGTGGAAAGTGACATGGGGCACATTTTTTATACTTGACCATCCTAACTTTCCAGCAACATAACCCCTGAAGGTAAAACTTGCTTCACACGTAAAATGACACAATTGACTATCACATCCAATGTGGTAGGTGTTGTCTATGTTAAAGACAAAACAAAAAACTTGGCAATCAGCAAGAACTAAATAGTTTTATTATTTAAACAAGGAATGATGCAAGCTAGGCATAAAATGGACTAAAAGTACAAAGGTTACAACTTGCATTGAAGAGATTGAAAGGTGGTGCTTTCTTGACCTCTTCTTATATTATTTAGTGGAAGGGTGAAAGCAAACTACAGTGACCCCCTTGGGGTGTCACATTGTACTATTTTCTAGGGATGTGCATGTTTGAATGTATCCCATTTCAAACTTTCGAAAGATTTTCACCATACTTTTGCATATTATGTTAAAATATAACCTAGGCAAGATATCATAAAAGAAATTATTTTGTTTCATTTTATAAAGTGGGAAATTGGAGTATATTTGTGAAAACAAATGTAATGTACCTATATATTCAAAAACACAAATATATTCCAAAAACAATTTAAATGATTTTTAGTCTTCATGAAAGTTGAAAGTATATTAACCCATGTCATTTCACATAATATGAACCATGTTTGGATACCATGTGACTAATTTGAATTTTTTCATCTTAAAAAATGATTTTTTTCAGGAAAGATGCGATCAATGTGTGGTAAATTGAAAATTTGACAAATAATCACATCCACATAGAAGATGACAAGCATAGCTAGATGAGAAGAAAATTTAATTTCACTAAAATTGATTATTTTAATGACTAATGAAGCCCTAAAGTTAGTGTAGTCAAAACAAGATTGTGGCCTTGTTATATTAATGTATAATATAAATATATTCATAGATCTTTCAATATAAATAATCAAATTTTTTATTTAAAAATAATAATACTACACAACATTAGTTTTGTAAAAAAAATTATTGTAGGGCCCAAAAATCAAAATTGATACGCAAAATTAAATGTACCATGTTTTTGGAAGAATTATATTGTATGTACTATAATATTAAACCCAAAAATACCCCAAAAGGGGCCACCATAGTGTGCTTTCACTCAAAACCTTTTCAAAGATCATCAACCTTTTGAGAAGTTCCACCAATTAAGCTTTCTATAAATTTATATTAAACAACATTTTAAAAATTTGTGATGACCACATCTTCTAGAATTTTCATTAACCATGTTTTCTTGACGCTTCCATTACCATGAAGCTTATCGACTTTTAAAATTTTCTTCTATATGCTTCCATTAATTCTACATCTTTTTAAAACTTCTAAATCTATTATTCATGGATCTTATTGGAAATTTTTAAAAACTTCCTTCATAGTTTATTGTCCCTGACAATCTATTGCAAATAAACATAATTTCCAAGTTCAAACCTTTAAACCTTAGGTTGATACCCACCTTCACATATGGTGGCATATTATAATGTATCTTGGTGTTGTGTGATGGCCAAACTCTCCATTGCCATAGGCATGACTTTTTTGAACAAGCCTACACATTGCTCATAAGCTTGAACCCACACATTGGGATTGTCCAAATTAACCACATGGGCCACAACCTTATGAATGGATGTCGATTATTGGGGTTCACACCCAAAAATTTTAAAATAAGGGGAAATTGAAACTAAGGATTTTTTTTATTAAATTTTTTATATCCCATGGCCAACCATGACAAATGCATATCATAATCACATGCATGACCCTATCATAATCCATATTTCCATATATTACCTTTTAAAATTGTTTCTACCATCCTTTTAACCAAGCCATTGACTTCAAGATGATCATAAGAAATATTCCTATGGTCAATTAGGCCTTGCTCACATAACTCTTGAAATTCTCCTTGAAATTTCATGCCTTACTCCATGAACGTTTTTATTAAAGCACAAAACATACTCAAAACCTAATTTTTAAATGCATAAGCAACCCCTTCATTATTTTTGTCTCAAAGTGGGGCCAATTCAATCCACTTGGAAACATGTTCAAGCATAACCTACACGTATTAATTATGATAAATAGTTAGGACGTTCAATGGCCCAACAAAATCCAAATTCCATCGATACTTAAACCCCATGAGTGGTAAAGGTTGTAAATGTGAAGTGGGTGCAATAAATGATGCATGAACTCAATCACACACCATGCATCATAATTGTTAAACCTCCAATTGCATGCCTTTCCACCAACATCAACCTTGAAATAAACTATATATGTCCAACAAACCCCAAAATGTCAAACTATTCATGAACATGTTTCACAATGCTTTTCCACACTTTTGGATATGGTACCACATGTACATGTTCATTTGGCCATATTTTGATAAGATATTGTCCTTTTTTATGATATATTTTGGCCCTTTGAAGGACTTGATCCTTTTGCTTAAATGTTAATCCCACATCCAATTCCCTTGTTTATAGGCATGTCAACATTTGGACATCCTCAAAAATGTCCATAGGTCAAATGTCATCTAATTCCACATTTGAATTCTTAAAAATGCTTGAAGAATCCACTTGACCTTAACGTGATACCTTTTAACAACCATTTGCCAAAATGCAAAGGAATGATTCAATAACATGCCACCTAAATATTGTTTCCAAATATTATTTTCAATGCCAACATGCTCCAATGATATTCAATTCATTAGAATTTGGGTTCCTACTCAACCCATTTACATCCTTGTTCATTGTTTTAACCCATCATTTGATATCAAAATCATATTCTTAAAAAAATGCATGGGGAGGTCACTTCCATTTTATTACAAATGACATGAAAATATATAGGGTGCAACTTAGTGAAAAAAAAGTAAAAATTATAATTTATTTAAATGTAAATATATTGTTACAAAATGTGGATTCACTTCAGTAGTCCCCTTTTCATTAAACTAGATAATTCATTGCATCCCCATTGGGTCCTGTTCATTAACGCTAATGAATTCACTCAAAATCTAGTGAAATCACTTGACATACAAAGATGCATTTTGTTGTAGTGATAGGGTGCCAATAATTCATTTTGAAGATATTTTAAGAATTTTTTAAAAATAAACCTAAACTATGCTAGGAATATGTCATTATTTCATAGAATATTAAAAAAATCCTTTTACTTCAAGTGATTCCTAAAATATACAAAAAGTGAACTCCCTAGGAAAAAATGAAACCCCATTTCGTTAGTTTCCTTTTAAATCAATCAAATTCCATGAATCATTTCAATGGTTGGTGATCAATCATCAAGGTGAATGGGCTACCAAATAAATAACACTGAAATGTGACCATGCCCAAACAACCGCCAAACATTCCCCCCTCAAAATGAATTATATTTGGTCTTTGTTTAGTTATTCGATTTATTCACATAAGCCACCACAAATTCCTAATTTTCCTCATAAAGTTGTGTAAAGATTGCTCCAAGTTTCAAAGCACTCAAATCTCTATGTAATTGGAAAGGAAAACCTATAATTAGTCATTTCCAAATGGGTGTACAACTAAGCCTAACTCTCAACTCTTAGAAAGTTTACTTTTGTGCATCTCCCCAAATGAGCTCCTCATCAACCTTGATCAATTGAGTAAAAGGTTTGGCAATTTGAATCAACCCTTTAGGTTGTAACAACCCATCGATAATAGATTGTCAACCTCAAAAATGCCTTCAACCAACTAACATCAATTGGTCTAGTTAGGAACCTTGGAAATTGCATCCAACTTGGTCTTTTGGATCCCAAACCTTTTGGATAAATCATGTGGCACAAATACTCCACTTAGGATCGGAAGAACCTACATTTTCCTATGTGTAATTTCAACATTTGTGCCATCAGGAGTTCAATCATATCTTGCAAGTGATGACCATGCTCCTCCATGGTTGAACAAAACACAATGATGTCATCAATGTAGCATTAGGCAAAATTCACACATGCAAAAACTTGATCCATCACCCTTTGAAATTTTGCAAGTGCATCCCTTAACCCAAATGGTGAAAACTTCCATTAATACAAAGAGTCCTTCCCATTTGGGTCAATGCCCCAAAATGTAGTCTTTCCTTTGGCAAACAAGCATGCCAAAGTAGGCCAAAAAACTCCCTTAACATTACAATCTTCTATGTTTGATATAAATATATAAAAATAGATTCAACACCTCTTCAAGTGTCATTATGAAACCATTACGCACTTCATTAAGTTTATAGGAAATTACATATTGAGTTTCAAAAACTTTAGTGTAAGAAAAATATGTAACAAATAGGGTTAAAACATGATGTGGAATCCAATACAACTAAGTTGTTGAAGACAATTTATGTCCAGGTGGAATCCAATTGGCACATTAAAAGGTGATTGTACCATCTAGGTGGATGGGTGTGTTGATGATGTGGCAAATAAGATCATGAGTTGGCATTTGACATGGCTAAATTAAAATAGTTTATAAAGTTACATATATGATTGTAAAATTGCCATGTCAACAAGTGTGTAACTGTTATTGTAATTATTCACATGACTAGTCTAATGACATGACAATTGTTCATATGACTAAATTGATGATGTGGCATAGTCATTCATGTGAGTAAGTCAATGATGTGGCATATAGTCGTAATCATCGATACAACTAAAGTATGACATGGTTTCAATTGAATATACAACTACACTAATGGACACCTAGGTTTTGGTTTAGTTGCACATGTAGTTGCAACACTAATTTAGTTGTTTATACAACTTCTAGGTGTGTTGCAATGGACTACATTTGGAAATATATAATTGTTTGTAGATGTTTTTAATACTAGCTACCTACTTCATGGGTCAAATACAATCACACAACAATATATCCACCAAATTACACATTTAAAAATTATGCAATCAAAACAAAAATAAGAACAGAACCAATTAATGCAAATGTGTGCACCATTCCATAACCAAGCTTGAATCCAATAACACATTGCCAAAAATTGACATTTTGAATTAATTATATGTACACAAGTCATCTTGTTGACCACACATATTATTGCACCCCAACTATTATGCTTTCAAATACTTCTAATGCCATAATGTAGAGGTTCCCAACACATCTCCCAATGTCAATTGGTCAACAATTTAATTGGGGTGCATAAGAGGGTGATTAGACATATAAACCTCTTGTATGTCTATTCAAAACCATAACTCCTCTATTGGCACACAATGGTATTTGTCTCTACCCCAAAGGCTTCTAATTGCCCCAACTGTAACTTTCTATCATGTTTTTTTGGATTCAATAGGACAACAACCTGTTGCTTTTGAAATTGCAAGTATAAAAAAAAAATTGCATAAAATATTTAAATCTATATTTATTTGCAAAGAAAAAAATATGATGCATGTTCAGAGTGGGGTGAAGGTCAAGAAGTGGAGGACTTTCAAAATAAAGTTTTATGCATCAAGGTACCTTCTTAAACTAGAGTAGATGTTTATGAGGTTAGGAAATGTGTAATCATTTATTTGAAGATGTAAGCAATATGAACACATTGATCTACAAAATGTAAATATAATTTATATCAACATGAAGTTAATCCTTATATGGATACTATTCCTCTCCATAATGAAAATGTTGTGACCCAATTACTATAATAGATTGAAAATTTGAAGAAAGGGAATTGATCAACTTTGAAAAATAATTTGACATGTTTACCACATGTGATCTAAGAATAGCATGTTCTACATTATTTCCTTACAAGGGGATACTCTTCCTTATAGTTCCTTTCTAATTGCAAGTGGTCACGTTGACTTTTGACACCCCTACCAACACAACAAATATGTCATAGTTCAATATAGCACCATGGATAACCAAATTTTTTTACAAAGTATCATTAAAGGGGATTTCAACCTTAAATTTACACTCACCTAACCTACATTTCATAAAATGGCTTTGTTAAGGGTAACATTGTGCTATCATTGTAAGATAAAGTGGACAAAGGTGTATTGTCACTGTAGGATATAGTAGGCAACATGAGGTTGATGGACTTGATGGAAGATAGTCTAAATTGATTTTCATGGCAAGAACTAGGAAGGACTATTGAAGGAGTTTTGAATTTGGTGATTATTAGGAGTTGAGTAGTTCTGACGATGAAAATAAGTTCATGGGAGAAGGGGGAGGAAGATGTTTTTGATGGAGAAGAACAATTGTGATGTTTTTGTACTTGTTTTTGTTTTCTATTTTCAATTCCATATGGTTTAAATTCTATTTGCAAATGACTATAGATGTAACATTAGTGTAGATATGGATTTTGGAATATATTTTGTTTAATTCTACTATTTGATTTTTGTAGTTTGTTATTATTCTATATAGCCCTTTGTTGGTGATTCCTTATTATGTTTTTTTTTTTTGCAAAACAAGGTTTACATCTTCTTTTACAAGTGAATTAGAACTCCTTAAGCCATTTGTCAACTCATTCCATAGTTTTGCAACATCAGTTGACACTTTAGTTATCCTCACCGACCTTGTTTTCTTGTTTTGTGTTATTTGACATTTTTTATATGGACTTGACCCATCTTTAGCAATGCCTTTTCCTTTCCCTTTAGACTTTGCCTCACTATTTCACCCCATTGGACCTACATTAAATTTCTTAGTAAAATAAACACCATCATTCATAGATAAGACTATTTCTCTTCCATTATTCAAGGTTGGCTCCACTAATGGTGACATTGCAACAAGTGCTTATTGTTGTTATAATATGGACTTGGGGTTAAATGTGTTGGTAGTTAATATTGGGTTCAACATTTCACCTATGAAGTTCATGATCATGGTCTTAAATTTAATTAAGCCAACAACATTATTTTTTGGGGAGAACATAACATTAAACATCCTCCCATCCAATTGCATTTGCATTTCCTCCATTTGTGCTTAATTTAACTCCATTTTTTCCATGCGAGTTGCTAACCTTCCAACATAACTTCCATATCCCAATAATAGTTCATGGATTCTTACCATTTAGTTGAGTAGATGTGCATGCCACATGAATTATTGTTTACATAACAAACTTAAAAACTTAAATCTTTAATAACAAAGGCAAACATAATGAAACATGATGGGAATATGGAAATACCAAACTACTACCCTTTCATACAACCTTAAATGTTTGTTCCATATGAGCTTAAACCATTTGCACAAAAACATGATAAAACCAATGATAATTCATAATGAAAACTTCAAATATTCAACATTCAAACATGATGTGAAGGTTTCAACTCAAAGTTTTTGCTTAGGTGCCTAGGTTTAACCAAGCATTAAAGGAAGGATATAAAATGTCCACCTTGTGAAGATCCACTTGTTTATTTTTATCCTTGGAATTTTGTTGCAAGCTCATTAACACTAGGGTTGCATTGCATTTTTTTGTTAAGGCATAATAATATACTTTCTCAAGTGTTGGGTTAAAAGGTCTACATTTTAGTTGCTTATAGTTTGAGCAACAAACTACATGTGGCATATATTTGTATGAAAAAATCAATGAACAAACTAGGAACAAAAATGAAATTTAAATAAATAACCAAATATAACAACATACCAATTAAACTTCTTTTCATGCTTTGTTTGGCCCACATGTGACACATTGACAACCTTGCTCCATGCCTTTGACATTTGTCCTATTTCTTTCTTAGCTAATGGAGTACTCCAATATTCTTTCAACCTTTCTCATTTGTCAAGTTGAATGTTCATAGGGCATAGTTAACCTTTTTGAAAACCTTGCTTTCAACCTATTCCTTTTTCCCTTGAAAAACCTTTTTATTGCATTTTTGAACCCCCTATTAGAAAGTTCATTTTCAAGATACAATAAACCACCTTTATAATCATGTACACTAACAAATTGTGATTTAAACATGTAAAGTCACATTCCATATAAATCCTTACAAGATTGTGACTATAGGTAAAGAAACCTTACAAAATAACCCTTTTATGCTAAATAATGGTGCCAATTGTTAAATTTCCTACACGAGTTATTCTAAGTTTTACTATGCATTATTAAACTTGAAGAAGGTTGTGATTTCTACATGTTTTAATGTGATGGTTTACATTGAATTTGAACTCCTTAACTATTAGTTTGTGTATTTTGTCAACTAGATTTTTTTAATTAAGATTTTTTATTTTCTTAGCAAGTTCACATAGCTTTTGCTTGTGTGCACTAGAAAGTTTTTTTTTCTTTTCAATTGGATTCATTGTTGTTAGTTTGCACAACTTAAAACACAAATCAACACTAACATTGCCAAAGGGAATTACAATTTATAAAACCCTAATATTTGCCCTAGATTTCCTCCATTATAATCACATTTACAAAGAAAGCTTTACAAATATTTTGTGCTACTAACAAGTGTGATAGTGATTCTAAAGAATGGTGTTTCTTACTAAAACAGATGGTTCCCAAAAAATGTGTGACAAAAACAAGAATGTTACTAAGATGGGGATGATTATAAAAGGGGTTTATTGTATTCATATTCAATGTCTAAGGCCAACTTTAACTTGGCCAATTTGTTAAAATCCTATTCATCATAATGGATGATGTTTACACCAAACATTTGTGGAACCAAGGTTCGGATGTTATCATCCCATGTATTTTTTCCATCACAACCCCCATCAATTTTCCCCCTATCTTCACTTCAACTTGATTTGGTTTTTGCCCAGTAGTTTTGCGAGCTTCACATGGAGCATCCTCAATTTTTTGGCAATCTATTTATTATGTTTTTTGTACATTTTCCATCTTAGCCAAATCAGAAAAAGGAAGGACATTATCATTACCTATTTCTTCAGATTTTCATTGGGAAATGTGCCCTTGGGAAGTTCATGGGTAGTTGTACCCTTGGGAGGTTCATAAATAATTGTAGCCTTGGGGACATGGGCATCCAACAACCAAAGCCTTATGAATGTTGGTGGACATGTTAGTTGTTTTGCACATGGTTGGTTAGGTGTAAAGGAGCTTGGCACTTGTTGTCCTACAAACACCCATAGTGCCTATGCATAGCCCATGTAGTTGCATCCATAAAGGAAACGCATGCCATTGCCAAGCTATAGATGCCTAAGGTTGTATTGAAGAGGCTTAAGGCTACATATAGTAAAAGCACGAGGCCATATTGAAGGTGCAACCTTAGTAACATGTAGTGTGGGGGCAATAATAGGTACTGTGGGGCCCATAACAAGTAGTGTAAAGGCAAGAGCTCTTGGGATGGGTGGTTTGGGGGAGGAAATTTTTTTTTTCTTGTGTGGCAAGGAGTTATTTCTACCTCTTCCATTTTGTGCTAGAAGAACTACTGGTCACATTGTTGTGATTTATCACAAATTTTTAAAATCTCCTTCTTTTTTTACATCCACACACCCTTAGAAAAACACAAACACCTAAATCTCCAAAGCAAGTCTAAATGCATCTACTACAATCGCCTAAATCACCTAGATAACATGTTGAAAACATGAATCCTACAATGAAAGTTAAACTTACCAACTTCAATGTTGTAGTCTTCATCTTTGGACCTTATATCCATGTTGGTATCTTCAACATTTTCCTTCATCTCTTGCCTTTTTGTTGTGTCATCCATCTCCATGAAATTGGGGGCCCTATCTTTTTTTTTAATCATGTTATTTTTTCATGTAGGGGCACTTGACATTGAAATTTTTGGCAACGCTTGGGGAGAGGACCTTGATCCCAATTTCTTTTGGAAAAATAAGTTTCTTCAAACCTCAATGGGTAAACAAGCAAAAATTTTGTAAGAATTACAATCCTTAGAATAACTTTAATGTGTAAGAAATAGAAAATAAATAACATAATAACAAAATTGAATTTCAAATGTAACCCAAGTTATAAACTTTGAAATTCCCACTATATATATATATATATAATTTTTTTATTTTATTTTTTTTTGCCACTATGCCGTAGGTCAAATCCTTATCAGAAAATTCCTATCGGAAGAAGGATTTGAACCCTTGTGTGCGAATTATGATCCCGTTGTTCTAACCAACTAAACTATTCCAACATGCAGATTATAATTTTACTATCCTACTAATCTGCCACTTCCTGGGTGTTGGGTGACAATTTACCTTATGCCCTACGGCGTGGTCTCATAAAAAAGGTATGGCTTTGTCATTCTAAACGATAAAATGAACTGTGTATGTATCAAATTTAAACAAAATAGATGATTAGAACGCCTTGTGCCATCATATTTGTAATTGCGACTAAGCTTGTAAATGATGTTATTATTAGGTAAATAATGACATTTATAAGCATAATTAGAGAGACGTAAAATACTAGGCACACTAGCTCCATTTGCCATAGGCTAGCAAGCCTTTAAAGGCTAATAGTGCAGCCTTCATGCCGGCCGTTTTGCAAGCCATGCGACCTTTGAAAAATGAAAAGTGCAGGGCATAGTTACCATTTTTTTTTAAAACAAATTTTTTAATACTTTTTTGGGTTATTTTATTACTCGTTCTATTATGAGACATAACTAAACATATATATATATATATATATATATATAAATTTGAATGGAAATGTGGCAAGAAAGAAGTATTTTATTTGTTCAAGAAAGGAGTCAATCCAGCCACAGGTTCCCCTATGGCTACCTTGTTACAACTTCACCTCAGTTAAAGGCCCCACCTTAATATCCTACATAAGACCACCAATTACTCCAGTAGACCACACTCAATAATAGCGTGGAACATTAAAGTAATGGGTGATCTTTGGTGTGATGTTTTGGGCGAAGCCAATTCCCATGGTGTGATGGGCGATGTGTACAGGGCTTGAGTACATATTCACCGTAGCATGCTAATCTGCGATTATTAACGATTCCAACTTCATGTTCTCGAGTTGCAAAGAACAATCCAAACTAAGGCCATCTTTCTAGATTCGCTCTACCTTAAAGCCTTGCTTCCTATTGTAATTGCCATTGTAGCACGTGTGTAGCCCAACCCATAAGGGCCATGTAGACTTGACGTCATCCTCACCTTCCTCCAGTATATCACTGGCAATTTTTTATGAGTGCAATACATGGTATAGATTGTTAATCACTTTTACAAAGACCGAGTGCCACATTGTTATGTGTGTTGCGCTATGAGAACTGTGCTCGTCGAAGTACCCTTGAACAACTGTGTATGATCGTAGCCACACAGCATTATGGTATCCTTTTTCAATGGCGTGGTCTTTGTCAATCTTAAGTAGTTAATAATTGACCTTTTAATCCAAAGCACATGTCTTAGCAACACAAAATGAGGGTTGCGTTCGTTATAGGACTTAACCCAACATCTCACGACACGAGCTGACGACATAAAAAAGACTTATGAGCAAAAAAAGATTAGGGTCTTGGGTAGTTATGTACGTAAACCTTAAACATCTAAGATGAAATTTGAACTGGATTGATAGCCTTCACTCACGTGGACATTCGGTAGTCATTAAAATAGTTAGGAAACAACAAAAATATGACAAAATTCAAATGACATGGACATTTTTCTTGTCCTTTTTGCATCTTATAATCAACACGGAAGTGACTAAATTCAAGTGAAAAAATTGGAATTTCTAAAGGTGAAGCTTGAAGGTATGAATATTTGTGCACCAAGATATTACAAGATGAAAATTTTGAAAACCATATAGGTTGCAACAAATTAGAAAGTTGGTAAGTAAAACTATATTTACAAATTTTTGGCAACAACATTGATGGGCACCAAATTTTTCTTGTTTCTTGCCATTCAAACATCTCATAATTTTTCATAAGAACATTTTGACCCATCACCTTCTAAATTGTGTTCATTTAAATTGGAATCATAGCCAGAATTAAGGTCCTTAGAACATGTTTTGTATGTAGTATGTTTGCCAATGTTGTCATCACCTTCAACATTGTCATAGGCAACATTTGGTAAACAATATTTATGGAATATTTTAAAAAGATGTTCTATCATGTGCCCACTAGTACATTACATTTCGCTTACATTGTCATATTCCATGAAGTTTAAAACAAAACCTTTGTACATTGAACTTTGGAATGTCTATGTAAAAGCAAGTGTCACTAAGCCCACATCTTTCAATGACGTAAGACTACATGCTTGTGAAGATGAATTTGTTAAAACTACAAATTAGGGTTGGGTACATAGAGCATATACATTGGGTAATTACTTACAATTACCTTAAATCCACCACCCTACCTATCATTAGTCATCATTTAATATTTCACTATGTAGTCTCAATGATGTTTAAGGAAGTAAGAACTTGGGAAAGACTCTAGCATAGTTGTTCTCTTAGGCAAAATGAGGTAGCTTTGTGAGAAGAATGTGCAAGTGTTAGGAACGAATATGCATCCATGAGCATAATAATATTTGTTATCATATATGATGAAGTCACAACAATTTTTTTGGGAGATGAAACATTTGTTGAACTTGAGTTATCACGTGAAGCACTAATAAGGTGCATTCAATTTTTTTTTTTTCATTTCCAAACTTTATATTTCCTTTGTAAATAGACTTCATAATCTATGAGTGTGTTTTGTGCTTTACAATAGAAAGGTTAAAGGAATTGAACAAGTTTTGAGAAGAGATAACATGAATTGTAATGAACACAAGATTAAAAGGAATGATCATATTATCATAAGGCATTGAAGTTGTGCTATTTGTTGGTAGCAAATACTTTTTTCAGCTTTACAGAGTATTTTTTCTTTTGTTATTTATTTTCATCATTACACCATAATCCCATACTATTCATCACAATTTTTTGCATGCATCCCTAGTGGCAAAAATCTCTCACAAATGATTCCATTCATGCACCACACCCAACAAGCCAAGCCTACTACCATAAGGAAAACACACTTTGCTCAAAAAGAAATCCTCCTATGTTTTTGTTTAGAAAAACATTGATTGCATCACTACTACAATTCTTGGTTTTTCAAATTGGAAATTCTAGTAAAAAAAACTAGATTTGGATAGGGGTCAAAAAGACCCCCTAGGTAGATGCACAATCAAATGGCTCACTTTAACAACGAAATGATGTTTTTTTCATGGGTACCTTTTATTCAAATGCATATAGTAATTAATATATCCCTAATTCTACTAATCGGGACTTGGATCTAAATTAAAAATTTTATTACAAAGATAATTGTGTGTTTATTTATTGATAAAAAATTCATTTGTTAATAGTAATGAACTTTTGAAATTGAAAAATATGGATTGGTCATTTGACTAGAACATCACAAAATGAAAAAAATTATATTGATTCACAATCCAAATTTGTTATTGGGACTCAATATATGTTGTAATACAAGATGATAAATTCATATGAAGAATCTTTTTTTTGAAAATCTTAATTGTTTAATAGTTAGGGACTTTTGAATGGTTAAAATTTGATCATATTTTCATAAGTCCATATGAATTGCAATTTTTGTTTGTTTTTCAATTTCTTTGTCCCAAAAACATATTTTTTGAAAGCTTTACATGGGTCATTATTCATATGGATTTTGTGAGTTTTCCTTTTAGGACTTTTAAATTTGAAAATGACACTACTTACATTAAATACAAGTTTTCGCATAGATTTGAGAAGTTTTATAGGTGATTGAACATGTATTATGCAAAGATTATAATAATAATGGTTTTTATAATAACAACCATGTCAATGTGAATCATTTAGAAAAATCTTATATGGACTCATAAAGAATATATATTTTTGCCAATATTGAGCCATTTGATCATGCATTCACCCCCTTGTCATTTTGGACAAATGAATTTTAACACGTCCAATGTGATTGGGGTGACCATTTTGACTAATATAGTAAAGACCATTTGACTGGTCAAGTTATTTAAATAAAATATTTTAAAATTTATTATCAAAAATATTTTTTTGTAAGCAAGTAGGTAGGTAGGTCATAAAAATGCAATAGGTAGGTGGTAGCCTACCCTACCCTACCCTACCTACTTCACCTAATTTAATCTAACTTCATATAATCTATTTAACTTACCTTAGCCCCCTAAACATGTACATAGGTTACAAATATTAGGAATTGAACCCTTGACCTCCCCAATGATAAACCAAGTTTTAACTAATGGACCACACCATCAAAAAGTCTTCAACTTTTGTCAATTTTTTAATTTCACATGTTTATTTCAACACATCACTATAAGACTATGAGGTACATAGGTGATAAAACTTATCCTTAGGTGGTACCACTAAGAATGTCAAACCCCAAATTTTTGAAACCCATCCGATTTTAAAACAACATAGGATTCACATAAAGAAATATTTTCTTCCAAATTATTTTTCAAAAGGTTACCCCACTCATGTAGAATTGAAAACTCTAATTAAATTTTTAAAAAATAAAATTGATGTGGAAAATGAATGCATAAAGAAAAAGTTTTGAGAATGTCACACAAAGGATTTTTTGATTAAGAACACAAAAGGAATCTATTTTTTGGGATTTTTTCATGTTAATTTTTAGGAATAGTTCAAATGCCAACCACTTGATGTCTTTTATAGATAATTGATTGAATCAATTTTCATTTAGTTATGATCTTTTGAAGTCACAATTGTGAAGTCCTAAAGGGCCATTGATGTCAAAAACACAAATGATTCAACTATTTTGATCTTTTGTTATTTTAATGACTAATTTAGATCATTCCCTTGTGCATGTACTAAATAAACAAGAAAATGTATCTAAAGTGTAAGTGTGAGGACACTTAAAAGAAAAAAATCAAGAATTGGGTTAGGAGTGGGTTAAGAATGGTTCATGAATCAAAATGTTAATGCATATTATAGGTTTTTGGGTGCTCATGATCTTTCATGAGTGTATGCATATGTGGGGAAAACATAACCCACCTTGTCTAATCATATAAACCAATGCATAAGTAGATGGAATTTTATTTTTTAAATTGGGTCCAACTTTCTTGTGATTTTGGCAAGATGGTTCCTAATGGTACCAGCCAAGGAAAAGTTTGTTGATAATCAATAAGTAGGTGGGTAGGTAAGTAGGTAGGTTATAATAGGTAAGCAAGTGGGTGGGTGGGTAGATAGGTAGGTATGTTGTAGTAGGTTAGCGGTGGGTAAATAGGTAGGTATGTAATACTAACATTGGTCATCTTGACTAAATGTCCTACTTGATTAAAATTCCATTAACCCTTTTGACTAAAGGTGTCATGTGTTTCTTTCTAACTTGAATAGATATTCTATTTGACTAAGACATTGACCAAGGATGTCAATTTTTTGTTTAATTTGATTAAATGTCCAAGTTAACAAATAGTTAAATAAGTCATTTCAACCATCTTGATTGGTTAAAAAATACACATGTCATTCAAGCCCCTGTCTTCTAATCAAAATGTACATGCTCATTAGTCAAGAAAAACCAATCAATCAACTTGGACAATTTGAAAAACCAAGAATTCTAGTAATGCATAGAAAAAAATAGAATAATTTTTTGTGGAGATTTATTGTGTCGGATATTTTCACTCCCTTTTTTCCCCCCCACAAACACATTTGTAAAATGCTATTCCATGCAATATATTTGGGTGTGATGACCACCTACACATTGGGTGGGTGTGAAAATCTAATTTGCCAATATTGGGTTTTAATGTGGAGTTGCAAAATTCAACAACATCACTAAACATAGTGCTAAGTTTTGTTTTGAACCCTCCCATAGTTGTTAATCTATGACACCTATTTGAATGACTTGGAGTGGGTCCATTATCAAACATATATGATGGATTTAGGTCTGATTTTTAGGAAGAAAGTTTTTAGAGGATTTTGTGAACTTGACAATTAGTGATATTTGGGATTTTTACAATACATAAAATTGTGGGAATTTTATTTTGCAATTGCTAGGATCAACTCCAATGTTGTTCTTAATAGAGTACATGAACGAATTTCAAAGCTACTTGGAAAAAACACTAGATATGCCCTTTAATGAAATCAAGGCCATTATTAATTAGAATTAGGCCAACCTTTGGAAAAGGTTTATGATTTTATCAATCTCCAACCACTTTTGGTAGCCCATGTATAGATTTGCAAAAGTTTGTTTACATATGAAAAATAAATTTGTTATTGTGCAATAAGGCGTTATGTAGTGTTTGAAATTTTTTTTTTACAAATTTATTCTTGATGCTAAAGGTCCTAGCCATGGAATTTCTTGGGATTCATTTATTCCAAAAAATCTTTACATTATTAGTGTTATGTCAAGCCCTTGTGTCTTTTCACAAAACATCATGTCTTCATAAGTACATGCAACAAGGCTAAAAAGGAATCAAAAGGAAATGATGGTCAAGGTGTTGAAACCAAGAGTGGAGGACATTTTAGTTGTTAACCTCAATTTTTTTTATGTCACAACTTGAATCTTGGAGTTTTTGAATTTGTAGCTAAATCACACATTGAATTTGCAAATTCACTAAATGCCTTTTTTTGTTGTTATTCTATCAAACAACGTATTGTTTACAATATATTATCCTAGCACTTTTGAATGTATAACACTTATGGTTTTTTTCATTAATTTTGTGTCAAAATTCAAGTTAAGTTGTGAAACAATAAATGTGTGATCTTTAGAAATTTTTTTTAAACATTTTTTTGGTTGGGTCTACTTCCCATCCTTAGAAGTTGACAAAATAAGGATGGAATTTTGGAATTCAATGTCACCCAAAGAACAATGCTAGTAGGTGAACATCTAGTAGTGAACAACGAGTAATGAGCAAGTGAGTGGGCTCAAAGGAGCAAAAAAAAATCTTTGTAACATATTCCATACCACATCACCAAATATTTCTAGAATATTCCAATGCCATGTGGATTCATTTTTGCAATGTGGAAGAATATTCCCAAATGATGACCAAAATATTTCTCCATGTGGACAAAGGTCTAATGTGAAGACATGAACTGCTCTAGATGTAGTGGTTATATTTATTTGTTCAAATGGTGTTTCTAAGTTACAACATTAACATGGGAGGGTTTTGAAAATTGGAAATACTAGATTGGGTTAAAGATTGCAGACAAATGAATTTGATCACAAATGTAGCAAAAAAGTTCATAATGTCACCAAATTTTATTGTAAATATTAAATGCACCACCTTTGAAGCATTCACCACAACTGAAACAATTTAACTCCTCCAAGAATGATAAAATTAATAATAGTCTAGATACATAATCCTTTGAACTTTTGTACTAATTTTAGCATGGTCCAGTGTACTTTTGTACATGTATTCCTTTGAATAATGTATATAGGTAGGCATAATACAATTGGTGCAAACACACATTATTAGAATTCATGTCTATTAGAACCATACTAGGTTTATAGTTCCAAAACAATTTATATACAACTACACTACAATTAGAACATGGAAATACATGCAATTAATAAATAAAATGCCACATTAGAAAATCAAGGAGTTTTATAATAGTTACAACTTAATTTCAAATGGAACACCTATGTAGTGTAATGTATGCATCATAAATATGTATGTAATCAATCATGTTTCGCTTTTTGATAAGTTGCATTTTAATTGTGAGTGGCAACTACATTACAATTAGTGTAAATGTAGCACCCAATCAATAATTATGTTCCAATTAGTGTACAATGTCAACACATACAATCATGTCACGTGCATGCATTTCCATCACCCATTATAAATGACACTTACAATTAATTGTCAACTATGATTCCCATTGATATAACTAGTTGTGCCATTATGTTGCCACTATAAAAATATTAATTTCCATTATTTTTTTATTACTACTCAATTGTCAATAAGTTAATAATTTAAAAAAAAAGCTACAACCTACCTAGCTACTTAAAGAAATATTTACATTTTTTTTTCAAATTTAAAATAATATGCCACATGGCAATTTTCAACTATGCCATGTATCACAATATGAGACCATATAAAATGAACAATCATAATGGATGGTGGAGATCAATATTTCAAAAAGAAAATTCACACAAAAATCCCCATAATGCCATGTGTTAGATTTTGGTGGATCAATGAAAAATAATGTCAACATGATGTTATCATGGTAGTTGCAAACTAGTTGCATTGAAATTGCATAGTAGTTATTCATACATAGTTGAAATTAAGTTGCACAAGTTGCATGTGTATATAATTTCGCATATGGTGAGTTGCATTTGTTGCAATTCTTGCAACTTGTTCGACAACACTCACACCCATAGAAATACATAGAATTGCAATGAGTTGCAAATGGTCATTGTAATTCAAAAACCCAATTGCAAATCACCCCATCTTCTCATAGTGACAATTTTATTATCATATCATTGGTTCTCACATGCTTTAACTTGTGCCAAGAGATGTTGAACTTCATCCCAACTCCACATGGGATAATGAATGAACTTTTTAGTGTGCCCATAATATATTATATTTTGTAAGATATGATACAATATGTGTTTACATTGCACCCATGCATGATGCCTACCCAAAGAAGTTGTTAACATTATGAAAATATATATGTAGGAACAATTTGGGTAATTTCCAATTGTCACATTGTAACATTTGTGCTTGGAAAGTCTGTTGTAAATTCATCCATACCCTAGTGCCTAGACATGCTATAGGGGCCAAAATAGTTGTTGGGATAAATAGTTTACCGGCCTCCTAGTTGTTGGTGCATTGTTGTGACTTTCACCAAACCAATATTAAAACAAGTTTTCATAAGTTATACTCAAAATAAGGTTTAAAATGCTAAATAATTCAATTTTCAAAAGAAAATACATTTTTTGATTGATGTTAAATGATTAAATAGTACATTTTGAAAATTAATATATGCACTAATACATTACAAAGTGCAAATATATTTTTTAAACGATTCAAATAATTATGACACTTACTGAAATACTTTTTCATATATCGAATCTGAGTTGATTGTACCATTTCAATTCCATATGAAAAGTTCCATTCATGTGATTTCATAGAAAAAAAATTGAATGAAGTTTTTCATTCAAACAAGCATAACTATGTTGAAAAAAAGGTTTGTTGAAAAATCACTTTCAATTGAAACATAACAAGAATTATGTTGGAGATCTTTGTGTAAAAATCCATTTTACATGTGTATGAAAGCACTAGATGGAATCAAAGAAAAATTGCACCTAAAATAATACAAAATGGACTAAAAAATATATATTTTCTTGCTTAAAATGACCCTCCTATAGTGTGCTTTCACCTGGCCCTTGATTCCTCTTTCTTAGAATCCTTTTGGGTAGTCATGGTGACAACAAGCTTCTTAATTTACTAGCTTCCACACAAAAGCTTCAATCAATCCTTTTTACAATGTGAAATGTTTCTTCCACTATGGCACAACCCCCATGATAATTAATGGTGAATTGAGGTTATGCCATCCATTGCACCTTTTTGTCTTGCTTGGACATGTACAACTACACTAATTGCCATTTCATGAAAGCATCGTTGCTTTATTTGGCAAACTGTGCCAACCTTGTGTACATGGTGAATGGAGTATCCTTTTTTCCTTTTGGAAATCCTAGATCTTTTAAATCCAATCTTTCCAAATGCCCCCATATTTCAATTTTAAAAGTTG
>Ga0209611_10004259_pt1 | contig 24552 bp, 15 predicted proteins | sample S1TSphgellanicum_3_FD_187693 | JGI IMG/M metagenome (GOLD analysis project Ga0209611, IMG submission 187693) | Host-associated microbial communities from peat moss isolated from Minnesota, USA - S1T2_Fc - Sphagnum magellanicum MG (SPAdes) (version 2) | ecosystem: Host-associated > Plants > Peat...
CCTACAACACTAATCAGAAGTCTCCTAATAACTTTTCCTCAATTTCTCATTTTGGAACATAATATTTACCCCTAACTGCTCAGGTTCTTCAAAATGTCTGAGCATAATAGTCAACTATTGAACATTCGGTAATAAGTGATTCATTGCAAGGTTACTAGCAGTCAGAAATCTATAATCAGGTTTGCCTTGTATTTGAAGATGATTATTACCTCTATTTGTCTACGTGCCTGCGTAGCTTGTCAAAAATCTATCATCAGATTTGCCTTGGATTAAAAGGAAATTTGATTATCGACCTCTATTTGGCTGCACACCAACATAGCCTATGTGCAGGGCGCAATGGATATCCTCCATCATAAAAAAAGTTAAAGCTTGTCCTGAACTCAGCACTCCAGTAAGACAAGAAACAGTACCTACCATTAGTCACAAAGTGCAAGCTGCCTCTATTTTGAGGCACATTGTTGTCACATGTGAGGGTTCTTCTATGCTCATTATGCTTTCAGGTTTCTCTTCCCTTTCCCTCTCTGATATGATTGTCACCACCAGTGGGAGCTCTGGAACATAATTTGCTCATTTGCCCCCTTATGACCCACTTTGTGTTTGTGCTCTTTTGGCTGGGACTGGGGTCCTCTCTTTTGTCCTTCATTTCCCCCTTGGCTGGTGCTTTGTTTAATGAAGTTTACTGGGGTTTCATCATTAGCCTCCTTAATGAAATTTACCACAGCAAGAACTTCTTTTGCATTTGATTTTTGTATTTTTAGCAAAATATCATCAAACCTACACACAACCATGCGAGGCATTACACTGTCACTGGGCCAGTGAGTGTCACAGGGTATTCAATGTCCTTTGAACCAGACTTGTGGTGCTATCGAACATAGAATAATGTGTCTGACAATTTAACTATTTACACATAATCCATTTCATCACAATGTCACAATGCATGTCGTTTTAGATGCATGGTTCAACCAGTATTGGAGTGTTGGTCTGATATGAACTATCAAGTTTTAAACTACCAGCATGGTCCTGGTAATGAACCCTATTTTTAAAAATTCATATCAGCCTGGTGCTGGTGGTGTGTCCTTTTAAACAATGGTTACCCATGCTTGTAAGGCTTTATTTATCTATTTATTTATTTGTACAGCCCAACCAAGAGCTTATCCCTACCCCTCATGTGTGATGCCTGGTCAATACCACATGATACTTGTGCTCAAAATTTTGACCATTTCATGGCCAAAATGTAAGGTCTCCTTGTAGTAAGTAGACATCGCACACACTCCAACAAGTCTTGCCAACTTGTGGAGCTTCTCTCATGCAAATGTATGTACCTTGCACATATTGCATACAGTGTAGACTTGTGCGGAATGTGCCATTGACCCAAGTTTGTCACCCCACTAATTTCTCTTTAGAAATGATTCTTAACATTACAAATATGTTGCACCATAGGTCTAGAATTTAGAAAATTGCCTCAAGAAATCCCACTCATTGAGGGCTTTCCAATAGTAGCAAAGGCACACCCCAATTTGTATAAAATTCTAAAATTTACTTTTGTTTAATTTTCTTTGGCACATTATTCAATATTTGATCACTCTCACACCTTGATGCACCTTGATACATCCTACTCATTGAGGGCTTTTAAATGACACCAAGTGCGCAATGGGGGCAACATTGTTTAGGAGATCTAAGTGACAAACAAAACAAACAAACAACCTACATAGAGAGAGAGTGTGGCTTCTGATGTTGGCTGAATGGTGAACTTGTTACCTAATTCATCTGAACATTATTCATGATTCAATATTTCCCACACCTTAAGTCAAAACATTACAAAACCACCTTCTCAGCAAGCACTTTCAAACAATACCAAAAGCGCACCCCAATATCCTTCTTTAACATAAACAAACTACCTTCTTTAATAAATAGATTATAACCATTAAAATATAGAAACTAAAGGGAAAAGAATTGAAGAAAAAGGAAATTGCAATGAGGAGATGAGGATTTATTTTTATTAGTTTCAATTTTCTAATGTAACAACCTTAGTGATCATCCAAAAAAGGATTTAAAAATAATTCGCAACACAATTCTAGAAATTTGTATAAAGTTGTGTTGTTTTTCAATTCTTTTGATGGAGAGGAAATGATAATCATCTAGAAATTGTTGTTGCCAAATTTGGCTATAAACAAAGTATAAAAGCTTCTTTTAAAACAAGATCCATGCACATTATTCTTCATTATCTAATACAACCTATTATGAAATTTGGTGTATGGAATTATTTTTTTGAAATCTAGGGAATTTTCCCATTTTTTCCATGAGAATTCATGTATAGATCAAAATCACAATTTTTAGGTTGAAAGTTGAAAAACCAATTCACCAAAAAGAAAATCATTTAGTCCAACCAATAGAAATATTCCTCCAAAATAAAAACTTGTGTATGATTTGTAATCTGAAAAATAAAATTCCTAAAATGTTTTCAATTTTTTTTCCAAAAACTTGAAAATTTTCATGAAAATATTCCTTTGCAATTTTTGAAGGCAAAACTTTGTGAAGATTTGTTACAAAAAATATTGGACATGACTCAGGAAAAAAAGAAGTTATAGCTGTAGAATCAGAATTTAAAAACTTATTAAAAAATCGGAGTTTTTTCCTCAAAAAATCATGGAATCTACAACAAAAAAGACGTTGCCTTTTTCATTTTTGGGTTGAATGTTTGCAAAAAAATCACCACAAAAATGAAAGTAATTGAAGCCAATAACATGAGGAAAAAAATGAAAGTGGTAGAATGACTTATCAACTAACAAGGATTTTTTTAATTTTAAATTAAAATTATTATAATATATGTTACCAAATCCACATTAAAAAATGGCCATATTCTTTTGTGATACATTAATTTCGTTACCAACCTTATGTTCTCAAATTGATTGCTAGGTTACCAATTTCTATTGTAAGAATTTAGTGCAACTTGTATATTTATTTTTGGTTGTTGAAATTTTAGAATATTCAAAATGGAAATGCGAGACCCTTAGTTTGTCCCCCAAAAAAAAATTGATAAAAAATTTAGATGTTTTTACTGGTATGATTAATATTTTGACATAAATTTTCAATTAATTTTTGGTGGTAGAATTGAATATTTCAACAAAAAATGTCAATTGTAACTAAGTGGTGGGTAAAATTTTAAATTGGAGTGCCCTAATCCCATTTGGTAACATTCATTTTTCAACTTTCTAGCTTGACAAATTTGCTCTATTTTTGCCCAATCTCATAGGATTTTGTTTCTCATGGAAGTTATAACATTAAAAGTTTTTATTTTTTATCCCTATAATTTTTCAAGCTTGATTAGCTTGTGTTTTTCTACAATCAAGGTAGGTGGTGTATCTAAATCATAAATTGCAAAGATAATGGGAAAATGAAGATTTAAATTAAGATTGTGTTGATGAATATAATTGTTGCAAATTCATATGTTTTGAAATCTTAAACCTCCTTTTTTTTATCATTTGATTACAAGACACAATTTAGGAAATCAACTAAGGAGATGTACCATAGACAAGGAGGATGCAATAGTGGATGCTTGGATTTTAACAAATTGTTCATATTCATCTAGCAAAAGGTCTCAAAATTTCTAAAGCACAAGGGGTAACTAATCAATCTCATTGTGTTCATTCTACCAAAACTTGTAAACATTGTACATTCAACACAATTACAAAGTAAGTCACATTTAGAATTCATATGAAATTGGAAATTCACATGCAAGAAGACAATTTAGTGTAGGAGTTTTGGCAAAATGAGGTTCACAACTGGGTTCACTACATCATCGCCAAGACCAAGGAATGATTGACTAAGAATTATGGTGTTATTATAGTTTGAAGGTTTTAATAGCCTTTTACATATTAATGCGTGGAAAACTACATGATGACCACATCAAAAATTACAAATTATATGTAATGTAAAAGAAGGCATGGACATTGACCTCTTTTAAAATCTACCAAAAGATTTTCATTTTTATTTTTAAAAGGTTGATTTCAAATGATATCTTTCACCCAATCATCATTTACTTATTCTAAATGGGCATGGTCACAATGTGTTACATTAGAAATAATAGAGTAAACCAACAATTTGGATTAAATATGAAGTTTGAAACCACAATATAATGAGCCAAAGGTGCCCCTTTAAGTGACTATTTAATTTGTGTTTATATTCTCAAAATATTCCTCAAAATATCTTTAAATTCATTTTATATTATCATGTTAAGGTTTGTATTGAAAAGTTGCAAAAAAATGTCATCTTCAAATCTTTTCAAGACATTGTAATAAGTGTTTTTCTTCTTTAAAATTGCTCAAAGGATTATAAATTACAACTATTTAAAAAAAAAGTTTGGTATTTTTAATTCATTATGTTGATTTCAAATTTATTCACATGTTCCTATTATTTATTATGAATGTTGTTATGGGTGCATTTTTATTAAATTGAGCCAAGTATCACATAACAAAGTTTTTTTTTTGGTTTCAACTTGTAAATTAAATTGGTGTTGAACTTTCACAATGTTCTTTTTAATGTATTAATGAAAACATTGGAAAACTTTGAAATGAATCTAATCAATATGGAATACCCAAAAGCATGTTCAAATGTGTGCAATGCTTGCTTTTATTATTTAATAGATTCTTTGAAATCCATCAAATAAAAATTCAATGACATATTTATGGGAATTTTGTAAAATACACTATTACATAATAATATAAGGTAATATTTTCTTAAGTCATATGTATTAAAAATGAATCAATTGACATGTAAATCATGATTTTAAAAATATTTTCCCTAAATGACCAATCATTTTTTACCATATCATTTTCATTAAACTACCCACCTTTTATAAGGATTTGGTCAAGTGGGCACTTTTGGCTTGTTTTAATTAAAATGCACCCTTATATAAATAAATCCAAAATTTCAACACCAACTTAAATTTTCACTTTAAAATATGAAATATATTAGGTAGTGGTTTCAACTACTTTGGTCTATATTAACATGACTTCATTTGAACACATCATGCTTTCACACAATTTCCATGTTCTACAATCCCTAAATGTTTTGTTCTTCAAACCTTTCAAAATATAACATTTAGAAAAAAAAAAATAAAATAGGGTTATGGTTAGGAATGATTATAATGAACCAAATAAGATCACACTAATTGGGCACTAGATATTAAGCAAATCTTTGAAACAATCATTGTCTAAACAAAACATCAAGTGAAAACTAAAATAAATTATACAACTCTAATATTTTTATAATAGAAATTTTCATTTTTTGTCATGTATTTGATTAAAATGTCACATTGACCAAGTAACCGAAAAAAATGTCATTTTATTCAATTGAACAAGCCAAAAGACACATGTAATTATAACAAACATGGATCTTTAGTCAAATTGATCAAATTCATAACCAAATGGACAAGATAATCAAGTTAAATATCTTTTTTAAACCATGAATTCTTGTAATGTTAAGCTACTATTTACTTACCTACTACATAAATACATGTACCTTTTTAATGACCTATTGCCACCTATATTTACCTACCACAAAAACAATATTTTTGAAAATAATTAAAAAAATGATTACAAATATTTTATGAGCCAAACCATTCATTGGTTTGCTATACAAATGGTCCATTACTTGACTAATCAAATGGTTCCTTGTTTTGTTAGTCAAAATGACCACTTAGTCACAATAAACATGTCAAAGTCAATATGTATAAAATGATAATAAGGTCTTTTGATGGATATCCAAATTGTGTCTTTTAAAACCAAATTCTTTGATCAAAATTAAACCATGATTTTTCCTAATGATAACAATCATAACTAAGACTACAAAATTTGGTGAATTGTTGCTAATGACTTAGAGTAGCCAAAACATCAATATTATGTGGACATGCCAAAGAGCCTTAAAGCCACAAAAGTGAAAGGATTGAAGTCAGTTAAAAGTCTAATAGAAAACCTAGATGACCCTATTTTTGAATCAAAGGAAAATATCTAAAATTTTATAGGTTTGATCCATAAAAGCATTGTCATTCACAAAAAAATTATGTTGCTACATTTACCAACAATGAAATTTTTTTATAATAACATCAAAAGAGAATTTCGATAATAAGTTACCATCAAATGAAATTTTAAAAATAAATTATGCATTGAAATCTTCCCAACACAATTTTTTGGATTTTTATTATTTAAAATGCTATGAATTTATTCTATTTTTTTATTATTTATGGTCCATTTCATATTGAAATATTTAACCTTTCACATGGAGTTTTGAACCAATCCCTTGTATAATGATATTTATAAAATAATCTATGTACTTTTGATTAAATGCATAAAAGAGAATTTTAATATTTATAATCTAATAATTATTAAAAGTGCAAGAATCTTAATGTGTAAGATGTGGACTTTTCAAATGTCAAAGGTGAGTCACTTTTGACCTAACCATGGTTTTACTCCAAATAGGAAGAACATTCGAACACCACTAAGGGAAGAATCAAAAAAAAAACACACACACACACACAACACAAACATGACAAGGAGTGGTGACAAAGAAGAAATCAACGAATTATAAAAAGAATATGAAGATAAGATGATAAGGGAACAAAAAAGAAGATAATATTATAAAAAAACATAACATAGTGGGGGGGGTGGGGAGTACAAAGGACATCAAGATGACAAATAATAAGATAGTGAACACAGCAAGCAAAATACTAGAAAAGAGAAGAGAAATACTATAAAAAAACATGAAAACTTATAATGCTATAGAAGCTCCAAACCCCTACACCACAAACCAGGAAAATGAAGACAATTAAAAAGGTAGCAGCTCCATCAATAAGGGGGAAGAACATGAACACAAGGGAGGACCGTCACTACACTATAATGAACATGAAGTGAACATTGTGCACAAGATCAAAAGGGGGTAGCAGGAGAATGAATAAAACTACTAAGGGGAGGAGCATGAAAGTGAACAAATGTGCCATTATGTAGGAGCAAGAGCACTACCATAAGAATTCAAAATCCTAGCACATGTGTGAGAGGCTTGAAGTTTCATTCAATTTAAAATGATTTATTTCAAAATTAGACAATCTTTTGAAATTTATAAAAACCTCAAGCCCTCAAGGATTGCACATGCGATGGTAGGTGTTGTTTAGTGATATAAGCTCTCCTTTTTTCTAAGAGGTCTTGGGTTCAAATCCAATGATCTTGATAATTGGGCTTTTTTAATGAGATTGATCTGCTTGAAAATCAATGATTTTTAAATTTAGAGCAATGTGAAACTTGGGGCGGATATTAACATTTTTTTAAAAGATGTGAGGCGGTTTTTAAAGTCTTGAAACTAATGGTTCTCAAGAAAAGAAAAAGAATGAAAATCGTCGCCCAACATCCCTCATAACCTAATTGCAATGCAATTCTTCAATTGCACTATGGGATGATTTAATGGATGATAGAGGGATTAAGTAATGATCCTTCATTGCACGTGCCACTGAATAATGCTTTAAAGTACAACTGTTTAGCTGCCGCTCATGTGTGATGACGAATTGTCGGCGTCAAATGATGCTTGTGACACTTATGACGCTTGGCAGATTCCCCTTTGAACACTTTGCATGGGGACAAACATTGTTGTACTATAATCATGTGAACACGGTCATTAAAGATCGCATCTTAGGAAAGGCATGGGAAACTCAGCTCGCTATGCTTATTGTAGGAAAAAAACGTTAGGCTGGATCTGTGAAAAATTGGCTACTCCAGAATCAGCCCCAAAGGTGGCAGGTTTTCTACCTCCGACTTAATCACCGCTGGAAATGACACTTCAGTTTGCAGTGACTCGTGCGTTCCAGGTGGGGACTACTAAACTATCGTTGGGAATAATTCCTAGGTCAACGCACATACATCCGACCTATCTAGCAAGGCTAGTGTAAGCTAGTTGGTGGTAGATCTACAGCGAGAGGCCCAATCAACTAAGAGGTTGGGACCCCACCCATTCCAGGTTTTCCCCACACAATGTTGAATGTAAAAAGGGTGAAGGATAATATGCGACTGGCTTTCATTGAAAAGCTCTTTACCAACCGCGAAATTGGGACCAGCGTGCAAACAAAATACTTGCATTTCAAGGGTATGTCGTATAAAAGTGAAAGATACTTGTGTGACATCAACTGTGTCTAACTATGGAAAGCTCTGGCCCGGTTTCGATGTGGTAACGCACAGCTTGAAGCAGTGCTAGGTGCATGGAAGGGCGTGCCATACACAGAGAGGCTTTGTCGAAGCTGTGACTTGGGGAAGGTAGAGGATGAAAAGCACTTGCTCCTTATCTATTCAAATACATAGAAAGTTAGGGAATGCTTTTGTTCGACCTTACCCCTCATCCACACAAGCACTCTTGCTGAACTCATGTAGACTACGAACACGGTCGTCGTGGCCAAATTTGTGGCATGCTGCCAGTACCAAAAGACAATATGTCCTCCATGATCTACCTTTCGTCTAATGGACTCTCTGGTCCCAAACGGACATAAAATTGTAAACAATAAATAGTAAACACTGGTGCGTCAATCAATCTGCAAAATTTTCCTACTATATTTGAAAAGCACCTTTCCTAGTCATTTTGTTCTCCTTTGTGCTTCGTGATCCATGTGGGGGACGTTCCCCAATTGCAATCCCAGACTCTTCTTTCTATTGCCTCCTCTTCCAATCAGTACTTGAACAGGTCTATTACTAACTAAATCTGGCGATGTGGAAAAAAAAATTTCTTTCAAAATCTCTGGAATTTGTGCCATTTCTCTTCACTAAAAAAATTCGTTTGTTTAGGTTTTAATCTCATTTTCAAGGTGGAAATTTGGCAACAAAAACTTGCCAAGCAGAAACCATATGTCCAGAATGTAGAAAATTTGTGAAAAGCTGCCCCAAAACTAATTTACCTGTGTCTTAATAAGTGGGGATTTTTTCTCGAAGGAAAAAAAAAAACTGTGAATTTGGGACAGAATACATATATATATATATCATTTAAGTTTTGGAGGTCGAAAATCTGCAAAAAAAATTGCCCAAAATAAAAGAAGTCACTGGGTGACATGAGCAGACAAAATTAAAGCTTCAGAAGCACCCATCATGCAGCTGATAAGGATGAGCAAAATTATATATTGAAAAAAAATTATATGTTGCCGAATCCACATTGCAAAGGGATGTTCTTTTGTGATACCCTCATCTCCTTAGGGTTGCAAGTGGCTTGTTTGCGATGTTCTCAGTTTGACCACGGGACTAGGTTAGTTCTCAAACTGTACCTCGTATATAATTTATTCTTAAGTGTCAAAATTTTGAAATGTTCAAAGGAGTCTGTGGGACATATATCATCCATTATTGAAACAAAATTTAAATATTTAAACAGGATCTGCTAATTGTTAGTGATGGGTCACGGGTATAACGCAACAAAGCCTACTCACTCTCAACTCATTCTTCACTTCTCAAGAAGTTTGCTCTTGTGGGGATTTGTTCCTGGTTGAGGCTAGATCTGGAGTTCGATTTTTGGATGTCCAGAATTCCTGAGGCCTGATCAGCTCGTGTTTTTGTGCATCCAGTGTTGTTGTTGTTGTTGTTTGAATCTCCCTGTTGCAGCTCATGGGGATGGGGAAGATGAAGGCTCAACTTTTGTTGATGACTTTTGTTGTGGTCTCGAGTGCAGTAGCATTCGCGGTGGCTCAGGACTGCAGTGGTAGCAATCCGTGTCCTGGTGGCGAGTGTTGTAGCCAGTTTGGGTTCTGCGGATGCACTGATGCTTACTGTGGGAGTGGATGTCGGAGTCAATGCGGCAACTGTGGTGGTGGAAGCGCACCAGGGGAGTGTAGCGCTAGCAATCCGTGTCCTGGTGGCGAGTGTTGTAGCCAGTTTGGGTTCTGCGGATGCACTGATGCTTACTGTGGGAGCGGATGTCAGGGTCAGTGTGGCAACTGTGGCGGCGGCGGAGGAGGCGGCCAGTTCACTGGACTTCCTTAATCTTATTCTTTTGGGGTGAGTTAATCATGCAGCCTCAGCGTGCCAAGATAGCAAACCTTAATGCCGGTCGTCTGACCATTACCGCCCAAAAGTACGTATTTCCTCCTCCTCTATCCCTACTTAAAAAGGACCATCATTTGCATACGCGACTCTAGATCATGAGGAATCTCCGTAATCTGGATATGGATGGTTAAAGCTCTGTCACGATTGTCATTACGACCAAGTGTGAACAGCACTTTGGTGGCACAATCATGATCTATCAGCTGCTGACCTTGAATATGTTCTCACAAACACACTGCTCGATGGGTGATCTTCTGTAGTGCTTGCAGGGTATCCGGCATCGGGGAGGAGCTGGAAGCTGCTGCCGAGATTGTCCAAGTCGTGTAACGTCGGGACACGATCAGCAATAGTACTAATCATTTGCAAACACATGAGTGTTGCATCTTTTCTATCATGCTGAGTGTAGACAACAGGCGCGCCTATCGACGACATGCTGAAGAATATATATAGATCTATATACACAATAAATGTCCGTCCACTCGGGACTGCAGCTAGTGCAGGGAGTAGTGCTAGCATCAGTCGACGACTCGTCGACAGACATCCCGATGAACACAAATTCATACTGCATAATACACTAAATTGTACCTGCAGATCAGTGTTTTTTTTTTCGACTTCCTGATGGAGCTAGGGTGGCGAGCATCCCTAGGCACATTCAGACAGATTTTGTCAGGTTGGCGACACTGTTTTCCCCCTATTTCAAGCAACTCTTAAAACTGCAGCCAGTACACATAAATGTGACAACACGCTCCCCCAAAAAACACAATTTTCTGTCGCTTTTAGGCGATTTTCAGTGAAATCCCCTCTCTTTTGCCCCTTAGTATTGTTAGACAGGGTTTTTTAAAAGTAGAAATCTGATGATAATTTGCCAGAAAAAATAACACTGATGAAGCCTCTGCAAGCGTCCTATCGATCGTAGGGAATCATGCAGTTCGCATACCTCTATACTACAAGACATGGCGCACATGTGAATCTTCACAAAACGAGCTAAAAGTTGTCTACATTCACGTAAACTACAACAACAGCAAGATTCTAGTTCGATTCACATGCCACTCCTGAGCAGCTTTTTTTGCTGGCTATGTATAGCCAAAAAGATATATTGAAAATTAAAAGTGCTAAAATCAAGTGCCTTCTGGGATTTTCAACAAATCAGAAATTCGACCAAAATTTAAGAAGTTTTCCCAGATTTTCACACATTGTTCAAGTAGATAGCCAAAAGATAGAAGGATGTTTCAAATTTTTACTATCATATTTATCTAGCTAAATCTTCCCGTGAATCACTGCCACTTCAGCTAAGTCACAAAATTGACAAAGAGAAACACTGGGCGTCCTGAGTCTTTGCATGATCAGTGTGACACTCAAAATAATTCCAGCCTCTCTTGAAGTAATATTAATCATGGCAAAAATTGCGGAGTCCCGTACTTGTGGTGTGGCGATGGGTATATGTCGCAATGTCAGGAGAAAGCAGTCAGGGTTACTTTTTAACAGAACTGTAGACCCTACTCACAAGCTGTAGGCAGTACCCCACTTAGTCAGGACCAGCAGTGAAAGCAACTTTTTCTTTTTCTTTTTTCTTTGGCACAAACTTTTTTAAAACAAATGCATTGCAGAACAAGGAGAACAAAGTCGAGCAAACCAAAACCGGGTCAACACTCAACACCTCAACCCGGTCAGCCTGCCACCTGATCTTACACTTCCTAGGCACTTGGTAACACCATCAAACCTTGAGGTCATCACCAGCACAAATAGCAAAGTGTGGACACCAAAGCTGATCAAACTGGATCATTAGCTCAAATCTGGCCTGAACAGGAGTTTTGTCAAAACTAGCAAAATCCCCTGTAAAATCCACGGTGGTATCACATTTCCCTGTCATGGAAAATCCCCTGTGAAATGTATTTGAGACTAGTTTTGTGAGCGGACTATTATACCTTCTTCCCCTGTATATGGAACATTTGCTCAAATTTTGGATTCAAGTTTGGGCCTCCATCTACTTGTTGGACTTTGCCATTACAAGTCTTTTCAACAAATAGTACAGAATTTAGGTACCTGAATGTCATTGTCTTCAATGTAACAATTATTTCTTTGCAAATCGTTCACAAGGGGCCTGTGAGGAAGTCCCACATGGCCACAAGGGGAAAATTGAACTATTTACCATCTCAAATTTCTGCAATGAGGGTCAAACGACAATTCTAGTTGAGATGTGGGAAAAGATGAGTGAAAAATTGAATTTATGGAAAGATGAAGAAATTAAAAGATGAAATACAAGGGAAAAAACCATGTAATGATATATCGAAATCATTCAATGCTCAAATGCATCACTGTATTACAAATACATGCACATTCCAACTAAAGTATGAGAGCAGAATTATGGTCAATAAGTGTTTTTTGTTGGTTTTGTACTCGCCAGATTTTCAACAAAAATTTGTGAAACATTAGGGTTAACACAATCAATGACATGCTCTGGTGCGCAACAATAAGAATCTGCTCCAGAGCAGTCACTCCTTGAATCCCTTGAATACTAGAAGGTGCAAATGGTGTTCAGAAGCACAAATACACATCAAATGCACCCAAATCATAAACTGCAGTTGTGCAGAATGCCCAGAACTTCTTCAAATTCAAAAGAGTCACTGCCAAAGGAATCTCTAAGAATTTGATGCAAATCAGATATCACAAGTCCATGATTCAAGAAGTCTGGGAAATACTTACTGCAAGGGGCAGTGACTGCAAACTTGCGAGTATAGTCCAGAGCAGTCTCAGGTTTCTGTTCACTCTTGGGCTGATTTTCTTCTCGATATGTTCTCTCTAAGCCTAGCGGTCCTGACCTTGCTGCTTCCTTTTCTTCCCTTCTTCCTCACTTCCTAAAGCCCATTCCATATTACTACTGATTGTCAGATTCTTAAGCTCCCCCGGTTCATCATGGAGAGAATGAGGACTCAGTCTACTACTCGTACTACTCGTAACTCCTGCTCACAGAGAGCTTGGCTGTACCCTTGTTCCCACCTCTTCTGCAATCAGCATTTGCAGCAGGAAGTGATTCATCCCTTGGTGTGGAATCAGACCTCCTTTGAGATCTTCTCCCAGCAAGAAATATCCCTTCCGATACAACTCAACGTCACAAATACTTGAAAACCATTTTGTTTTTCTCAACTTACAACAACTTGCAGGCTAAGGGAAAAAAACAATCATCCTGCATCAACTGCAGTCTTTCCGCAACTGTACACCTAAGTGAAAAATCCAATCAACACCTGCAGCTGCTCCACTAGCAGCGACAATATCATCCAGGTCATGCAAGCTCCAATCTGCTGCGGGTACAACTTTTGTCTGGACTCAGGAAGGTTTGGAGAGTGCAGACACTAATGAAAGTAATTTCACCTCCAAACTTTACAGTCAATTCCTTCAGAGCTGACTGGTCAGACAAGCAAGGTTTGAACAACACTGACATTGAGGATGCAACCTCCCACCCATCATTGGTGCCGATTGTAAACTTGTCTGCAAACCCATTGCAATCGATAACAGAACAAGTGAAGGTGGATTTTTTATTCTGTGATAGTACTTACCCGTGAGTTCAATAGGTATTCTCAGGAGTGAGCCAAGATCATCAGGAATTTCATACAGGTAGGAAGCATGTATTAAGCTGAGGTAACAACAGGTGCCAACATGAGGTACTACCTGCCATGAGGGATCAGGTACTTCAGTAGGTGCAGGAAGCAAGCTCCTTCTCTTGGATTCTGCACCTACATGAATCTGATGAGCCTTTCTCCTGGAGTGCTAATAGTCCCTTGAATTGATCTCCGACAGATTCGTCATCTGCAGACATCCAACAAGAAGATTAACCTGTGATCAGATGCCAGTGATTATCAATCTACCCAACATTTCAGACACACTGCTCTACAAGGCCTGCAAATGAATCAAATGAAAAGAAAAGAAAAAAAAAAACCCAAAATTACAAAAGCTGCACACGAAGATCCCAGAGTCCCAAATTCTTCTTCTTATGCCTTTGAACCCCCTTTGCTTGAAATCACAAATAGAATTTTCCATGAATCAAAGATGCACACAGAAATATGAAACATAATATAAAAGTCCATGAAAAAGCTTAAGAAGCAGATGATGGAACAATCCCAACTTCTGAGCTGTCTGATAAAGCCAATAGTGCACAAGAGCACCAAGTTGACCTACACATTGCAGATCAGACATTAGGAGGAGTTCATCAAGTTGTGCAATCTCTTCAGAGTCACCTGCTTCTAAGTTGGCTGGTGCACAGGAAGAGGTGTTCAGCAGACCAGCCATCTCAGAAGAGTTGAGAGTAGGGGGATGACTCCCATCATGTTCAATATATCACCTGCTTTGGACATTGCACCAACAGGTCTACCATGAACCAGCTGCTGTATTGGCACTCCACAAACTGCCCACAGTTGAGGAGAAGAGGATGAAGCTTGACGAGCTAGCGAGCAAGCCCTAATTCCTTCAAGTATGGCATGCAGAGGCTTTTCATGAAGAAGAAAATGAAATCGAACAGAATTTAACATAATGAAGAAGTTTATAGAGTTTTTGCAGATAGATTAGTCTCATTTTTTCTTTTCCACAAAACATTGTTTCAGTGAAATTATTAGTATTATTATCCTTCACTTTTTCATTTGTTAGTGCTTTTTTTAAAAAAAAAGTTATAGGCTTTTTTTTCTGGCCTATTGTCTAAGGCAATGAAACATGGGAAAGAAAAAAAAAATTGGGAGCAATTCCAACAAGGAGAGAACAATGGTCAATCAATTCTGAAGTGCCTTCATTTCTTATAATTTGCAAGGCACTTCGCTCAACACTGATTAAACATGTTCTATTTCCCTAGAAATTTTCATTTCTACTTTTCATAACATTACAACAGCAGTGATGTTGTCATTGCAATTGTATTTTGTTTTTCTCTACATGTCTATATCGTGTGTGTGTGTTATAAGGTTTGGAAATTTTGATCTCAATAAATTGATTAAATGCCATCATAGCTAATTTTTAACTCAACATGTTCTTTTTAGTGATATTGTTCCAAAAAATAATCAAAACTAATGATGATGAAACCTTTGCAAACTTATGCCAAACAAGAATTCATTTTTTATGGAGTTCTTTCTTTGTTTATGGAGAGAAAATTGTTTTAAGATTTGTGATAGTTTTAGTTTTCATTGTCATAATCAGAACTAATGAAGACGAGCAATTAGAGAACTGACTTATTTTGTTTGTTTGCAGATGATTGCCAAGGTGACCTTTGTGAACAAACATAACAAAGATCAAACTTTCAAGGTAAATATGTTTGGGTCAAACAAGAACCCTATGAAAGTTAACAATGTCTTGGCAATATTCAAGGAACTATCACCATCATGTTTGATGGCAACATGATGGAAGCAGATGACCTTGGATTAAGCATGGACTGCTTTGATTCAGGATCAAGGCATGTTATCACTCTCATTCCAACTTTGGATCCAAGTAACTTTCTTTCAAAGATTTTTATCAATTTATCATTCCTATTTTTGGTTCAAAGTTTGTCTTTGAATATAAAGTTTGCATAAACCCTGAAGTGACATACTTTGAACATGGTTGTTGATTATAAATGACACCTTGAGGTTAGTTTCTATTGATTTAGTTTTGATAGAGAGCTTGTTTAGCTCCAAAACTTAGTTTTTTTTCTGTAATTTCTTATCAAAGTTAAGTATAAATATTGATCAACAATTGCATTTGTAGAGTTGTAGAATATCAGTCTAAAAAGAAGGATGTTGAAAAGTGCATCAAAGTTTATCACTTCATTGCAAAGAAAAAGAAACAAGAGAACTGCACTATTGGTGCACAATTCACAATGTATGATAGGATTTTCAAGAAAAAACCAAACACAATGTCTATGGAATGGGTTAGAAATTTCCTTAAGATTTTTCACCCCCTCAAATGGAAGGTGCACAACCGAAATTTGTGCATGGTGAATTCATGGTTTAATGATACAAAAGATGAAGAAGTTAATGTTTTTTTGAATGCCAATTTATGAGAGTAGAAAGAGGTGGTCCACGTTGTTGTTAAACAATTTATATTAGACCGTGAGCCAACATTGGCAGCCTTTTTATTCATGGAAAATGGCACCACCACATGTATGCATTGGAAGGTGGAAGACATCTTTGAATGGTACAAAGAACATAAACATTACATCTCAAACAAAACAAAAAAGGTGAGACTAACCAACAAGTTGGTTTCTTTTGTTTTCTTTCCTTCCAAGTTTTAGAATTTTCATTGCTAGGTGGATTATCTAAAATAAAAATCTAAGCCATTTTTTCATGAAAAGTTTCTCTTGGTTTGGACATTGTGGACTTATTTTCATGCACTCTATGATATCATGCAGATTGCAAATAATGGCACACATGAACCTCCAGGGTAGAGTTTTGTAAGTCGTGTAAGGAAAGGAGCCATAATGTCTACCACAAGTGCATCTAACAGTAGACCCTTGTAATTAAGTGCAGGGATTCCAAAGCACAGGGCTAATATGGTAAGTTGGAAGAGTAATGTTTTTTTTATTTTTCTATTAATGGGATTTGCAAAAGCCCTTTGTTTGAAATAGATCAAATAGGTATATAGATTATAGGCTAAAAAAGGTTAAACTAATTAGAGATTCTAGGTCAACTTTTTTCACAAATTTTTTGTATCATGTAGACTATAAGCAATGTGTGTGACATACACAAACCTTTTCATGATCAACATCACCATCAACATTCCAACTAAGAGGAAGAGGTACCACACTTCCCACAACAAACAAAAGGAGCTAGGTGACTTTTTGCAATTCGGTAAGCACCTAGACCAAGGAAAATTTTTGCAAGCCATGCAAGCAAAGGAGCTATATTTATATAACCAAATACCTAATTAATTAAATATTCACTTTCCCACCCCCAAGGCCCCCAATCCTATCTATCAATTTATTAAGGTTCACCTTAATTCATGGATGATGAACATAGGTTCCCATATGTAGTTGTTACAAACAATTTGTAGTGGAAACGATGTCATAATTGTAGCCATTTTGGTTTAATTAATGCATATTTTACTAAATTTTGTTTACTTAATTTATTTATGGAATGGACATTATAATACATATTTTCATGTAATTATTATAAATATATACTATTGGATTATGGTTTAGGTTTAAGGTTGGGACACATAAATTAATTAATAAATTTTTCACAAATTTATTGTAATTAACCTAAACTAGGCTAAATTTGGGGGTGAAATTTTAGGGTTTAAACATATGTGAAGTAATATAATTTCATTCTATATCTTTTTCAAAAAGAGTGGAAAAAAATTAATTTAGAAAAATCACACAAAGGTAAAAGACATATATTTTCTTTTGGTTTTTTACAAAATTTATTTGATTTTTATTAAGTTAAGGTTTTTTTCAATGAGTAAATCTTTGTAGTTTAAAAGTTTTAAAATTTGATTTCTAAATTTATTTTTATGTTTTTTTTAATTTTTTGTTTTGCATTATTTAATTTGTATACTTTGTATATTTTTTTGGTTTAAGGCATGTATCATTAAGAATTTTTTTTGTCAAGGTTCGTATAATTAGGGTTGTAATAGGGCTTATGGAAAAATATCATTTAGATTTTTAGGTTTATGTTTTATGATTTAATGTTTAAGAATTTGGTTCATATATATCAAGGATTAAGGTTTAGACTTTAGACTTTGCTCATTGTATTAGTTTTTTATTTCATCACTTGTTTAAATCCATAACATAATTATGAATTTCCTTTGTTTCCATATGTTCCATACTTGTTAAAGTTCAATATTTCCTAATTCACTTTTGTTTAAATGTAACACCCATATCATATTGTGATGATTCATTAACCACGAAACATAAAAATATTTTTTAAATATTTGATTCCTTGCCAATACATCATGAAATTCATGTTTTCAAAATTATTTATTCACTTTACAATATGATTTAACATATATAAAAATGGACATAATGCAAAATTGGTCACATTGATGATATAGGGGATTAGGGTTCAATGTAAAATTTACTATTTAATGTTAGAATTATAGTTTAGGTTTAGAGTTTAAGGCATATAAATTAATTAACATATTTTTTACAAGTTTATAATAATTAAAATAAATATAAGGTGCATTTTGGGTGGAATTTTTAGGGCTTAAACATATGTAAAACAATGCAATGTCATTTTATATTTTTTTAAAGAAAGTGAAAGAACTTAATTTGGAAATATTACCAAATGGTAATAGATATATCTTTTGTGTGTGTTTCCTTAAGTGTAATACTTGTATTCAAGTTCGTTTTAATATAATTCTTAGGTGATTTAAATAACCTAAGGTGTAGACTCAACTTAAATGTAATACCCACATGTAAGGTCATTTCAAAATAACCAATATGTAGTTTGAATGGCCTTTTAATGAAAACCAAAACTTATATGCAATACAAGCATGTGAGTTCATTTTGAAATAATCCATAGGTGCTTTAGATAACTTTAGGTGAATAATCAACCTTAAATGCAATACCCACATGTAAGGTCACTTCAAAATACGTGGTTTAGGTACCCAAAATATGTTTATTCATATACTTAAATTAATTTTATGACATTAATTATCAAAAATAATGATTTCAATAATTTATCAACATAAAAAATGTAATTAAAATAATAAATTAAATATCAAATTTTTAATTTGATTTTTAAATCTAAATTTTAATTATCTAAATAATTAAGGTTCAACCAAATAATCAGTTAATTAATATTAAAAATAAATGATTGTTTAAATATGATAATTAATCATTTACATTATTTGAAATAATTTTCTAGAAATTCCTTAAATATGACATTATTTATTAATACTTAAACTAGATTATTATGTCATATGAATCCCATAAATATTACAATGGAAACCTGTATGCAAATATTACAAAAGATGTTCAATAATAACAACTATTTATGGACCTACATGCGGGTATTACAATGGATATAAAAAACCAACAATTATCTATGGACTTATATGTGGGTATTGCAATGATTATAAAAAAAATCTAACAATTATTACAAAACTTATATGCGGGTATTATAATGGTTGTAAAAAAAACTAACAACTATTACAAAACCTATATGCAAGTATCGCATATTTTAAATGGCCTTATGGAAATTATAATAGAAAGGATGTAGGTATTACACAATGTTCATTTTGATATTTATAAACCTTAGATAAATTAATGTTACCTATTCATATGGGTTTATTTAAGTTTTGATTCTTACATCTAAAGTATGAAGAAGATTATGAAAAAAAAGACAGATATGATTAACCATGTACTCATCAAACAAGTGTGACTAGAAAAAAATATTGTATTGATAAAAGATGTATAAATATGGGTGGATCAAAAAAATATTAAAAAACCCAATGAAATTAAAAAAAATTTATCAAAAGACCAAAGTTCAAAAATTGGGTATTCCAAAAAATGAAAAGGCTAAAAAACCCTAGCTAATTATATAAAATGGAAACCTTAAACCATATCATTATCTACAATTTTGTGTTTAGTTTGGTAAATAGTTGTTGCATTTACAGCTCTTGTTGCATGACAAACAATGTATAGATGGTGGCGATGCATTATAACCTGTACTACATTTATAACAAATTTTTCCTTTATTATCTCCTAAAGCCTATAAACACTCAGAAACCACCAAATTAAACCATAACACACCTTGAATGAAACAAAATTATAAAAAATAATAAACATTAATTATTAGTATTTCTTGCCTTCCATGAATTATTTTAGATTCATGGAAATCTAATACATTTGTCAATTGTTTTGTTTGATTTATTTTACTAAACTTTTGATCCCAATTTTTAACATCCCGTGCCATTTTCAATCGTCATGCATATACAAAATGAGTGGATCGAATCACTTCTTGTAAATTTTCATCCTTCTCCATCCGTGATATTACATCTCAAGGCACATTTCCTATGCCCCAAGCAATAAAACTTAACACCTACAATAGTTCCTCTAAAACTAATTTGACCAAAGCTGGTTTTGGGAATGGTGGACATTATTCTGCAATAGTTACCAGTTTATCCCACTCACATTATGTTTTGGCATGAACGCAACTAGCAACCTTTTGATTATTCTGCCTTTGCATGGCCATGGCATTTCCCAAATTACGAACATTCATTTTAACATGGTCTTGATGTCGAAAACCTTTTTCACAATGTCGCAACCCCACTTTGAGGGAGTGTGAAGATGAAACTCACACTTTCAAAATTAGGACTTAGGAGTCCTTTGGGACTCTCGAAACTTCAGAATTCGATTGCAGGGGTCAAAACACCTCGCATTGGGGTGTTCCTTATATCATTGGAAAACTATCAAAATGTAAATGTCGAAAATGGGCTTGCATGGGCCATTTGGACATCTATAACCCAAGTTATGGCAAAAAGAAGGGCCGGGAATCAAATTGACAATTTGACTCCTAACCACAAAAAGTCAGGAATCGACCTAACCTTAGTGTGTGTAGGTGAAGTGCGACACACCGTTGGAAAGTTTTCGAGGAGAGCTACAAGTTGGCTTTAGACCTCATCCTAATCCGAAGTTTGAATGAAGAGTTATGCCTTCACAAAATCTCAGGAGTCCAAACTGGGGTAGTTTCGGGATTCCTCCTTGGGAGTCCCGGGATAAAAAACCATTCAGATGTGGGTGCTTACGGAGAGGCATAGAGAATACTATATGGGGGAAGGTGGTGGCTTCCCCCGAGTCCAGGCCGTGGTGAGTCTTGTGAGTCCAAAGTTGACCGTGGCTTGTCCTAACACTAAAGGTACTCTAGAAAGTGTACTAACCAACTTGTTAGTTAATTTGATGCAGTTTCAAGTAAGTAACTAAAGCTTGTCACTCTTCCTAATCCCATCCCAGAGTTTCAACATGCCCCCTCTACCCCTTTTAATGCTGAGAGCTAGGAACATGCCCCGAGTTCCTCACAATTCCGCTGTGTGAGCAACCTAAGCCCACTTTGGGTCTAACTAGGAACTTGGGAGCGCGTCACAGAAATTGAAGGCCTCCTAGGTTTGGCCTTTTTTGCCATCGAACCATGCATCTCCTTCAAATGCTTGGTTAATAACCATTTGGCATAATATGCAACAATGTAAGTGTCAACTTTACACTTCCATTTTAACCCAATCTTCGTCCATTATTTGTCCTTCTAAGCCAAATTAAGTGGATAAGGGGGTGCTAGTGGTTGAGAATCCTGGTCGGTTTCAAGTTCCGAACCTAAACCAAAAAATATTAAAAAGTAAATCATTATTTTATAATAAAAAAATCTTAACTTTAAAACCTTACACACAAAGAATTGAAAAAACTAAAATGTAGGTATTGCAAAACATAAAATCACATAATCAAATATAACTTTTACAAACTTTAACTATTTTCAGATATTGCAATAAAAAAATTTTGACAAAAAAATCCTACACTTTCCATCAAATGATGAAAGGTGCGGATATAATTAAACTTTTAAAACTTGTACAATTTCTTTTATTTTCATTTAATCTAATGTACATAAATTCTAAAATAATTTAATCCACCATTTTTTGATTGAAATTTTCAATCTATATTAAAAATGATCTCACCATTTAAATTGCAAAATGTCATCATTACTAACTCTAAACCACATGGATTACTTGATTCATCAATTTTCAATTTTGATGGAATAACATTTTGTTCCTTAGGTCTCAATTCTAATGGAACAACATTTTGCTCACCAATTATTTATTTTGATGAAGCAACATTTTGTTTATGAACTTCTAAATCAACACCAATTTTTTTCAATTTCCTTCCTCTAGCCATTACAACCTTCAACATTAAAAAAAACCACCATTTCATTGTTAATTGTCAATTCTAATGAACTAGACCAAAAGGACCAAAAAAAAAGAAAAAAAAAAGAAGGAAACTATTTATAACCATCACCTTTTTTACAACACCACCACCATAGAAGAAGATGATGACATTGCTACCGTCACCTTCTTCATAGTAAAACCACTAATAAAGACAATAATAATTATTATCACCATTTTTTGCAACAAAGCCATTGAAGAAAGTGATGGAAGTTGTCTTCTTTTTCTTCTCTGTAACACCACCACAAAAGAAAGCAACTGTAGCTTAATGTTGTCGTCTTCTTCGTTGCAACAAAACCATAAAAGACTCATTGCCATCATCTTTTTTTCCTCAAACACAAAGAAAAAGGTGATGGCAGTAGCTATAGTCGTTTTTTTTGCTACAACAGAACCATAGAAGAAAACAATGGCTCATTGTTGTCATCTTTTTCTTCTCAAACACAAAGAAGAAGGCAAGGACAACTTGTTAGTATCACCTTCTTCGTTGCAACAAAACCAAAAAAAAGAAGGTGACAACAAGTGACCTAATTGCCTACCGTTACTTTCTTCATTGCAACAAAACCAAAGAAGAAGGTAACAATTGTTGTCACTTTCTTTGCTGTAACAAAACCAAAACGAAGAAGGCGACGACAACAATTGCCATCACCTTCTTCATTCATTACAATAGAAAAAAACGAAAAAGGCAATGATAACTTGCTATCGTCACTTTCTAGGCTACAATAAAACCAAAAAGAAGAAGGTGATGGCAGCAAGCTGTCGTCACCTTCTTTGTTGCAACAAAACCAAAAAGAAGAAGACGACGACAACAACTGCCATTGTTGCCATCGCCTTCTTCCTTGCAACAAAACCAAAGAAAAAAGCGACAACAGTTGTTGCCGTCACCTTCTTCATTACAAAAATAAAATAAAATAAAAAAGGTGATGGCAGCTACTGCTTCTAGGCTGCAATAGAACCAAAAGAAAAGGGAGGGAGCTTAAGGGAGGGAGCTTACCTTCAAGCGCTCCCTAGCTCTGATGATGGTGGCTCCTAGTTTAAGCGCTCTCGAGTTCTGATGACGGTGGCTCCTACTTAAAGCACTCCCGAGCTCTAATGATGATGGCTCCCACTTCAAGCACTCCTGAGCTCTAACAATGGTGGCTCCCACTTCAAGCACTCTCGAACTTTGATGATTGTGGCTCCCGCTTCAATTGCTCCCAAGCTCTAACAATGGAATGAGCACAAAATGAGGTGAGGTAGGTGAGAGGGAGGTAGGTGGGAGGGAGGTGAGTAGGAGGGAAAACCTTTTGGGCAGAGAAGAGGCTGAAATAACCAAAAACTTTGGGCAGGGGAGGATGTGTTTTTGGTTCATCCCCAAAACGGCTTGAACAGCCTCATCCTCACTGGTGCATTGGTGGCTGCTGGTTCACTCCAGCCGAATCCCAGGCCCTGTTCACTGGCTTTCCAGAGCCTGTCCCTGTGGACAATGGTCCTCTGTGGCCTGAGACTTTCCCTGCAAGCAAAGCTAGCTAGCTGAGCGAGCTACTCATAGAGCCAGTGTGGCCTTGTAATTAGACAAGGAGTGGGTACTGCTTGGAGAGACTCAGATTGTGGCATTCTCAACATGCAAAGGTCCAAAACTGCAACCAGGGGATCCACTAGAAGTTTCTTTTCCAGAGCAGTCTGCGGGCACAAGCAAGGGACCTTTTGAGGTGAGGAAGCCATGGGGTCGCAGCAGGGGTACTGCTGAGATTGTGTACTTTTCCTGTGGAGAATGGGGTGAGGTTTGTTGTCTCTCCTACCCCCATAATGACATGCTGTCATGTTGCTGAAACTCAGGAACATTGATCTTAATTGTTGATTTCTGTATGAGGACTGTTTTACTTTGATATATATTCAGAACTACATCTGTTGCCAGCAGCTGAATGGGCAGCTCCTCGCAGTTAATATTCACTTCAAAAACACTTGTGTAGAGGTTGGTCAGATACCTGGGGACTGGGCTCGTTCTTTAATACCTAATACCTCTCATTCAGACAGGCAACGTGAGAGTGGATGGCAAGTGTCAGTGTGCTCCAGCAACTCTTTCTCTGTTAGACAGCATTGTTGTACACCTTTGGTAGGCAACCTGTGCTCTTAGCATTTTGCCCACAGGTTGCTTAGAACCTTCAGTGTGAACCTGGTGTTTGTCTGCAATGTGCTTCACTAAAAATGTTTGTAATGATTGCACTGCGAGGAGAAGTACTGGGTTGAGTTTCCTTAGTTTTTCTAATGCTCTTCTTGGTTGTAGAGTGCATTTGAATCAAATGTTGTTCATTAATTTCAATTGTGGGTTGAAAACTCCAATAACAGCTTCAGCAGAGGGGACCACCACCCAGCCTCTCCCTGCCATAATTTGTCTTCTGCTTAGGGAGCCTTTCAAGAAGGTAATTGCCCAGCTGATTTTCTGATAGAAGTTTCAAAATTCTTAAGTTCAACATTAGTCTGGATTTTGCACAGTCATGATCAGGAAATATAGAGAAGTAGCCCACTCCTTTTCTTGGTTATGGTTCTTGCAAGATACTTTGACTTGATCAGCCTCTCATTTGTGGTACAAGTGATTGTGTTCAAAGTTTGTTTCTTGAAAACACTTCAACTCATTCTGCAT